>Ga0326727_10022157_pt1 | contig 12322 bp, 12 predicted proteins | sample MB2enrmetagenome_FD_207643 | JGI IMG/M metagenome (GOLD analysis project Ga0326727, IMG submission 207643) | Lab enriched peat soil microbial communities from McLean, Ithaca, NY, United States - MB29MY | ecosystem: Environmental > Terrestrial > Soil > Wetlands > Peat | place: USA: New York...
TGGTGGGCAGTGCAGGGCTCGAACTTGAGCCGATTTGCGGGCGTCCGAGCCCGCAGGCGAAATCCTGAGCGCAGCGAAGGACCTGCACGGACACTCTTGCTTCTTCCTATGGTGGGCAGTGCAGGGCTCGAACCTGCGACCTCCTGCTTGTAAGGCAGGCGCTCTAACCAGCTGAGCTAACCGCCCACGACGCCGCGTGGAGTGCGCCTACTGTCATGATACCAGTGCATTCACCATCGGGCGGCGTCCCGGCGCAAGTTGATAAACTCAGCGAGTGGGCCGTCTCATCGTCAACGCCGACGATTTTGGACTGACCCCGGGCGTGAACCGGGCGATCATCGAGTTGCACGCCGCTGGCCTGGTCACCAGCACTTCCCTCATGTCGCGCGCCGGCGCGACAGACGAAGCCATCGAACTGGCCCGCGCGACACCGTTGCTGGGCGTCGGCTGTCATATCGTTCTTGTCGATGGCGAGCCGGTGCTTCCGCCGCAAAAGATTCCCAGCCTCGTGGATGCACGGACCGGGCATTTTCCGGACTCGCTCACGGCATTTCTGCTGCGGCTTTTCACGGGCCGCATCCGCGCAGCGGAGATCGAGGCCGAGGCCGCCGCACAGATCGCACATTTGCAGCGCCGCGGAGTGCGCCTGACGCACATCGACACGCACAAGCACACGCACATGTTTTCGGCGGTGCTTCGTCCCGTGCTGCGCGCCGCCCGCGCCGCAGGGATTCGCGCAGTGCGCTACCCCTTTGAGCCGGAATGGGCCGTCCGCGCTTCGATCGGCGCTCCGCTGGCGCGCGTCGCTGAACTCACGGTTCTGCGCCGGCTGGCGCCGCGCTCTCGCCAGATTCTTGCCCAGGAGGGATTTGTCAGCACCAGCGGCACCATCGCCATGGCTGCCACAGGCACACTCGAAGCCGCGGCCCTGCGTTCCCTGCTTGGAAAGCTCCCCGCAGGCACATGGGAGCTGGTGACGCATCCCGGCTACAACGACGCCGATCTAGCTCGTGTGCGCACACGGCTGCGCGCCTCGCGTGACCTGGAACGCGTGGCCCTGGCCGCAATTCCCGAGGTACCTGGCATCGAGCTCATTTCCTTTGCCGGACTTGCGCCCACGACGCGACAGGCAACTGACCATTAAACCTAACCTTGCATCTTGCGCTACGCCGCAAGCGTCCATAACGTAGTAGAAGATATCGAAGTTCAAGAAGGCACCATGCGCATCGGGATCACGTGTTATCCCACCTACGGAGGCTCTGGGGTTGTCGCGACGGAGCTGGGCATTGAGCTGGCCGCTCTCGGTCACGAGATCCACTTTATCTCCTACTCACAGCCTTTCCGGCTGAGCGGGCGCGACGACGGCATCTACTATCACGAGGTTCCCGTCTCCAGTTATCCGCTTTTCGAGTTTCCGCCGTACGATCTGGCGTTGGCCTCGCGCATGTCCGAGGTGGCCGAGTATTACGGGCTCGATCTGCTGCACGTGCACTACGCGATTCCGCACTCGGTTTCGGCACTGCTGGCGCGGCAGATGCTGGCCGCGCGCGGCCGCCGCTTGCCGTTCGTGACCACTCTGCACGGGACCGATATCACGCTGGTCGGACTCGACCGCAGCTATCTGCCGATCACTCGGTACGCGATCCAGCAGAGCGACGGCGTGACCGCCATTTCTAACTACCTGCGCGAAAGGACGATCGCGGACTTCGACATCACGCGTCCCATTGAGACCATCACGAATTTCGTGAATTGCGACGTGTATACGCCGATCAAAGACGAAGCGCAAAAACAAAAAGAGTGCGCACGCCATCACTTTGCTGCGCCCGACGAGCCGATCCTGATGCACCTTTCGAATTTCCGTCCCGTGAAGCGCGTGACTGATGCGGTGCGCGTGTTTGCGCGCGTGGCCCAGGAGCGTCCGGCGCAGTTGGTGCTGGTGGGCGACGGGCCGGATCGCTCTTCCGCGGAATGGCTCGCGCACGACCTCGGCATTCACAGCCGCGTGCATTTCCTGGGCAAGCAGGAGCGCGTGAGCGAACTGCTCGCGCTGGCCGACCTGTTTCTGATGCCGAGCGAGCTTGAGTCGTTTGGCCTGGCCGCACTCGAAGCCATGGCCTGCAAGGTTCCCACCATTGCCACTCGCGTCGGTGGCGTCCCGGAACTCATCGATGATGGCATTACCGGCCTCCTCTTCCCGGTCGGCGACGTGGAGGGTATGGCCGCGGGCGCCCTGATCCTGCTCAACGATCCTTCGCGACTGAACGCCATGCGCGAAGCCGCCCGCCAGACCGCGCAAAAGCGCTTCTGCGCTAACCTTGTGGTTCCGCGTTACGTGCGCTTCTACGAGCAGGTGCTCGCGGGACAAGGCAGAGAAAATTCTGCCTAGATCCTGGCCGCTTGGAGATTTCACAAAAAATCTCTTGTCAACCCCAGTGCGGCTCGGCATATCCTGCTTGCACTGGAGGTCGATTCAATGATCCCGCTCCGCCCTTTCTTCCCCGCGTTTGTCGCCGCAGCCCTGGTGGCCGCATCCACCGTTGTTTTCGCACAGCAGGAGTTTGCGCCGCCGCAGGGCAAAGGCCCCGTCGTGGTGGTGGCCAGCGGCCTCTCCGGCATGTCGCATTACGTCAAAGTGTCACGCGATATTGCCGCTCTCGGCTATGAAGTCGTGCTGTTTGACGGCGAAGCCATGGAGCACACGCACGGCGACGCGGTGCACGCAGCCATTCTGCAGGCGCGGCAAATGCCTCACGCGCTGCCCGGTAAGGTGGTCGTCGTCGGCTTCTCGGCCGGCGGCGGCGAAGCGATGTACTACGCATCGCAATGGCCCGACCTTGTGGCGGGTATTATCGTGTGGTTTCCGGCCAATTCATTCATCAAGAACGTGCCTGGTTTTGCCGACCGGCTGCAGGTGCCAGTGCTCATGTTTGCCGGGGAAAAGGACCACTACCGCGACAACTGCTGCACGGCGAACGGCGCGCGCGGCCTCGCCGCCGCTGCCAAGGCCGCCGGCAAGCCCTTCGAGCTCTATACCTACGACAAGGCCGACCACGACTTTGTGCGGGACGGCGCGCACTATAACGCCGAAGCTGACACGGACGCGTTTCAGAAGACATCCGACAAGCTGAAGCAGTGGTTGCCGCCGGCCCAGTAGCGGCTCGGATGCACGATCCGATCGAGGAGCACGAAGCTGTGGCCAAGCGTCAACAAAACGTTCCCGCGCAACTCGGTCACGTGGCAGTTCGGATCTTTGCTGTGAACGACCGTTTGAACCAGATGCTCATCGAGTATCTTGACCCCGCCGTCTGGAAAGCGAAACCGCCAGGCAAGGTCCGCACTGTTGCGGCCATCTTCGCGCACGTGCACAATGTCCGTTGCAAGTGGATCAGGCTCACAGCTCCGCATTTGAAAATCCCGCCGCAACTCAACCGCGCGCATTGCACGCCGCGCCAGGCAAGCAGGGCATTGGCGCAGAGCGCCGCTCGCTGCGCGGAGAGGCTTGTTGAAGCGCTTGGCGGAGGCGAAGGCCGCGTGGAAAAGTTCCTGCGCGACGGCTGGGCACGGCCTTGGCCGGTTGGCCCGGAAATGTTGTGCTACATGGTTTCTCACGAGGCCCACCATCGCGGACAGGTGTGCATGATCGCGCATCAGCTTGGTTTTCCACTGTCGAGCAAGGTGACGTCCGCGATGTGGAATTGGGAGAAGCTGTGGAAGCAGCGCGGGGCTCGCCGCGGCCCCCACAGCAATTCTTGAGGAACCGCTACAGCGTCCGCTTGAACAACGGCGTGGCCACCAGCAGTGCGGTGATGCCGAAGACCACGAGAAACAGCAGGTCGTGCCCGATGGCCACCCAGCCGCCGTTCTTGAGCAGCACCGCCTTGAAGCCGTGGATCACGTAAGTGAAAGGATCGACCACGCCAATGGCCTGCATCCACTTGGGAAACGACGAGGTGGGATACATGGCGCCCGAGGGATATAACAGGAGAACATTGAGTATGCCAAACATGGCGCGCGGCACCAAGGGATCGTCGACACGCACCATGAGCAGGAACATCATGCCATTAAAAGCAATGGAGCCAGCCAAGATGAGGCTCAACATCTGCATCATGATCATGGGATGAAAGACAACGCCTAGCCCGGCGATGAGTGACCCGATGACCCCGATGGATATTCCGCTCAAAGTCGCTTTAATAGCGCCGGCGATATTCAGCCCGAAGACCAGCTCCAGTTTGGTAATCGGCGTCACCAGGTAGCCTTCGTGCACACCGCGCGCCTTGTCGTCGATGTAGAGCATGCCGCCGCCGATCATCACGGAGATATACATCGCCAGTGCCACCGTCATCGGCAGAAGATACTTCAGATAATTCACGTACGGGTAAAGCTCGACGACTTCGAGCGCGATGGTCTTTGCCAGCCGGTCCTGAACCTGCGGCGCGTTCATGGCGTCCACGAGCGACTGCATCTCGGCTTCGAGCGCCGATGACGTAAACAGATCGGAGTTGTCGACAACAAAGCCGAGCTTGGGCGCGTCCTCGGCGTAGACGCGGCGCGAATACTGCGCGGGAATGATGACGGCAGCGTCAATTTTGCCGGTGCGCACATCTTCGCGCGCCTGCACTTCGCTAGTGTAGTCGATGGTCGAGAAGGTTTTGATGTTGACGGCCACGGCGTCAAAAGCCTCGCGCACCTTCACGGCCTGCGGCCCATGGTCGTAATCCACCACGGCCACGTGCGTGCCCACGATCTTGCCCCCGAACGCGTTTCCGATGATGACCAATTGCAGAATCGGCATCATGAGCGACATGATCATGAGCGTGGGCGAGCGGAAGAACTTGCGCATTTCGCGCTCGATGATGGCAAACATCCGGTTCATGGGCGCGCTCCCGGCCGCGGCGGCATCGTAAACACCGGCTTCACCTGCTCGTCGCGCAGTTGCCGCCCCGTGTAGTGGATAAACACGTCGTCAAGCGTGGTGTTTTGCACGCTCAGCGAGGTGAGCGTTTCACCCAGGCTCGCCGCCAGCTCCACAATCTGCATGGTGGTCTTCGATCCCGACTTGGTGATGACGCGGTAGAATCCCGAACCCTCGGGTTGCACTTCGGTCACGCCCTCCATCGATTCCAGGCGCCCCTGCCACACCGCATCCTCGCGGTCAAAATGCACTTCCACCACATTCGCGCCGGCCACACTGTTCTTCAGTTCCACCGGCGTGCCCAGCGCCACCAGCGTGCCGTGATCCACAATGGCGATGCGGTCGCAGAGCTTGTCGGCCTCCTCCATGTAGTGCGTGGTGATGAGCATGGTGAGGTTGCGCGTGCTCTTGAGCTTGTTCAGCATCTCCCACACCGCGATGCGCGACACCGGATCGAGGCCGGTGGTGGGCTCGTCCAGAAAAAAGATGCGCGGATTGTGTACCAGGCCGCGAGCGATCTCGAGCCGGCGCCGCATGCCGCCGGAAAGCGTCTTGGTCTGCGCATCGCGCCACTTGGTCAAATCCACGGCTTCCAGCACCTCGGCGATATTCTTCTCGCGGGTTTCGCGCGGCACGCCGTAGAGTTTAGCGTAGATCGACACGTTCTCTTCAACCGTCAGATCCTGGTCGCTGGTGAGCGCCTGGGGAATGACGCCGATGACGCGCCGCACGTCGTCCGGCTCCTTGCTCACGTCGTGTCCGGCCACAATGGCTTTGCCCGAAGTGACGGGGATAAGCGTGGTCATCATGCGGATGAGCGTGCTCTTGCCGGCGCCGTTCGGTCCCAGCAACCCGAAGATTTCGCCCTCGGTCACGCTGAAGTTCACGTCCTTGACAGCTTCAAAGTCGCCGTAGCGTTTCCAGATGTGCTCCACCGCAATGGCCACGGGACACGGCGCGCCGTTGCCATTTGCAGGCGAACCGTTGCCGGGCGCGCTCACTGCTTCACCAACTTTGCTTTGGGAACGTAGACCTCGGCCGTCATGCCGGGCACAAACTTCTCGCCGGGATTGGGGATGAGCAGCTTCAGCTGCACGGTCTTGATGTCGCGCTTCATGCTGTTCACGTCGCGTTGCGTGGCGAAATCGCCCTCGGCGGATTTTGCAATCACTTTGCCCCAAATGGTGGCGCCGCTGGGCATGACCACACGCAAGCTGTCGCCCAATTGCACGGCATCTGCCTGCGTTTCGGGCAGCGGTGCGTAGACCCAGGTCTCGGTCAGGTCCATGATGGTGACGATCGGCGTGCCTGCGGCGACTACTTCGCCCTGCCGCGCGGCCCACACATCCACCTTGCCGTTGATGGGCGAGACAATCTGCGCGTATCCTTCTTCGACTTGCGCCTGTTCCGCCAGGGCGCGGGCATTGGCCGCGTCGGCGCGTGTCTGGTCCACGGTGCGCGCCGAGGCATCTGCCAACAGCTCATGGGCCCGCGCCTGGCGCAGATTGGCTTGCGCCGCGGCAAGATTTTCGCGCGCCGCATCCACCGCGGCTTTGGCTGCCTGGAGCGCCGTCACCTGTTCGTCGCGTGTTTGCGTGCTGTCAATTCCCTGTTGCGCCAAAGCCACCGCGCGGCTGGTATCGGCCTGCTGATGCTCATACTGCGCCTGGGCCTGCGCCAGAGCGGCCTCAGCCGACTTCACCTGAGCCTCGGCGCTGACCACTGCGCTCGAGGTTTCCCCGCGGTTCTGCCGCTCCGTGTCCTCGGTGCTGTTCAGCTTCCAACGCTGGCTCGCCGCAGTCGCCTCGGCGGCCTTCAGCGCCGCCTGCAGGTCCTGGCTCTCGATGACCGCGATCAACTCGCCGGAGGTCACATCCTGCCCCTCTTCCACGGTCAGCGTCTGAATGCGCCCGGGAATTTTGGAACTGACGATCACCTCGTTCGCATCCACGGTCCCAATCAGCTGCAAATCCGTCGAGCGCCGCGTGGTGGTGAGATACCAGATCAGCGATCCCACCGTCAGCAGTCCCAAAATCAGAAAAACTCGATTTCGCGCGCTCATTCGCCGTTCACCTCAAACCCTTGAATTTGTTAGTCTCCGGCATCGGCGTGTCGGCCAGCACTTTGCCCGCCAACTCCGCGCCATGTTTCCGATCCTGAAAGAGCGCCTGACCGAGAAACTCCACCAGCGCCACTCTCCGCGCCCGCAGCGCCTCCGGGTCGAGGGGCTCGAAGGGCAGAATGTGCCGCCACACCGGGGCGCTGAGAAAATAGAAAACATTTGCGCCGATCGCTGCCAGCACAATCTGCAGCCACTCCGCCTCAATCAGCTCGCCGGATGCAATGCCTTCGCGCACCATCGACTGGAACATGGCATGCACCGGCGCAAATAGTCGCTTGGCGAGGATGGGCAACTCCCCCTCCTCGCCCTTGTGCAGCCGCATCATCTCCTGCTGCATCAGGCTGTTGAACTCTCGCTGTGTCAAAATTCGGTCAAAATGATCCACCGCCACTCGCAGCAAGCGTTCTCCCGGGCTGACCTCGCGCAGAAAGACCGCCATGGAGCGGTCGCGAACGCGCGCGGCAACCATTTCGAGAGCCGCAACATACAGCTTCTCCTTGCTCTCGAAGTAGTAGTAAAGCAGCGCCTTGTTGACGCCTGCCGCGGCAGCAATTTGCTCGGTCCGCGCTCCGGCCAGGCCAAGGGCGGCAAACTCGGTCAATGCAGCCTCCAGGATGCGGCTGCGCGTTTCGGCTGAGCGGTCGGCCTGGCTCTCGTTTGGGCTGTGTGGCCTCATATTTAACTAACTGGTTAGTAAATTAACCCAAAGTCAGACGACTTGGCAAGCATTTTTCGGTTTGCACCATCAGGAGTCTCAATAAATGGCTGATATAGCGAAGGTTATCCTGCCTTTCGCCGGCTCAGCTTCCCTGCCCTAATCGAAGACAACAGTCTTGTTGCCGTAGCAGAGAATCCGCCGGTCCAGGTGCCACCTCACCGCCCGGGAGAGCACCATGCGCTCCAGATCGCGCCCGCGCGCCACCAGATCCTCCACCTGGTCCCGGTGGGAGATGCGCGCCACGTCCTGCTCAATGATCGGACCGTCATCGAGAAGCTCAGTGACATAGTGGCTGGTGGCCCCGATGAGCTTGACGCCGCGGGCGTGGGCCGCGTGATAGGGCCGAGCGCCGGTAAACGCGGGCAGAAACGAGTGGTGCACGTTGATGATCGCGGCCGGATAACGCGCCACGAAGGCCGGCGAGAGGATCTGCATGTAGCGCGCCAGGATAATGAGCTCAATTTCGTTTCGCTCAAGAAGTTCGACCTGCCGTGCTTCGGCCGCGGGCCGCGTTTCCGGCGTCACCTGCACGTGCGAAAACGGCACGCCGTAAAAAGCCGCCAGGTTCCCTACCTCGCGGTGATTCGAAACGATCAGGGGAATCTCGCAGACCAGCTCGCCCGTGCGCCAGCGGTGCAGCAGATCGGCCATGCAGTGCAGGTATTGCGAGCAGAAGAGCGCGACTCGCGGCTTGCGCGCGCTCGAGGTGAGCTTCCATGTCATCTTGAGCTCGGACGCGAGCGCGGCAAAGGCGGCGCGAAAGCCCTCGAGATCAAAGCTATCGAGCTCGAATTCTACGCGCATGAAGAAAAGACCCAGGTCGCGGTCGATGTGCTGGTCGGCGTGCAAAATATTGGCGCCCCGCTCGTAGAGCAGTCCCGACACGCGCGCCACAAGGCCCTTGCGATCGGGGCAATCGATCAACAGAACGGCGGAATCTTTCATCTTGAATTCAGCTTACGCTATCGTACGTCGCGGACACTCGGGCCCCGCCCATTTAGCGTCTCTTGCCTGAAAGATAGGAACCCTTTGTGCCACTTAAGGTTTCGACGAACTGTACTTGAGCACAGCTCCCGGGCTGCATTGCTAAGTGCAGCGGGTCCTCATAACTCAAGTCAGAGATTTCAAAAGACAGTTGTCGATTTACCGGAATGACTTCGTAGTCTCCGGGCGGTACCTCGATTGTGAATCTCCCCTGCCGGTTCGTCCGGCCTTTGTAGCTGGCCCCGCCGCCGCGAGCTACCATCTCAATATTCGGCATGGCACCGTCGAGGCTGAAGGCGCTTACCATTCCCGTGATGAATGCAGTTCGCCGCTGATCGTTCATCTGCTCTATCTCGCGGAGGACGGAATTCGCGTGGGCAACAGGGCCTGAGTTGCCGCATCCGTCAAACTCAAGCACTTTCTCACTAGCTTTCTCGATCGAATCGAACAAGAAGAGAACGTACTTTCTTCCCACCCTCCAATCGAAGGAAGCGCGACCGCTGTCATTTCCCTCGTAGATCCTGACTGTCTGCCCAGGAGTGCCTCGGAAAACTCGATCGACCCTCAGAGTGTAGTAGCTTGCAGTAACAGCCTCCGGATCATGCTTGTAGAGCACGTTATCGATTTTAAGAAGGGTGGCTTCCGCAACAATCTTCGAAGCAGAATACTCCGCGCAGACCGACCTGGGCTGCGGCTGCGAGCAAACCGCGCGCGCCAACCGCATCGAACCGAGGCAGCCAATCACAAGAAGAACATGCCGGGCTTTCATTGCATCAGTATAGCCGCGGGCAAATCGCCGGCCAATCGGAGCCGGTGGCGAACTGAGTCGCCTATACCGCACACGAGCCGGGAATCCCGCCCTAGCCGCGCCTTGTTCTTGCGGCCGGGGTGGGACTCGCTAACTCGCTGACCATCTGAATCGCTGACTTCGTTCAGTCGTAGTAATCAAGCCCCAGGTGCGTCACAAGGTCCGCGCCCATGATGTGCCGCAGCGTGTTCTTGAGCTTCATCGACTGGATGAACAGATCGTGCTCGGGGTAGAGACCGGGCGCGCTTTGCGGCGACTTCAGGTAGAAGCTGAGCCACTCCTGAATGCCGATGGAGCGCAGTTCCGGCGTGCGCTTGGCGAGATCGAGGAAGAGCACCAGGTCGAGCGCGATGGGCGCAGCCAGGATCGAATCGCGGCACAAAAAGTTCACCTTGAGCTGCATGGGATAGCCCAGCCAGCCGAAGATGTCGATGTTGTCCCACGCCTCTTTTTCGTCGCCGCGCGGCGGATAGTAGTTGATGCGAATCTTGTGGTAGATGTCCTTGTAGAGCTCGGGGTAAATCTCTGGCTGAAAGATGTATTCGAGCGAGCCGAGTTTGGACTCTTCCTTGGTCTTGAACGACTGCGGTTCGTCGAGCACCTCGCCGTCGCGATTGCCGAGGATGTTGGTGGAGAACCATCCGTTGACGCCCAGCATGCGCGCCTTGAAGGCCGGCGCCAGCACCGTTTTCATGAAAGTCTGGCCGGTCTTGAAGTCCTTGCCGCAGATGGGTGCCGCGTTCTCCTTCGACAGCTCGATCATGACGGGAAGATCAACGGTGAGATTCGGCGCGCCATTGGCGAAGGGCACGCCTTCCTTGAGCGCCGCGTAGGCGTAAATCTGCGAGGGAGCGATGGCGCGATCGTTGTTCGCCAATCCGGCTTCGAAGGCTTCTATCGAACGATGCACGGGCTTCGGCCGGAGGAAGATCTCGGTCGAGGCTGCCCAGATCATGACCACGCGGTCGACCTTCTTTTTAAAGGCGCGAATGTCGGCGCGCAACTGCTCTGCAAGGTCGAGCTTGTTTTTGCCCTTCTTCACGTGCGTGCCGTGGAGCCGCTTGACGTAATAACTGTCGAAGACGGCCGGCATGGGCTTGATCTTCTGGAGATATGGCTTCAGCGTGTTGAGGATTTCCGGCTTCAAAACCTGGGCATGTGCCGCCGCCTCGTACACGTTGTCCTCAAAGATGTCCCAGCCGGTGAAGACAACGTCGTTCAGGTCGGCCAGCGGAACAAAGTCTTTGATGAGTGGCGATTTGTTGTCAGTGCGTTTGCCCAACCGGATGGTGCCCATCTGCGTGAGCGAGCCCACCGGCTTGGCCAGTCCGCGGCGAATGGCTTCCACGCCGGCGATCATGGTGGTGGCGACGGCCCCCAGGCCGACCACCATCACACCCAATTTGCCCTTAGCGGGCTCAACTTTTGTTGCGGCGGCCTTCTTCGCCGCGGATACCTTGCCCGCACGAACTACGGCCTTCTTGCCGCCTTTCCCCTTCGTTGCCATTGCTTCTCCTGTTCTTCTCATTTGAAAATGATTTCGAATGCTTCTCGTGCATCGGCAAACTTCCCTCGCCTACTCACTACTGGCCACTCCCTGCTCCCTGCTTTTTCCAGCGTTCGACGTGCACCCCCAGGAACCACACCAAAAACGCGAACAATGCCAGTTCCACCGCCAGGTGAAAGCGATGAAACGCCTCCTGCAGGCGGGGATCGGTATTCCAGCTCTGCCCCAGCTTCATGCCCACCCAGGCCAGGCAGAAGTACCAGATCAGCGATCCCACGGTGGTGTAGATGTGAAAACGCAGCCGCGGCATTTTACCGATTCCCGCAGGAAAGGCGACGTAGGTCTGCACCATCGGCAGCATGCGTCCCACCAGAATCGCGATCGATCCGTACTTCTCAAAAAACTTCGTCATCAGATCGAGGTCGCGGGAGTTCATCAACACCCATTTGCCATAACGCGCCACCAGCGGCCGTCCGCCCTGGGCGCCGACCCAGTACGCAATCGCCGAGCCCAGATTGCAACCCACCGCTCCGGCAATAGCCACAAGAAACAAATTGAAGCGCCCCAGGTAAGCGAGGTAGCCGGAGAACGGCATGATGGCTTCAGAGGGAATGGGAATGCCGCACGAGTTCAGAGTGATGAGTCCGACGATGCCTGCGTACCCGCCGGCGTTGATGACATGAATGACAAATTGAAATACAAGCGCGACGATCTTTTCGGTCATGAGCGTACCCAGTATATAGGCCACTTGAGCGCTCAAGCGGGGCGCGCGCGGCGGTGTACCGAGAAAAGAATCATGCACACGTCTGCATTTCTCATTTGTTAGGATGAGGTGTACCTGCATTCCATTTTGAGGAGGAACAGTTGCCCGATTTCCCACCTGTACCGCTTACCTTGGAAGGCTCATGCGTGCTGCACCAGTTCTTCCGCTTCGACTGGAAATCCTGGCGGTCCTGTGCAGACGGCGAACGCAAGCAAATTGCTACCGACGCGATAGAAGCGCTGCGCTCACTGGAGCGCGCCGGCGCAGAGGCCCCGATACGCACCGCGCTTTTCTCGGAGTTGGGCCACAAGGGCGACCTGATCTTCGTGCACTTCCGCGAATCCTTCGAAGCGCTGAATCAGGTCGAGCTGGATCTGGCGCAGACCGCGCTCTCTGACTTCCTCACGCCCGTCCACTCTTATGTGTCGGTGGTTGAACTGGGCCTCTACGAATCGAGCCGCAAAACCTATGAGGCCGCGTCCGCGAAGGGATTTGAGCCGCACACACC
>Ga0326727_10022158_pt1 | contig 12322 bp, 9 predicted proteins | sample MB2enrmetagenome_FD_207643 | JGI IMG/M metagenome (GOLD analysis project Ga0326727, IMG submission 207643) | Lab enriched peat soil microbial communities from McLean, Ithaca, NY, United States - MB29MY | ecosystem: Environmental > Terrestrial > Soil > Wetlands > Peat | place: USA: New York...
GCTCATGCTGCCTCGAAGTTTAGCCACCGTCCTGCGTCGCTGGCACGCCATCACTTGCCTGATGGCGGACACCCCGCGCACCAGAAGACGGTATCCGATTCTCTTAGGTTAACGCTTATGCCCCTCGTGGGTGCCCCTACGAGACGTGAGGGGATGACGTGCCCGTTCCGGTCTTTGACGTTCGCGAGGTCACATTTCGTTACCACCAGGTGACGGCGCTCGACAACTTGAGCCTTGCCATTCCGCCCGGCAAGCGCATCGCGCTTCTGGGAGCGAATGGCTCCGGCAAGTCCACCCTGCTGCGCATCCTGGACGGCCTGGCCTTTCCGGAAAAGGGCGAAATCACCTTCTGCGGCGAGCCGCTGACCGAGGAACGCTTGCAGAATCCTGAGTTCGCTTATCCGTTCCGGCGTCGCGTGGGACTGGTGTTTCAGAACCCCGACATCCAACTGTTTTCTCCCACGGTGTTTGATGAAGTTGCCTTTGGGCCCCTGCAGCTCGAGTGGCCTAAGGAAAGGGTGCGCGCGGCGGTGGAAGAAATGCTGGAGATGATGAAGATTACCCACCTCAAGGACCGCTCGCCGCATCACTTATCGACAGGAGAGAAGAAGCGCGTGACGCTTGCCTGCGTGCTGGTGCTTGATCCCGAAGTGCTGCTGCTCGACGAACCCACGGCGGCCCTTGATCCCCGGAGTTCCAGCCAGATCATTGATTTTCTGATTGGCTTGCGCGGCGGAGCGAAGACCGTGGTGACCACGACGCACGCTCTCGACATCGTGGAGGACATTGCGGATGCATGCTTTGTTTTCCAAACGGGCCGACTGGTGGCCGCAGGCACGCCCACGGAAATTTTGCGCCAGACTTCCCTGCTCGAACAAACCAATCTCATCCATGCCCACCGGCACGTTCATGCCAGCGGGGAAACTCATACGCACCCGCACCTGCATCCGCACAAACATTGACCGCCACGAATTTTCGGAGTGCGGGGGCTTGCTCCCGCTCTTTCTGCCGCTGACTCGTCGGCGGGCGGCGCATCGCCGCATCGAGTTGCGGCGACAGAGAGCCGCGACCAGTCGCGGCAGTCAAAAGCGGCGACGAGTCGCCGCACTCCGAAACGCGAAATAGGGATAAATTGTCTGTTTTCTTGGATATTCCCATAAAAATCCGACAAATCTCCTGAGCAATTCCTTTCAAATGTAAATATAATCTCCAACCAGCCGCCGCCGCCCAGGGGAAGAGGGGGCAACCCAAGCAGTGGCCACCCAGCAATTTTAAAAGGAGAGATCATGGATAACGACGGCCTCAGCATTCTGGACAAGCGCACGAACACGACTTATGAAGTCCCGTTTCACAAAGGCACGATCCGCGCCATGGATTTGCGCAAGATCAAAACCGGCCCGGATGATTTTGGCCTGATGACTTATGATCCGGCGTTCATGAACACCGCCTCGTGTCACAGCGCCATTACTTACATCGACGGCGACAAGGGCATTCTGCGCTATCGGGGCTACCCGATTGAGCAGTTGGCGGAGAAATGCACTTTTCTCGAGGTCGCCTACCTGCTGCTACAAGGTGAGTTGCCCACCGCACCGCAATTGAAAGAGTGGGTCAACAAGATCACTTATCACACCATGCTGCACGAATCGACCAAGCATTTCCTGGAGGGCTTTCGTTACGACGCGCACCCCATGGGCATGTTCATCAGCACGGTGGCCGCGCTGGCCACGATTTATCCCGAGTCGCGCAACGTGCACGACGCGGAGACGCGCCGGCTCCAGATCTATCGCCTGATCGGTAAGGTCCCCACCATTGCCGCCTACACTTATCGCCACGGCCTGGGTTATCCCTACGTTTATCCCGACAACGATCTTAGCTACGCCGAAAACTTTATGAACATGCTGTGGAGGATGGCGGAGCCCAAATACACGGCGAACAAGGTTCTGGCGCGCGCGCTCGACATCCTGTTTATCCTGCACGCCGACCACGAGCAAAATTGCAGCGCCAACGTGATGCGCTCCGTGGGCAGCTCGCAAGCCGACCCCTTTGTATCCACAGCGGCGGCGGCCGCGGCCCTATCCGGCCCACTGCATGGCGGCGCCAATGAAGAAGTGCTGAAGATGCTCGACGAGATTGGTTCGAAGGACAAGGTGCCGGCCTACATTGACGGGATCAAAGCGGGAAAAGGAAAATTGATGGGGTTCGGCCACCGCGTCTATAAGAACTACGACCCCCGCGCGCGCATCATCAAGCAGGCCGCCGAACAGGTGTTCGAGATCACCGGCAAAAACCCCAAACTCGAAATCGCCCTGGAATTGGAACGCATCGCCCTGCAAGACGATTACTTTGTGAAGCGCAAGCTCTATCCCAATGTCGATTTCTATTCCGGCATCATCTACCAGGCCATGGGATTCAAGCCGGAAATGTTTACCGTGCTGTTCGCCATTCCCCGCACCGCCGGGTGGCTGGCACAGTGGGAAGAACTGGTCATCGATCCCGAACAGAAAATCGCCCGCCCACGGCAAATCTACACCGGCTATGACCAGCGCGACGTTGTGCCGATGGAGAAGCGCGAAGGGCAAAAGGCCGCAGGCAGCGGGCAGTAAACAGAAGGCAGTGAGCAGTAAGCAGCGAGCGATCGTACCGCGGACCCCCGATTTTGGGGTCCGCGGCTCTTGCTGCACAAACTGAGCGAGTGGGGCATAACGGGAAAGTTCTTTACTGCACTCGCGCTCCCGGGTCACACTTGTGGTTCCAGAAAGTCTCCTAAGTGGACCACCTGAATCTCCGTCAACCGCTTCCATCGATCGTCGTTCGTGATGATCAGTTCGGCCCCATTATGAAGAGCTGCTGCAACTTGAATTGCATCCGGGGTACGAAGCCAGTGGTAATTCGAGCGCAGCTTGGCAGAGAGCTCGCAAATGTCTGGGTCAATGGGAAAGAGGGTGATTCCCGTCGATCCGGTCAAGATTCGGCGGTACTCTTGAGCAAGGTCGAGCCGTCCGCGACGCAGGGGTTGCACCAGCACCTCCAAAAGCGTGAGCACGCTGGTCATTCCTCTTGCGTTACCCTGGTGAATGGCAGCAAAGAGATCTTCGGTTATTGGCGAGTACTGAGGGTGTTGTTCTATGTAGTAGATGAAAGGAGAGGTATCAAAAGCCAGAAACTTTCCGGTGATCGTGGCGGTCAGCCTGCCCACGAGTCACGCTCTTGGTCGACGTACTCCTGCGCATCCTGCTGGCGCCAAATTTCCTTGCCGAGGCCCCGCAGTTCCGTAATGCTGCGGCGCAAATCTGTCCCCCGAGCGCTCAGAGCCTGAACCAATCTCAGCCGGTCATTCTCGGGGAGTTGCGCCGCTGCCGCAATTATCTCCTCAACCGTCAAGGACATACTTAACTCCTCAGGCAGAGTGTACCATGCGCCGCAAGGCCAAAAACAGGGTTTTGTTCCTTCTGCGCTGCCACTGTAACACATGCAACGTCAGTGCCCACGCGTCCTAACCCGGGCCTGCCCTGGCTTCCTAACTTGAAACGCAGTGTATGCGCCACCCAAGGGTTCAGCGGGTTTTTCGAGATACCCTACACCTGGCCCCCGACACCTGCACTTCAATACTTCACGTCGGTAAGCCGCCCGGTGGTTTCGCCGCGCAGCCAGACGTAAATGGGCGCGTGGGGCGAGGGTGGTGGCCACGGCAATTCCACTTTCAGCGTTTGTTCCTGGGGAGTGCCGCCCGGAACCGGGGTGGGAATTCCCTGCACGGGAAATCCGTTTTTATCGTCCCAGCCCGTCTTCTCGATGATTTGCAGATCGATGCCCGTAAGGTTTCCGGCGTAAAGGGTGGGGCCGAGTTTCTCCTCGGTCAGCGCAAACTTTTCGATGCGCGGCAGTCGGATGAGGCGGCCCAGCACGGTGGGGTCGGAGGTCCCCGTGCTGTCGGTGGTGATGGTCGCGGCCAACTGACAGCCGGATTGGCCGACCACGCCGGGATCAATCGAGAGGAACAGTCCATCCTCGCCGGCGAAGTCCATTTGGGCGCTGGCGGTCCGGTCTCCCGGGTGCAAGAGCAGTGGCGCCTTGACGAATCCATCATTGGCGCAAGTCAGGCTGAGCGCGGGATGAGCGTCTACGTTACGGGTGAGCAGCGAAAAACTTATGGCCGACCCGGCCGGGATTTCTCCCTGGTCAAGGTGTACGTCCGGCTGCTGGGCGAGCGACAGGCTGACGCCCGCAATCTTGGGGCGCGGCCCGGCCACCGCCAGCCCGGCGGGAAACGTGAGCGGCGCTTCGATATCCTGCACGTAAACGCTGGCGGCCAACAAATCTCCGGCGTGCGCCCCTTGTAGCTTCACCGTCGCTTTGCGCTCCTTCAAATCGCGGGCGTCGGGCTTGACGGCGGCCAGGTCCCAGGTGGCTTCGGGAGTGGTGAAGCGCGTGATGCGTTCCAATCGCGCTCCCCGCAGGACCACCGTCTGCTGGGTTTCCCCGACATTGGCGCGCAGGGGCAGATTAACCAGACTGGGGTTTACCGGGTGAATCACCAAAGGAACGTTGTGCGCGGAGCCGTTCGTTTGCGTCAGAATCAAGCGGTAGCTGCCCGCGCCCCAAGTGGATGTGTTCACTTCCGTTTCCATACTTTCCTGGTCGCCCTGGGCTTTGCCCTTAGGTAAATCAAAGGTGATCTCCATGGGCATTGCCTTCTTGTCTCCCGCCTTGGCGATGGCCACTTTCTCGACAAACTCAAAGTCCGCGCCGGTCAGTTGTACTTTTACGGCGCCCGAGCCCTCCACCAGGCGGTCGGCAGATTCCTGCGTGACCTTCGCCTTGGTAAAGTCTCCCAGCGGCCGCACATCCACATCACCCTTCACCTGAAGGGGCTCCCAGTCCCACAGGGCCGCCAAGTGATATTCTCCCGGGGGCAACTTGGTTTTGGTCAGATCGAGGTCCAGGGAATCGTCCGGGGTTCCCGCTTGCACCTTGAGGGGAACGTCGGCGTGATCCTTGGCGGATACCAACTCCCAACCGTGGGCGCGCGCCAGGAGCCTGCTTTCCTCCGGCTTGGTAAAGGAAACTTTGAGGACGGATTTGCCGCCGAGGGGGACGTGCGCCGTCTCCTCCAGGGCTCCGGCGGGCGCATCGGCGTTGGGAACCTTCATCATCCACAGGTAGGCTTCCCGCGTGCGCGGCTTCGGCGCCTCGGTCTTGGCGCAGAGCGCCAGGCCGTTGGTCTCAAAAGGCTGGGCGAAGGCGGAGCGGAAATCGGTGTCAGGGAAAATCAGCGTGCGCATATTCAAGAATAGCGACGCGCCACCCGCCGCCAGTCCCACCGGCGAACCGAAGAACATGGTGGCCACCGCTCCCGCCAATCCCGCCGACTGCGCCACCATCCCCGCCGGGCTGGAAGTGATCGGATCGAAAGTCTGCAAGGAGGGCATCATCGCCTGCAACAATACGGCGGCCTGCTGGTTGGGGGACGCAGCCGTGTCAATCTTGGGGATCGCCACGTTGTAGTCATTCCCAAATCCGGCGAGCGCCGCGTTCACGTTGCGCGTGGGATCGGGCTGCTGCTGATATTCCGTCAGCGCCTCCACCAGGGCTCCCACCTTGGCTGTTTGCTCGGCGTATTCGGTGAGTTCCGGAATCAGATCGGGGTTCTTATCCACCAACGAGGTGACCTTCTTCACATCCAGGCCGTGCGGGCCGAAGACCACTCCCACCACGGTGGCGCGCGCGGGGACAGTCCACTCCTGCGGGTCCTTCGCCGGCAGAGCTTCGAGCACGTGGATGTCCTGCTTCGCTTCCTTCAACTCTTCTTTGCCGCTCTCCTCTTTTTCGCTGCTCTCCTTCTTTTCGCTGTCGGCCTGGCCCTTCTCAGCTTTGCCCTTCGCGTCGTCCTTCGATGCCGCTTTGGGGACCGCCACCAGTATTAACGCGATCTTGGCCTTGTCGCGGACGGCGGGCGGGATGTGCAGCGGCTCGTACTTCACCTTCTGGCCGACGTCGACGATGTTGATGTCTTGCAGCGGCAACGGCGTGCCACCCTTCGCCGATTGAACCTGCAAGCGAAAGCGGCAGACGTTCATCGTCCCTGCACAAGGAGGCATGGCCGCGCCCGAAATCCGAGGAGCGCTGGCACTAGAAACCAAAAGGGCCAAAAGAAAAAGGGATTGCGGCGTCGAGAATAAGCGGGGGGGTGATTTTTTCATCTCTCCTGGATCCGTCGAAAGATTTTGAGCCTCAATTATATATCGATGCAGAATAAAAGGGCGGGGTGGTGTGCCCACAGAGTGGGATGCTGTGCGAGAAAGTGCTCTTTGGGCCTCATGAGCAGACAAAATGCCCGCATTCCGGCGAAATGGTCTTCCAGGGAAGGGTGGGACTATTGACGCACCGGACGGACGAAACGTCCGAAAATAGGAAAGGGGTGATTCCCCATAGCGCTCAGAGTGCTCCCCATTAGTGCTTATTAGTCGCTTATCGTACCTTGTCAAGCAAAAATCTGGGAGGATCGGGCGCAGGAGGCGTATCCACTCCCAACCGCCATCGAGCCTGCCGTTGGTGGTACATTAGGTGCCCAGGATTTTACCCTGAAGGAGGATTTAATGAGCGGCGCGGAGTTTTCTCGAAGAGGTTTCCTGAAGAGTGCAGTGGCAGGAGCAACGGCGGGCGCGGCGGGATTTCCGGCGGCAGCGCAAACCCACGCGGCCGATGAACACGAATGCGGATCAGTTTGGGAGAAGCCGCCGAAGCAAACGGGGAATGGTCTGAACCTGATCGTAATTGTCACCGACACTTTCCGCGCCGACAACCTGGCGTGCTACGGCCCGAAGTGGTTGGAGCACCTGGAGACCCCGCACCTCGACCGCTTCGCCCAGCGCGCCACGGTGTTTGCCGACGCCTACTCCGAGCTGATGCCCACCATCCCCATTCGCCGCACGCTCTACACGGGACGCCGCGGCATCCCGGCTTCCTATTTCCCTCAGCCCGAGAACGTGCAGTTGCCGGGCTGGCACCCGCTCTATAACGAAGACGTCACGCTGAGCGAAACGCTGCAGGAAGCGGGTTACATCAACACCCTGATCAGCAGCCTCTATCACCAGTTCAAGCCCGGCAGAAATTTTCAACGCGGATTTCACACCTGGCATTGGATTCGCGGCCTGGAGTTCGACTTCTATGGCACCTCCCCGCACCATCTGCTGGACGTGAGCGACCTCGTCTCCGATGAATACCTGGCCAAGTATCCCGGCCTGCGAAATTCTCTGAGCCAATACAAAGCCAACCGGAATCTCTGGCAGCAGCAGGGAGAATCGGTGAGCCAGATCACCGCGCAGACGGCCACGCGCTGGCTGAACGAGAACCATGCGGAAAAGCCCTTTTATCTCCACGTGGAGTTTTTCGATCCTCACGAGCCCTGGGACCCGCCGCGGCGGTTTCTGGAAAAGTACATGCCCAACGCGCACGGCCCAAGTTTCATCGAACCGAATTACGACACGGTGCCGCTCGCGGACGACATCAAGAACCGCATGCGCGCCAACTACGCGGGCGCGGTGAGTTGTGTGGACCATTGGGTCGGATCGTTGCTGGAGACCATCGAGCAATTTGGCTTGCTGGAAAACTCCGTGGTGGTCTTCATGGCCGATCATGGCGCCATGCTGGGCGAGCGCGAGCAGTTCCTGAAGGGGCCGGATAAGCTGCGCGGCCAGGTGACGCACATTCCCATGCTCATCCACGTGCCGGGCAATCCCGATGCCGGAAAGAAGGTGCAGGGATTCGTTCAAATTCCCGATGTCATGGCCACGGTGCTCGGCCGATTGGCGCTTCAACCGCCTTCGCGCGTGACGGGAAAAGATTTCTGGCCGCTCGCGACGGGCGGAAGCGCCTCAAACCATGAGTATGTGGTGCAGTCCTATGGCTGGGTGGCAGCGGTGCGGAACAAGGAATGGAGTTACAGCGAAATCTGGAAGCCGGAAGCGCAGGAGAGTAAGTTTCACAAATATCCCGACGCGCCCGCCACGCCTTACCAGCCGCAACTCTATAATCTGCAAGACGACCCTAAAGAGTTAACCGACCTCGCAGATAAATACCCCGATGTGGCGAAGCAAATGTCAGCCCGGATGAAGGAGTACATCGCTTCCGGTGAGGGCGTGACCCAGGGCAGCTTCCACGCCAAGCCCAGCCTGGAGGTCCGCGAGGGTCTCTATTCCAAGTAAGGCGAAATACGGGATACGGGAGTCGGGATTCGGGATTCGGGTTCCGTAGCGTGCATAGCTCGTAGTAGCTCGTAGCCACGGTCAATGCAGTTTTGACCGTGGGCTTTTCTCTCGCCTTTGCCCTGAATGCGCCGGTTCGGTTGCCGCCACGATTGAAAAGGAACCCTTCATCGACGCGAGGACCCACGGTCAGAACGGCACTGACCGTGGCTATCCGCTACAGGATCAAATCAACCCACCACCGCCCCCCCGGAGTAATGAAAAACTGATTGCAGTGTGAAAACAGAGTGTTACACTTGGGCGCAGTTTTCAGAAAGTGAGGGCCTCATGGATGCGCCCTCCCCACGCGACGTCACCCGATGGGTCCACGCCTGGAGTGACGGGGACCAACAGGCGTTGGATCAGTGGGTCCCCCTTGTCTACAAGCAACTGTACCGCCTCGTCCATCGCTACATGGCTTCGGGGAGGTCCCATGAATCCTGATCGTTGGCGCGAAATCGAGCGAGTCGTTCACGCGGCGTTGGAGCGCCCGGAGAATCAGCGCGCCGCTTTCCTTGAGCAAGCCTGTGCCGGCGACGCCACCTTGCGCAACGAGGTGGATTCGCTGTTGGCGCAGGGTGAGCACGGGGCGAGCTTTATTGAGTCCCCCGCCCTTGAGGTGGCCGCCCAGGCACTGGCTCAGGATGCGTCCGAGGTGCGCCGGGCCGCCGAGCGCGAAGCGCAGTGGCTGGGCAAAACCATTTCCCACTATCGCATCGTCCAAAAACTTGGGGGCGGTGGCATGGGGGTGGTCTATAAGGCTGAGGACACCCGGCTGGGCCGCTCCGTGGCGCTCAAATTCCTTCCCGAGGAAGTTTGGCGCGATCGCGAGGCGCTGAAAAGATTCCAACGGGAAGCCCGCGCCGCTTCGGCGTTGAACCATCCCCACATCTGCACGGTTTACGATATCGGCGAAGAAGCCGGCGAGCCGTACATCGTCATGGAGTGTCTCGAGGGCCAGACGCTGAAGCAGCGGATCGCAGGGGCGGGCCTCGTGCCCGCCCAAGGGCGACCACCGGGGTCGCCCCTACCCACCGCAGGGCGCCCACAAGGGGCGCCCCTACGAATCGGCGAACTGCTCGATCTGGCGACGCAGATTACCGATGCGCTGGACGCGGCCCACCGCAAAGGCATCATCCATCGCGACATCAAACCCGCCAACATTTTCCTCACTGCGGACGGACAAGCGAAAATTCTGGATTTCGGCTTGGCGAAGATGGCGGGGCCCGTGTCAGTGGCGGGCGAATCCTCAAGCGAGTTGCAGACGGCGACGGGGGCGATAGCCGGGACAGTGCAGTACATGAGCCCGGAGCAAGCCCTGGGGCAGCCGGTGGACGCGCGGAGCGACCTGTTTTCTTTCGGGTCGGTGCTTTACGAGATGGCCACGGGCAGGAATCCCTTTGCGGGTTCCACCCTAAGCGAAACGATTGCCCACATCTTGCAGACCGTGCCGGAACCTATCGTGCGGTTCAACCACGACGTGCCGCAGGAATTGGAACGGATCATCCGCAAGTGCCTGGAGAAGGATCTCACGCTGCGTTACCAGAGCGCGGCCGACCTGCGTGCCGACCTGGGCCACTTGAGGGGGCGGGCCGCGTCGCGTGAAGAAGCCCCGGGCTTATGGCGTGGGCTGAGCAGGCCGATCTTTGCCCTACTCGCGCTCATGGTCATCATGGGGCTCGGCTATCTGGCAGGAACTGCCATCTATCACAACCGAAGAGCCCGCTGGGCACGCGAGATCGCACTCCCGGAGATTGAAAGCCTTACCTCGAAGGACAACTGGCCATCCGCTTACCGCCTTGCGGTGGAAGCCGAGAAATACATCCCTCACGACCCTCAGTTGAACCAGGCCTTTTCCGAAATCGCCGTGCTGCTATCGGTCAAGACTGCCCCCCCCGGCGCGAGCGTCTTCATAAAAGAATATGCCAAGGAGGGCGACCCCTGGGAGTTTCTCGGCCAGACGCCCATCGAAAGCCGCCGGATTTCACGCGGCTTCAAGGAATACAGAATCACCAAGGAACATTACGACGAAGTGACCGGTCTTACCGGCAGTGACCATAGGCTTACTCTCGCGCCAGGAGCCCAAATCCTCCTGGAACGAACGCTGGGAAGCGCGGGCACAACTCCCGCGCAAATGGTTCGGGTCGACGGCGGAAAATACCGTCCAACCCTAATTTACTTCCGCCGACCTAAGTTGGGCGGCCTAGTTAAGGTGGTCGACTTGGACGCCTTCTTCATCGACAAGTTCGAGGTGACCAACCACCAATACCAGGCATTCGTAGACGCCGGGGGATACACGCAAAAGAGGTATTGGAAGCAGGATTTCACCAAGGACGGAAAGCCGTTGTCCTGGGAGGAAGGAGTGGCAGGATTCTTAGACCAGACCGACAGGTTTGGTCCTTCCACCTGGAAACTGGGGCACTTTCCGGAGGGCCAGGACAATTACCCGGTAAGCGGGGTGTCCTGGTACGAGGCGGCGGCATATGCCGAGTTTGCGGGCAAGAGCTTGCCGACGGTTTACCACTGGAACAAAGCCGCAGGGGTGGAAGAGCCGGGTACCGATACCTCAACGATCCAACCCATGGTTGCGAATAGCAACTTTGGCGGCGGCGGGCTGGCGCCCGTGGGCAAGTTCCGGGGCGTCAGCCCCTATGGAGCGCTGGACATGGCCGGAAACGTCCGAGAATGGATCTGGAACGGCGCCCCCACGGGCGGGCGGTACCTCCTGGGAGGATACTGGGGCGGGCCGGAATACCTGTTCTTTGAAGACGCGGAGTTGCTCTCTCCCTTTGACCGGAGCCCCGCTAACGGCTTTCGCTGCGTGGCGCTGAACGGAAACAGACCACTGCCGGCCGCCACCTTGATCCAAGTACCTGCCCCGACGCCCGGTCCAAATTTTGTGTTCGCCAAACCTGTCTCGGATGAGGTTTTCAAGATCTTTAGCAGTTACTACGCCTACGACAAAACCCCACTGGGTCCGCTGGTCGAGGCGGCCCAGGACCTTTCTCCCTACTACGTCAGGCAGCGGGTCACCTTCAGGGCCGCCTACGGCGACGAAAGGGTAGTGGCCTATTTATTCTTTCCGAAAAACGCCAAACCCCCGTATCAGACTGTCATTATCTTCCCCGGGGGCGGAGCTCATGAACTAAATAGAATTGACGAATCTTCTTTTGGCCATGTCGAAATGTTTACACGGTCGGGGCGTGCCGTGGTGTTCCCGGTCTACAAAGGAACCTTCGAGCGACCGTTCGCATTTCCTTCAACCCCGACCTTGATGCGGGACTACATGATTATGCTGTTCAAAGATCTCGGGAGGACCATCGATTATCTGGAGACCCGGCCGGAATTCGACTGCGGGAGGCTGGCGTATTTTGGTTTGAGCTGGGGCGCGTGGCAAGCTCCCATCTTTGGTGCCCTCGAAAAGCGGATCAGGCTTTTTCTCCTGGAGGGCGCTGGCCTCAGGAAGATGCGTGTGCCCGAAATGGATCCGATCAACTTCGCGCCGCGCCATCGTGCTCCCACTGTGATCTTCAACGGTCGCTACGACATTATGTTTCCACTCGAGACTATGGCACGACCATTCTTCAACGCGTTGGGGACCCCACAGAAAGATAAGGAGCTTGTGCTTTTCGACGGCGGGCACGTTCCCCCGCTGGATAGCAAGCTTATAAAGCAAATGCTGGATTGGCTGGACCGCTACCTGGGGCCCGTAAGATGACCGTTGACATGCTGCCTGAGCGTGGTAGCGGGTGGAAACCGGAGGATAACATGCGCAGGATTGTTATCTCTTTCTTCCCCGTTAGAGTCGCAACCCTCGTTTTCATCTTCTTGCTTCTGCCGCTGCCGCTAGGTGCGCAGCAGATCGGAGCAAGTATCACGGGACACGTATTTGACCCCTCCGGGGCGGCGGTCAGCGGGGCAGACATAAAAATAATATCCACCACCACCGGGTCGGTCTACACCGCGGGGTCGGATTCCGCAGGCATCTATCAGCTCCCCTTCGTGCCCATCGGGACTTACACCCTGAGCGTGGAACAGTCCGGATTCAAGAAATACGTTCAAGAGGGAATAGCGCTGGT
>Ga0326727_10022159_pt1 | contig 12322 bp, 6 predicted proteins | sample MB2enrmetagenome_FD_207643 | JGI IMG/M metagenome (GOLD analysis project Ga0326727, IMG submission 207643) | Lab enriched peat soil microbial communities from McLean, Ithaca, NY, United States - MB29MY | ecosystem: Environmental > Terrestrial > Soil > Wetlands > Peat | place: USA: New York...
CATCCTCGCCGAACTCACCCCGCGGGAACCCGAAGTCCACGGCCTGGTCGCCCTCATGGAGATCCAGGCCTCCCGCACCCGAGCCCGCATCGGCCCGACCGGCGAACCAGTCCTCCTCCTCGATCAAAACCGAGCCCACTGGGACCTCCTCCTCATCCGCAGAGGCCTGGCCGCAATCGACCGGGCGACAAACATCCTCAACACCAACAACGCCCCAACCCGCGGTCCCTACCTCCTTCAGGCCGAAATCGCCGCCTGCCACGCCCGAGCCCACACCCCCGAAGCAACCGACTGGCCCCGCATCGTATCTCTCTATACCGAACTAGCTCACCTAACCCCATCCCCGGTCATCGAGCTCAATCGCGCCGTAGCCGTCTCCATGGCCAACGGCCCCCAGGCCGCCCTCGACCTCGTAGAAGCTCTCGCCACCGACCCCTCCCTCGATAACTATCACCTCCTCCCCAGCGTCCGCGCCGACCTCCTCTGCAAACTAGGCCGCCATCGCGAAGCCCGGACTCAATTCGAACTCGCCGCCTCCCTCACCCAAAACACCCGCGAACGCGTCCTCCTGCTGACCCGCGCCGCCTCCTGCCAAACTCCACCAGGATAGTCACTCTTCAACCAGCCTCAACCGCCCCGGTAACGGTGTGCCGCCTCACTGCACATGCCTTACATAGCCGTCTGTGCCGTCATAATCTGGAGACATACCTTGAGATCCGCACGTCGGTTTGCTAATCCGCGCAGAACTCGTTTTGGCGTAGCTTCCGGTTGGCCGGCCGCTCGCCAGGAATATGCGCCAAGTCTCGAAAAACCGCGCGCCGAGCTGACCGATTGGCAGGAACTCTTCTGATAGCGGCTTCCCGAACCAGGATCGATGCATAAACTCTGCCGAGGGAGCCACGCGGGGGTGAACTTGGCTACAATGATCAGTCAGACTTGCGCTCAAAAGTATTGCGCACAGGAAATACTGTGAAACGAATTCTTTTTCCCTTAGCGTGTGTTCTAGCTCTCAGCCTGGGTTTGGGAGGTCTGGCCGGTTGCGGCGGTTCGGCAGCTGCAACGATTCCCCCGCCCACGATCAGCAGCTTTGCGGCGACTCCCGCGACCATCACGGCCGGAGCCAGTTCAAGCCTGACGGCAGTGTTCGCCGACGGCACGGGGGTGATCACGCCCGGCAATCTCCCCGTCTCCAGCGGCACGGGAGTAAGCGTCAGCCCCGCGACGACCACAACCTATACCCTCACCGTCACTAATTCTGCGGGGACGGCGGTTAGCGAGACGGCGACGATCACTGTTATCCCCGCGCCGGCCATCACCAGCTTTGGCGCGACTCCCGCGACCATCACGGGCGGAGGCAGTTCCAGCCTGACGGCAGTGTTCGCCAACGGCTCGGGGGTGATTACGCCGGGCAATCTGCCCGTCACCAGCGGCGCACCGGTGAGCGTGAGCCCCACCGCCACCACCACCTATACCCTCACGGTCACCAATTCCAATGCGACGGCGGTCACCCAGTCGGCCACGGTCACGGTTGTCCCCGCACCGGCCATCACCAGCTTTGCGGCGAATCCAACGACCATCACGGTTGGAGGCAGTTCGAGCCTGACGGCGGTCTTCGCCAACGGCACGGCCGTCATCACGCCGGGCAATCTTGCTGCCACCAGCGGCACGCCGGTGAGCGTGAGCCCCACCGCCACCACCACCTACACCCTCACGGTCACCAATTCCAATGGGACGCCGGTGACGCAGACGGCCACAGTCACGGTTGACCCCGCGCCCACCATCACCAGCTTTGCGGCGACTCCAGCGACCATCACCGCCGGAGGCAGTTCCAGCCTGACGGCAGTCTTCGCCAACGGCACGGCCGTGATCATGCCGGGCAATCTTGCCGCCACCAGCGGAACGCCGGTGAGCGTCAGCCCCACAACCACCACCACCTACACCGTCACCGTCACCAATTCCGCCGGCACATCGGTCACCCAGACGGCCACGGTCACTGTCGTTCCCGCACCGGCCATCTCCGCTTTCGTGGCCATTCCTGCAACCATCACCATTGGGGGAAGCTCCAATCTGACGGCCGTTTTCACCAACGGCACGGGGATCATCACGCCGGGCAATCTTGCCGCCACCAGCAGCACGCCGGTGAGCGTCAGCCCCACAACTACCACCACCTACACCGTCACCGTCACCAATTCCAACGGGACGGCTGTCACCCAGACGGCCACGGTTACCGTCGTTCCTCTGCCGACCATCACCAGCTTTGTTGCCAATCCACCAGCCATCGTTGCAGGAGCAGGAACCAGCTCCAGCCTGACGGCTGTTTTCGCCAATGGCACGGGCGTGATCACGCCGGGCAATCTTGCCGTCACCAGCGCAACGCCGGTAAGCGTCAGTCCCACGACCACCACGACCTACACGCTCACCGTTACTCCTCCCACCGGGCCGGCGATCACCCAGACGGCTACGGTAACCGTACAGACCTCGATAACGGTGGACCAGTCAAGCTCCGGCCCAGCCGTGACCGGCCAGCTTCTCGGCATGAATCTTGCCGCCTGGTACGACGTGGTGGGCAATGCGACGGCTGTCGATGGCGCGTTCGCGCAGGCGGGCATCCAGGCCATTCGCTGGCCGGGTGGATCATGGTCTGACGAATATCACTGGCAGACGCCCAACACCTCGTCCAATCCCAATCTGCCTTACATGTGCGAGAACAACCTAAGCGGGATTCCAAACGGAAGCACCGATTGGGGCGGCTACAGCACCTTCGGGCAGTTCGTCTCCGGCATCGTGCAGGGCGGAAACCTCGACCTTGCCCTCACCGCCGATTACGGCACAGACCCTGCTTGCACCGGCCCCGGCGATCCCACCGAGGCCGGGGCATGGGTCACCGCTGCCCTCGCCGATGGCATCCAGGTCAGCCACGTGACCGTCGGCAATGAGGTGTACGGCAGTTGGGAGACCGACCTCCATACCTTGCCGCACGATCCGGCCACCTACGCCAACGCAACCGTCACCGGCTACTATCCCGATATCAAGGCGGCCAGCCCCGGCACGCTGGTGGGCGTGGATGTGGACGCGGATAATATCACTGGCGGATGGGACAATACCGTGCTCGCCAAAGCCAAGGGTTACTACGATTTTGTCGAGTTCCACTACTATCCGGAGACGCCGGGCGAGGAAACCGATTCCTTCCTGGTGCAGCATGCGGCGCAGGATCTGACCAACAACATCAACACCCTCAAGTCGGAGCTGAACAAATGGGGAACTCCGGACACGCCCATTTACGTGGGTGAGATCGGAGGGCCTTTCAGCAGCCCCGGCAAGCAGAGCTGGTCGATTACCCAGGGCTTGTATGCAGGTCAGGTGTTAGGCGAAATGATGAACGCTGGAATCTCGCGCCTGACCTGGTGGATTGGCTTCGGCAATTGTGACGGCGACAGCGGCAACGATAGCTCTTCGCTCTATGGCTGGCAGAACTTTGGCGCATACAACGTCTTTGCCGATGGCCCTGGCGATACGGGCGGAACTAACAATTCGCCTTGTAACTACGGTGGTCCCATCGGTACCATGTCTCCCACGGCGCGCGCGTTTCAACTTTTCAGCAACGTGGCCGTCAACGGCGAAAACGTGCTCACCGCGGCGGTGGCCGGCGATACCACGGATGTGGTTGCGTATGCGGCCACCCATAGCGGAGGAACGGCGCTGGTGCTGTTCAACCGGAACGAAACCGTCAGCGTGCCGGTTGCGGTGACCCTTTCGGCGCAAAGTGCCGCCACTACTGTCACTGTAATCACCTACGAGAAGGCCATCTATGACCTGTCGGGCTCGCCGACGGGGACTATCCCGGACCCGAATGGGACCAACACTTGGGCCGCGCCCACTACCACCAATCTTGGCGCGCAGAGCCTGCCGCTGTCTCTTACCCTCGATCCGTGGAGCATGAACGTGGTGATCATCAACTAGGTGAGGGGGAAGGTTCGCATCGCTTTGTTTCATCCTCAAGAAGCTGCCCGAGGTTTCGCCGGACCTGGGCAGCTTGCTTTGCAGCTATCGCAAGAGCAGAGAGGATGAATGTGCCAGTCCGGGGGGCGCGGCGGGGTTCCGGATGTATGGCCGGCGATGCAACGGGAATGCCAAGCCATGGCGCAAAGCACGTTTCAAAGGACCATTTGATGATTCGATTTCGCTACCGCTCCCTAACACGGTGAAGCATGACAGATTTAAACCCAGTCTTGATCGATATCCCGTTGCCGATCCGCACGCCACGCCTGCTCATCCGCTCCAAACAAGTTGGCGATGGAGTGATTGCATCCGCGGCGATTACAGAAACTTGGGAAGAACTGCACAAATGGATGCGCTGGGCTGACCATCCCGGCGCGTTGACAGCCGAGTCGCTGGAAATCAGGAACCGGCATGCGATGGCGCGCTTCATCTTGCGTGAAATCATAGAGCTGATTGGGATCGACACTGCAACCGGTACAGCCGTTGTCTGGTGCGGACTCCATGACATCGACTGGCAAGGACGCCAGTGTGACACTGGCTTCTGGGTTCGCAAGAGCGCGCAAGGGCGAGGGATTGCAACGGAGGCGGCAAATGCCATGGTGCGTTACGCTTTCGGCGCGCTCGGAATGCGGCGCGTCGGCTTAACGCACTCCGGCGGAAATGAGGCTAGCCGGCGCATTGCTGAAAAGCTTGGCTTCTCCTTCGAAGGTGTCCAGAGGGGCGCGAATGTACTTCCAGGCGGCAACCATGCTGACAGGCTTTGCTACGCGCGATTTGATATCGCGGGTCTGCCCGGCCTCGCGGTGCAGTGGTAAAGATTTCGGAACAGTAAAAACCGGCCAGTCCTGCAAAGCCTCCGAACGTTTAGAAATGCCCGATCTTGCATTGAAAAGCACAGCCAACACGCCAGTTGACAGGGCCTCGGGAGTGTCCTCGCCTTATCGTCAAACTATTTCATTATCGTTGTCGGCGCCAAGCCGAGCCTGTTCTAGCATCCTGCCTCGCCGCCTTCGGAGTTGCTAGACTGGAAGCATGATGGATGAACCGGAGTTCCGCAGCCGCGCTGAAACGGCTCTCGACAAGCTGATGCAGCACTTGATTACGCGGGAGGCTGAAGACGAGGCTGGATTCGAAGTCGAGGGACAGGGCGGGTTGCTGAACGTGGTCTTCGAGGAACCGCCGGGCAAGTTTGTGATCACTCCCAATACACCGGTGCAGCAGATTTGGATCTCCGCGCTTTCAACCAGCTTCAAGCTCGATTGGGATGAGACGGCCGGCGCCTTTGTGCTGCCCAGGACCGGCGAGCAGTTGACGGCGCTGGTCGATCGGCTTATCGGGGAACAACTTCAAGCCTGAGTCCGTATTCCCACTTGGTTGCGCTGAATACATCCGGCAAGCTGAGAGTATCCGGGCAAATCATCGTAGTTTTGAAAGGGCACGGCTTCAGCCGTGCCGACTGCTGGACCAATTTTTCCGGCTTTAGCCGCCTAGGGATGTATCGCAGATCCCCAAATCATCCCTCAAGGGCTGAAGCCCATAAGCTTTTGGGCTGCTTGCGGCACGGCTGAAGCCGTGCCCTTTCAAAGCCACTCAGCGGTCCAAATGCAATTGCCGTGTCACCTGAAATGTTTCCCCTTGACAGCTTAGGAGAATCGCGCTACTCTCCTAACCATATTAGGGGTGACTCGTGAACGATCAGGCTCAGCTTCTACCCGGTACTCTCGATCTGCTTATTCTTAGGGCGGTCTCGCTTGGACCGTTGCACGGGTACGGCGTCCTTCTGCGCATCGGGCAAATCTCCGGCAACGCGCTGTTCATCGAGCAGGGCGCACTCTATCCCGGCCTTTTTCGCCTCGTTCGCCAGGGGCTGCTTAAGGCCAGTTGGGGCACGTCGGAAAACAATCGCCGCGCCAAGTTCTATGAGCTGACTGCGGCAGGCCGTAAGCGCCTTCGCGAAGAGACAGCCAGTTGGAACCGGCTGGCCAACGCCATTGCATCCGCGCTCTCGCAACAACCGGAGGAAGCATGAATCCCCTCTCCTGGCTTCGCCTTCGTATCTCCGCGCTACTTCGCCCTTCGCAAGTCAGCGCCGAAGTGGACGACGAAATTCGCTCCCACATCCAGCACCGCGCCGACGATCTCGTGCGCTCCGGCCTTGATCGTCCTCAAGCAGAACGCCGCGCCCGCGTCGAATTCGGCGCGCGCCAGAAGTACAAGGAAGAGATCCACGAAACCTCCGCCGGCAACTTCGTCGAAGTTCTCGTCAAGGACCTCCGCTACAGCCTTCGCGTTTTGCTCAAATCCCCCGGCTTCACCATCGCCGCCGTCTTGACGCTGGCATTGGCCATCGGCGCCAACGCCGTGGTCTTTGCCGTCTTGAATGGGCTGTTCCTGCGCCCGCTCAATGTGCCTGACGGACAGAGTCTCTATGCCATCCAGCGCGGCAACGACAATTACATCATCCAGTCCTATCCCGATTATCTAGACCTGCGCGATCGCAATCGCAGCTTCGATGCCCTGGCCGCTTACACCATCCTGCAAGGCGGCCTCGACACCGGCAAGGATCCATCCCACGTCTATTTCTATGGAGTGAGCGGGAATTACTTCAACGCCTTGGGCATTCAGCCCTATCTGGGCCGGCTCATTCAACCGTCCGATGAGCGCGGCTCAAACAGCGCTCCGTATATCGTGCTCTCCTACGCCTTTTGGCACGGCCAGTTTCAGGACGATCGCGCCATCGTCGGCCGTGTTGTCCGCCTCAACAAGCATCCTTACACCATCGTCGGCGTGGCCCCGCCGGACTTCCACGGAACTTTGCTGTTCTTCTCCCCCGATTTCTATGCGCCCATGGTGAACGAGCAGCAGTTTTTTGCCTGGGCCGACCCCAATGCGCGCGGAAATCGCTGGGTCTTTGAGGTGCTTGGACACCTGAAGGCAGGGGTCACTCCCACTCAGGCGGCTGCCGATCTGAGCTCTATCGGTTACTACCTGCACCAGGCCTATCCCAAAGACGATGATCAGTCGACCTTTTCCCTGGTGCGTCCAGGCTTGCACGGCAATTTTTTTGCTCCCGCGATGCGAGCATTTCTGGCCGGGCTAATGGTGCTGGCAGGGTTGATTCTTCTGGCCGCGTGCGCCAACCTCGGCACCCTGTTTGCTGCGCGCGCCGCCGACCGCGGACGGGAAGTCGCGTTGCGGCTCGCGCTTGGCTCCAGCCGTACACGCATTCTGCGTCAACTAATGACCGAAGCCATTCTGATTTCCCTCACCGGAGGCGCTGCCGGCCTCGTGGGCAGCGTCATGCTCTTGCACCGCCTCAGCGGCTGGCGGCCATTCCCACAATTCCCCATGAATATTCCAGTGAGTCCCGACACAAATGTCTATCTCGTAGCTTTGCTTTTGGCGCTTGTAAGCGGATTTCTTTTTGGCATTGTCCCGGTTCGCCAGGTACTCAAAACCAATCCTTATGAGATCGTCAAAGCCGGTTCCAACGCCAGACTCGGGCATCGGATTTCGGTTCGCGACGTTCTGCTGGTCGTGCAAATTGCCATCTGCGCGGTGCTGGTCACCGCTTCGTTGGTGGCCGTGCGCGGACTGGCGCGTTCAACCCACGCCAACTTCGGTTTCGATCCCCAGAACGTGATGCTGGTCTATACCGATCTGCAAATGGCCGGCTACAGCGACGACAAAGTGCCCGCCATGCAGAGGCGCATGATCGATGCGATGCAGACAATTCCCGGCGTAACCTCGGTGGGATTGGTGAGTATTCCGCCAATGCAAATGGGCTGGGCCCCCTCGGATGTGTTTACCGACTCCACCACGGATTTGAGGCCGGCAAATGCCGCCGCCACCGCCATCGAATACTACATATCTCCCGAATACCTCGGCACGGCGCGTACCACGCTGCTGATGGGCAGAAATTTTTCGCCGCATGACGACCTGAATGCACCGCTTGTAGCCGTTGTGAATCGGGAATTCGCGCGCAAAATCCTGGGCTCCGAAGCCAAGGCGATGGGCGGCCATTTCAGAATGCCGGATGGAAAGCGAATTGAAATCGTCGGCATTGTTGAAGACGGAAAATACACCGCGAACCTTGCCGAAGATCCGCAGCCGGCGATGTTTCTCCCCTTCCTGCAACACCCTAGGAGCGAGGCCAGCTTGGTGGTGCGGGCAAATCGCGAGTTGGGCCGCGAAGGACCGGAACTAGCCTCGGCCATCAGGAGCAAACTGCGGGACCTCGATCCCGGCCTGCCTGCATTCCTGCAAACATGGAACCAAGAGATGAATGGCGCACTGTTTGCTTCGCGCATGGCCACCATGTCGCTGGGTGTGCTGGGCATCATGGGAGCGATGCTATCCATCACCGGCATCTTCGGCATGGCCGCCTATTCGGTCAGCAAGCGGCTGCGTGAGCTGGGCATTCGCGTCGCCCTCGGCGCCAAGCGGACTGAAGTCTTGAAGGCTGCATTAAGCCGCCCGGTGAAACTGCTGGCCATCGGCTCCGTCACAGGATTGCTCCTCGGACTTCTCGCCACCAGAGTGCTCGCCTTCATTGTCTATCAGGCAACGCCGCGCGATCCGCTGGTATTGGCCGGTGTTGTTCTGGCCATGTTATTGCTCGGCCTCGTGGCCACGTGGCTTCCTGCGCAACGCGCGCTGTCGGTCAACCCCATGATGCTGCTGCGCGAGGAGTAATTCGGCTTTATTGAAGTGGCTTGTACGCACTCTAGGAAACCGGAGGAAACATGAGACTTGTCGATTCCCTTCGCTCGCGCATCGCATCTCTCTTTCAGCGCTCGCAATTGCGCGCCGAATTAGACGAAGAACTCCGCTCGCACATCCAGCACCGCGCCGACGATCTCGTGCGCTCCGGCCTTGATCGTGCTCAAGCGGAACACCGCGCCCGCATCGAATTCGGAGGCCGCGAAAAGTACAAGGAGCAGATCCACGAAACGTTCGCCGGCAACTTCGCCGGAATTCTTATGCAGGATGTCCGCTACAGCATTCGCGTTTTGCGCAAGTCTCCGGGCTTCACCATCGCCGCCGTATTGACGCTGGCGTTGGCCATTGGCGCAAACTCCGTGGTCTTCGGCGTATTGAACGCTCTGTTCCTGCGCCCGCTCAACGTGCCTGATGCCAACACCCTCTACAACCTCGAGCGGGGCGTCTTCAAAGACCAGTCCACTTCCTATCCCGACTATCTCGACATGCGCGCCCGCAACCGCACATTCGATGGACTGACGGCGTATACCCTCGCCCCTGTGGGGCTCGATACAGGTACGAATTCCTCCCAGTCCTGGGGCTATGAGGTCACGGGAAACTACTTCGACGTCATGCGCATTCAACCGTACCTTGGCCGCTTCTTTCACGACGCCGACGAGCATGGCCCCAATAGTGCTCCATATCTCGTAATCAGTTATGCGTATTGGCACAGCCAATTTCAAGACGACCGCACCATCGTCGGACGTGTGGTCCAGGTGAACAAGCATCCTTTCACAATCCTTGGCGTCGCCCCGCCCGAATTCAACGGGACCCTGCTCTTCTTCTTTCCCGACTTCTGGGCGCCAATGGTTCAGCAGGAACAGATTCAAGGACTCAAGGTCCTGGACATGCGCGGCGAACACGACATGTATATGACGTTGGGCCATCTGAAGGCGGGTGTAACTCCTGCACAGGCTATCGGCGATCTGAACTCAGTCGGCGCTTATCTGGAAAAAACCTACCCAAAAACTGATGCCAATATGACCTTCTCCCTGGCACGCCCAAGTCTTGCCGGAGACATGCTAGGGTCGCCGATGAAGGGATTCATTATCGGCATGATGCTGATGTCGGGATTGATTCTGCTGGCCGCATGCGCCAACCTGGGCAGCCTTTTCTCTGCGCGCGCCGCCGACCGTTCCCGCGAAGTGGCTCTGCGCCTTGCCCTCGGATCTAGCCGCAAACGCATTCTGCGCGGAGTGTTTACCGAAGCCGTGATGGTCTCCCTGCTCGGTGGCGCTCTAGGGCTCGTGGGCAGCGTCGCGCTCTTGCGCCAGTTGAGCGCGTGGCATCCAATCCCCCAATATCCAATGCATATTGCCGTTTACGCCGACGCAAATGTCTACCTGGCTGCGTTGCTGCTGGCTCTGGCAAGTGGATTCCTCTTTGGCGCGGTCCCGGTCCGCCAGATCCTCCGCACCAATCCATACGAAGTAGTCAAAGCGGGAACCAATGGCATCATTGCCGGAAACACCAGGCGGCGAGTTACACTACGCGACTTGTTGCTGATAGTTCAAATTGCCATCTGCGCCGTGCTGGTCACTTCTTCGCTAGTTGCCGTGCGCGGGTTGGTGCGCGCCATGCACAGCAGCTTCGGATTTGAGCCGCGGAACGCAATGCTGGTCGATACGGCTCTCAGTATGGCCGGTTACAACGGCGACAGAGTGCCGGAAATGCAAAAGCGCATGATCGATGCTCTGGAGACGATTCCCGGCGCAAAGTCCGTGGGACTGATCAGTCAAATTCCCCTTGGCGGCGGCGGTTCAACCGAGGACGTTTTCACCGGCGAAACGACAGACCTGAGCACATCGAACGCCGTCGCAAACGTCCAGGAGTTTAAGGTATCTCCTGAATACTTCCATGCAGCCGAGACATCCCTGTTGAGCGGCAGAAGTTTCTCATGGGATGACGACAAAGATGCGCCACGGGTGGCAGTAGTCAACCGGGTGTTTGCTCTCAAAGTCTTCGGCTCGGTCGCTAACGCGATCGGCAGATATTACAAGAGGGAAGATGGGACGCGCGTTCAAGTTGTCGGTGTCGCGGAAGATGGAAAGTACTATGAACTGACCGAAGATCCGCGGCCGGTGATGTTTCTTCCATTCTTGCAATCGCCGTCTAGCCTGACATGCCTGGTGGTACGCTCTGACCGCGATCCTCGGCAATTAGCGCAAGAGCTCAGGAGCAGGCTGCGCGACCTGGATCCAAGCCTGCCTCTGAACGTTCAAACCTGGACACAGGGTTTGGACGTAGCCTTGTTTCCCTCGCACGTGGCCACAGTGGCGCTTGGCGTGCTGGGCATGATGGGAGCGATGCTATCCATCACCGGCATCTTTGGCATGGCCGCGTACTCAGTCAGCAAGCGGCTGCGCGAGATTGGTATCCGCATCGCCCTTGGCGCAAAGCGGACGGAAGTTTTGCAGTCCGCATTGGGCCGGCCAGTGATGTTGCTTGCTATCGGTTCGGCTACAGGGCTTGTCCTCGGAATCCTCGCCGCAAAGGTGCTGTCTTACATCGTGTATCAAGCAAATCCGCGCGATCCGTTGGTATTGGCTGGCGTTGTTTTAGCGATGTTATTCCTGGGTCTCGCGGCCACGTGGATTCCAGCCCAGCGCGCATTGTCGGTCAATCCCATGATACTGCTGCGCGAGGAGTGAACAAGCCCGATGGAACCGCAAACTCAATTTCGTCGTACGCAAGCATTACATGGAGTTGCTGCCGCGATATCGCTAACGGCTCGACAAACTTCAGCAAATGGAGAATGTTCATGAATCGCATTGTCGCAGCACTCTTCCAGCGCTCCCAGTTGCGCGCCGAAATGGAAGAAGAACTTCGCTCGCACATCCAGCACCGCGCCGACGATCTTGAACGCTCCGGCCTGGATCGCGCACAGGCAGAACGCCGTGCGCATATCGAATTCGGAGGCCGTGAGAAGTACAAAGAGCAAATGCACGAAGCGGCCGGCGGCAACTTCATTGCGACGTTTATGCAGGATGCGCGTTATAGCCTTCGTGTATTGCTCAAATCGCCGAGCTTTACCATCGCCGCCGCGTTGACGCTGGCATTGGCCATCGGCGCAAACGCCGTGGTCTTCGGGTTGATGGACGGTCTCATCCTGCGCCCCCTCAATGTGCCCCAGGCGGAAAGCCTTTACGGAACTGAATACGGGAACAACCCAGCGTGGCAATCCTATTCCAACTATCTCGATTTGCGCGATCGCAACCGCAGCTTCGAGGGACTGGCGGCTTTTAACATGGCCTTGGGCGTGGCGTTGGACACGGGCAAGGATGCAATTGTCGCCAACGGCTTTGCCACGACGGGGAACTACTTTGACGTGCTGCGCGTTCACCCGTATCTTGGCCGGTTCTTCCATGCCTCAGATGAGCACAGCTTCAACAGCGCCCCATATATCGTGCTCACCTACGCGTATTGGCACAGCCGTTTTCAAGATGATCGAAGCGTCGTGGGACGGACCGTTAACCTCGACAAGCATCCTTACACCATCGTCGGTGTGGCGCCGCCGGGATTCCAGGGCACGTTGATTTTTCTCGCTCCCGATTTCTTTATG
>Ga0326727_10022160_pt1 | contig 12322 bp, 8 predicted proteins | sample MB2enrmetagenome_FD_207643 | JGI IMG/M metagenome (GOLD analysis project Ga0326727, IMG submission 207643) | Lab enriched peat soil microbial communities from McLean, Ithaca, NY, United States - MB29MY | ecosystem: Environmental > Terrestrial > Soil > Wetlands > Peat | place: USA: New York...
TGGAATTGATGGAGGTCGGCATCTGGGAGTAGTCATAGTTCTCTTTGAAACTCACCTCCCGGCTGGTACCGAACACCGTTATGCTGTTCTTGCCTGAGGCGGACGGAGGATAGTTGAACCAGTGAATTATCATACCCATCGCTGTTGCTATACAACCTGTGTAGGGAGCGTGATTAGGAATATAGTTATTATAAGGATTCGGTTGGCCCCACTTGTCCGAAATCAGAGGATTGACTATCGGAGCCAGTGTTGCCACCTTAAAACCATGGTTTGGCATCCCACGCTCTGTTATCGCCTTTGCTGCGATGTGAAGCTCCGACCACCTGGACGCCACGTCGGCGCCATACCTCTGGAGTTCCGGTGTAAGGCGCTGCGCTGCTCGTATCCGGTCAGGGATATCCTTAAGTAGCATGAGCGACAGGGTATCCTTGGGATCGAGCGATCCCTTGAAGTGACCGGTAGGGCTGAAGGCGAGTATCGGCTCAACTGTGTCGTCCGCCGGCACGATTACAAACCCCTCAGGTCTCAGGTCGATGATGTGGGCGACCGTGCCGCCCGTCTTGTCGAGAAACGGCCGCACTCGCAAGGCTTGGTGTGCGACCATTTCGCTGGGTTGTTGCATGGGGTTCGGGTTACCGACCAACCATGCCTTTACAACCTCGAGGGCATCGCTGGATTGAACCGTCTTCGCCCACCCTGCCGACGAGAGCACGAGTATCAAGGTGAGCAAGCCGCTCAAAACGCAGAGTCCTCGAATCGTTCTCCTTTTCATTACTTCCTCCTGATGTTTGAGAGACGTCGCAGACTCCGAGAGGACAAGACCTGCTTTGGCATGAACTATCTTCGCCCATATTCGCGAGTCATGCATGCACAGTAGCGCTCGTCTGTAAGCGCATGGGTCAGATTTTGCGCGACTCACTTCTTAATTCCCCAAAGCCACGGAAATTCCTCTTTTTGGATGGAAGCGGTTGCAACTCCATGCGATGGTTAGGAGTAAACTCGGATCGCGGATTTCTTCAGGGATGACACAAGCATCGCATTGGTCTGTGATAAGCCTTCGCACTATCAAGAGGGAATCAACCATGACCCCCTCGATCACAACTATGGATGAAAACGATCCGCTATTCCGTCCAGATTCCGGCCCTTGACTTTAACCCCTGTTTTCTAGGGCGGTGAATCAGAAGGCTTGTGATCTGCCTGCAGGGGCTTCTGCCGAAGTGCGCTGTGCCGTCTGCCGTAGGTCATGTATATCACCAGTCCGGCTGCGAGCCATACGATCAGCCGAATCCAGTTGACCGTGGGCAGGGAGAGCATCAGGCCGAGGCAGAAGATTATCCCCAGGATCGGAACCACAGGAACCCACGGGCATCGGAACGGGCGGGCGGCATCGGGATGGGTCTTCCTCATGACCAGAACCGCCGCACAGACAACAAGGAACGCCAGGAGTGTGCCGATATTCACCAACTCGGCGAGTATCTTGAGCGGTAGGACGGCGGCGAGGACGCATACGACCGCCCCGTTAAGGATGGTTGCCTTCCAGGGGGTGCGGAACTTGTTGTGGATGGCGGCGAAGTAGGGTGGAACCAGCCCGTCGCGCGCCATGGCGAGCATAACACGGGGCTGCCCGAGCATCAGGGCCAGGAGCACGGTGGTGATCCCGATGAGCGCCCCGACCGCAATGATGAGTTCAGCCCATGGGAGTCCGACCTGCCGGAACGCCATCGCAATCGGAGCCTTGATGTCGAGCGATGCACATGGTACCATGCCGGTGATTACCACTGTAACCGCAATGTAGAGGATTGTGCAGATGAGCAGTGAGCCGATAATCCCTATGGGAACGTCCCTCTGTGGGTTCCTGGCCTCCTCAGAGTGTGCCGATACCGTGTCGAAGCCTATGTAGGCATAGAAGATGATCGCAGCGCCCGCGAGCATCCCTAGTGGCTCGCCAGCTCGCCCGACCTGACCAAAGGTGTGGCCGAACAGCACTAGACCACCCCATCCGAATGGGGCAAATGGATGCCAGTTGGCTGGGTGTATGTAGAATAGGCCGACCGCGATCACGAAGAGAACGACCCCGATCTTTATCCCCACCATTATGTTATTGAAGAGCGTGCTCTCCACGATGCCCTTCACGAGGAGCGCCGTGAGCGCGGCGACTATCAGCACGGCAAAGAGGTCGATGAGCATGTGCGTGGCGACAGGCCGACCAGTTACACCGGTATCGAACGGCGCCCCGGAGAGCGCCCTGGGGATGCGCATTCCAAACATTCTGAGGAGGTCCTGCATGTACCCGGACCAGCCGCTCGCCACGGATGCCGCAGCCACCGTGTATTCCAGGAGGAGGTCCCATCCGACGATCCATGCGAACAGTTCGCCAAGGGTCGCGTAAGCGTAAGTGTATGCCGAACCGGCGACAGGAACCATCGCCGCGAACTCGGCATAACAAAGGGCCGCCATTGCGCATGCGAACCCTGCGACGGCGTAGGAGACGCTCAGCACCGGGCCGGCCTTGCTGTGTGCCGCAAGACCGGTCATCACAAAAATTCCGGCTCCGATTATGCACCCGATTCCGAGATTCATCAGCGCCAGCGGCCCAAGCGCCCGCTTCAGCCTGTGCTCACCCTCCGCCTCGCTCAACAGCCTGTGTAGAGGCTTCTTATCCAGTATCTTCTTCATGCGTCCGTCCTCCTTGCAGACCACCTATGCCATAGATCATACGAAATGGAGGCCGGAGAGTCAAGAGCCTGAAGATATGCGTGAAATCTTAGTCCATCAACGCAAGCGATCGCATCCGTTTCCGAGGCGCGTTGACAACGGTGCTCGCTGATCGTAGAATTTAGCAGATGGAATGCGCCAAGACTTCAAAGGAGAAGAAATTAAGAAACTGTTCGTTCTACCGACTCCTGACTTCTAACTTCCGGATTAATTGGGTATTAAGTTACCGGGACATCACATACCTGCAACCGGAGGTCGGGCGGGGACGTCATTATAGTGTACTTGCAGCGGAACAATGATCGTGGTGGTCGTGGATATACAACTACGCAAATAAAACTAGATGTATTATTGACATTTGCAGATGTCGGTGGTATCATTCTCGGGTGATTCGACACGCTGTTCCCGAATGCGCCATGACTCCTGACGCTGACTTGTGTCCGTCATGAAATATTCGGGAGCCGGCATTACTCGACCTATTACCGAATGGAGCACTTTGACGAGATCAATTATGGAATTGGAACGTTTCAAGGGTAATCCCGTGATCTCACCCACGTCGAATTGGTGGGAGAACAAAGCCGTATATAATTGCGCTGCGACGCGCTCAAACGGCAGAGTACATATTCTGTATCGGGCGCAGGGCGATGATATGGTTTCGCGATTCGGTTATGCAGCCAGTGACAATGGCTTCGATATAACTGAGCGCAGCGCCGAACCTGTTTACGAATCCGTCGGCGATGAACTGGAAAAACTCGGCGTGGAAGATCCGCGGATCACGCGGATCGATGATGAATACTACATCACATACACCGGCGCGTCGGCCTGTCCATGCAGCGAGACGAGGCCCGGGCTATTGAATCCGATCCCATGGCGCTGCCGGGTTGGGCTTCTCTCCACGAAGGACTTCAAGAGTTACAAGAAACACGGCTGCATACTGCCTGATATGGATAACAAGGATGTCGTCATCTTCCCGGAGAAGATCAAGGGCAAGTATGTAATGCTTCACCGCACATTCCCAAACATCTGGATAGCATATTCCGATGATCTGCTGATCTGGCGGGATCACAAGGTAATCATGCGAGTGCAGCCCGGCTCCTGGGACTGCGACCGCATAGGCGCAGGCGCACCTCCCATCAAGACTGAGTACGGCTGGATGAACGTTTATCACGGCGTGGATCATCGGCGAAACTATCGACTTGGAATACTGATGCTGGACCTCGAGAACCCGTCCATAGTGCTTGGACGCTCCGCCGAGCCGATTTTGAGCCCGGAGACAGAGTATGAGAAGGTGGGACTCGTGCCGAACGTGGTATTCGCGTGCGGTGCTGTGGAGAAAGACGGTCAGTACTTGGTGTATTACGGCGGAGCGGACAAGGTGATCGGAATAGCCTCGATGCCGGTATCCGATCTGAAGAAGATCAGGATGGAAATGCCCCTGTGAGCAGTTAGCCGTTAGCTGCTAGTGGTTAGCAGGGAATGGGTAGCGTGGAGCATTCCAAGTGGCGTTGGATAGCCGATATCTGTTCGCTACTCCTACGCTTCTCAAGTAGAGTTCCAGAGGCTGACAGCTAACTGCTAGTGGCTAACCGCTTTCTCTGCATACGGTGAGCAAAGCGGATCTCCGACGACCATGTCTTTCCAGTATATCACTCTGGATGCTGCGTAGAAGCTCTCGGCGAGGTTGTAGCCGGAGAGATATCGATCGAAAAGGATTATAGGATCCGCAATCGCAAACAGATAGGGCTCGCTCACATATCCCTTTACCCCCGTGACTCCTGATGCAATCAAATCAGCGATCAGCGATTGACCCTCCGTGGTGTGCTTGAACGTGCGGGCTCCTGTCGAGACTGCCGTTTCCGCAATGGCTCCCGGCAGGAATCGGTTGGACTTGTATGCGTTGAGATCGAACGCGCCATCATTGCTCCCCCAGGAAAAATAACCCATCAATCCCTCATATCCTCCTGCGAACTTACCGGAGGAATCCAGATGAGAATCAAAGCCTTTTTTCGCGATAAGGGCGCTGGCCCTGGTCATGGCCATGTTCATATTTCCATAGTCGCCACTGGTTCTGTTAGCCGCAGTGTTGATCAGAAACAATCCGTTCTCCGGTTTTGCTTCGAGTGAATGATCGACCAAAGCCTTCGCATCGTCCACGGTGTATCCGATTAGCCTGGTCGCCAGGTACATCTTGAACTTGGCATGCGAGAAATGGTCTTTCTTATTGAAGTAAGGGTTTGGATAGGGATGCTGACCATTGACCTGCTTCAGGTCGAGATCCATGCACATTAACTGGCCATCGACGGAAAGTCCATCCTCAATTCTTATCGGCTCGCCGATGGTAAGCACAAGGTAATCCACAGTCTTGTTCAGGCCTGAAGACGCGAGGTAGTCCTTCACAGGTTTGCCAACTTGCTGGTCGAAATCACTGCGGCCGATTTCTTCTCCCGTCCCGGTCTTGATGTGAAGCACGTTGCGCTCGGGAACATTGCGCATTTCGGCATAGTAGCTGCCCACCTGTTGAGATTCCGGGCTGTTATCGTTTATGACTAGCAGGACATTCGTGGCCGGTGGAAGCTTGCTGACGTGCGGTTTCATCTTGGCCGCACAAGAGGCAAGAACGATCACCAGCGATAGCAGAGCCAACTGCAATAATAGGTTTTTCTTGAACATTTCTATAGATTCTCCAGCATCGTTCGGCTTCTTATCAATTCCTCATCCGTGGCTCGGTGAATCTCCAGCACGATCCACGCATCACAAGGGGCAAAGGGCATGATCTCCGCAAAATCCATCTCACCGCGCGGAATCGGACGGTGATCCGATGCGCCGATGGCATTGTGTGCATGCATGCCGATAAGCCGGCTGCCGAACCTCCGAAGGTTTTCACCCGGTTCCACCACCTGCAGGAACTCCTGCGTGTGGGCATGTCCCGTGTCATGCCAGTAGCCGACGACGGATTCATCGAAGGCATCGAAGATCGTCTGCAACTCGTCCAGCGAGGGAATTTCCGTGTGGAAGTATCGGTTCTCGATACCAAGCTTGATTCCGTTGTTTTTCGCATACGGAGCAAGCTCCTGGAGTGCGGAAAAAGCGTTTTCCCAATATGGTTTGCAGCGAAGGGCGCGGGTTTGCAGTTCCCGGGCGATGATGCCTCGGGCCTGATCCTCATATCCGGCTCCCATGAGCTTGATGGCATCACCGCGCTGCTCTTCATTCTCTCCGACTTTTCCCATGTGAAGAACGACCGCCGATGCATTCAAGCGAGAGGCCCAGTCGATTGTGGTTTTCGTCATCTCAATCGCGGATTGCCGAGTGCGCTTGTTCGTGGTCGAGAGCAGCGGCACCTTCCACGGCGCATCCACTGGAGCGATGCCCCTGGGAACGGGGCAGAAGTTGTGCAGGCTCGAAACGGCGATTTCGCCCTGTTTCACCAGTCGCTCGATGTCTTTCAGGAATGGAACCGTGGTGAAGACGCTCAGTTCCAGGGCTTGAAATCCGATCTGCCTGAACCCATTGACGCTCTCTTCTGCCGATGCGTACCGAAGTCCCTCCCAGGCTGTTGATATGCTTATTTTACGGGTGTCGCTCACCGGCAGTTCCCCTTGCGTCAGTGATGAAGTATGAGTGATGACCCTTCGATACGCCCCGTCATTCACGGTGGTTACCCTTCGACAGGCTCAGGACAATCGGGTTTCTTCGCCTATCAGGCGCCAGTCATCGAATACATTGTATCAGATAGGTGAGGGTGAAGGCGAGGGCAGCCGGTTCCGGAAGCTTCCCTCCTTAATAAAAAGGGGGGTTGGGGGATGTTCCGAAAGTCAGATGCCTAATACCTGATACCCGGATCCAATACCCTCCGCCAGTTCATCATTCATAACTTATCGTTTCCGCCGATATTCAGTATCGTCGTGGGGGTGGATTTCAGGCGTTCGAGGACATACGGATCGTGGGTGAGGAGGAGGATCTGGTACGATTTCGCCAGGTCGTGAAGCAGATCCAGCGCGTTGTCGAGGCGTGATCGGTCGAAACTGGCAAACGGATCGTCGAGGATCACGGGCAGCTTGCGGCCTGAGGCGATGAGCCTCCCGCAGATGAGCCTCAGCGATAAGTACAACTGATCGAGCGTGCCGATGCTGAGAGAAGTCGGCGCGATCCCGCTCTTTTCAGGCCCATCGACTGCAATCTTCCCGCCCGTGCCGATGCTGATCGATGTGTATCTTCCGCCGGTGATCTGTTCCATGAGTTTGGCGGCTTCCCGGCATAGATCGGGCATGTATTCTTCCGTAATGCTCTGCGTGATTTCCGAAAGCGTGGAAATAGCTTCGTCATACGCCCGCCAGGTAAAGTCCAGCTCATCACGGCGCATGTGGAGATAATCAATTTCTCCTTCCAGGGCGGCAAGGTCGTGGGAGTTGCGGCGCTCCGCTTCCAGGGAGCCACTGATCTCGTGGAGACGAGCCTCGGCGGGCGGCAGAGAGTGCATCAAAGCGGCCGATTCACTACGCCATGATTCCGATTCCTCGGTTGTGGGGTCGTAGCCGGCGTAATCATCCTCCAGCTCGCGCCTGATTGCGGAAAGGCCCCTTGCCCACTCCACTTCGTCGGATTCCAACTCGGCAAGTTTTCTGCCCGCAAGCACCCCGCTGAGTGTCGCTTCAAGCTCCCGGGCATGAGCCGCCAGCCTGCGATACTCTTTTATCCTGGCCCACGCCTGAACGGAATCCTGGGCGTTAACATAGTTAAGAATTGTGCTCTCTTCAGCTTCGATCTGGTCCAATACTTCTCGCGCGTTGTTGGCAAGCTCGTTCACATGATCGATTTCCGCTGTACGCGACAACCCTCGAAAGTGCATATACCACATTGCGCACGCGGCGGCAGGAAGGAGCAGCAGAAGGGCCCATGGATTCCACATGTACCCGAGCGCCAACCCGAAGAGGCCCAAAACTATCGCGCCCTCCAGGCATATCAGCGCCCGGTGCCCGGATTTGGAAGACGTGACGTGGTCCTTCACCGCGTCATACTCGGAGATTCTGTCCTCCATCTCCGCCCTCCGACCGGACACCTTCGTCAGATGTTCCGCTATCTCCTCGTCCTTGCCTACCAGGTCCGCGTAATTCACCAGTTCACTTTGAGTGTCTGTGAGATCGGCGAGGGTCTCACGGGCGTTCTTCAACGAGGAAAAGCACTGTTTGTGTCGTTCGTCTAATTCCGATTCCTTGCTTCTTAGTTCAGTCCACCTGCGATGCCGCTCCAGCAAACCCTCGATGATACCGAGGCGTTCGGAATCCCGCTCGACCCTCGTCTGAAGGCCGGCCATCTCCTCTTCCAGGTTGCTGATTTGCTCCCGTGACCTTCGCGCATCGGCCAAATTCTCAGCAATCCTGCTGAGCTGATCGCTGAGCACGTCATATTCCCTGGGGTTCGTCGGGCGCGCCCGGCCCTTTATCCCGTCACGAGCCGACATGAGCTGAAGAATCACTTCTGCCGCTGAGGTGTGTTCCGCGCCGGTGAATACCCGCTCGATCTCGCCTGCGATGGTCTCCAAATCCTTGTCCTTGAGCGCGCTCATGTTGGTTTGGCGGATGGAAACCGTGTTCTCGAAGACGCTGCGGGAGGATATGCCCAGGCGCTCGGTGATTTCGGCCTCCACCTGATCTTTCGATGTAAGGACATCAGCGAGTCCGTCCGCCGTTACCGTACCCAAACTGACCGTTCCCTGAGTAACCAGTCTTTCGAGAAGATAGGTCTTTCCCTCGTCGGCAAAGGTCATCTCGATGGAGCAGGATCCGCCCGCCCAACTCTCGATCGGCTTTCCCCGCTCCCTGCCGAAGAGGGCGCATAGCATCGCCTCGTGGATGGTCGATTTCCCCGACTCGTTCGGCCCCCAGACGAGGTTCAATCCGGGGCCGAAATCCAGGCTCAGATCGGTGAACTTCTTAAAATTGTGGAGATTGAGTTTCTTGATTTCCATTTGTCAATCTTCCGGAGGTGCAAAAGCCGCCAGACCCAATTCCAGCGCCCTGGAAAACAGGCGCCGTTTTTCAGGATCGGACGCATTTTCGATTTCCCACTTCAGTTGCTTGCAGAAACGTCCGCGAATCGTGGTGTCGTCGCATGGAATATCGATTGGGGCCAGGAGTTCGGATTCGTCTATGGTCAGATACGCGCACGAGTCCCGGAACCGCTCCGGTATTTCGCCAAGACTCTCTCTTACGCGGGAGTTTGGTGTGCCCGCCGGTTTCAACTGAACGAATGCATTCCGATCGCACAACTGGCGAATAGAATCGAAAAGGCTTGACTCGGATTCGAAGGATGTGCAATCCACTCGAGTGCTCCGCATTGTACGGCCGTTGATCTTGACCCGTTCGATCTGGGTAGTTCCATCATCGGTGATTTCTCCCCCGATCACGAAACGCTCCTCAGTCTCCGGTGAGTTGAAGCTAATCCCCTCAGGACTGCCGGGGTAGCAGGCGTGGAACCCCTCGCGACCGCCGGTCATGTCGTTAAACCGGTGGTAGTGTCCCAGGGCGATATACGCCGCCGGGACCGAGGCAAGTTCTGCCTCGGAGAACGGATGGTATTTCTCCATCTGACCCTCGAAAGATTCGAGGGAGGCATGGACCATCGCGATTACGGGAAGGTTGCCGGCGACTTCCAGTCCCTCGAACGCTCGTCGTGCAGACTTGTCCCTCTGGAACGCGATTCCTGCCACCTCGACGCCCAGATCGTTTAATGTCACAGTTGACCACTCGGTATCCAGGAATACGTGTAAATTTGGAATATTCAGTCGCTTCCAGAAGCTGCCGGGGCGGACGTAGTCATGGTTGCCGGGGATTATGAATATCTTCTTGTTCGATTCACCGAGGGTGGTGAACTCGGAAACTACGACTTCCAGGTCCGAGGGGTCGGGATCCGGCGAATCGAAGAGATCGCCCGCGACCAGAAGGAGATCGGCTTGCCGATCGACGACGAGCCGGGCGATGCGTCTCACAGCCTCCCGTTGATCACGGCGCCGCTCTTCCGCCAACTGCGGCGGCAGGAAGCCGAACGGCCTGCTTAGATGTATATCGGCGGTGTGTATGAACTTGATCATGATAGGCGTCAGGTGTTGGGCGTTAGGCGTTAGGATTCAGGGACGTTGCTATCCGATGCACGCTTGCATTATAGGTATCATGCTGGGGAATGTCAAACAGGGGAATGGGATTTGGGAGTGCGGTCGCGGACTTCCGCACCCCCCATGCAAACAGTTTCAGCGTTCGTACATGGAGTCCGCGCTGGTACCCCATACCAGGTCTTTGTTGGTGACCCAATCCATCTTTGCCAGCCAAACCAGGTGGCAATCCGCCATCAGGAAATTGGCGCCGTCATTGTGACGGAACGCAACTCCGTTATATGGATAGTAATGTACACCCTTTTCAGCCTGGGCGGACGATGTGTCCTTGATGTCGTCGCCGTCTGTATCCGTATCCAGGGGGAAGAACTTGATCCCAGGTGGGTAAAATCCCACATTATTCGGGCCTGGATTATATATCAGGCCGTGGTAAGAAGAATTGCCGTTGCAATCCGCTGCCATGAACGTAGATGCCGGGATTCTCTCCAATAGGGCGCTTTTCGGAATCGGGCTGCCCGCCAATGTGAAGAGGGCCGGGTAGTTGAGCCCGTAGGTGAAGTAGTTGTCGTAATGGGTTTTGTCCTCCTGAAGAGTCGGCTCGGGGGCACCCGGACACCTCATGAAGTTGGCTCCGAACCACCACTGAGGACCGAACTCAGCGTCGGGGATGGGTTTATCCTTCGGAATCTCGTTTTGCAGGTATGGGAGTATGGATGAACACCAGAAAGTCCCCGCGCTTCCCGCCTGTGTTTTCGTCCACATGGGGGGAAGTCGGCCCTCGTTATCCTGGGCGTATTGGGTCAACGCGACGCCAAGGGATTTGAGATTGCTGATGCACTTGTTCTGCCCAGATTCCTTGTCTGCCTGCGTAACCGCAGGCATCACGACGACAGCCACGATCGCCACGATGGATATGACGACCGCCAGATCGATGAAACCGTTTCTTTTCATCTTTACCACTCCTTTTGGTAGGCATTAGGTTGTATAATTAGAACACATCCCCGGACTTGTACCAGTTCAATCCCATGATGGAGTAATCCTGATCCTCCACGGAGCCATCGCCGTTGAGATCGGCGTTCACATTATAATTCGGATCCCCGACACTGGAGTACCACGCCACGCCCATCAGAGAATAATCCTGATCCTCAACTACATTGTCGCCATTCACATCGCCGTTGAGCAGGCTGACGCTCGGGCCGGTCGCCGCCGTTCCCTGAACATTGACGTTACTTGTGACACTCTGCAGCCAATGTGAGGCCTTGAATGCGATATCGTAATTGCCTGCCGGTATGTCCGGCAGGGAGTAGCTGCCGTCGGAGGCGAGGTAGCTGATCAACGGAATCGTGTTCCCTCCGTCGTGCAGCCTCAACTGGATGTTGACGGGGATCTGGGTGGTATCGGCCACGTAGTCTTCCAGATTCACATTCCCGCTGACCGACGCCCCCGGACCAGGGCCGATAGCGTAGATATGGCCATCCAGAGTGGAGATGTACAGTGTGCCGTCCTGCCCCATCACTGGAGCGGCGTTTGCTGTACCGGCAACCGTGCATGTCCATTTGCTTGTGCCGTCAGGATTGATCGCACACACGGTGGAACAGTAGGTAGGAGAGTAGAGCGTACCGGTAGAAGCCGAATAAATGGTTCCATCCGCCCCAACCGTAGGTGAGTAGAAGCAGCCCGGGTACGACCACTGTTTGGTACCGTCCGGGTTAATGGCCCAGAGGTGACCGTTAGCGCCTACGTAGATTGTACCATCCCTGCCTATAGCCGGGACATTGCCAGTAGCGCTTCCTCCGGTAGGGAATACCCAACTTTGCGTTCCGTCAGAGTTCAAAGCATAAAGGTTAGTATCCACCGAACACACATAGACCGTCCCGTCCGGACCGACCGCCGGACTGCAGACATTAAGTCCGCTTGTAGTTGTATGGGACCATTTCTGCGATCCGTCGCAGTTTACGGCGTAAAGGCTCCCGTCGGTGCAGCCTATATAGACCGTTCCATCGGGCCCTAAAGCAGGCGATGAAAGGTTTGCGGTCTTGCCGGGACCGAATGTCCAGCGAAGAGAGCCGTCAGAGTTGATCGCATAAAGGAGGTTTGCATACCACGAGCCGACATACACCGCTCCGTCCGGTCCGATCACCGGCGATGAAGCGCCAAAGTATGCCGATCCGCTGCTGAAGTTCCATCTCACCGATCCATCAGTGTTGAGTGCAAATACTCTTCCAAGGTCATCTCCAATATAGACGGCGCCGTCGGTACCAATGGCCGGAGACGCATACCATGGATAGATGTTGCTTGCCTGCCACTTCGTGCTTCCGTCAGGTTTTATAGCATACAGGCAATTGGTAGGTGGAGCGTAGTATATTGTTCCATCAGGCCCGATGGCCGGCGCAGCCGCATCATACCATGGCCATCCTCTGGATTGAGACCACGTCCATTTTGTTGTCGGTGTTGAAGGGCCTATGTACGGGCTGACTCCAGTGCGCTGATTGTCATAGTGAT
>Ga0326727_10022162_pt1 | contig 12320 bp, 13 predicted proteins | sample MB2enrmetagenome_FD_207643 | JGI IMG/M metagenome (GOLD analysis project Ga0326727, IMG submission 207643) | Lab enriched peat soil microbial communities from McLean, Ithaca, NY, United States - MB29MY | ecosystem: Environmental > Terrestrial > Soil > Wetlands > Peat | place: USA: New York...
AGAGGATTCTGCTTGGAGAACGAAGCCTGTTGCCATTCGTCGTAAAGGAAGATGGCGCGCTGCCACTTGTAGTGATTCAGCATGCGCGGGAGGGCTGCCTTGTGGCACGCGCCGCAGAACTCGCTGGTGCGGTAGAAGTCCTTCATCACCGCCTTGGAGTGGCGATCGAGATGGGCCAGGATCTCCTTGTCCGGAACCTCGCCGTAAATGGGCTTGCCATCGGCGTCCACCAGCACCGCGGGCTGGGCGAGCACATAACTGCCGGTGCCGCGCGTATCCACTTTCTGGATGGAGTGGCACACCGCGCAGGTGATGCCGTCGGCATCGAAGCTGCGATTGATAGGCGAACCCGTGGTCAGCGCGCCGGAAGTGAGCGCGATGGGATTGTGGCAGCCCTCGCAGTGGCGCGTGTATTCGATGCCGCGCGCGCTGATCAGAAGATTGACGTTCTTCACGTACCAGGGATTGCGGAAGGCATTGGCGTGCACGGTTTGCCGCCACTCCGCGTAGGCCTGTTGATGGCAGTGGCCGCAATAGTTCGCCGAGAGGAAGCTCTTAGGGTCAATAAACTGGCCGGTATCGGTGGTGGCATTCGAAGGCAGAAAGGGCCGATCTGCGGTGAAGGGAAGCCGATAGTTTTCGGCCACGCTCTGGGAGTAGGCCGCCCTGGCCGCGGCGGGATCTTCCTGCGCGTGGGCGGGGCGTGTTCGCCACGCCATGAATGCGCAGGCGCACGCCAAGGCGAGCAGCAGACTGCCGGTTAGACGCACCACAAGTGGGACGGAGACGCGGGGAAGCATCGTGTGAGCCATCATACGTTTCCGCGCGGCGTCCGGGCATCGGGAATTGGACCAAGAAAAATCTCCACCGAAAGGTGGAGATGCGGCCCGCGCCGCGGCGGCAGATGAGCTTGGAGGTTTTCAGAAGCCGGGTGGACCGCGTTCTCCACCTTAGGGTGGTTGTAGGCGTGGGATGCGGCTTGTTAGTCTTCGCATCGATGCCGCTTATGTTTTTAGTGCGGCTATTGCACGTTCTTTTTCATGCAGCGTCGGGCTTCTGCCTCCAGCCCGGCCTTCGGGGCGTGGACGCCAAGCGTTCACGCCCGTACTTTCCCAGCCGCATTGCGCAATCACCGAGAGCAAGCCAGAAGCCATCTTATCAACACCCTTTTGTCAGAACAAAGCGTCCCTCAGGGACTAAAGTCCCGAGCTTGATAGGACATTTTGCGGCACGGCTAAAGCCGTGCCCTTTCAAAACCGGCTTATGAAATAGCTTCTAGCGTTGCATCCCAGCTGCTGCAGCCGGAGCGCTCGCCGGCTGCTCCTTGCCGGTTCCCTCGGTGATGGTCACGATGCGATCCACGCCCGGCACGGTGAAATGCTCCACCTTGCCGCTGGGCCAATGCACTTCAATGTCGTCGACTGTGGTTGCCTGGCCCAGGCCGAAGTGCGGACGCGGGTCGCTGGTGGAGGCGTAGCTGCCGCCGCTCAGCACGTCTTCGCGCTGCTTCATGCCGTTGGTGGTCAGGTACACGGTCGCGCCGATGGCGTCGCGCGGGCTTTTCGGCCCGCCCACCAGCTTCATTTCCAGCCAGTGATTGTGGTCCGGGCTCACGTTGCGCAAGAGCACCGGGTGGCCATCCATCACGTTGATCACCACGTCGATCTTGCCGTCGTTGAAGAGATCGCCCACGGCCATGCCGCGTCCGGAGATGACATCGGCGAGCCCGGAGCCCTCGACTGCCGGAACCGCTTCAAACTTTTTGCCGGCGAGGTTGTGGAAGAGCATGGGCCGTTGCGCCCACGTTGTGCCCCACGGGTGCTGGTCGACTTGGGGATAAACATGCCCGTCGGCCATCATCAGATCCTTCCAGCCGTCGTTGTCGTAGTCGAAGAACGCGTCGCCCCAGCCGAGAAAGGGCACCGAAATCTCGGCGATACCCAACTGGTAACTGATGTCGGTCAGGTTGCCGTCGCCTTCGTTGCGATAGAGCGGCTTGTAATCGTCGGAAAAAGTGGTGTTGAAGATGTCGACCATGCCGTTGTTTTGAAAGTCGCCGGCCGCGATTCCCATGGAAGCGGTCTCGCGTCCCGTCTCGTTCACGGCGTAACCCGACGCGTAGCTCACGTCCTCAAATGTTCCGTCGCCCTTGTTCAGATAGAGATAGTTGGGCGTCGAGTCGTCAGCCACCAGCAGGTCGACCTTGCCGTCGTTGTTGATGTCCACGAACAATGAGCTAAGTCCGTAGTAGCCGGGCGCATCGGCCACGCCGGCTTTTTCGCTCACGTCGGTAAAGGTGCCGTCGCCATTGTTATGAAATAAGTGATCGGGCTCGCCCTTCAAGCCGCGCGGCCCGCAGTTCACCGGCACGCCGCGGAAGGTGCAAAACGAGTCTGGGATTCCATTGGCGCCGCCCGAGGGCAGATTGTTGCGGTCGAAGTGTACGTAGCCGGGCACAAACAGATCGAGCCGCCCATCGCCGTCGTAATCGCCCCATGTGGCTCCGGTGGACCAGTTTCCCAGCGTCACGCCGGCTTTTTCGGCAACGTCGGTGAATGTACCGTCGTGGTTGTTGTGGTAGAGGCGGTTCTTGCCCCAGTTGGTCACGTAGAGATCCGGCCAGCCATCGTTGTCGTAGTCGGCCACCGCGCAACCAAATCCCCAACGGCCGTTGGTCACGCCCGCCTTGGCGCTCACATCGGTAAAGGTACCGTCGTGGTTGTTGTGAAAGAGCGCGGCGTGCGGCGGCGTCTCTTTGCCGTCCAGAGCATCGAAGGTTGAGCCGTTGACCACGTAGATGTCGAGCCAGCCGTCGTTGTCATAGTCGATCAGGCAAACTCCCGAACCGTTGGTCTCGATGATGTATTTCTTTTCTTTGGTCCCCATCTTGTGGATCCAGTGCGTAAGGCCTGCTTGCTCCGAAATGTCTTCGAAGATCACTGGGCCGCTCTTCACGAAGCCTCCCGCGGTGATCGGCCGGTGCTGTTCGTCGAATTGGGCCGGCTGCGGAGGGCCGGTGGCTTCGCCGCCGGTTGCCGGCGCCTGCGCGTCCTGCGCGGCGGGCGCGGTGGACTGGCCGGAGGCGGCAGCGCCGGGATTCGCCGCCTGTGACAGAAGTAACGCGGGAGCACTCGCGAAGATCAATCCTGGCAAGATCAGTCCTGGAAAGAGGGAAGCACGCGGAATCAGAAACATGGCAGCAAGTATACGGGGATGGGGCGGAAGGCAGGATCGACCGAAAGGTGGAGAAGCAGGGAACAAGGGAACGAGGGACCGAGGGAACAAGAAGGCGGGTTGGCAATGCGGAAGTGCGCGTTTCCAGGACTAATTACCCAGCTTGTAAGGAATCGCAAAACGGCCAATCTGGACGATCGACTTATCTTCCGGCGGCCAGATGCGCAGGCTCTCCACGCGGCTCGAACCCGCGATTCTGTGCGCATCCGTGGTTCCCACCAGCGCGCCTGTCGCCGCCTGGTTGAAGTGAACCGTCAGCGTATCGCCTCCCTCCTCGCGGCTCCATCCGAAGGCGTATTCGCCAGGCTTGAGCGCGACGCCTCCAATCTCCACCGGCGCCTGCACGATCAGGTAGTGCGAGTACTTGCCTTCCGCCGAGTAGCCCGCCGTAATCAGCACCACTCCGGCGATAAAACGCCCGTGTTCATCCACAATCCCTGAGGCCGTGCGCATCTCCGTTTCGATGTGCTCGCTCTCGACGGGCGCGCGCGAGGGCAGTACCGATTGCAACTCCGCCGCCGTAGCCTGCCGCCATGCCGGTTTTTGCGCCGAGGCGGGCAGCGCCGCGAAAAAGAGAGAAACTCCGCAAAGCATCGCGCGTCTGATCGTATTTCCATTCATGATTTTGGCTTTCTCAACGATTCCAGCGGAACAATGCCGCGCTGAATGGCCGCCGTGGCCGCCTGCGTCCGGTCCGTCACGCCCAGCTTGCCCAGCAGGCTGTTGATGTGCGTCTTCACGGTCGCCTCTGAAACCGCCAGCTCGGCCGCAATCTCCTTGTTGCTCCTGCCCTGCACGATATGCTCCAGCACTTCGAACTCGCGCGGGGTCAGATCCTGCGCGCCCATGCGCTCCGCCAGCCTCTCGGCGATCGCCGGCGGAATGTACGACTTGCCCGCATGGACCGCGCGAATGGTGCTGATGAGTTCTTCGCTGGTCATGCCTTTGAGCAGGTACGCACGCGCGCCGGCCTTCAGCGCGCGGTAGATGTCCTCATCGCCGTCGTAGGTCGTCAGCACGATGAACCGCGCATGCGGCGTCTCCATGCGGATGCGTTCGATCACGTCCACGCCGCTCATCCTGGGCATGCGCAGATCGATCAGCGCGATATCGGGCTGGTGCTTGCGGAACTGGGCGATGGCTTCCACGCCATCTGCCGCCTCGCCCACCACGTCCAGGCCGTCCGCCACTTTCAGCAGGGCCGCCAATCCCTCGCGAACCACGTTGTGGTCTTCGATAATCAGCACACGAATTGGCTTCGCCGTCACCGTTCGAACCTCGTTTGCTCGCGCGCTTCGCCACGCGCCGGCGCGCTTAATCTTATGACGGTTCCCTCGCCGGGCGCGCTCTCCACTTCCAGCGTTCCGCCGATGGCCGCCGCGCGCTCTCTCATTCCGGTCAGCCCGAAGTGACCGCGCGCGGGCCCCGCCCTCCGATCTGATGCGCCGCCTCGTCCATCGTCCCGCACTTCGAGCGCGATGGTCTCCGGCCCGTACTCCAATTGCACGGAAAGCCGATGGGCTTCGGCATGCTTCTTCACATTATGAATCGCCTCCTGCGCCACGCGCACCACTTCGCTCTCCGTCTCCTGCGGCAGCGCGCGATACGCGCCGAAAAGGCTGAACTCAGTTGTCAATCCGATGCCTCCGGCTGCCTCCGCCATGCGCCGCAGCTTCACCGGCAGCGCAGTTTCGCCGGCATCCTGCGTGCGCAGGGCCCAGATCGATTGCCGCGCATCGGCCAGCCCATGGCGCACGTACTCGCGGGCCTTGTCCAGATGGTTTGCCGCGTCCTCCACTTTGTGCTGGCGCAGCAACTCCGCCAGGACCTCCAACTGTACCGAGACGCCCACATAACCCTGGGCCAGCGTATCATGAATCTCCCGCGCGATCCTGCCGCGTTCGCCCAACACCACCTGGAACTCGCGCCGGGCGCGGCGCAGCCGGCCCCGCAACAGGGCCACAACCGCTGCTGCGGCGGCGGCCAGCAGCAACAGGTAAAACCAGAGGGTCTGATAGAGATGCGGGCGCAGCTCGAAGCTGAGCGCCGCGCCGTTTGTATTCCAGACGCCGTCGTTATTCGCCGCCTGCACCCGGAACGTATACTTCCCCGGCGGAATATTCGTGTAATACGCCGTGCGCCGCGTGCCGGCCTCGGTCCAGCCGCGGTCAAAGCCCTCCAGCATGTAGCGGTAGCGCACCTTTTGCGGCGCAATGTAACTCAATCCCGCGTAGTCGAACTCAAAATGCACATGCCCTGCCGACACTCTCAACCAAGGGGCTGCCCCGCGCAGCGGTTGGGCGAGGTCGTCGACTGCGAACTTTTCGAGAGCGACTTCAGGCGCAAGCACGTTCACGGGAAAGTGTGCCGGATCGACTTCCACCAGCCCTTTGGGCGTGGCAAACCACAGGCGTCCGTCGCGCGATCGCCAGGCCGAAGGATGGCTGCTGGTCGCGGTCTCACGGCTGCGCAGCCCGTCGGCGGTGCTGAATTCCATCCAGTGCGAACACATCTCGCCGGGGCCGGCTCCGCGCATCGCATTGCAATCGCAGCGCGCGATGCCGTTGCCGGTGGCAAACCAGAGATGCCCGCCGCCATCGTCCAGGATGGCGTGAATCGAGGTTTGTTCGAGCCCGTTGTGCATGGCCGCCGAAAACTTGTGCCCATCCCACAGGTCCCAACCATGGTCCTGGGTGCCGATCACGAGCGTGCCATCGCCGCGCGCCAGCAGTGCCGTCACCACGTTGCTTGAAAGTCCATCCGCGGTCGTGAAGTTTTGGACGGTGTTGTTGCGCAACCGCGAGAGCCCTGCCAGGGTCGCCACCCACAGGTCGCCGCTTGTGTCGCGCGCCATGGCGCCCACCAGGTCGCTGCCCAGCCCATTCGCGTGCGTATAAGTTTTCATCTCCGCCGTGGGCAAACCGCCATTTCCCATCTCCCAATGCGTCAATCCGCGCCGCGTGCCGATCCACAGCGATCCATCGGCGTCAATCAGCAACGACCGGATAAAGTCGTCCGGCAATCCATCGGCCGAGGTGAAGACGTCCACATGGTTGCCGTGGATCCGGTTCAGGCCATCGGGCGTGCCCACCCACAGGTCGCCGTTCCGCGCCGCAGCCAGCGACAGGATGACGTTGCTGGCCATCCCGTTATTCACTGTCACGCTGCGCGCCACGCGCCAGCCCGCCGTGCCTTCGTCGCGGCTGAGGGCAATCACGCCGTCCGATTGCGCGCCTGCCCACAGCATTCCGGCTGTGTCTTCCACGACGGTGGTGATGCGGTCGGAAGGCAGTCCGTCGCGCGTGTCGAGAGTGCGGAATCGCTGATCGCGGAGGATGTCGAGGCCTGCGGTTTCAGTCCCCACCCACAGATTGCCCTCGCGGTCTTCCATCAGCGCCAGGATCGACGCCGTTGCCAGCGGATCGGTAACGGGAAAGCGTTCGACCTTCCCTTTCACCCACCGCACCAGCCCCGCATCCGTGCCGATCCACAGCGCGCCTTCGCGATCGGCAAAAACCGCCTGGATGCGGCTGCCGGGAAGCTCCCTGCCGACCGCCAGATGGAAAGCGACGGCTTGAGACTTTCTGCCCGGAGCCAGATGCAAGGCGCTTCGATCGCCCATCAGCAACATGCCGTTCGGCATCTCGGCTTCAAAAACCGTCGCTCCGGGAAACTCCGCCGGCGAAGGAAGCACGGCAGCAGGAAACGCGCCCGCATTCGCCAGCGGCGCAAATCGATCTCCTGCCATGCGGGCCGGACCCTGCTCCGTCCACACGCGGAACTCCCCATCGGGGTCTTCGTCCAGCGCCAAAATGCCGTTGCCGAGCAGACCGTCGTTCGTCGTGAACACCCTCGCCGCGCCGTCCTTCCACCGCGCCAGCCCGGCATTGGTTCCAATCCACAGGGCTCCGTCGCGCGACGCAAGCAAAGCGCGAATGTCGTTGCCGGGCAACGCCGGATTGGAGTTGCGGTCGTAGGTCTGGAACTCCACGCCGTCGAAGCGCACCAGGCCCGCTTCCGTGCCCAGCCACAGGAATCCATCCTGCGTCTCGGCCAGTGCCTGGACGGTGTTCTGCGGCAGGCCGTTCTCCATGGCCCATGCCTGCCGTCCGTAATTGGCGAGAGGCGTGGAGGGCTCAAGGGCGGCAGCAGCGCTGGCAGCGCAACCCAGGAGCGTGCCTAACAACAAGCGCCCGGCCGTGCGCCGAATCGTATTCAGGACCGGCAATCTGTCCGGTTCCTCCCATGGTCCGCGCGCGTCGAGAGAGCACACATCCATTCTTTCTTACCGGCTGAATTCCACATAGGCGCGGCCGGCATAAAGGCGAAAGCCCCCGGCAGGATCTACCGTCACCTCAAGAGGCCGCGGCCGGCTCAGGGCTGCGTCGGTCGCCGTCTGCGCCGTCAGCACGTCGCCGCCGCCCAGGTCCGTCACCAGAAACTTGCCGCCGTCGAGGAAGCCGAAGCCGTAGGCGCCGGCGGGCAAGTGTAGTCCGCCGATCTTGAGCGGAACTTCCAGGATCAGGTAGCCCTGGTACTTGGCCGCCACGCCGCTCGAATAGCCGCTAGTATCAACCAGGCCGGCCATCATGGAATGGCCGTCGGCAAACTTCACGCCGCCGGTGTTGCGCATCTGCACCGGCGCGGTCTGCCCGGAGTAAAAGACCGTTGCCGGAAACAGCTTTACCAGATCGGCCGGTTTCAGCACGGTATTCGCGCCCGCTTGCGCCGCCATCGAGCTGCACATTCCCAGCGCGACCATCATCGCCGTGCCGGCTATCACCTTCGCCATTGCCTGCAAACGCATGGTAAACCTCCTGTATCGACTGCCCCTGGAGTATAGCGCATCGATTTGCCTCGCCCAAAGAAGGGCAGGGGGCAGTTTGTGGGTTGACGACAATCCAACGATATTGTCCTTCAAGACTATTTCCATTCGATTTTCTTGTATGCGGGATCGTAAACGCGTTCACCCCACTCGCTGTTTGCATAGGAGTCATCAGCGATCGAAATCGCGTCTAACTTAGCAAAATCGGCAGGCGAGGGATCGGCTCCCCTTTCTTTGAGGAGTTTGAATTCATTCTCGTTGATCTTTGTATAAAACGTAATGACTGCGGATCCTGCCTCAAAGGAATTGATCATTACCACGCCATTTGGGATTTGTATTACCGCTGGCCGGTTCTTGAAACCAAGGCCATTGCTACCAAATTTCTTTCGCAGGTCTGCCAAGGTAGTGAGCCCAAAATGGAGATCGGGAAGGTCACATCCGGTTTCTTCGTTTTTGCCGTCCCAGTCCGCTTCTAGGTAAACAATCCTGCCTCCCCGATCGACAGTGGCAGAAAGTTCGTTGCCGTTGGACAGATTCCATCGTTCGAGACTCATTTCCTTGTAACTGCCCTTCTCGCTGGGAACACCTAATCGTGCGAGCATGGTCGACGGTTCACCCACTCTTAATCCAACAAGCGATTGAGCGCCGCACCGCTCTGCGCGATTGGGTGAAACCAGAATTGCCACACAAAGAACCGCGAATTTGCCTATGTGTATCCGCATCGTCCCTCTTGATCTCACAGCAAGAATACATCCAACGAAGACACACGCCGCAGCCTCGACTTATCGCCGTCTAACTGAGGCTGCATGACTTAGCAGAGAACCCCTGCCGGTTTCGCGCCTCAACGCGCCGCTGCCGCTCCGCTTTTGACATCCGCCGCGCACGGCTTGCCCGCACATAGCGCGCCGGTGATCCCCTTGCCTTCCTCGATGGTGTAGATGCGGTCGACGGCAGGTAACTTGACCGTCTCCTTCGTGCCTGAGGGCCAGTGAATCTCAAGCGAGCCCGCATCCGTAGCATCGCCCAGGCCGAAGTGGATACGAAAATCATTGGACGAGAGATAGCTGCCGCCGCTCAGAACATCTTCGCGCTGCTTCATGCCGTTGGCGGTGAGATACGCCGTAGCGCCCACGGCATCGCGCGGGCTCTTCGCGCCGCCGACCAGCTTAGCCTCGACCCAGTGATGCCGATCCGCGTTCACGTTGCGCAGCAGGATGGGCACTCCGTCCATGCTATTGATGACCACATCGATCTTGCCGTCGTTGAAGATGTCGCCAAACGCCGCGCCGCGGCCGACCGTCACCACGGCGAGGCCAGTTCCCTCGACGGCGGGCACCAGTTCGAACTTGCCGTTGCCCAGGTTGTGATAGAGCAGCGGGCGCTGGGCGTAGCTCTGGCCCCACTCCGGATGCTGGTCCACTTGCGGATAGACATGACCGTTGATAATCATCAGGTCCTTCCATCCGTCGTTGTCGTAGTCGAGAAATCCATCGCCGAAGCTGACAAAGGGGATGGAAGATTCGGCAATCCCCGCCTGGAAGCTGACATCGGTGAAGACTCCCGTCCCGTCGTTCTGAAAAAGCACGTTGTAATCGTCGGCAAAATCGGTATTCACGATCGAAAGGTGCCCGTTGTTCTCGTAATCTCCCGCGGCGATGCCCATGTTGGCCACTTCCCTGCCGTCGGCGTTCAACGCATAACCGCTCTCGTAACTCGAGTCCTCGAAGGTGCCGTCGCCCTTGTTGATGTAGAGATAGTTGGGCGTGGAGTCGTTCGCGACCAATAAGTCCGGCTTGCCGTCGTTGTTCACGTCGGCAAAAAGCGCGCCCAGCCCGTAGTATCCGTTGGAATTGTCCACGCCGAGTTTTTTGCTCACATCGGTAAAGGTGCCGTCGCCATTGTTATGGAAGAGGTGGTCGTGCTCTCCCTTCAGCCCGCGCGGGCCGCACATCACCGGCACGCCACGATACAGGCAGGTAGCAGTACTGGCTGCCTTCGATCCGGCGAGCGGCGGATTGTTGAGATCGATCTCGGCGTAACCGTCCACGAACAGATCCAGCCGCCCATCGCCGTCGTAGTCGCCAAAGGTCGCGCCCGCGGACCATGTGCCGATGGCCACCCCGGCCGCTTCAGCTACGTCGCTAAAGGTTCCATCGTGATTGTTGTGGTAGAGGCGGTTTTTGCCGTAGTTGGTCACATAGAGATCCGGCCAGCCGTCATTGTCGTAATCCGCCACCGCGCACCCGTAGCCCCAGCGATCGTTGGCCACGCCGGCCTTCTCCGTCACGTCCGTAAAGGTCCCGTCGTGGTTGTTATGGAAGAGCGCGGCGTGCGGCGGCGTGGTCTTTCCGCTCAGGGCGTCGTAGGTGGAACCGTTCACCAGGTAGATGTCGAGCCAGCCGTCGTTGTCGTAATCGATCAGGCACACCCCCGGCCCCTTGGCCTCCAGAATGAGCTTCTTCTCGGGCGTGCCCGCCGTATGATGCCATTTCGTCAGACCGGCTTGTTCAGCAACATTCTGAAAGATGATCGGGCCGCTCTTGACGAAACCGCCGGCCGTAATGGGCCGCCTTGCGGCGTCGTAAACCGGAGCCGCAACCACGCCCGTAGACATGCCGCCGGCCGTGCCGCCGCCCATGCCACCCGGCTGCGGTTTCTGCGGCTCCTGCTGCGCCCCAATCCCGAAAGGGAGAACGAAAGCTATCGCAAAGAAAGCGGAAAAAATGCCGGCAAGCCGTACCACAAAGTTGATCTCCTATCGGAATAGTCTATAGCCCGCTCGCTCCGCTTCTTTTTTCAAGAAAAAATGGAAAGTCGGCTTGACATCCAAATCGTTCCGGGGTACTCTGATTTGGAAAGCCGACTTTACATGCCTCCAACCGTCGTCAATCGCGTGAAGGAACTCCGCATCGCCCAGGGCTGGACCCAGGAGCAACTGGCCCAGGCCGCGGGCGTCTCGCGGCAGAGCATCAACTCGATTGAACGCAACCGCTACGTGCCCTCGCTGGAGCTGGCCCTGACCTTCGCCCGGATTTTCTCCTGTTCTACCGACCAAATCTTCCAACTGGAGAGCAAATCATGACCCATCCCATCCTCAACCGCATCCCGTTTTTCGGTAAATTCGTTGACGAGCGATTTCTCGAACATCGCCGCCGCGCGTCGAGCATCGCAGGCATCACGACTGGAGTCCTGGCCGTCTGCCTTTGGTACTACCGGTTTGCCTTCGATCACGTCTGGAGCTGGGATCTATTCGCCGTCGCGCTAACATTCGTAGTCCTCAAGATGTCGCTGTTTGCCTGGTACCGGCTCAACGCCTGAAGTCAGAAGGGAAGAAAATCCATGTGCATTCCTATTTATCGTCACGATCCTCGAAGCCGCGCCATCGCGATCGCCACCAACCTCTCGCTGGTTGCCGGCCTTCTTCTGTGGAACTTCGCCTGCCCCTTCGAGCAGATCTTTCAACTGGAGAACCCAGCATGAATCATCCTGTCCTCAACCGCATCCTCATGCTCGACCACGTTGCCGACGAGAGGTATTGCCAGCATCAACGCCGCTCCACCAGCGCCGCGGCCATTGTCGGCACGCTCACGCTCTTCGCACTGATCGAATATCGCCTGCTCGTCGAGCACCGCGTCCCCTGGGATCTGATCTGGGTGATCAACGCCATGGGCGCCACAAAAATTGGCCTCATGCTCTGGTACCGCTTCAGAAACTAACTTCTCTTCAAGGAGTATTTCCATGTGCCTGTCTTACCGTCAACTCGATGCCAAGTCCCGCCGTATTTACGCCGCCGGAAACCTTTGCCTTTTCTCCTGCATCGCGCTCACGATCTTTCGGGGAGGCTTCGGCTTCGCCCATCGCCATCCGGACCTCTATTTCGGCCTGCAATTCTTGCTGATCTGCTCTGCCATCGGCCTGCTCCGCTGGTCCGCGCGCCGCAGCGGCGGCTGCGGATCCCACTCCTGAAAGGAACTCCTATGTCCTCGCTTGACACGTGCAGTCTGAAAAAGTCGTTGCCGGTTCTCATCGCCCTGCTCGTCGTGGCGCAGATCGATCTCGCCAGCTCCGCCGGCTGTCCGGGCTGGTTTCTGTCCATGCTGCATCTCACGCCCGCGCCCGACGATCACTGCCGCGGCATGTGTGCGGGGCTGGGCGCCTCGCTCGATGTTTTCGTCGTCTTCCAACTCGCCCGCATCTGGGCCAAACGCGCACTCCAGCCCAGCCGCGATCCGCGGCACGACTAAAACCGCTTCGAATGAAC
>Ga0326727_10022164_pt1 | contig 12320 bp, 7 predicted proteins | sample MB2enrmetagenome_FD_207643 | JGI IMG/M metagenome (GOLD analysis project Ga0326727, IMG submission 207643) | Lab enriched peat soil microbial communities from McLean, Ithaca, NY, United States - MB29MY | ecosystem: Environmental > Terrestrial > Soil > Wetlands > Peat | place: USA: New York...
CTGATCTACGCCATGGAATCTGAGGAGGGCCAACAGCGTTCCTTCGATTCCACTTGCAAGAAGCTCCGCCGGTTCCTCAACAAATCACCCCGCTGAATTCACCCACAGATTCCCCCGACGAGGCAAAAAAAAAGTCGGTCTGCTCGACTGAGGAACTGCGTGCACTGGTTGAGCCGGACCATGCGGACATCAGCGTCCGGCGGCAGTGCGAACTGCTGGGCGTGAACCGCTCGGGGCTGTATTACCAGCCGCGCGGCGAAAGCGCGGAGAGCCTGAAACCGATGCAATCGATCGACGAGGAGTACACGCGGCGGCCATTCTACGGCAGCCGGCGGATGATGCGGAGGCTTCACGAGCAGGGCTACCCAGTGGGCCGCCACCGAGTGCGGCGGCTGATGGAACTGCTGGGACTCCAAGCCGTGTACCCCAAGCCGAGGCTGAGCCAGCCCGGCGAAGGACACAAGATCTACCCCTACCTGTTGAACGAGGTGGCGGTCACGCGGGTCAACCAGGTGTGGAGCACCGACATCACCTACATCCGCATGGCCGGCGGGTTCGGGTACCTGGTGGCGGTCATGGATTGGTTCAGCCGGTTCGTGCTGAGCTGGGCGTTATCGCTGACTCTGGAAGCGGACTTCTGTGCGGATGCGCTCCAGCGCGCGCTGCGCTGGGGCCGGCCGGAGATCTTCAACAGCGATCAAGGCGCGCAGTTCACTTCCGACGAATTTACGGGCGTGCTGGCGCAACGCGGCGTGGCAAAGCGCTTCGTCACCCGCATGATCAGCCTACATGTCCGCATGTCGAGGGGACAGAGGACACCAATCAGCGGGACGAGATCCGCGCCTCTCGCCTCGACCTCGTTGAATTTCCCTGCCTCCCAGCCGAACGACTTCGAGAGGCCAAGACGTTCGACCTCCTCTTGCCCGATCTTGAGAGCCGCCACGTCGGGATCGATGTTCCGAATGTGGACTTTGCTGGCCAGGTCCGGATTAGTTCTCATGACTCCGATCATGTCGTGGCCTGGGCCGGAACCGGCGTTCTCTATGAGCAGGCGTCGGTCGTCGAGCATTCCCCCGACAATCGCGGGAAAAGTCCGTTCAAGGGCCAATAAGCGCAGGTAGACATTGTGCCCGGCCATGGAGTTCAAGAAGTAGCGATCGATAGGCAACTCCGCTTCCTTTGTATAGAGAAGCTCGAACGGGTGCGCGGAGCCCGGATTGTCTCGAACAGCCTTGGCAATCTCAGAATTGCAGGCGAAATAGTCCGCCACCCCGGTGGACATGCCGGCAGGCGGGTTGCCGGGGTACCCTCCGGGCCCGCCGCAGGCTGAGAGTCTGCCACACAGAACCGCCGCGACGCGCCAAGAACTGGATGGACAGGAGTGCAGATAAGCGCGGATGAACGAATTCCGCTTATCTACGTTGGTCTGCGTTCATCTGCGGCGGTTCATTGGCCGCGTCCGCGCCCCGCGGGCACGAAGAAGCTCAGCACGTTGTCGCCCTGGCGGACGTCGCGCGCGTGCTCCAGTCCCGCGGCGGCGGGCAGCGCGAAGTGAACGGAATGCTGCACGATGACGAGCGGCGGCGCGCTGGCCCCCAGCGCGGCGAACACCGCGGCGTACTCGCGGTCGAGCGCGTAAGGCGGATCCACGAAGACGATGTCGGCGCTCCACTGGGCCAGAGTCCGCGCCACGGAGCCGGCCACCACCGTGGCGCGCGCTTCGACCCCCAGCGCCGCCAGGTTCTCGCGAATGGCCTCCAACGCCACCCGGTTCTTCTCCAGAAAGTACGCGTGCGCCGCTCCGCGGCTGAGGGCTTCGATGCCCACCGCGCCGGTGCCCGCGTAGGCGTCGGCGAAGGTAGCGCCGCGGATGCGCATAGCCAGAATATCGAAGAGCGTCTCGCGCAGGCGATCGGGCGTGGGACGGGTGGCCTCGCCCGGCACGCTCTTGAGCCTCCGCGAACGGAACTCGCCGCCGATCACCCGCATCAGCCCACCGTCACCAGGCCGTAGCGGCGCTGCCAGTGATCGCGGATGTAGGCCACCGCTTGGCGCAGCGTCTCGGGCGAGGGCGGCCGGGCGATGAAGTCCACCGCCTCGCGCCGCGCCACTTCAAGAATTTCGCCGTCGCGCAGGATGTTGGCGATGCGCAAGGCGGGCAGCCCGGATTGCCTGGTGCCGAAGAACTCGCCGGGGCCGCGCAGCCGCAGGTCCATTTCGGCGATGTGGAAACCGTCGGTCGAGTCCACCAGGGTTCGAATGCGCTCGCGCGCGGCGTCACCCATTTTTTCCGTAACCAGGATACAGTAGCTCTGCGCGGCGCCGCGTCCCACCCGGCCGCGAAGCTGGTGCAACTGCGCCAGACCGTAGCGCTCGGCCTGCTCCACCACCATGACGCTGGCGTTGGGCACGTCCACGCCGACCTCGATCACGGTGGTCGAAACCAGGATCTTGATGGCGCCCTCCTTGAAGCGCTGCATCACGGACTCCTTTTCGTCCGCGCCCAGCCGGCCGTGCATCAGGCCCACGGAGACGGTGGGGAAGACCTCGGTCGAAAGGTGGTCGTACATTTTCTGCGCCGCCTTCATGGCCTGCGTCTCGGATTCCTCGATGACGGGGTAGACCACATAGGCCTGGCGGCCCTCGTCGATCTGCCGCTTGAGGAAGCTGTAGACGCGTTCCACCTCGCCTTCGGTGGCGTGGCTGGTCTTGATGGGTTTGCGGCCGGGCGGCAGCTCGTCGATCACCGAGGTGTCCAGGTCGCCGTAGAGCGTCATGGCGAGCGTGCGCGGAATGGGCGTGGCGGTCATCACCAGCACGTCGGGCGTGACGCCCTTCCGCACCAGGCCCAGGCGCTGCAGGACGCCGAAGCGGTGCTGCTCGTCGACGATGGCGAGGCCCAGCTTATGGAACTCCACGTCCTTCTCCAGCAGCGCGTGGGTGCCGATGACCACGTGCGCCAGGCCCTCGGAGACGAGCTTCTTGAGCTGCGCCTTCTCGCGCGCGGTGAACGACCCGGTGAGCAGCACCGTGACGTACCCCAGCTTCGAGAGGATCTGCTTGAAGTACAGGCCGTGCTGCGTGGCCAGAATCTCGGTGGGCGCGAGCACCGCCACTTGGTAGCCGTTCTCGATGGCGATGACCGCGGCTTCGGCGGCCACGATGGTCTTGCCCGAGCCCACGTCGCCCTGCAGCAGGCGGTTCATGGGGCGCGGCTGTTTCATATCGTCGGCGATTTCCTGGATGACGCGCTTCTGCGCGCCGGTGGGTTTGAAGGGCAGCATGGCCTTGATGCGCTCGCGGACGCGCGCATCGATCCGGAACGCGATTCCCGGCAGCGTGCGGGCCTTCGAGCGTTTGAGCGCCACGCCGCACTCCAGCCAGAAGAACTCCTCGAAGATCAGGCGGAACTGCGCCTGCGAGCGGAATGCGTTGAGCAGGCGCAGGTCGGAATCGGGAGGCGGGAAATGCACCTCCCGGATGGCCGTCCAGCGGTCCGGCAATTTGAGCTGGGCGCACAGGTGCGGCGGCAGGTTGTCACCAACCGGCTCGATGGCTTCCAGGATGCGGTGGGTGAAGGTTCGCAGCGCGCGGGTGGTCAGCTTGCCGGCGCCTTCATAGATGGGCACCACGCGGCCCACGTGGAGGGCGGCGTCGCCATCTTCGTCGCCGGAGAAGATCTCGTACTCGGGGTGCAGCATGGTGAGCTCGCCCGAGAAGCTGTCGAACTCCACCTTGCCGTAAAGGGCGACGCGCATGCCCGGGGAGAACACGTCCGCCAGATAGCCGCCGTGGAACCACTTGCCCAGCAGGACGGCGCGCGAGGAATCCGTGAAGCGCGCCTCGAACATGCCCAGGCTGCGGCGTTTGAATCCCGACATTTTGACGCTAGAGACCTGGCACATCACGGTGGCCATTTCGCCGGGAGCGAGCTGTACTATGGGCTTCAGGTTGCTGCGGTCCTCGTAGCGGAAGGGCACGTAGCCGAGCAGGTCCTCGACGGTCTCGAGCCCCTTGGCCTGGAGCATGGCGGCGCGCGCCGGGCCGATCCCTTTGACGTAGATGAGCGGTGTGGTGAGATCCATTTCAGCGCAGACGTTCCATCACGCCGGGTTTCTCGAAGCCCCGCAGCACCCAGATATCGCCGCCCGGACGGCTGACCGAGGTGGCGAAGGTTTTGCCATCGGCCGCCATGCTGAAGGCGTTTACTTCGGCCGCGGCGGGAAGCTGCAATTCGCCGATGGTTTTTTCGACGCGCTTCTCGGGGTCCACCGACGCCACCACGCGGCGCCCGTCGGCCAGGCGCTTGATGCCGTAAAGTACCTTGTCGTCGAGGCTCCAGCCGTAGACCAGCCATTGGCCGGGGCTCACCAGGTTGGACTGCTTGCCGTCGTCGGAGACCAGGGTCAGCCCTTCGGGAGTGGTGGCTGCGATCCGATTGTCGTGGGGGTTCCACTTGGGATGGGTCGGCGTGCAGCCATCGCGCAGCACCACCGGCCGGTCGCCGCCGCCCGAGCGGGCCTTCACCAGGGTCCAGCGGCCGTTGACGTTCTGCAGGAAGGCGATCCATGCGCCGTCGCCGCTCCAGGTGGCGGATCGCTCGTCGGTGGAGTCCGGCGAAAGGCGCAGCGGCTTGCCGCCGGCCACCGCCGAAACGTATATCGAGTGGCCGTTGCCGGCCGCCACGGTGTAGGCGATGCGCCGGCCGTCGGGCGAGAACTGGGGCTCGCGGAACTCGGCGATCCAACTCCGGCCGAAATCCTTTTCGGTCACCAGGGGCCGTTCCCAGCCTTCGCGAACGCTCCGCAGCCAGATCTGCGCAACGCCAGTGCGGTCGGTGACGAAGACCAGTTGCTCGCCGTTGGGCGGCGCCCACATGGGGTCGAATTCGTTGCGGAGCGTGAAAACCAGATTTTGCGCCGGCGTGCCGTCGAGCGGCACCGAGACGATCCCGTAATGGTCCTCGGCCGCCTGAAACGCGATGGTCTTGCCGTCGGGCGAGACCGCCGGCTGATTGGTGTCGCGCGTAAGCGCGGAAATCTGGCGCATCTCGCCCGAGCGGACGCCGGCCATGAACAGGTCTGCGCCCACCGAGCCGGGGAGCACCGCGCCGAAGACCACGCGGCGGCTGCCGGGCATCCAACTGAACGGGTGCGCGCCCAGCGTCATGGAGAAGGCCAGGCGCCCCGCGCCGTCCGGATAGGGGAGCGCCCAGAAATCCGAAGCGCCGTCCCAGCGCGTCAGCCACGCTCCCAGGGTCCTGCCGTCGGGCGAGAAACGCAGGTAGCCGGACTGGTATTTCCCGGACGCGAAGGGCGGGCCCCGGTAGGCCCGCGGCTCGCCGCCGCCGCGCGCCACGAAATCGAGCGCCAGCGGTTGACTGAGTGTGGGGTCGGCGCGCAGGAACGCCAGCGTCTTGCCGTCGGGCGAGAGCGCGGCGGCCGAGGCGTTCGGTTGCACCAGCTCCGGCGATCCGCCGGCGGAGCCCACCATCCAGACGCCCGGAACGCCGCCGGCGGACGAGAGATAGTAGATCCTGGCGCCGTCGGGCGACCAGAACGGCGCGCGGCAATCCACGGGCGAATTGGTGATCTGGGCCGGCATCGGCGAGCTGAGATCGCGCGCGAACACCTGGCGGATGCCGTTGACCTCTCCGGTGTACGCCATGCTCTTGCCGTCGGCGGACCATGCCGGGTCCCCTTCGTGCGCGCCGGCGCCGATCAGCGGCTGGATCCGGTAATGGCGCAGGTCCACCATGGATTCCGGGACCATGAACTTCTCCCATGCCAGGCAGCCCGTCGCCAGGGCGGCCAGCGCCAGCGCCTTCGGCCACCACCGCCGGGCTTTGCGGACCGGCGCCGCGGCGAGCGCGGGCTGCTGCGCGGAAGACGAGAACTCGTCCAGGTGGGCGCGGATGGTAGACAGCTCGCGTTGCAGATCGCCCGTGGAAGCGTAGCGGTCCTCGCGGTCCTTGGCCAGGCAGCGATCCAGGCACCAGCGCAGCGGGGCCGGGACGGCGGGGTTGAACTCGGCGACCGGCTTGGCAGTCTCCTCCACGATGGCGGCCATGGTGCTCATGGCGCTGGACCGCGCGAAGGCCGGCTTGCCGGCGATGGCCTCGTAGATCACCAGGCCCAGCGAGAACTGATCGGTGCGGTGGTCGAGATCGTCGCCGCGGACCTGCTCGGGGCTCATGTAAGTGGCCGTGCCCACGATGAAGCCGGGCTGCGTCGGTCCCTGCGGGATGGCAGCCGGGGAGTCTTTCCGGGCGATGTTCTTGGCCAGGCCGAAATCCAGGATCTTGACCAGGCCGTCGCGCGTCAGCATGATATTGGCGGGCTTCAGGTCGCGGTGGACGATGCCCGCCTGGTGCGCCGCGCCGAGTCCCGCGGCCGCCTGCACGGCGATGTCGAGGACCTTCTTCAGGGGCAGGGGTCCCTTGGCGACGAGCTCGCTCAGCGCCACGCCGTCCACCAACTCGGAGACGATGTAGGGAATCCCGTTCTCCATGCCGACGTCGTGGACGGTCAGGATGTTGGGATGGTTGAGGCCGCTGGCGGCGCGGGCCTCGAGGGCGAAGCGGCGTTGCTGATCGGGGTCCACGACGCGGTCGGCGCGCAGCACCTTGATGGCTACGTCGCGCTCCAGCCGGGTGTCGCGGGCGCGGTAGACTTCCCCCATGCCGCCGGAGCCCAGGAGAGCGGCGATCCGGTAGGGTCCCAGACTGTTTCCGACATTCAGGGCCATGCGCCCTAGTTTAAACTAAAGGATTCATGAGCAGACTGCTGGAGGGCAAATTTGCTCTCGTACTGGGGATCGCGAACCGCTGGAGCCTGGCCTATTCCATCGCCCAGGCGTTTTCGCGGGAGGGCGCCACGCTGGCCTTGACGTACCTGGGCGACCGCCAGAGGGAGTCCCTCCGGGAGCTGTCGGAAGGCCTCGAGGTGGCCGCCGCCCTGCCCTGCGACGTGACCCGGGACGACGATCTGGCGGCGCTCACGGAAAGCCTGCGGGCCATGAACCGTCCCCTCCACGCGGTGGTCCACAGCCTGGCGTTCGCCAACCGCGACGACCTGGCGCGCCCGTTCCTGGCTACCGGCCGGGCCGGCTTCGCCCTGGCCAACGAGGTGAGCGCGTACTCGCTGGTGGCCGTGGCCCGCGCCGCCCTGCCGCTCATGACCGAGGGCGGCAGCGTGAGCACGCTGACCTACCAGGGCTCCACGCGCGTGATTCCCAACTACAATGTGATGGGAGTGGCCAAGGCCGCCCTCGAGGCAAGCGTGCGATATTTGGCCAGCGAGTTGGGAGAACGGCGGATCCGTGTCAACGCCATTTCGGCGGGACCGGTGAAGACCGCCGCGGCGCGGGGTGTCAAGGGATTCTCGACGGTTCTCGGGAACTCCGAACGCGCTCCGCTGCGCCGCGGCACGGATCCCGCCGAAGTGGCCGACGCCGCGGTTTTCCTGGCCAGCGACCTGGCGCGCGGCGTGACCGGCAACATTCTTTTCGTGGACGCGGGAATGCACGTCATGGGGTTCTGAATGAAAGTCGAAGTCGTACTGACCGAAGCCGACATCACGCAGGAATTCGCCGAGGCCGTCGAGGCTCGCGATCTGCCTGAGAAGTTCTTCTACTGGCACCCGCGGAGCGCCGAGGAATGGACCGCCCTGATGGAGAACGCCGAATTGTACGGCGGGCTGTGGGCGACCTGGAAGGAACTCTCCGGCGAGTGCCAGTCGCTGGCGCGGCACTTCGGCTCGAAGACCCCGGTGATCAGCTTTGGCGTGGGCGACGGCAAGCGCGACCGCCTGCTGATGAAGTCCCTGCGGGATTGCGGAACCGAGTGCAGCTACTTCCCCGTGGATGCCAGCCAGTCGATGCTCGAGATGGCCTGCGCCGAAGCCGAGGACGAGGATTTCGAAACGGTGGGCATCAAGGCCGACATCTCGAGCCCCGTGCACCTGGTCTATTGCGCCGATGCCGCCGAGCCGCCGCGGCTGTTCATCCTCTCCGGCAACACCATGGGTTCGTTCGATCCGCTGGCGCAGATCCGCTATATCGCGCAGTGCATGAAGCCGGCCGACCGGCTGATCATCGACGGCGAACTCCACGACGCGGAGAAGACCATGGCGCGGCGCGACAACGCCCCCGCGCGGCGCTTCCTGTGGTCGCTGCTGAACAGCGTGGGCATCGGCGGCGAGGAGGGCGAGATCCGCTTCACCCAGAGGCGCGACGACCGGCACGCGGGCCTGCACCTGATCACGCGCCACTTCCGCGCCGAGCAGGACCTGTCGGCGACGGTGGCCAGCCGCGAGATCCCCATGCAGCGCGGCGAGCACATCGGCCTCAACTTCCAGTACACCTACACGCCGGACGCGTTCCGCTGGCTGTTGCGCGAGCAGGGCGGATTGGAAATCGTGCGCGAGTTCGAAAGCCCGGACGCGAGGTTTCTGACGGCGATTTGCAGGAAGTAGGGGGCGGCGAAAGCGCCTGCCTCAAGTATCTGCAAGACTCTCGGCGGCACGATGGGACAGACGCTTTCTTCAAAGCGGGCGCTCAAGCCGGCGAAAGTGCAATCGGCGGGACGGGGGCGCGCCCGCGAGTAGGGTAGACGGCACCTGTCTATAGCTTGCTGGCCGCCGGGGGCGGCGAGGCCGTGTAACCTTACTCCGCAGCGTCCTGGTAGTGTCTAACCCACCGATTGTCCAGCCCCTTCATGGGAGTTTGGGCGCGACGCAACGTCGACGTGTGTTCTCTACAGCTTAGGCTGATGATCCGAGATGACAATAAACTCGTCGCCAGGCAGAAGCGCTCCTATCTCATCTTCAGTCGGGTTTAGGTGTACGGACGATGCACGGCATACCCCGATTGGGATTATCGGTTCCTTTGTCTGCCTTCGTTCCCCGGCAAAATGATCGAGGGCTTCAGCAAAGCCCTTTCCCTCGAGTTGTGACGGAACCTGAACCTTATAGATCTCGCTGCTGTTCTGCTTAAACGCAAGTAAGTCGGCATACACGGCAGCGATCCCGGGCGTAAAAGCGCACTGAGCCAAGAGGTCTGTGGTTTGCTTCTCCGCACAAACAACCTCCAGAGGACCTCCTTGTCCAGCAAGCTTGGCCGCAGGTACGTTTTTTGAAGCGACGATCTCAGCGGTAATCGGCACAGCAGATAGCCTGCGGATCAGCAACATTAGCATTACCGTCCTGCTGTCCGCGACATCCGGCTCCAATTGATTCCGCATCCCATCGTGATCAGTGAGGCTCCAGGTTGACAGTATTGTTATGGAGTGAGCCTTGTCCACGCAGGCTCGCTTCAATGCCGCCTCATTGATTTCTCCAATTTGAGGTATAACCCTTTCGAACTCTGGATCGCTGGGAATGTCGAACTTGGTTTCCGAAACCACGACGATCGGCAACCGCACATCAAAGTCCTCCCCGTGGAGCTGTCTGATGATGGCAGCTGCCCGGTTGTCCCAGTTAAATATGATGATGTGGTCCTGAACGGATCCTGGCATGAGCCTCCTCCCAGTTATGTATTGAAGAAGCACCTTTCCGATTTCGCGCTTCAGAAGATGCGCGGCGAGCTCGGCGGTCACCCATCCGGCCAGCGCAACACCTGATACGACTACCAGGGTGGCGACGGTCTCGCCACCTCGGGTGAGAGGGGCGCGTGACTGGAACCCGCCTGAAATGTATACGACGATTGACCATGCAGAACCGAACAGTGTACTGAAGTTCTCGTTCACGTGGCGCTCAAAATGATACATCCCAAGGGAGCCCAAGCCGAGAATTGCGAGCGGCATGAAGATAACGCGAGCGACGACGGCATTAGAGGCAAGCAGTAGGCTCGCGTGGTGGCGCTTCAGGAACAGGGCAACGATCATTGCGGCGATCAGCAGCAAGACAACAACCTGGTCCAGCCACGGTAAGACACGAGACACAACACCGAGCCGAACTGTCGAGTGCAGGGGAATCGAGACGTGCGCAGCCGTACTCGATACCGACGGGTCCATGCGAATTCCGAGCTTGCGCTCTATGTCCCCCTGTTTCTCATTTACTACCCGACCGAGTGCCACGACAACGGCTTGGTCCGCATCATCTCGGGCGAGCAAGAGGGCACGAACGCCGATTGTGGGAACCTCGTCAGACTGCCCGGGGTACGTGAGCTTTGGAATGACTGTCTCCACGTACCCGGCCTGCTTCACAAGGCGATCGACGAGGTGGCTTTCCAGCGGAACAAGGCGGGCGTTCTGATGCCGCAGGACGCTCTGGACGGGGGCAAAGGGTGTTGGTCCCACGAGGAACGCCGCATCGAGGGACTGAGCGCTCAACCCCTCCGTCATTTTGGCGAGCTGTAGGTACTGAGCGTCCACTTCCCGCAAAGAAATTCCGGAAGCCTCTAGCACAACCCTGGCAGTTTCAGCCGTTCCGCTTCCGGGCGGTCCCAAGGAGATGATCTTGCCGTTCAGTTGGCTCGACGTGGGAATGTAGAGACCGGAGCGAGCGAGAACATGAACGGCCTCTGTATAGACGGAAGAGACAAGCCTGAGATGGCTAGCAGGTTTGACAAATGGGAAACCGCCGACGATTGCCGCAGACGCTACGTCACTCTGCGCCACGGCGAACCCAGCCCTTCCCGATTCGAGCAACTCGATGTTCTCTACTGAACCACCTGTAGACAAAACTTGAAGGGAAATGCCTTCCTTCGCAAGGAGGTCCGATAGACTATGACCAAAGACCGTGTACATGCCGTCCTCAGTACCCGCTGCGAGAACCGCACTTCTGGGGGACTGCGCAATGGCCGACTGAGGCAGACCGGTTAGCAAAATAGATAGGCAAAGGCATATCCAGGCGGCGTGCAGGCGCTTGTCTATTCCTTTGCGCGCCTGTAGAGCCATGCGATGGTCGGGGTCATGCATGCCTTTCAAACCCGAAGAACGCAGATCGATCACTCTGAGAATGGGTGAAGTGGTCCCGGCCTGGTGAAACTGGAGGCGCCTGCGCAGGGCGTCGGAAATCTCCATCTCATTCACCGCGAAAAGAGCCGTTTCCGCGTCGGGATTGGCGCGCAAACGGCCGTCTATCGCCACTTCATCTGAGGCGTCGGATCCTGCGCCGACGGGGAAGATCTCCAGGCTAGCTACCCGCCTCGAGCATTGTCTCGATCCCGGAGATCCACAGAAATATCGCCACCGAGAGGGTCCCGGGTTATCCAGGACCTGATCCCGCGTGAAGTCCGTGCCACCCTGCGCTTCTCTCAGCAGCTTAAGAAGGCTCTCTTTGTCCTCCACGGCGGCACCTCGATGCCCGATATCTGGACTTCGCGCACCTACAAAGCACGCGACTGCATGAGCTTAGCACAATGCATCTGCCGGTACTGTGATTGCGATCCGATTGTCCGGCTGCTCATCGTACTTGCTTCGGTCATTAAACCCCGTTACCGCCGGCGTGACCAACAACGTGCCGACTTTGGCGTGCGTGGGCCGCCGGGGACATACCGCGCCCGGAGCCCGCCGTCGCTCAACCGCTCGTAGACGCCCTGCCGCCCCACGGCCAACTACGCGATTCCGACCGGACCATGGCGCGGAGCGACGACCGGCACGCGGGCCTGCACCTGATCACGCGCCACTTCCGCGCCGAGCAGGACCTGTCGGCGACGGTGGCCAGCCGCGAGATCCCCATGCAGCGCGGCGAGCACATCGGCCTGAACTTTCAATACACCTACACGCCAGACGCGTTCCGCTGGCTGTTGCGGGACCAGGGCGGGTTGGAGATCGTGCGCGAGTTCGAAAGCCCGGACGCGAGGTTTCTGACGGCGATTTGCAGGAAGTAGGGGGGGCTGTCGGTCTTCGTCCAGGGCGGATTTCAGTGTGGCCCCAAATTGGGTCTGCGGGGCATCGCACCACTTGGCCGGGCGAGCCAACTGTGTTCCATCGGCCTTCAGGACGGGATCGGGGAGTTGGCAGGCCGCAAGCTTCGCGCGCCCAATCGTGAAACTAGCGTGAGCGGCGCCCTTCAGTTCGGCCGAAAAGCGCTCCGGCGGGAACGCGACCACGATGCTCTTCTCCGGAAAGAGACCGCGAATGGCTGTCACGGCGGGTACCAGGTCGCTGTCGGCGGAAACCAGCAATGCCGTGTCGAAGGCGTTGGCGAAGGCATCCTTCATCATCTCGACGGCTATGTTCACATCGGTCTTTTTGGCTCGTCAGAAGAAATCGTGGGTCAACTCCGGTTCCGGCAGCTTGCCAAGTGAGTGATAGAGGGCGAGTTCGAGTACACGGTAGGTACGGAAGCCGTAGGATTTTCTCATGGTGACTTTGG
>Ga0326727_10022165_pt1 | contig 12320 bp, 18 predicted proteins | sample MB2enrmetagenome_FD_207643 | JGI IMG/M metagenome (GOLD analysis project Ga0326727, IMG submission 207643) | Lab enriched peat soil microbial communities from McLean, Ithaca, NY, United States - MB29MY | ecosystem: Environmental > Terrestrial > Soil > Wetlands > Peat | place: USA: New York...
CTCTACCTCTTGAGAGGCGTGCTGCGTTGTGGTGTCTGCGGAAAGACCTTGACAGCGATGTATAAGCACGCACCCAGCTATGGCTGTCGTCAGTTGCCCGGCGAGGACAGTGGCCACGTTTTCATTGCGGCGGAACTTGCAGAAGAGTGCGTGAAGGTTCGCCTGGTGCCCTTAGCCGACGATCCCCGCATGAGGAACCTGTTGTCTACGACCGCAGAGTCCCAGGTCGAAGAGATCAAGGCTCTCATCGCTGACAACGCTGATGACGAGGCGAAGCTGGACGAGTGGGCCGACATGTTCAACTCGGGCGAGACAACCCGACCCGAGTACGTAAAACAGACCGCTGTTATTCGCAAGCGAATCGACGGGCGACTCTCCCGCATCGGTACGATGCGCGGTCAGTCCACTCTGGATGAGTTCGGAGGCTCGGTCGTCGAAGACTGGGACATCTTTTCTCCCGAGGACAAGCGTGCTGTCATTCTCGCACTGGTGGATCACATCAAGGTCGACCCCGTCATCAACAGGTTCGGCTCGATCGCCGAGCGCACCATACGCAGGATGCGGTTCCAGTGGCGATCGACCGAGATGCTCGAGGACGGCCAGATGATTGACGAATACGGCAACATCTATCAGGCAGAGATCAAGGCCGTGTCGTGATCATCGCTGGCCAGCACGACGCATCTTGGCGGACGAGCTTGGGTGCGCCTGCGAGAAGACCAACGTCGGAACTGGAACGTGATCGGCGATAGCAGCCAGGCCGCTTTGCGGGCCGGTCGCGTGGCCCGCGAAGCGGCAGCGTCGTAGGGGACCCCTGCGACGGCGGCCTGGGCTGATGCACCCTGACCGTAAGATTGAGGTTGACAGTCTTGAGGTGCCGATCACCCCCTCCAACGGCGATCGGAGAGCGGGTGAGGTCGATGAGCGAGATCGGGCATCGAGAGGTCAAGGCGTTCGCATTTGACCGCGTGAACCTGCCGAAGGAGATCGCCGACAAGCACCGAGCGCAGGTCCGTGGGTTACGAGAGCGGCTGGCGAGGAAGATCGCGGACGATCCGTCCTTCGACCTGGTGAAGATGTTGCACGCTGGCAGCGTCGCCAAGGGTACGGCTTTGCGCACCGTGCACGATCTGGACGTTGCGGTCTACGTGAAAGCAGGCAGCGCGCCCATTTCGGACAGAGAGCTACCGCCCTGGCTCGCCGACAAGCTGGCGGAGGCGAACCCCAACATGGGTCGTGACCAGTTTGTGCCTCAGGAGCATTGCGTCACAGTGAGTTTCCGCGGGTCGGGCCTGGACGTCGACGTGGTTCCGGTGCTGTACGAGGGTGCCGCCAACGACTGTGGATACCTCGTCCGCAAGCGCACCGGCATGCGCGTGCTCACCAGCATCCCCTTGCACCTGAAGTTCATCCGGGATCGCAAGGAGAGGCACGGGCAGGACTTCGCACAGCTCATCCGGCTTGTCAAGTGGTGGCGCGAAAAGGCAAATGACGCCGACTTCCGGTTCAAGTCCTTTCTGATAGAGCTTCTCTGGGCTCACCTCGCCGACGGCGGACTCGCACTTGGCGATTACCCAGAAGCGCTCGGGGAGTTCTTCACCTTCCTCGTCACCGGTGGTCTGCGCCGGCGCATCGTGTTCACGGACCACTACTCGGCGTCGGATCTACCGGGACCGACGGGAGGCGCGATCGAGATCTTCGATCCGGTGAACCCGAAGAACAATGTTGCGGTCAACTACGGCGTGGCGGAGCGTGACCGCATCGAGAAGGCGGCTCACGTGGCACTCGATGCGCTCGATGATGCGGGAACGGCGGCGCCGAAAGGCGAAGAGATCGAGTGCTGGCGGGAAGTGCTCGGATCGGCTTTCAGGGGATGACGATGACAACCGCGTACACCAAGTCCGAGTCGTTCACCGTCATCAACGCTCGAAAGTTGGCCGCGAAAGTTGCCGCCGACATGCACCAGTGCCAGCGCTTCTATGGGTGGCCGTCGGCCAAGGAGGTCGAGGAATTTAACGGTGAACTGATCGTGTTGTTGGCGGGTCACTATGTCTCGCAGTACGAGTTTGGGTTCAAGACGGAGGACGATCGCCGCGTCGTTTCGTGGCGGTACCGGGTAACGACGGCAGGTGATCTTGAGGGCGGTCGGGCCGGCGGTCTTGTGCCGTCGGCCGATATCCGGGGGGCCGTCAACTTCAACTTCCTGTGGACAACGACGTCCTGGGCTGACCTCACCCAGTCCGAGCGTGCTGCCATAGAGGCGCACCACAACGTCCACCGGACGATCAGCGAGCCTCCGGTGGACGGCAATGGGCGCTGGGTGCGCGACAGAACATACGTCAGCGGTGGCGTCGCGATGGAGCGCGAGGAGTTTCGCCCGTGGTAACGAAGGATGAGCTGTTCGGCCAAGTCCTGGAGTACCCCGATCCGGTCGCCGCCAAGCGACTTTCCGCGCTGGTGGGGATCGAGGACATCATCGGGCAGGTCATCGACGAAGCGGTCCTACTGCTCGACCCCGAGATTGTTCGTCGTTGGAGTGAGAAGCATCACGGGTGTCTGCTACGAGCCGCCGATGAAGTGACGAAACGGACACCGCTCTTGGTGTTCACCGGCGACGTGGGAACCGGAAAGACGGAACTTGCCGAGACCTTTGGAGACGCCGTCGCGAGGAAGATGAAACTTCCGGTCACGCTCTACCCGCTCAGCTTGTCGGCTCGCGGAACCGGTGCTGTCGGTGAGATGACGACGCTCCTCACCGCCGCGTTTTCCGAGGTGCGGCAGGCGGCTAGGAGCGCGATTGATTCACAGGGGCGGGCGCGCCGTGGGACGGTGCTGCTGATCGACGAGGGCGACGCGCTGGCACAGTCAAGGGATCTTGCCCAGATGCACCATGAGGATCGTGCCGGAGTCAACGCCCTGATTCGAGGCCTCGACCAACTCAGAAGCGATCGACTGCCGGTCCTGACCGTGTTGTGCACGAACCGCGAGGAGGCACTCGATCCGGCGCTGACGAGGCGCGCGGCTCGGCTCTTTCGTTTCGAGCGTCCCAGCGACGAGCAACGACGCGTGCTTCTCGGGCAACTCCTCGATGGGTGTGCCGTGTCCTCGCCTGAGCTTGACAAGCTCGTCGCCATCACGGGCACGAATGGCAGCCGGACGCACGGCTGTACGTATTCTGACATTCGACAGCGACTGGTGCCGGAGGCCGTGCTGGAAGCGGTTGCAAACGACGTCCCGCTTTCCGCCGATATGGTGATCGCACGTGCAGAGCGGTTGGAGCCGACGCGGCCGTTTGGAGCCCAGTCGTGACAGCGGAATCTGCGGACGGTGAGGCTGGCTTCGACCTCGGGCAGGTGTTCGCCGCTCAGGAAAAGGTGCTCTGGAACGAACTGACGGTCGGCAAGCAGGCAGGCCAACCGAGCGTGCAGGGCGGTGGGGCCGAGGATCGATGGTTGGCAATGCTGGGCTCGCATCTGCCCAAGCGCTACGAAGCGACGCGCGGAATCGTCGTCGACTCGAAGGGTCACCGAAGTGAACAGATCGACGTTGTGCTGCATGACCGGCAATATTCACCGCTCTGGTGGGAGTACGGTGATCACCGTTACGTTCCGGCAGAGAGCGTGTATGCGGTGTTCGAGGTAAAGCAAGACCTGAACCGTGAACACATCTTATATGCGGCGGGGAAAGTGGCTTCGGTGCGTGCGCTGGATCGCACCTCGGCGCCGTTCGGTTGGGCGATGGGGACGATGAAAGCGATGCCCACGGTTCCGCTTCTCGGCGGGCTTCTGGCGGGACGTAGCTCGTGGGTCCCTCCCTTCGGCAATCCGTTTCGCGAGGCAATGCGCGATTGTGACGACGCCGGACGACTCGACCTCGGATGTGTGCTCGGCGCGGGCACGTTCGAGTTACCCCACGAGAAGACGGTGGACGACGTCGTCATCAAAGGCGGGGACGGGACTGCGCTCGTGTCGTTCCTGCTGACGCTATTGCATCGCCTGCAAGGACTCGGTAGCGCGCCAGCGATCAAGTTTGACGAGTACGAGCGCTGGATCGCCACGCACCTGCCGGAATAGTTCCGCGATATCTGCGGGGAACGACTGGCTGCTGGGTACGTGAACATGACTCTCGCCGTTACACCTCGGTCGTAGGCTCGTAGGTGCCTGGATGTTCGTACCGGGAAGGTAGCGATGGCCGAGATTGCCCAGCGAGCCCGATTGTTCATCGGATCTTACGCGGGCCTGTTCGCGCTTCTGGCGATTCGGTTCGACACGAGGTGGCTGCGCTTCACCTGCATCGGCCTGACTGCGCTGGGCATTGGCCTCATGGCGCATATCGTCTTCTGGGTCGCCGGTCGGACCACGGAAGCGGAGCCGATCCAACTGACTCAAGTCGAGGATGCGGGTGTGGATGTCTCCGGCTATCTCGCCACGTATCTCCTGCCGTTCCTGACCGTTGCTGCCCCAACGGTGCGTGACGTGGCCGCCTACGCTCTGTTCTTGGTGATTGCCGGCCTCATCTACGTGCGATCGGAGATGACGCAGATCAATCCAACCCTGTACGTCCTGCTTCGTCGCGTAATCAAGGTGACGACGAACGCGGGGTGGTCCGGGTACGTAGTGGCTCGGTCGTCTGTGACAACAGACGATGTGATCGACGTTGTACCTCTCAACGAGCGAGTGCGAGTAGAAGTGAAGAAGGGAGTGCAAAGGGCGTGACGAACTCGATTACCGTCACCATGCCGGCCGACGACGACCGCCTCACATTGGTGGTGGCGCAGCCGACTTCCGCGCGGCTCAAGGGCTTCCGACTTGCCTTGGACAGGAGCGTCGCGGCCGCGTTGCGAGACGCATGCAAGACAACTGTCAGCGAAGTCGCAAAACGATCCGAAGTCGTCTATGCAGCGGACATCGCGCACGACCGAGACACACAGTATCTAGCGGTGCCTGCGGCGCTACTGGCGATTCCGCAGTCCGCGCCTACGGGACGGATGGCACCTCGACGTCAGGCGGCCGTGGAGACCGACCCGCAGGCCCGAGCGATACTGAAGACAGGATCTTCGTTAGATCTACTGCGCGCACCGGAGCTGAGGAACCGCACCTTTCGCTTCTACGCCGCAGTCGTGGGCAATGACCCCAATAACCGGACGTCGTTCGTCTCGCGTTGGAATCCTCATCGAGTAAGCCTCGCAGGTCGTATTCTCACGCTGTACGGCGACCAGCTCCACAGGGTGACGGAACCGTTGCTTGTCTTCGAGCCCTTCTTCGACATGGTCCTCACGGAAGCGGGAATCGCCGTGCTCAACAAGGATGCGTTCGAAAGGGTCTTCCGGGACATCTCGACAATGCGAGAGCGCGTGCCGGTCTGGACTGACCATGTCATCGAGTCCCTCCCGCTGTCGGACGAGAGCGCTGAGATTCTCCGCCAAGCAAGTGGGAAAGAGCGTGTGGCACATCGCCTACGCGCCCTCTTCGAAGGCGGAACCCTAAGCGGCAAGAAGCTGACAGTTGGGCAACTCCGCAGAGAGATGACGAACCAAGGACTGCCCGTGGGTCGGATAATCAAGGGTCAGAAGCTCGTCCTGACGGAAGAGGACGTTCCGACGATTCTCAAGCTGCTCGACGAGGGCTACTGGAAGGGATGGCTGACAGACGTCGCCTGGGAGGCTGGGTCCAAGTCGAAGCGCCGTTAGAACCCTGAGCCTCGGAGGCGTCGGGGTGCGGGATAGCGAGCACCCGCAGCCGCGTTGCCGACAAGACACCGTGCGCGATGTGGCTACAGCACATCTCAGTCTAGGACGCTGATTTCCGAAGCACCCTACGCAACCTCTGCCTTGTCACGCTGAGGCGTGACGCTCGCCGCGTGGCGGGCAAGGCCAGCGACAAGCGTCGGAATATCGTTGTAACCCTTCACTCGCCGGAAGCTGCGCTCGGCATTAAGCAGGCCGGCTGTTGCCCAGCGTTCGATCATTTCGGCGTCCCGCCACCGCTTTACGTTTCGGGTGGTGCTTCGGAGAACCGAGATCATGGACTCGATGGCGTTAGTACAGCCGAGGCTTCGAGCGAGGCGATCTGAGACCTTGAGGCGCCTGATCGTGAACATGTCGTCGAGGCCTTCGAGGACACTCGCGGCGGCATCGGGCCAACCGGTCCCGAGCTGGCGAGCGAGATCTTCTGCCAAGCGGAGGCCGGTCGAAGGATCCGGGTGGTTGAAGGCCTTCGCGAGGCGCCGGTTCACCCATCTCCGCTCGTCTTTTGGTAGGTGTGCGGCCACATTTCTCTGCTTATGCAAGCCGCAACGTTGGACAAGGGCAAGTGTTCCGAAAACGTCGCGGACCGCCCTATCGAGCGCCTTCGCTCCGTCGATCACAACTAACAAGCCGGAATCTGCACTGAGACCCCGACTCACGAGATCGGCGAGCAGGTCAGTCACGACCTCTCTGTTCTCGGTGTCTCCGAGAGAGAGCCCGACAGGCACCTTGGTCCCGTCGGTGCATATGGCGAGCGCCACCACACAGCAGTGGTCGGCGAACTTGACGCCGTCGATCATGAGAGCGACAACCGCAAGCTCGGACAGGTCACGGGCCATCAGCTCGGAAAGTGCCCCTCGGGTGAGGGCTACGAAGCGCCGTGAGACCGCCGAGCGGGACGTTGCTCTCACCTGTGCCTCGACTGCTACTCCGACCCGCTCGTTGGCCACCCGGTGCCGCCGAGTGGCGAGGCCAGCCAGCATCCGCTCCATCACGACCTCTGCGAGCTGGTCGTCGTCAGAAAACGCGCCGTAGGTGTCAAGGTGCAACTCGGTGCCGTCGAAAGTCCTCGCCCGTGGGCGACGCACCTTTATCCTCCGGCCGCCGAGCACGACCGAGCCGGGAGCGCTCGCGTGACGACTCGCACAGCGTTTGGCGAGCTTGGCGTGTTTGGGACCGACCCTTCTCGTCAGCTCCTCCTCCATCATGTCGGCCATTACCCTCAACCCGACCGCCACACTTAGGGCAAGCAGGCCCTCCTTGGCGACCCCTCTAACCTCTCTTAGGCCCACCACCAGCTCCCCCGACGCCCAGAGTGCCTCATCTCGGTCAAGAAGTCTCATCCCCGCCTCCTTCTCCCCCGCCATTGCCCTCATCTTCTCGCTCTCCTCGATCTCGACCCACCTCGGACCTGGGCATCTCAACTTCAACAAGTCCTGGGACAACCTCCAACCACGAGGCCGGCGAGGTCAAGCGAGGCGCTCACGGTGTGCAGGGGGGATGTCATTAGTTAGGGCTGCGCGCCATCCGTCGCAGGTTCTCAAGGTCGCGCTCGCTCGGTTGGCGGGGCACAGGTCCTCGCTGATGGAACTGCTTGCCCCGACGCTCCTCGAGCCAGGCGAGGATCACGTCGGCAGTCCAGCCACCTTCGCGGACTGGCACGTTGGGGCGCGGAATCTCTCCATAGGACACATACGAGCGCAGCGTCGCCTCGGTCAGGCCGGTGATCTTCGCAAGCTGTCTCCTTGTCACGTGGCTCAGAACTGTCACCTCCTTCTTCGTGCGGACAAGCTCGCCCTCGCTCGAAATGGGGTCTCAACTCGGTCGTGGTCCAGGCTTTAGTGGTTGACATGATGTCAATCATTAATGTCTGGACCTGCACTAACACCTAGATAAAGGGTCTATAACCCGTACAAAGTGCGAGCGGAGGCCGGGGTGAGAATCGCGTCGGTGCCATAGGGGTTCGACCTGCCCCCCATCTGTCGCAGATTGTTCGCCAATCGGTTGATGATCCCGATGCCGAGCCCAGGGATGCCCCTCTTCTCCCCCCTCTCTTCTCGCTCTCCTCGATCTCGACCCACCTCGGACCTGGGCATCTCAACTTCAACAAGTCCTGGGACAACCTCGGAGGTTGTTCCCGCGGCTAAATCTAGTGCGCGGTGCTCGGGAACGCCCGTCTTTCAGCGACGATTCTTTGGTCGGTTAAGCTGTCAATATCGGCGGTAGTGTCAATTCCTATCGGTCATGCTGAACTTTGACCCCGGCCTTGACTCGGATTTTGTACGGGCTACAGCGCCCTCTATACCTTGTATTGCCTGGGCAACGTCAGGGCTGACATAGCGCGCGGCGGAGCATCGTCGTCACCGATCCGACCTGATGCAGAGAGCCGAGACGGCGGTCACGTAAGGGTTCAAAATTCCGGTCTTCAGGCGAACCCCGCGTTTAGTGAACCGTGTTGTCTAACGAGACTCTGTCGCCAAGTGGCTGAGCACGGTGGTTTTCGAGCCGATACACCACAGCGCTCGCCTCTACCGCTAGCGGGCTCGCGGACCTGACTCGGGTCGTGGGTCTGCTGCGGCGGAGAGCAGAGCCTCGAACGCGGCCGTCGGGGACAGCGCCGAGCTCTTGACCGCGTCCAGGTAGTCGGCCAGTCGGGTGTCGTGTTCGGTGTCGAAGCCCAACTCGGTCAGGTTGCGCTGCAGGATCGTGCATCCCCAGGCTTCGAGACCGCTCATGGTACCGAAGAGGGTCATGAGCTGGTCGGCAAACGCTTGGACTCCGATCTCGGAGCGGAGCTGCGCAGCGCTGGCGCCTACCCCGTTCATGAGCGAGTGCCGTCCAATGGGGATCAGCCAACGGCCTGCAGACCTATTCAAGGTCAGGACAGCCTCTTTGCACGGCGCACAGAACCACACGCTCCATCGTGATCCGCTGCGAAGGAGCACGAGGCCGCAGCAGCGGCAGAGCTCGGCGTAGGTGTTGAAGTCGCCTCCCCAGCGGGGCTCGGCTCGGCGCACTTCTAGCGGCGTGCAATCGCACAACTGCCGGGCGCCGTCGGTTCGGCTGGGAACAGGGCCCTTCAATAGCCGGCACGTGCAACAAATGAGCAGCTCCCCGCGGGACGCCTCCCTCGGAAAGGGCGCGGCTGGGCTCGGTGCAGTCATGTTGTCCTCCTCATCGCCTGGCGTTGGCACCGTGCCTCAGGTCGGTTGCCGGACCGTCATCGGGCCAGGTCCCTCGGGTCACTCTGGATGAGACAACCACGAGAATACTCGGCGGCTGTGTCATCGAGGCCGGGGCCGCCGTTGTACTTGGGGCGACCGTTGCGGCGCTGCACCCCGAGAGTGGCAGGACGATCGATCCTGCCGCGACGAGAGTGGCTAACCGGGACGTGCGCATGTGACCCCTTAGATGGTCGGTGACGCCTCAAAGGCCTCGACGCCATCACGCTCGGACCAAGACCCCTTGGCAACACGGTGCAGGGTCTCCATTGACCTGACGGTCGGCACCTATCGCGATCCATGTCGGGCCACGCTCAACTGGTCGCTGCAATGGCGGGTGGAGGCGAAGGGACTCGACCCTCGAACCTCCTGACTACCAGTCTGCAAATGTACCGTCCAGCTGGTGGTGTCGAGTACGCGTAAGTCCAGGTAAATTGGCATTTCCGCTGAAGTCCAATGATGCCTAGTTATGTCCAGTCCGGCTAAATGTAGCCAGTATGGCCCTATCAACTTGGCTACATTTTCCGACATAACAAACCCCCTACCGAAGCAGTTGGTTGAGCCGGAAAGGCGTTCCTGCTGGCCTGTCGCCCTGTCATCACCGGAGACTTCATCGGGATCGGCCACGGCTTGCGCAAGATACAGGGGAGGCCTCGGCGGCAGTCCTTCATCGGAAAGCCTTAGCCATGGCGTCTGCGGCCTGCCTGTTGGTCTCCGGCGACACATGGCCGTAGATGTCGGCGGTGATGCGGATGGATGCATGACCGAACACACGCGACACGACCTCGATGGGGACACCCTGGGCAAGCATGATCGTGGCCGCAGAGTGTCGCAGGTTGTGCCACGGCATCGAGGGAAGCCCCAGGTTGGCACTGACCCGGTGCCAGTGCTTGCGGATGTTCGAGTCGTACAGCGCCGTGCTCCGCGTACTCGTGAAGACCAGGTCGTCGTTGCCTTGTGTCCCTTCGAGGTTCTGGCGGACCTGGTGAACCTGTAGAGCCTCCTTGGCTTGGGGGGTGAGCGGCACGCTGCGCCGGGACTTGTCGGTCTTCGGATCGGTGCGTTGCCTTATCTTGCGATCCAAGGTGCCGGTGACCGTGAGAGTGCCGGCTTCCAGGTCGACATCGGACCACCTGAGCGCCAACAGCTCTCCTTGACGCAGACCGGTGTGGATCGCGACCACGTAGAGGGGCAACAGCCGGTCGTCGTGCAAGGCGTCGAACAGGTGCTTGGCTTGCTCAGGTGTCAGCACGGGCCGTTCGTCCACCTTGACCGCGGGGGCATCTGTGAGAGCTACGACGTTGCGAGCGACATAGCCCCTGCGCTCGGCGCTTGTCCGAGTGCCCTGCGCAGGATCGTGCGGGCGAGCCGTTGGGTGTTGCCGCTCTTCCCGGCGGCGGCGAGCGTGCGGCCCATCTTTTCGACGTCTTAAGCTGTGAGCCGTGCCAGGCGGATGTGGCCGAGATGGGGCCGGACGTAGAGATTGACGACCTCCCTGTAGCCGCGTCGGGTCGATGCCGTCAGCTTGCCTGTGGCGTCGAGGCCGTCCAACCATTGGTCGAGCCGTGCTGACACGGTCATGTTGCCGCCTGCGGTGACGATGCCCTTGTCCCGGGCGTCCTGGGCCGTTTTGAGCTTGGCCTGAACTTGTCTCTTGGTCGAGCCGTACACCACTTTGCGAAGACGCTTGCCGTTCGAACCCTTCCCGAGTTCGACCGTAGCGACCCCAGCGGCCATCACTCTCCCTCTGGAAGATGCCGCCCTCGCCTGACCCTCTCCTGGCCATTTGCTTCCCTCGTCCCTCGGTCCGCTCGCTGGCCGGTCCGCAGTTTGCCCAGTCAGGATGTTTTCAGCTCCACAGCATGATTCTTAAGGCTTTTCTTCCCTATTGCTTGGCTACACTTGGCGCTCAAGCGGCAGTCACCCACTCGGCCGCGGTGACCAGCTTGGCACGCCCCAGCGTGTGGGGCCTGAGGATGCCATCCAGTGACGCGGCGGCCTGCCAGATCGCCCAGTCGATAACACGCCGACTTATCGTTGTCGAGCAGCTGTTTGAGGAGATCGACTATGTCTTCGTCTCACGCGAGGTCGATCGCAGGCCCGGAGGATGAGCCTTTCGAAGAGCCCGTCGGTGACGCCTTCTGCGTCCTCCCGCTCTTCAGTTTCGCCAAGATTGCGGATTCGAGGATGAGGTCCATGTCCATGTTTGACTCCTTCTCCCGAAGACGAGACGTAGGTGTTCGTTTTCGGTCATCACGTCGATTCGTCTCTCCGGGCGGCCGCTCGCCGAGGCTGTCAACCTGCGAGGCGGCGGCAAGAATCCGGGCACTGCCGTTGCTGCCGTGAACGTACCGCCCCGTCTGCGGGCACGGCAAGTGAACGAGTTCAATCTCCCTCTGGCTCTTTGATCTCGTATGAGGCCACTCGCTTCGTTCCTTGGTAGACGTCGATCCGGTTCAGCTCTGCCTTGCCCTTTGCCCGCAAACGCCCCAAGAGAAGCCCTCCGACGAACGGAACCAGCCAGTCGGAGCCCGCGTCGAGGATGTGATCGCCCAGCCAATAGAGCACGAGAACCGCATCTGCACCGGCCCCTTGGGGGCTGATGTGCTGGGCTACGTAGCCATGCTTCGCAAAGCTGTCGATGGTGAACTGGAGGTCTTCCTCATCCAGGAACCAGTTCCCAACGATGCTTACCTGTGCGCCCATGAAGGAATTGCCGAAGATGTAGATGCTCTGTCGCATCGAGTGCCGTGCGTCGACGAGTGGCCTGGTGTCTGCTGCCAGCCGTTCAGCGACCGCCGGGTCCAAGTCCTCTGGCCATAGTGCTCGGCGGCAAGAGTCTCAACTGTACTGTCGTGCCGAACTCTTCGACGAGGCGCTGGTAGACCCTGCGCGAGGTGTGACGCTGTTTTCTCGGTGCCTCCTTGTCCGCCTCGAGCCAGCTGTCGATGATGGCCTTCCAGGGATCGAGCACCGGACAGATCCGTGGCGGCAGAGGCTTTCGCGGCGGCGGGATCGCTGAGGTGAGCGCTTGGCGCACCGTCCTGCGGTGAGTGCCGAATCTCTCCGCTAAAGCACGGACCGACAGGCCCTCTTGGTCGTGCGCCTTTCTGATCTGCTCGAACCAGCTCCACCTTGGACCTCGCCATGCCCCACGATCGAAGGAGGGACCGGCCTTGTGGTGGATGCTCAGCGGCTCCTAGGTGGGGCCAAAACTCGTGAGCACAACCGGCCTAGTGACGTGTCAGCGTGAAGCGCTGCTGTTTTCGGTCACCGCCGAGCAGTAGCCCGCAAGTCGCTCGAGGATCTCCTCGGCGCTCTTGTGCCAGACGAACGGCTTCGGGTCCTCGTTCCAC
>Ga0326727_10022166_pt1 | contig 12320 bp, 11 predicted proteins | sample MB2enrmetagenome_FD_207643 | JGI IMG/M metagenome (GOLD analysis project Ga0326727, IMG submission 207643) | Lab enriched peat soil microbial communities from McLean, Ithaca, NY, United States - MB29MY | ecosystem: Environmental > Terrestrial > Soil > Wetlands > Peat | place: USA: New York...
GTGATCGGGATTTGCAGCACGCCGGTGATTTCTGGGATGGGGCTGTATGTAACCTCGAAAGCGAAGTACACGCCGACGAACGGGAGTCCGCACTATACTTACACGATTTACGAGCTGAACATCGCCACGGGCAAAGTGGTTGCGGAGAATAACTTTGCGGACACGGAGTACGACGGCACCCATTACACGTACCGGGCCGGCGATCCGCATGTGATGGGCACGGGCGATGGGAGTGTGACCTCGGGCACGCAGAGCGTCGTGTACTTCAATGCACTGCGGGAGCTGAACCGGGCGGCGCTGTCGCTGGCCGGGAATGTGATCTATGCGGGCTTCGCGTCGCATAGTGATACCGACCCGTATCACGGCTGGGTCATCGGATTTGATCCGAAGGGTCTTCACATTGTTGCGCTTTTTAACGCGACGCCAAATGGGAGCGACGGGGGCATCTGGGAATCGGGGGGGCGAATCGCGTCGGACGGGGCAAACCTGTATTTCGAGACGGGGAACGGGAGCTTTGATCCGACCCAACTGGACTCGAAGGGATTTCCCATCGACGGGGATTATGGGGACTGCATTGTGAAGGTGACCCGCGACGGATCGACGGCAGCGAAGCCAAACGTGAACGGATGGGGACTCAAGGCGGTCGATTACTTTTGCCCGGAGGACTATGCGGCGCTCAATGAGTACGATCTGGACCTGGGGGCATGCGGACCGATCGTGGTCACTTACGGGAGGGGTACCTACATCATCGGCGCGGGCAAGGATGGGACCATCTACACGATGAACCCGGATAACATGGGGAAATACAGCGCCAGCTCGAACAACTGCATCCAGACCATTACCAATGGGATGTGCATCCAGGGTCAGGCCGGAAATCACTGGTGCGCCTTTTGCACGCCGAGCTTTTTCAATAACCGCATGTACACGATCGGCGGCGGTGATTTCGGGAAGCAATTCGTCTTTGCGAGCGGGACGCTGGGGAGCTGGTACCTGGACGGCAACAGCCAGGTCCAGACGGATGTCGAGTCGGACAACACGTATGCGTATAACTGGCCGGGCGCGCAAACGACCATCTCGTCAAACGGGAACAGCAACGTCATCCTGTGGGCGATCGACCAGAGCGCGAGCGTGCTGCGGGCGTATCGCGCCTCGGACCTGCTCGAGATATGGAATAGCAACCAATTTCCGGCCGACAACATCAGCGCGGCGGTCAAGTTCACCGTCCCGGTTGTCGCAAACGGGAACGTGTACGTCGGCGCCGACGGTAATCTGTATATATTCGGGCTGGCGGAAGTTCAGCGGCATTAGGGGGTGCCCACCAGGGCTGACTTAACGGGTCGTTTATTCCGCGATTGCGGAATTCGGGTTCAAATGGGGGATGAGGGTGCGGTATTGGGCATAAAGATTGCTTAATCCTGGCCCTGATGAATACCCCAACCCTAAATCGAAAGGGCTTTACGTTGGTGGAGATCATGATCGTGGTGGCTATCGTCGCATTGCTCGCCTCGATCGCGGTTCCCAACTTTCTGCGAGCCCGCAAACGCTCCCAGGCGGCGCGGATCCTGGAGGACCTGCGCGCTTTGGACAACGCAACCGATCAATATGCCATTGAGAATAGCAAGACCACCGGCGCTCCCGTGCTGTTTTCCGATCTCCAGGCTTATATAAAGACCGGCACGGTTCTGTATAACACGGGGGCGGACCTTTATGGCGACTCGTACGGTCCGTTCACGGTCGATAAGATCGTCGGGGTGCCGTCGGCCGCGTTTGCCGTGCTTTCAGATGTGGCTCCCGTCACGTATTGGTCGCCGTATTGGTGGGGTCCGGGAAGCTAGCGCAGTTTAAGAAATTCTGTGGCCGCGGGATCCTGAGTACGGCGGAGGGTTCAAGTTCAGGTTTAAGAGTCCTTCGACAGGCTCAGGATGGTGAGTTTATCGAATCCATAAGTTCAGGGACACGCTGGCACGCGGGTCAGGCTCCAGCGGCTACAGTAAATCTTGAAATGCGTTAGCGGCTCACCGTGGCGTAGAGGGAAAGGCGGGAGGCGGTGGGCAATGTCCGCTGAGGAAAACAGCTACGTACGTGGCACCGGTCATGCTTTATGCGTTCTATGCTGGTTTCCTTTATATCCATGATCGCGATTCTCGCGGCGGGATTCATCTCTTTGACGGGCTTGCTTTTGGTGCCGGTCAGGGTGGTGATCGCCGTCTCCGTACCACGGAGGATTCGCAAATAGGCTGATTGCCACCGGGCAACTCCGGCGCGCCCCGCCGACCCTCCGCCATGCTCCAGAAATTTCACCACCGCCGCCCGGGGGGCTTCACGCTGGTGGAAATCATGATCGTGGTCGGGGTGATCTCGGTTCTCGCGGCGCTGGCGGTGCCGAACTGGCTGCGGGCCCGGAAGCGCACGCAAGCGACGCGGATACTGGAGGATCTGCGGCTGCTGGATCACGCGGTGGACCAGTACGCGATCGACAATTCGAAATCGCCGGGGCTGAACCCGAACTTCAAGGATTTGCGGGCTTATGTGAAGGCGAACACGGATCTCTACGTTACGGGTGAGGACCTTTTTGGGGATAGTTACGGGCCGTTCACGGTGGATGCGACGGTCCAGGTGCCGTCGGCCGCTTTTTCCGCGCTCTCGGACGTGGCGCCGGAGAGTTTTTGGTCGCCATATAATTAGGCGGGGTTAGGGGAGCGGGCCATCCCTTTCGGCTGGTCAATTTTCCCGGATTCGCGGCAAATGCGGGTGCTCCTCGCATCCATGAGACCGGGACCGCAGCGTTTTTACCTTCTCACCGCCCTGGCTGTGGCGGGGCTTTGCCTCTACCCGAGCTGCGCCTGGCGGAAACAGAAGCGGTCGGATGCGGCGTCGGCGCCCGGGGGTCCACGGCGGGTCGGGACCATAGCGGCGGTCAATGAGGAGTGTCACTTTGTCCTGGTGGACGTGGGCACGCTTTACATCCCGGCGCCTGGCACGGCGCTGAAAAGCTTCTCCGGCGGGGCGGAGACGGGGATCCTGGCGGTAAATCCCGAGCGGAAACGGCCATTCATCGTGGCGGATATCGTGAAGGGCCAGCCGAAGGTCGGCGACGAGGTGGACGAGTAGGGGGCGGATCAGCCGAGGTGCGTGGTGGACCAGAACATCGAGTGGACGAGGCGCTCGTTTGTCTGGCGGAGGCGGTTGGAGACCTCGTTGAGGAGACGGGCGGTGACCTTGTAGCCGATGTCAGGCCGGCTGCTCATGAAGTCGCGGAAGGTGGCGTTTGAGATGACTGCGAGGCGGACGTCATCCATGGCGTAGACGCTGGCGGTGGCGGTGGCTTCGTCAAAGAGATTGATCTCGCCGAAGAACCCGCCGCGGCCGATGCGGGCGAGGAGCACCTCGTGATCCTGCGACATGCGCCGGACGTGGACCACGCCGGTCGCGACGACGTAGAACTCGTGCATGAGCGCGCCCTCGGCGATGATGCGTTCGCGGACGGGGACGGCGCGAACGGTCCAGAGGTTCTTCATGGCTTCGAGCTCGCCATCGTTGAGGTCCTTGAAAATGGAAACGTCGCGAAGAAACTCCGTTTGCATGGGTGGTGGCTGGTGGGTGGTGGGTAAGGGGGGGGTGGTTTGGTGCGAAAGGCGATTAAATCGGGAGCAGTGAGAAGAAGTTGACAGCCTCTAAGGTGCATTTACGATCAAGGGCATTAACAAAAGTCTGCCGCCATCCACCTGGCGACGGGAGTCGCAACCCAACCACCGCATTCGTCTCCGCATCATGTGCAATCGATTTCATCAGCGGCCTCTGAGGCCCGTCAGCTAATCATGGCAACCGGGCGGAGTAACAGCCAAATCCGAAGCGATTGCGAGAAGCTGGCGGATATCTTTACGGTGCTGCAGCGGTGTTTCCTGATGAATTTGTCAAAAGAGCTGGCGCGGGGGAAGGTCTCTTTTCCGCAATATTTCCTGCTCGGATTCCTTGCGGCGCAGAAGCATCTGACGATGTCGGAGATCGCGGGAAAGATGGGGCATACCACGGCGGCGGCGACGGGGTTGGTGGACCGGCTGGAAAAACTGGGGTATGCACGGAGGAAGCATGCGAGCGACGACCGGCGGAAAATCGAAGTACAGATCACACCGCTGGGCCAGTTGCTGGTGGCGCAGATCCGGGAGGACATGGTAAATGGCCTCGGGGAGATGATGATGCTACTCTCGTCTGCCGAGCAGAAGGCCTGGGTGCAGGTGTATGAGAAGATTTTCGCATGCGTAACGCAAAAGAATCGATGAAGATACGAAACGTAATATTGGCCGCCGCGGTGCTCGCGGGCGGCGCACTCGCCTTCGCGGAAGCGCAGGAATCGATGAACGCGGCACGGACGACGCGGGACATCACGCTGGATGAAGCGGTGCAGATCGCCATCCAGCAAAACCCGGGCATCCTCGCCGCGGAGCAGGAGATCAAGCGGACGCGAGGGGTGGTGCTCGAGGTGCAGGCGCAGGCGCTGCCGCACCTGACGGTGGCGAGCGATTTCTCGCAGGTGGACAAGAAGCTGTTGATCACGGGGGGCGGGAATTCGTCGTCGAGTTCATCGAGCTCGTCGAGCAGCTCCACTTCCGGCACGGCGGGGGGCGGGACGAGCAGCTCCAGCATGGGCGCGAGCACGAGCGCGCAGGCCAGCAATGCGAACCCGATGACGCAGAGCTGGGATGTGACGGTAACGGCGAGCCAGTTGATCTACTCCGGCGGACAGGTCGCCGCAGCCATCCACATCGCGAAGTACACGCAGGATGCGACGATCTACAGCCTCCGCGACGTTGTGGACACGACGATCGCGAATGTCCGCTCGGAGTTTTACGCGGTGCTGCTCGACCGCGCGATCATCCAGGTGCAGGAGGAGAACATCAACCTGCTCGAGAGCCAATTGAAGGATCAGCAGAACCGGTTCGAAGCGGGGACGGTGCCGCGGTTCAACGTTTTGCAGGCGGAGGTCGCGGTCGCCAATGCGCGCCCGCAACTGATCCAGGCGCGCAACGATTACAACATCGCGGAGCTGAACCTCGCCCGCACGCTCGGCATCAACAAGGAGGAGTTCTATGGCGCGATGCCGCCGGTCAATCCGGTGGGTGTGCTTGCGACCGATGAGAAGCCGGGGCCGCTGCCGCAGGCCATCGAGCTCGCGCGGGAGCGCCGGCCATTCCTGAAAGAGCAGCGGGAGCAAATCCTCATCCAGGTGGAGAATATCAAGGTGGCGCTTGCGGGGTACCAGCCGCGGCTGGAGGCCGACGCCGGGTACGAGGTGCGCAACAACCAAACATCGAAGTCGCTGGAGAAAGTCGTCAACGGCTGGTTCTACGGAGTCACGGGAAGCTGGAATGTTTTTGACGGCGGCGCGACCTACGGCCAGACGAAACAGGCCAAGGCGCAGCTCGAAGAGGCGAAGGTGAATTACGACGACGCGGTGCGGCAGGTGGACGTGGAGGTCGAGCAGGCGTGGGACCAGGTGCGCGAGTCCGAGGATACGATCGTGAGCCAGCAGAAGGCGGTCGAGGAAGCGCAGGAAGCATTGCGCCTCGCGCAGGAGCGGCTGACCGCCGGAGCCGGGGTGCAACTGGATGTGCTGAGCGCGCAGGTGGCGCTGACGCAGGCGCGCACGACGATGGTCCAGGCCCAGTACAATTATAACATTGCGATGGCGCAGTTCGACCGTGTCACGGCTGCGAACACGCACTGGCAGGATCTTTTTCACGACCCGATGGTCGCCAAGCAGCGCGCGCGGGAGGGCCTGTCCGACGGCGGGACGCAGGGGAGCGGCGGAACGTCCCATTCCCATTGAGCTGCCCGCCCACGGAGCCTTTTGAGACTTTCCCGGCGCTCGAGCGGTTGCCGGGGTTTCGCCATGCGTTTCTCCAGCGGGTCCCTGGCCTCGATGTGCGGACGGATCGCGAAGAGGCGCTCGCGCGACTCGCGGAACATCACGTCGCGACGCGGGTCCGGCTCGGATTTCCCGCCGACCCGATGGGCACGGCAAAACAGGTGCATGGCAATCACATCGCGGTGCTGAGGGAGCCGGTGACGCAGGAAATCGCGGAGTCCGACGGGCTGGTGACCAACGTGCCGGGGCTCTGCCTGGGCGTTTACGTCGCGGATTGCTGCGCCATTTATCTCGTTGATCCGGTCCATCGCGCGATCGGCCTGCTGCACTCCGGGAAAAAGGGGACGGAGCTCGCCATTGCCGAGCGGGCGCTCGAAACCATGGCGCGCGAGTACGGGAGCAGGCCGGCGGAGGTCGTGGCGCAATTGAGCCCGTGCATCCGGCCGCCCGAGTACGAGAGCGATTTTGCGGCGGAGATCGTCCGGCAATTGAAGGGCGCCGGGGTGGGAGAGGTCGCGGATTGCGGCGAGAATACGGGAGCCGACCTCGAGCGATACTATTCGTACCGGGTGGAGAAGGGCCGGACGGGACGGCTTCTGGCGCTTCTGATGGTCTCCAGCGAGTGAGACATCGGAGGAGGGATACTTTGTTCTTCGCCCCGGGGGGGAAATGAGCGATATTGACACTTCCCATGAGGCGCGCTTTTGACGAGGCCAAACCCGAGCTACTCGACGCCCGGCAGCCGGTGAATCATGAACTGGCGGTGAGCCTCGAGAGCCTGCGGATGCTGAACAAGTACTTCGGGGCGTACAGCCTTGTGCGGCACTTCGTCCGGCGCTGGCTGGAGCCGGGGCGGACGTACCGGCTGCTCGACCTGGCAACGGGCTCCGGGGATATCCCGCGCATGATCGTCGATTGGGCGCGGCGGCACCAGGTCTCTGTGCGCATCGACGCCGTGGACCTGAACCCGGCGACGCTGGAGATCGCCCGCAAGGCGAGCGCCGCGTATCCGGAGATCCAGTTCGTCCGCGCGGACGCCCGGAATTACTGCGAGGCGATGACGTACGACGTGGTCACGTGCTCGCTGGCGCTCCATCATTTTTCCGAGCTGGACGCGATGAAGGTGCTGCGGCGGGCGTGCGAGCTGTCGCACGACAAGGTGCTGGTTGCCGATCTGGAGCGGACGTGGTTCACGTGGGTCTGCGTGCAAGCGGTGACGCTGATCGCGGCCCGCGACGCGATGACGCGCCACGACGCGCGGCTCTCGGTCAAGCGCGCCTTTTCGTATTACGAACTCGGCGAACTGGCCGTACACGCGGGCTGGCGGAATTTCGGGCATGCCCGGTTCGTGCCGGCCCGGCAGGCGATCTGGATGTGCTCGCGGCGCGAGGCTCCCGCGGTCGACCTGGGGGCGACGCTGGACTTCGCGACGTAGTTCCGCCCGGCAACTCTCCTAGGGCTCCGCCGCGGCCGCCGGCAGCGAAAGCAACAACCCATTTGCCCCGTCGTCGGCGTTGCTTCCATTGGCCGCGGCGATCGCCGGTTGCCCGATCACGCTCCTGATCACTCGCGCGAGGTCCGAGGGAGTGAAGGGCTTGTGAAGGAATGCGGTGCCGGGATGCGAGAAGAGGGACTTCAAGGCAGTGTCCGCCCCGGGAGCGCCGGAGGTAAACACGACGCGGGTGTCCGGGTGGTCGCCCCAGATGCGCTCGACCAATTCCCGGCCGCCCATCTTCGGCATGGTTACGTCGGTGAGGATCAGGTCGATGGATTGAATCCCGTTGCGCTCGATCACATCGAGGGCGTCAAAACCGTTCTCCGCCTCCAGCGTCTTATAGCCCAGCGACCGCAGGACGCGAACGGCGAGGCTGCGCACGCCAAACGCATCCTCGACGATGAGAACCGTCTCTGTCCCGCGCGGCAGCGGGGCGACGGCCTCCGTGCGGGCGGCGTCCGCCTGCCCGAGGACCTGGGGCAGATAAATCGAGAAGGTGGTGCCGCGATTCGGCGCGCTCTCGCACACGATGCGGCCGCCGCTTTGCTTGACGATGCCGTAGCAGGTCGCGAGGCCCAGGCCGGTGCCCTTGCCTGGCTCCTTGGTCGTAAAGAACGGCTCGAAAACCTGAGCCTGGACTTCCTCGCTCATCCCCACGCCTGTATCCGTGACCCGGAGAACGATGTAGCTGCCCGACGGCAAATCCGGCGCGGCGTCCAGGGGCGAGTTCACGGCCACGCTCGAGATGCGAATGAAGAGCTGCCCGCCCGATGGCATGGCGTCCCTTGCATTGACCGCGAGGTTCATCAAGACCTGCTCGAGCTGGTTCGGATCGGCCTTTACGCAAGCGGCCTTCGGGCTCGGGATCACCGACAGCTCCACATCGTCGCCCAGGAGCCGGCGCAACATCTTTTCGATCTCCGTCACGCACAGGTTCATGTCCACGATGCGCGGCTGCAGCGTCTGTTTGCGGCTGACCGCGAGGAGTTGTTTGGTCAGATGGGCGGCCCGTTCCGCGGCCTTGCGGACCTCCTCGCTGCTGCGGCGCAGCGGGTCCATATCGCGCAGGCCGCCGAGAACGAGCTCGTTGTAACCGATGATCGCCGTCAGGAGGTTGTTGAAATCGTGCGCGATGCCTCCGGCGAGGCGCCCGATGGCCTCCATTTTCTGCGATTGGTAGAATTGCTCCTGGAGTTTCTTCTGCTCGCTCGTGTCGCGCGCGTGGAGCAGGAGGGCCGGCTGGCCGGTAAATTCCATTTTGCTGCAGGAGATGGTGACCGGCGTCGAGCTGCCATCGGCGGCGCGGATGATTGCCTCCGTGTGCATCACCTCGCCGCGGGCGAGCCGGGGCGCACCCTCCAGCAGTTCGGAGAGGTTCCCTGCGGGCATGAGGCGGGACATATTGAGGCCGACCAGGGCATCGCGCGGCTGCGAGCAGATCGAGCAGGCCTCCGGATTAGCGTCGAGGATATTGCCGTCCAGATCCTGCACGAAGATCGCGTCCGGCGAGCTCTCGAACAGGTCGCAAAAACGGCGAGCCAGCCGTTGCTCCGCTTCCTCCGCGCGCCTGCGTTCCGTGATATCCAGCGCGAAGCCGCCGACGAAATGCCGCTCGGACGGATCGGTGATCGGAAATTTCAGGACCATGAAAGTGCGCGTCTCTCCGTTCGGGCCGGGCAGCTTCTCGATGGTTTGCAAGCCCGCGCCATCGCCGAAGACAGCCTTGTCATGGGCCTGCAAGGGGTCGGCCACGCTCGCCGGCATGAAGTCGTGATCCGTATAGCCGTAGAGCTCGTGCCGTTCTTTCCGGAGAAAGTTGAGGCACGGCTCGTTCGCATACTGGTAGCGGCCATCCATGTCCTTGATGAAAGTCATCACCGGCGTGTGATTCATGAACGCCTCAAAGCGCTGCTCGCTTTCCTTGACGGCTTCCTCGGCGCGCTTGCGCTCCGTGATGTCCTCGACCGCTCCCTGGTAATAAAGGACGTTGCCCGCGTCGTCGCGCGCGGCGCGGGCGTTGGTCAGCAGTGAAACCGTGCTTCCGTCGTCGCGGCCGAGCTGCACCTCGAGGTCGAAGATCTCGCCCTTTTCGCGCATCATCGTCGCGACGCGGAGAGCGTCCGCGGGATCGAGCTGGAAGTCGCGGATATTCGCTTCGAGCAATTGCTCGCGGCTGGGGTAGCAGAGGATCGAAACCATCGCGGGGTTCGCATCGAGGATGCCGCCATCGAGCGAAACGGCGAACAGGCCGACCGGCACGTTTTCGAAAAAATCGCGATAGCGGAGCTCTGAAGAGGAGGGGTGCTGCATCTGGGGGTAGATGGGCCAGCGTGGCCTCAGCAATAATACGCAGCGATGGCTGCATTATGCAAGGCCGGAGATCGGCTTTATTATTGGGTTCGCGGGCGATGAACGGTTTAAATGCGAGCCCCGAAAAAGCCGTTTCCGCAAGTCGTCCGTTGGGAGCGACTTGGGTCAAGGGTTCTGTCGAACCGCGCGGGAACCGCGGCGCGGAATCAGGCCCAGGTCACGGCCCCTTTCGGGTCCGCAAGAATAATATTTTTGAGAAATTCCACACCTTTCCTCAGCCCCTCCGCGGGCGACATGAGCGAGTCTTCGTGCTCCATCGAGAGCGCGCCGTCGTAGCCGCAGAGCCGCAGCGTGCTTACAAAGTCGGTCCAGAAATCCGCCCCATGTCCGTAGCCGACCGTGCGGAACAGCCATGCGCGGTTCTTTTCATCCGAGTAGGGTTTTGTGTCGAGGTAGCCGTCGAAGTCGCCGTTGATCTTATAGAGAAACGTGTCCTTCGCGTGGACGTGATGGATCGCTCCTTCGAGCTTGCGCACCGCTTTCACGGGATCGATCCCCTGCCAAAAGAAATGGCTCGGGTCGAAGTTTGCGCCGAGCACCGCGCTGGTCGCGTCGCGCAGCCGGAGCATGGTTTCGGGGTTGTAAACGAGGAAGCCGGGGTGGGCTTCGAGGGCGATTTTCTGCACGCCGTGATCGGCGGCGAACTTCGTCTGCTCTTTCCAATATGGAATCGCGACTTCTTCCCACTGCCACTTGAGGATCGAGAGGAAATCCGGCGGCCACGGGCAGGTGACCCAGTTCGGATATTTCGCGCCCGCATGATCGCCCGGGCAACCGGAGAAGGTCGTTACGACAGGCACGTCCAACCTGCTCGCGAGGCGCACGGTCGCCTGGAAGATGTCGTGGTGCTCCTTTGCCAGTTCCGTGTCGGGATGGATCGGGTTGCCGTGGCAGGAGAGGGAGGATACCTCCAGGCCGCTGGCGCGGATCGCCGCGACGAATTCGCTGAGCTTCCCATCATCGGCGAGCAGTTCCTTGGGTTTGCAGTGGGCATCGCCGGGATAGGCGCCTGTGCCGATCTCGACACAGTCGCAACCGAGGCCGGCGATGTGGTTGAGGGCTTCCTTGAGCGAAACGTTGGAGAGGATTGCGGAAAAGACGCCGACTTTCATGGGGTGAATGGGGGATGGATGAAGGTGAAACCAACGATTAAGCGGAAAAATGGGAAATCCGAAACTCGAAATTCGAAAAAAGCGCATCGCACCGCTCCAGTGCCGGTTCGAAATTCAAATTTATCCGCATCGACTTCAAACCAGGGCCCGGCGTATCTCAGCAGTCTCCCAATGGACGAAGACATCGAACGCATCCTCTTTCATACTGCGACCATCCAGGCGCGGATCGACGAGATCGCAGCGCGGATCACGGAGGATTACCGCGACAAGGAACTAACCGTGGTCGCCGTCCTGACCGGCGCACTCATGTTCACGGCGGATCTCCTCCGGCGCATCCCGCTGCCGCTGAAGGTGGATTTCATTTCGGTCGCGAGCTACCATGGGGCCACGGAAACTTCCGGCGAGGTGAAGTTCGACCAGTTATCGCTGCCGGACATCGAGGGGCGACACGTTCTCGTCGTTGACGACATCCTCGACAGCGGCCTCACGCTGGATGCCATCACGAGACGTTTTTACAACGAGTGCAGACCACTCAGTGTCGGCATCTGCGTCCTGCTGAGCAAACGCAAAGTTAGGAGTAAGCAAATCGCCGCCGAGTATGTTGGCTTTGAGATAGAGGATGAATTTGTTGTCGGGTATGGATTGGATTACCAGGAGCGGTATCGCAATCTTCCGTTCGTGGGCGTCCTAAAGCAGTCGCTGATCTGACTTATCCGATTGCGGAGCCAAGGATGTTCCGCTTTGTAACTCCGTCGATGTCCGGGGAATTTACCTGTCGCAACCATGCCAGCAGCATGTCCTTCATGGTCTCGGCCTGGGACTTGTACTGGTTCCGGTCAGGGTTCGACCCGATCAAATTGCGCGTCTCATAGGGATCGTTCTTCAGATCGTACAACGCATCGAGGCCCCTGGCGGCGGGGGAATTTCCGAACATGAGTTTCCATTGGCTGTCGCGGACCATGTAATTCGGCACGCGGGCTTCGGGCCATTCGGACACTGTGAAAGGATTCCGCTTCGCCGTCGTGTCTCCGTTCATCAGCGGAAGCAGGCTCGCTCCTTCGGACGCCGGCGCCTGCACGCCGAGGCAGTCGAGGATTGTCGCGTAGACGTCGATATGTCCGACGGGGTCGACGATCTCCCTGCCTTTCGGGATATGGCCCGGGTGGCTGAAGATCATCGGGATATGGCTCGATTCGTCGAGGAACACCATCTTTGAGTACATTCCGTGGGCGCCGAGCATTTCGCCGTGATCCGAGAGGAACACGACCAGCGTGTTGTCCCGCAGGTTGAGGCGATCCAGAGTCGCGAGGATTTTTCCGACCCACTCGTCGGCTTCCCTGACCAAGCCATAGTAATTACCAATAAGATAACCAATCGTATCCGGATTCTGGCACCAGGCGATTCGGTTCCCGCTATGTTCGTACGGCGAGTTAGCCATAGGATCCCGGAAGCTCGCCGGCAGCGGCATATCCTTCTG
>Ga0326727_10022169_pt1 | contig 12317 bp, 9 predicted proteins | sample MB2enrmetagenome_FD_207643 | JGI IMG/M metagenome (GOLD analysis project Ga0326727, IMG submission 207643) | Lab enriched peat soil microbial communities from McLean, Ithaca, NY, United States - MB29MY | ecosystem: Environmental > Terrestrial > Soil > Wetlands > Peat | place: USA: New York...
GTGATCAACTTCTGGGCCACGTGGTGTGGAGGGTGCCGTCACGAGATGCCGTCGCTGCTGGATTTCGAGAAGCGCCACGCATCGAAGGGCGTGAAACTGCTGCTGGTTTCCGCCGACGAATCCTCCGACGAGCCGAAAGCCCGCGCGTTCCTCGAATCCCTGCGTGCGCCGCCGGCGACATACATCAAGGCGGCCAGCGACGACGACGCGTTCATCCGCGCCGTGGACCCGAAGTGGACGGGAACGCTGCCCTCCACCTTCGTCTACGACCGTCAGGGCCGCCTTGTGAAATCGTTCACCGGCGAAATCGATATCAAAACGCTGGAGGGCGTCGTCCAGGGACTCTAACCCGCTTTTCTCACGGACCCTGTAGCAAAAAGCCGTCCTTCATGGCATAACTGAGTTTCCACACAGCAGTTAAGGCCAACGGGAGGACGGCTTTCGCTATGACAGAGTGTACCCAATCCAGCTTCGGATTTGCAGGCGCCGGACGGCGTGAGATCGTGCCGCGATTCGACGGCGGAACGATCAGTTCCGACGGCGGTGCGCTGTTGCTGCGCGAGACCGACAAGCGGCTGAACCTGCTGCCGCGACTTTCGGCGTGCTTTCTCGACGGGCGGAGGCAGGACCGCGTGGATCACTCCATCGCGGAGATGCTGGCGCAACGAATTTACGGTCTGGCGCTGGGCTATGAAGACCTCAACGACCACGAGCAACTGCGGAGCGATCCGCTGTTCGGCGTGCTGGCGGGACGGGAAGAGCTGGACCGCTCGCTGGCCGGCAAAAGCACGCTGAACCGCATGGACCTGGGGGCGGGCGCAGCGGACCGCTACAAAAAGATCACCTTCTGGAAGGAAAGCGTGGACGACCTGCTCACGCAGTTGTTCGTCGAAGCGCACGACGAGCCACCCGCGGAGGGATCCTGGACGTGGACACCACGGACCTGCCCCTGCACGGGAAACAGGAGGGGCGATTCTTTCACGGCTACTACGATGAGTACTGTTATCTGCCGCTGTACATCTTCTGCGGAGCGCAGGTGTTGTGCTCGCGGCTGCGCGAGTCCAGCCACGATGCCGCGCATGGAAGCCTGAGCGAGATTCAGCGCGTGGTGAAGCAACTGCGGGCGGCCTGGCCGGAGGCGAAGATTATTCTGCGCGCCGATTCCGGTTTCTGCCGCAACGAGCTGATGAGCTGGTGCGAGAACAACGGCGTGGACTTCGTGTTGGGCCTGGCGCGTAATGTGAGATTGCGGCGGATGATCGGGCAGCAGCTGTGGGAAGCGCAGCGGCAATGGGAACGGACCGGCAAACCGGCGCGCGTGTTCGCGGAGCTCTCTTACCGTACCCGGAAACAGTACAAGGGAGGCTGGGACCGCGAACGGCGGGTGGTGGCCAAGGCCGAGCACATCGACGGCAAAGAGAACCGCGCTTCGTGGTGACCTCGCTGGGCGAGCGGGAGTGGGCCGCGCGGGCGCTGTATGAAGATCTCTACTGCGCGCGCGGCGAGATGGAGAACCGCATCAAGGAGCAGTTCAGCCTGTTCGCCGACCGGGTCAGTGCGGAGACGATGCGCGCCAATCAGCTGCGCCTGTATCTTTCGGCGATGGCCTAATGTGCTGCTCAGCGGTCTGCGCCGGCTGGGGCTCAAGGCGACGGAACTGGCGCAGGCGCAGGTGTCCACCATTCGGACCAGGCTGCTGAAGATCGGCGCGCAAGTGCGCGTGAGCGTGCGCAAAGTCTGGGTTTCGATGGCTTCGAGTTATCCCTGGCAGGATGTGTATCGGCAGGTCTGGACGTACCTGCGCCGCTAAAACGCGCCAGCCGGAGGCGGACCATTACGGCGGAGAGCAGCCGGAATCACCCGGCTCGGATGGGCGCGTCCCGGGTGGCCTTTTGCGCCCGCCAGCAGAGCCGCCGCCGGTGCGCCGAGGTCCCGCACAGGCCTTAATCGACCCCGATTTTTCGAAAAACCGAAACCGGCACCCGCGCGCCCTTAACCGACACTCGCTTGCCACACTCGCCGAGGGCTCCTGAGAAAAGCGGGTTAATAGTGGAAGAATTTCCAGATGACGAGAGAATTCTGCGGGTCACAGCTCCCGTCACCTCGCTCCGAGTGACAGATACGCGGACGGCAGGTAACGTGCTTCCCTGCTCATTCGATGGGAGGTCTTCTGCCATGAGTAAATTGCTGTTTTCATCTTTCGCCGCGATTCTCGGCGTAACCGTTTGCACCGCCCAAACGGATGCCCCTCCGCAAAGCGGGCCGGCGCCGATTTACCACGTAACCGTGGTTTCGCGAACGCTGGAGGCGGTGAACTACGAACACCAGAGCGGACCCACCACCATCGGTTTTCGGGGCACGGTGTTGCTGCCGCAGGCCAAAGGAGATGCGATCGTCGAAAGCAAACGCGGAAGACTCGAGATCCATGCGCGCTTCGAGCACATGGGGCCGCCCACCCGCTTCGGGCCCGAGTATCTGACGTACGTGCTGTGGGCCATCACGCCGGAAGGCCGCGCCAAGAGTCTCGGTGAGGTGGTGCCGAGCTCATCCGACAAAGCGAAGATCGACGTAACGACAGATCTCCAGGCGGTCGGACTGATGGTGACCGCGGAGCCTTACTATTCAGTCGGCATGCCAAGCGATGTTGTGGTGGCGGAGAACGTCATCCGGCCCGAGACCATCGGCAAGCGCGAAGTGGTGAGGGCGAAGTATGAGTTGCTGCCGCGCAGCCGTTACACGATGGTGGTGAATACCGGGGTCACGGCACGACAGCGGCCCGAGGAAGAAGCGCGGAAACTCCCGTACGACCGCTATGAAGCTCTGCTCGAGGTATACGAAGCCCAGAACGCCGTGCAAATGGCGCAGGCGGTGGGCGCGGACAAATATGCCACGGACATCTTCGGCAAGGCGGAGAATCTGTTGCAGGAGGCCCAGCGGATGAATGCCGGCAAAGGCGACACGCATGTCATCGTCTCCGAAGCTCGCGAAGCCGCGCAAACAGCGGAAGACGCGCGCGCCGTAACCGAGCGGCGGCGCAACGAGGAAGCGCGTCTGTCGGCCCGGCGACAGGAAGGGATGGCCGAGCGCCAGGCGATCACTCAGGCGGAAGCCGAGGCACAGGCGGCGCGTGAGCAAGCGGCCTCGGAACATGAGGAAGCCGAGTCGCAGCGCGCGGCAGCGGAGCAGGCGCAGGCGGAGGCCGCTCAGGCCCAGGCGCTGGCCGCTCAGCGGGAGCGCGAGGCGCAGGCGGCCGCGTCCGAAGCGATCCAGGCAAAGCGGGCGCAGGCCCTGACCGCGCAGAAGGAATCCCGCGCCGAATTAACGAGTGAGCTGAATGCGATCCTGCCCACGCGCGACACGCCGCGCGGCCTCTGCATCACCATTCCGGAGGCGATGGTCAGCCGATCCGATCTCTCCACCAGGATGAGCCGCATCGCCACGCTGGTTGCGTCGCATCCCGGCCTGACCCTTCACGTGGAGGGCTACACTGATGATCGCGGTAACGACGCCGATACGCAGCGCCACGCACAAGCAGTGGCGGACATGCTCATCGCGAGCGGCGTGCCCGCCGGTTCCATCAGTGCCACCGGCTTTGGCCGGGAACGGCCCCTCGCGTCCAACGCCACGGCCAGCGGCCGCGAAGAAAACCGCCGCGTGGAAATCGTCGTCTCCGGCCAAGCCATCGGCGATACGGCGGTGTGGGATCACCCGTACTCCATCGGCGGCGGTGAGCGCGTTCAGCAGGAGGTCATTCGCTGAGGGCCAGTTCCTTGCGCAGCGATTCCACCAGCGCGCGGCTGTCCTCTCGCGAGCCCGATTCGAGCGCCAGATCGAGGTAGAGTCCTTTCCGCGTGGCGATGTGAAATGCGCCGATGTCTTTGCCGACGAGCGCGTTCATGCGGAGTTCGGAGATTGCGGACGCCGGGATCACCTGAGGCTCGTCGCCGCAGGCCGATGTGAAGGTCAGATTCCCGCTGTCGATGGCCAGCAGCGCGCCGCAGGCCTTCGAGAAGTAAGCCTTGTCGCCGAGCTGCGATCGATCCTGCACCACCTTAACGGGCGTGAACTCGCCGCCTCGCGTTCTTTGCGAGACGTAGCGGCGGGGAGCGGGATAGGGAGCCGCGGCCGGAGCGGAGCCATACGATTGCGCACGCTGCGGCTGGCGCGGGGCATACCCGGGTTGTGGCGTTCCGCCGTAGCTTTGCGGCTGCTGAGCGTAAACTGGCTGTTGCGGCGCAGCGTATCCACCCTGTGGCGGCGCATAACTACCCTGCGGAGGTTGTCCCTGAACCGGGGCATACCCACCCTGAGGCGGCGGAGCCGGGCCCTGTTGTGGCGGCACATAACCGGCCTGCGGAGGTGGCGGGTAACCGGCCTGCGTAGGTGGCGCGTAGTTTCCCTGAGGCGGCGCATAACCGCCCTGCGGAGGTGGCGCGTAACTGCCCTGAGGCGGTGCCGCATAGTTGCCTTGTTGTGGCGGGGCATAACCGGTCTGCGGAGATGGCGCGTAGCCTTGTGGCGCACCCTGGTTCGGATCCTGCGGTGGAGGTGCATATCCCTGTTGTGGTGGCGGCTGCGAGTACGCGGTCTGTTGCGGCGGAGGTCCTCCCGCGGGTGCATATCCGCCTGCTGAACCGTCCTGAGGTGAGGGAGCATAACCACCTTGTGGCGGAGGTGCGGAACCACCTTGCGGCGGGGGCGCGTAGCCACCTTGCGGAGACGGCGCATATGCGCCCTGAGGTGGCGGAGCGTAGCCGTTCTGAGGGGGCATGGCTCCCGGCGGTGCGCCGGCATTCAGATCGTAGCCAGGCGAAGGCTGATACCCTCCGGCGGGCGGCTGGTAGCCGGCCGCACCAACCGGCGCGGGCGGATACTGATATCCCTGCGGTGGACCGCCATACTGCGCCGGCGGGCGCGCTTGTTGGTACGTCTGGCGAGCCTGTTGAATCGCCTGGAACGATTGCATGGCCACGCCCATGATCGCCATTAACTTGTCGGACCGGTTCCCGCCGCGAGTCGCCGGCGCGCCCGCCTGCATCTGATCCAGTTGCGCGGGCAGCGTGGCGTCGATCGCGGTTGCCATCTCCCGATACTGTTTGGCCGAGTCGGCGTCGCCCGCTCTCTCCAGCGTTGCGCTCATCGCCACGTAGAGACGCGCGCGCAGCGCGGGCTCGTTCGGGTACAGTTCAACCAGCTTGCGGTAATCCCGCATCGCGGCTTCGTAGTCGCCCTCCTGCTCGGCGGCGCGAATGGAAGCCTCGAGTTTTTTTCCGGTGTCCGGATCCACTGTGGTGGCCAGTTGTACCGCACAGAACATGGCCGCCGGAGCCACCAGCAACGCGGTCAGCGCCAGAATTCGATTTCCGATCTTCATTGCATTTCTCCTTGCCTTCGACTAGTGAGCCGGCACAGGGCGGAGCCGCCCGCCGTGCGAGCCGGACAAAGCCGGCGGCCCGCTCCGTTGTGCCGGCATTTGCTCAAGAGCGCCGGTCACGATGAACGGCGCCCAGAAGAATGGATGTGGATATTTCGCGCGCACGTCGAGCGCGGCTTCGCGCAGCGCCAGCGCGGGCTCCATGTTGTCCCGCAGCCGCCGATGAAAACCTTCCATGAGCAGCGCGGTGGAATCGTCACTCACTTTCCACAGGCTGGAAACAACCGTGCTCGCGCCAGCCAGCAGAAACGTTCGGGTCAGGCCGGCCAGCTCGTCGCCGCCCATGATCTTTCCCAGTCCGGTTTCGCAGGCGCTGAGCACCACCAGCCGGGCTTTCAGCTTCAGGTCCATCAATTCGTAGAGCGACAACCGCGAGGGCTGGCCGGGCGCCGGATCCGTCAGCACCGCGCTGAACAGCGGCGCTTCTTCGTCCAGCAATCCGTGGGTCGCAAAGTGCACCTGCGAGTAGTGCACCAGCGCGTCGCGGGCGGCGGCATGCGTGAACGCCGCTTCTGAAGCGCGATGAACGCCCGGATACACCGCCGCAATTGCGTCGGTTTCACGAAGCGTCCCTGGAAGCGGGGCCATTCCTTCCACCGAAACCGCCCCCAGTGCGCCGAGAAAGAGGTCTCCCGATGGCAGCTTGCCGTCCGCGCTGAGGAACTCCAGCGTCGATGCACTCGGCAGGTAGCTGATCGCGTAATGGTCGATCATCTGCCCGCCCGCGGGCGCCGGCAACACCTGAAACGGAAGATAGTAGAGAATCCCGGAAGGCACGATGATCAGCCGGGTGGCGTCTTTCGGCATATCGTTCCACAGCGGCGCCATCACTATGTCCGCGACCTTGCCGAGCATGCCGTTCATCTCTTCGCCGGAGCCCGGGTTGGCCAGCATCACGCGCAGGCGCAGCACCTGACGGCGCAGGTCGGCGCTCTTCACCGGCCAGGTTCGCTGCACCATTCCGCCCGGCGTCACCACGAAAGCGCTGAGCTGATCGTGCAGAATGGCAAACTCGATCAAAGCGGAGTGTGGCGGCAGAATCCCGCGCACGCGTTCAATGCCGACGGGACGCAGCGCCAGCGATTGCCCGGCGCGCGTCGATCCCAGCGCGTCCTGTTCCCTGGCCAGAGTGAACTTCGATTCCAGATCGCGAAGCTGCGCCTGAATCTGGGCCGGCTCGCGCCCCGCGCTGCGCAGTATCGTTTCGTTCTGCGGGAGCAGGTCGACGCGCAGATCCTCAATCTGCTTCTCGATGGAGCGAAGTTCCCGCACCTCGGCGGGAGGTTGCGAAGCGGTCTGGAAGCGGCGCCCGCCGAGCGATTCGAGAAACGACCGCGCCTTCCCGCGCTCCAGATACTGCCACGATTCGGCCTGCTGATGCGTCGCGGCCAGCAGGGCTACCAGGCGCTGGTAAAGCTCCTGCGCGCTCTCGTTATCCATGAAAGACTGGCGCTGCTCTTCGCTGGAGAGTCCGGCGCGAATCTGATCGAGCCGGGCGACGGCCTGTCGATACTCCGCAATGGCCTCGGCGGTGTTTTTGGCGTCTTCGGCGACGATGCCGCGAACGAAGTGAATTCGCCACTGCGCGTCGGCGAGATTCGTGGCGCGGGCGCGGGAGTCCACCGCGTCCACTTCTTCGCGGGCTTTCGCCAAAGCGCCGGGCACGCGATCGAGAGCGTCCGTGGCCAGAAACTTCGCCAGCTCCAGCCGGACAGCGGCTTCGTAGTGATCGTCGCGGCTGGCGCGAAACGCATCGACCGCGGATCCGTAAAGCGCGGCGGCCTTGTCGGGATGCTCCTTCTGGTCGCGTTCCATGCGCGCGTACTGCAACAATGCCCAGCCGTCCCCGGGGTGCTTCTTCAGGTGAGCGTCGAGGATATCGCGCGCCGTGTCCGCGTCGTCATCCATGGCGGCCACGCGCGCCTTCCCCAGCAGCGCCTCGTCGTACAGCCCGTCGAGCTTCTGGCGCAGATCCGCCGCCGCGATGGGCTGGATGGCTTTCACCACGCGGTCGTAAGCTTTGCGCGCTTTGGCGATGTCGGATGAATCCGCATAGGCCGAACCCAGCGTAAGCAGCGTGGTGCACCACGAGTAGCCGGACGGATAGTCCGCCGCAACGCCGTTCGCCGGCATGAGCGGTTCTTCCAGCGCGAGAGCCTGCTCCAGCAATTGAATCTGCTGCTGTTTCGCGTGCAGCGCGGAGTATGTCACCGAGATGGTGCGCAGAGCCTCGATCTGCCCGTGTACGTCGCCCGCCGCGCGCGCCGATTCCAGACGCGCATTCTCATCGCGCAGCACGCCATCGAAATCGCCGGCCAGACGGCGGCGCACCTGAATGGCCTGCTCGGCGAACGGCGCAATCGGAAAAAGCAGGCCGGGGAAATCCTCGTCCATGCTTTTGGCGAGTTTCAGCGAATCGTCGTACGAGAGCGTACTCATCGCCGCGAGCACGAACGTCATCAACTGCACTCCGGCGTCGAGGTTGAACGAATCGCGCTCTTTGGGCTCGGTCACCAGCGCGCGCGCCTGCTTCACTGTCGCCACGGCCGCGACGTATTTGCCATCGGCCGCTTCCACATCCGAGCGCGCCAGCAGCGCCGTGGCCTGAAAAAGCGGAGGCGCCGAATGCGCAAAGGCAATCAGTTTTTGTGCCTCTTCGCGCGCCGCATCCGCATGGCCGAGAGCCAGCTCCGCCAACACAATGTGTCGCCAGATATCCGCGGCATGGGGGTCGTCGGGGTTTGGAACCAGCTCGTGCGCCCGACGGAACTCGCCTAAGGCCTCCTCGTTGCGGGCCAGCCGATACAGATCCATGGCGATGGCCCGGTGGACGCTGAAATCCGTTTGCGTCTGTCCGGACCGCTCCAGCATTTGCAGCGAGAGCCGCGCCGCCGCCAGGGCCGATTCGTAATCGCGGTCGAACTCGGAGTAAAAGACATCCTGGAACGACGCGTACACGCTGGCCTTGAGAAAGTCGCCGCGGTGTTCGTTCAGCTCGATCAGGCCCGCCGCGGCACGATGCATCGCCGCCCATTCTTCGCGCGTGGCCCCCTTGCGCATCCCGTTGGTCATCACCGGATTGAGCAGCGCCACGGCGCGATCGAAACCCACCGAATCGAACAGCGCGTTGTCCGCCGCCGGATCGAGCTTCAGCGATGCCGTGAACTGCCGGCCGGCTTCGAGCAGCGAGCCCCGATCGGGTTGTGCGGGTGTCTGCGCGAGCAGACAGACGGGCAGCAAAATGGAGGCGAGGCGGAGCATGAGAGTTCCCCTGAAGAACCGCGCCTACCGCAGTGGCAGGCGCGGTCGGAAAGATGAGCCTACTTCTTCTCGGCGCTGTCGCCGGAGGACGGAGCAGGGGCCTGCGGAGCGTCCGCGGGCGGAGCTGAGGTTTGCGGCGCTTCCACCGGCGTCGGCTTCCAGTCCTTCACCTCGGCGTTGATTTGCTTCACCTGATCTTCAGTGAGCTTCTCGCGAACGGCTTTGCGCTCGTCGGCGGCGTCGGAGACGCCGTTCTCCACGGCGAGGCTCAGCCATCTGTACGCTTCGGGAAGGTTCTGATCTTTGCCCTCGGCGGCGAATTTCTGGCCGACGTGATACATAGCCTGCGGATCGCCCGATTCGGCCAGCTTCATATCGTCGCCGCCGCGCTGATAGAAGTTGCCGGCGCCTGAAGCCACAATCTGATTACCCCGAAAATTGCCGGCGCCCGAAGCCACAATCTGATTACCCTGGAAGTTACCTGCGCCCGAAGCCACGATGGGATAGCCGTTCTGCCCGACGAACCGGCTCTGGGGCGCGACGGTTGCCGGCGGCGGCGTCCGATATCCGGATGGCGCGCTCAGGACGGGGGCCGGGGCAGGCGCAGGTGGACGGAAGTGCGCCGAAACTTTGTTCACCAGATCCTGGTAGCTGCTCCACTGCCCACCGCCGTAGTTGCCGATGTAGCAGTCGCCGTAGTTGCCATAGCCGCTCGGCGCACGGCCCGTGACCTGGCGGACGGCCTGGGTGACCCACGCATCGTTACAGACGCCTTGTTGTGGTTGGGCCTGTGCCGGTTGGGGCTGTGCCGGCGCTGCCTGGGCACGGAAGTGCGCCTGGACCTTGTTCATCAGATCCGGATAGCTGCTCCACTGCCCGTTACCGTATAGCGCGGGATTGCACTCGCCATAAGTACCGTATCCGTCCGGTAGTGGGTTTCCGTATATCTGCCCTTTCACGGCCCGGACCGCCGATGTCACCCACGGGTCCTTGCAGGTCCCGGTGAAGTGCAGGCTGACGGCACTCACAAGCTGCTGATAACTGCTCCACTGGCCGTTGTTGTAGTTGCTCGGGCTGCATTCGCCGGTGTCGCCTTGTCCCTGCGCGGCTCGGCCCATCACCTGACTGACCGCCTGGCTGACCCACGGGTCGCGGCACTGCGCCGAAGCGACAGCCGTGAAACCACAAGCGAGCGCCAATACCAAAAGAAGTTTTTTCATGGGTTCTCCTTCTGGCTTGGAAGTGGTCGCAGCCCGTCGTTTCGTGACAAGTCACCGCAAAAATCCAGGCGTCGCGGAGTCAGACGGGTTGGCGGCGTTTGGAGCGCTTCCCGGAGCAAACCCGTTAACCGAGCTGCATCGGGCCAGTTGACCTCAAAACGTACCGGAACCTGGAAGCCGCCCGGTACGGGGTCGGGTGCTGGTACGGGCTAACCCGCCGTACCGTTCTCCGACCAACACCCCGGATGCGAGTTTCTAACAGGGAAAAACCGCATGAAACTCCTTAACCTGATGCCCATTCTCCTGGTAGCGGCCGCGCCTGTCTTCGCCGGGACCATTACCGCGTCCGGCAATGACGGCCCCAACTGGGATACGAGCGCCAATCAATGTCCAGGTGGAAGTCCGGCAACCTGTGTGATCGGAAGTCTTTCCGACTTCGCCATTCAGAGCGCGACGTTTACCGTCAACAACACCGCCAACGGCGGAAACGGCAGCGCCAGCGCGGAGATACTCACAAACTTCGGCGATACGAATCTCGCGCCGTACATCGACCCCAGCGTATCCTCCACAGTCACGTTCAGCGCAGCCGACATGCTGATTGCGGTGGGTGGCAACGAATACGCGCTGGTGCTGAGCAACCACAGTTTTCTGAGCGCAACGACACCCTGCACAACCGGTTCGACAAACTGCCTGACTGCCGGGGGGCTCTACCTGCTTACCGGTGAGGAAACCGCCGGCACGGTGCTGAGCAGCGTCACCGGCACCTATCGAACCGGGTTCGACGTTTGGGGCAACCCGACCGGCGCCACCGAAATCGGCCAGGGCAGCGTCAGCCTCAACAGCATCGGCGGCACCGAACTGGATATCAAGATCAACAACATCAATCCTGTGGGAGGCCACAACTTTTCCGCTCTGGTGAACCAGAACCTGACTTTTGACGTTGCCTCCGCCGACTGCGGCAATGGCGCAGTGTATGGCGCCGTTCCCGAGCCTGGTACGCTGGCTCTGGCGGGCAGCGCATTGATCGGTCTGGTCTTCCTGAGCCGCCGGCGTTCGAGGAATTGAGAGAGCACGGACAATAAAGGCCTCGGGTAACGGAGACATTGCCGCCGCCTGGCCAGGATCGCCAACTCTCCCCGGCGATTCACGGCTGGTGCGGCGGCGCAATGTTAGCATGAAGAATTCATGCGCAACCTCATCATCGTGGGGTCCGGGTGCGCCGGAAACACGGCGGCAATCTACTCCGCGCGCGCCAGCCTCTCGCCTCTGGTTGTAGCCGGGCACGAACCCGGCGGTCAGTTATCCCTCACTACTCTGGTCGAGAACTTCCCCGGTTTTCCCTCCGGTATCGACGGCCCCGAACTGGTGGAGAACATGCGCCGCCAGGCGGAGCACTTTGGGGCGGAATACATTCACGGAACAGTCGTCGAAGCGGACCTGTCGAAGCGGCCTTTTCGCCTCAACGTGGACGGTGAGTGGCACGTTGCGCGCACCGTGATCGTCGCTTCGGGAGCTTCCGCGCGCTGGCTGGACCTTCCCGGCGAGCAGAAACTCATCGGCCACGGGGTCAGCTCCTGCGCCACCTGCGACGGGTTTTTCTATCGCGGCAAACGCGTGATGGTGGCCGGCGGCGGCGATTCCGCCATGGAAGAGGCCAATTTCCTCACGCGCTTCGCCGACGAGGTGGCCATCGTGCACCGCCGCGAAACGTTCCGCGCGTCGAAGATCATGCTCGACCGGGCGCGCGCCAACCCGAAGATCGTCTTCCTGACCAACACCGTCGTTGAGGACATCTACGACCCCGGCCAGAACCTGGTCACCGGCGTGAAACTGCGCAATGTGAAAACGGGCGAGACGTGGGACCGCCCGGTGGACGGGTTCTTTGTGGCCATCGGCCACATTCCCAACACGAAGCCGTTCGTGGGGCAGCTCGATCTGGACGCCGACGGCTACATTGTTTCGCACGGCGGCGCGCGCACCAACATTCCCGGCGTGTTTCATGCCGGCGACGTTCAGGACCGCGCCTATCGGCAGGCCATCACCGCGGCGGGCGCGGGTTGCATGGCGGCGATTGAGGCGGAGCGCTTCCTCGAGGCCGAAGGGCACTAGAGCGTCCCCATGTCTTCCGCCCCGGCCATCGCCGTTCGCGACCTGAAAAAGCGTTACGCCCAGTCCCAGGTCAACGCCGTGGACGGCGTGTCGTTTGAGGTGGAGCGCGGCGGTATTTTCGGCTTGCTCGGTCCCAATGGCGCCGGCAAGACAACTACCATTGGCATTCTCACCACCGCGGTGGTTCCCACCGGCGGCGAAGCCAGCATCATGGGCTTCGACGTGGTGAGGGAGCAGATCCGCGTAAAACAGCGCATCGCCGTGGTGCCGCAGCGCAGCAATCTGGACCGCAG
>Ga0326727_10022170_pt1 | contig 12317 bp, 7 predicted proteins | sample MB2enrmetagenome_FD_207643 | JGI IMG/M metagenome (GOLD analysis project Ga0326727, IMG submission 207643) | Lab enriched peat soil microbial communities from McLean, Ithaca, NY, United States - MB29MY | ecosystem: Environmental > Terrestrial > Soil > Wetlands > Peat | place: USA: New York...
TCAGGACGTGGAGGACCTGATAGAAAAAGGCATTGACGTGTATACGACGGTCAATATACAGCACTTCGAGAGCCAGGTCGACGTAGTGGCGCAGATTACGGGCATCCATGTGCAGGAGACGGTGCCTGACAGCATCCTTGAGGAGGCGGACGAAGTCCAGGTGATCGATATCCCCCTTGAGGAGCTGACCCAGCGGCTGAAAGAGGGGAAGGTTTATGTCCCCGACCGGGCCCGCCAGGCCGTGGAAAATTTTTTCCAACGGGGAAATCTTGTCGCCCTCCGCGAGCTCACGCTGACGCTCGCCGCGAGGAAAATGGGTACGGAGCTCCTCAACTATATGAGGGCGAAGGCGATCGCGGGTCCATGGCCCGCGGGCGACCGGGTGATGGTCTGCGTTGCGGCGAGCCCTTATGCGGCACAATTGCTGAGAAAAGCATACACGATCGCGAAGGCTGCCAACGCGGAATGGTATGCCGTCTACGTATCCCCTCCAACTTTCAAGGAATTGTCCGACAGAGAAAAGCTCTACCTGGCGGAGGCCCTCAACCTCGCCGAAGAGCTGGGTGCAAAGGTGGCGACGCTTCAGGGGACCGATGTCGCCGGGGAAATTCTGAGATTCGCCCGGGAGAATAACATCACTGGCATAGTTGTAGGCAAGCCTCTTCGCTCAAGGCTGAGCGAGTTCTTCAAGGATTCGCCGGTCTATCGACTGCTCCGCGCCCCGGCCCAATTCGAGCTGCATCTCGTTACTCCCTTGAAGGAGAGGGAACAAGCAGCCGTAAAACTCCCGAGAACGGTGAGCTTCGATGCGACGGCCTATCTCATCACGTTCGGGCTGGTTGCCCTTATCACCCTTATAAACTTCTTCCTCCAGAAAATTGTCGAGCCCGCAGCCCTTGTTTTCATCTATCTTATCGTTACCATTGGCGCAGCCCTCCGCTTCGGTACGGGTCCTTCTCTCTTCGCTTCCATTTTGAGCCTGTTCACCTTCGATTTCTTGTTCGTCGAGCCCCGCTACAGCTTCACGATGCACCGCGCCAATGATGTCATAAACGCCATTGTTTTCTTCCTCACCTCTCTGGTTGTCGGTCAGCTCGTCAAAGTGACGAAGCGACAGAATTTTGCACTCAATCTCCGCCTGCAGCGAGTGCGCCTCATAGAGCAGATGAGCAAAGAATTTCTCATGCTCCCGCCCGTGGAGCAGTTAATAGGCGGATTCGCTCAGAATGCCGACGAATGGAAAACCGTCCTGCCTTTGCTGCGCACCACGGTGCTTGACGATGTGAGCCATATTGTGATCAGATACGTCGTCAAGGTGATAGACGCGCCTTCTTTCGTGCTCTTTACCGGCCAGGACGGCAAGCTCCGGGTATGGGCAAAGAGCAGGAATGAGGCGGAGCTTGACCCGCATGAAATGACCGTGGCGCAATGGAGCATGATAAACGGGAAGATGGCGGGAGCCGGGACCGAGACGCTGACCAACGCGAAGACCTGCTTTTTGCCGATGAAATCGGGAGACGACGTCGTCGGCCTCATAGGTGTCCGCTATGAGTTCAAGAATCTGCTCGCGGACCAGCGACGCCTCCTGGGGGCAATCGCGAGTTTGTCGGCGTTGGGGGCGGTGAGGTGGGTCAAGGTGTAATAACGGCCGGGTAGCTTTCGCGCCGGGGCGGCCGGGTCAATTTCGCGCCTTTCGCCTGTCTCATCGGCGCCGCGAGTCCTCATGTACGCACAATGTACACTCCGGCTCGCGACCCCTCGATCACGGTGAAATCCATCGAAATTTCCTCCGGCCGGGAAACGACCTTACTTAGTACACCTCAAAGGGTTAAATCGGCTCGATACCCCGAAAAACGGATTACCCCAAGAAAGAGTTGCTCCGTACTACCGCAAGCCCTCTAAGATTTTTTGAATCCAGGTTGATATTGACAGGCCAGTCTCCCAAACTGAGGTTGTTACCTGGTAACGAAGAGCCGCATCATTGAGAATCGGTATAGGTTCAGATTTTGCTTCGCCGATTAGCTTACAAGTTGTTTGAATACCTGCTCCAATATCAGGCACAATCTTGGCTAGAGCCTCAGCTCTCGAACCGGTCCATGGGGCATCGAGATCCGCTTCAGAAAATCCACGAAGATCCACAACGCAGAGAGCGTAGGAATCAGCTTCTTCCGACGCTGTATGAGCTTGGAGAGAAGTTAGGCGAACCTCTCCCGTTGTCGTCGCCTTTACTTCAAGAAGATAATGTCCGACCTGTAGCTTAAAGGAACCATCTTCGAGTACCGTCTGTGTTTCCCATGTGACTTCGTAGTCGAAGCCTTTGTCCACCAATTCTAACTTGGGTTTAGGATCCCGTTCTTCCAACGCTTCCTTTATCGCTTCCTGCACCGCGAGGCCGAGACCCCGGAGTCTAGCTACTTCACGCCCGCGCTGGCGGCGTATTTCAGCATCCTCAAGAAGAGACTCATAAAGCCCTAGATTAGAACCAGCCCATTCAACAAGCCTGGCTAGACCGTTGCGTACCTCCTGACGTCTCTGTTCATCCGGCGCCACCCCTAACAGCCGTAGTTCAAGCTCGTCGAATTCAAACCATTCGCTCAGCAGATTTACTGCAGCATCATTGTTTTGCAGCCATGAAGAATCCAAGAGCTTTTTTAGCGTGCTTGCATTCGCCATAGCTTTAGCCGGCTCGCCATTTTCTCCAGGAATTGGTACCCATCCTCTGGATTTTAAATCCGCCAGCCACAACGCGCCCGAACGTAAAGACACATCAACGGTTTTCCCGGATTTTCGTCCTTGCGCGATTCGCTCTTCACGCCATGAGGGATCGTGTGGCGCAATATGGCATAACACGAGCCCTAACAATGCTCTAGCTACCGTCTCCTCTCCGCATCGAAGCATGATCTCAGGTTGTAGCAGGGCAATTTGACTGAACTTCTCCCCAGTGACGACAAGTCCATCCGCATCTTCTGTCGTTATCGCCGATAGACGTTTGTCCTTCAACTCGGCTGGCGAGTCAATAGTGATCGGATCGGCAATAACAATACCCCATTGAATAAGAGACTCGATTGTAGGCGGTATTCCTTCTTCTTCATTACCCACGTAAAGTTCCGAGAGTATTCGCTGAGGCGGGTAAGCATGAGCAAAAGGCCGTGCGGACAAGTGCCAGTAAGATACAGGTGACATCATCATGCGTTGCGGACTCCATCTGATCGACCTGTTCTGAGCCGTAATTAGAGGCACTTGTTTGGCTTGAGATGCTCCTTCCGTCCCCATCGTCTTCCAAAAATAATTTAGCAGGTGGAGAGACCCTTTCTGAATTGCGTACATACCTGCTTCGCAACTTTCATCTTCGGGCAGTTTGTCGGCTATATACTTCTTCGCCTCCTCAAAGACTTCCTCAGTTGAAAGGGTAGCGGACACAGCGTCTTCCAGAGCCTTGGGCAAGGATTGAAGGCCTTTGTTCTTTGCGATCCTTATCAGATCATTGAGAAGAAGTCGATCTCGAATCTCAAGACCCATGTTATCGCAAATGGCCTTGAGCTCGTCTGGTATGTCCATATCACGTCGCAACTTGGCAGGCGAACAGAGTTTGTTTCTCTGGTTAGGCATTAAGCCGTCGAGCACCGAGATATCCACTCCGTTCCGCCGGCTCCAGCACTCACCTACGACATCCAAGAATGTGGTCATCCACTCGGCCTTGTCTCCCCTTACATTCAAGTCCTCAAGTGTAGTTGCATCCCCCCGTGCCCATTTTGCAAGCTCTGTTACGGTAATGCGATTGGTATCCACCCCAAGACTGTGCCAGCCCCAAGTGATTTCGGTCCAGCTTTTCGATAACTCTTTTATTGGCGGAGCCAATTGAGTTGCTGCTTCTACTAGGTCCCACAATCGATCACTGTCTGTCTCATCCTCACGTGATTCTCTGATCCAACGCGGGACAACGAAGTCCGCAGTCCACTCCTCTTCTGCGGTATTTTCTCCTGAGGCTGCGGGAAGAAAACCTCTGGTAGATTCGATAATCGGCAGTTCAGACATCGCCTTGGCGAACCGTTTAAGCTCCTCAGCCCACCACTGTTTTTCTTCCGCATCACCCGGATCGAAAGCCGTAGATGACATACTGGCGCATGTTAGTAAATGTGCACCCTCCCACTTGTGATCAAAAGCATATTGGATCGCAACCACTGCTCCGCCGAAGCCTTTTTTCAGCAGTTGCTTATCGATGTCGCCCATAAGCAACTTTTGCCGGTCTTCATCCGGTTCGAATTTGCCATCAATAATTAGATTTACTGGAACGAAACCGGAGCCTCGCAGCGGATATTCACGGTAAATTCTAGGGGCTTCTTCGGAAGGCAGTCTCACGCTCCATGATTCACGATTTTGTTCAATTAGCACAAGCGCACCGGCCTCTGCATCTTCTCCTGTTATAAAGCGGAAAACTGTAAAACACTTAGTGGTTGTGCCGAGTTCCACGTTTATGTACCTATATTCGACGAGCCCACCCTGGACTGTTTCCCGGTGCATCACATCAGGGGTCCAGACTTCTTTGCCTTCGCCAGCGACCTCCAATTGAACGGAACCAAGTATAGGTCGCGTAGCATAGAGGTAAGGCAACGAGTCTTTGAGAGCGACGGCACCAAGCGTGGATGCGGTTGCATCCGTGATGGAATACTCAAAGCATGCAGAATTTATATCCTTTATGCTGACCAACTTTTTTGCCGAACGCATCGCAGCCTTGCAAGCCCTAATATTTTCCAGAATCGCAGGTTCATCTCCACTTCGATCCAGGACTAAGCTGAACTGCTCATACCCAGTAGGGACCTCAAGTACTCCCGTCAGTCGTGTTTGTTCAGAAAGTACGTGCGTTACCAAGAAACCTGTTCCAAAGCGACCAGTCGTTTCTTGAGATTCAAACTCCTTATTAGAACCTCCGGAGAAGAGTGCGGCCAGATCGGCAGGTGTAAACGGTGTGCTATCGTGTATGAAAGTAACTTTATAGGGTTCAATACGAAGGCTGAGAGCAACCGAATCGTTGGCTATGCGTGGGCCTGGGTCCAACGCATTCTGAAGTAGCTCAAACGGCCAACGGACGCCAGCCGAGTTAGGGCTTTTGCGGGCTTCGGCAACTTTGCTACGAATTCTCCTGGCCTCAATGGCCGCATGTATCTTGCTATCCGCCTCCTCGTAAGCTTGTAGCGCCTCTTCACTCATCCTTTCCCCTTTGTGGTGAGCACGCCCACGGTCAATCTTCCGGCCGGTAAGCATCTTGTCTAAAGTTGTTGTACTCCCCGTCTTCAATCTCTTGCACCTGAACCTTCATAATGTCCCACATAAACATTGCGGAGAACTTGACCCCGTCTTTCTCAGGAACCATGTCGCGGAGAAAGACTCTTTCTCCGGCGGTGTAGTTTTTAGGCAAGCATAGTGAAATGTAGGTCATCCTCTTGTGCCTCTCTTCCCAAAACCGATACTTCAATTCATCTCTTCCTTCATTTTCCGTCAGGAACTTATGGATGAATCGAGGCCGTTCTGAATAGAGATTCACCAGGGACTGTTTGATCCAGACATCGTCCCATCTTTCGAAAAAGGGGAAATGCATCAGGACATGCCTGACGAACTTAAAAAGGTCTCTTCCAACATCGGAATAATTCGGTCGCTTGTTGGTTTCGATTACCCATTGCACGGGAGGATATTTCAGCACTTCAGAATAGACCGCGAATAGGTCTTTCGTCTTGAAGAAGCGAACATAGTCAGGTTTATCCCAAAATTCATCTGGCATAATTTCTTCGAATAGGTCTATAAATCTGTTGAAGCATAGATTCAGGAACTCAAGTTCGTCTTGTGTTGGATGGATTGGTTTCTTCATCTATTTTTCAGGACCAGAAGACGCAGTTTCCATGTTGCCTGACTGTAGCATGAATCCCCTTTCATAGGCCCGCTACCTGATCTTGATGGAACTGAATATCCTATCAGAGGAGAAGCCAGAGGGACGTTCTTCACTTCTTTCACTTGCTGAGCCGTTGACCTCCGACCCGTCCGTCTATCGACTACATTCGTCGTTGTATCAGCGGTACACTTCTTTCCGGTGGGCTATGGAAAGGACGGTAATAATCGGTCTGCCGTAGTTTCTTCGATCCAAAGGGTTTGGGATTGTCCTCAAGGGCAAGGATCTTTTCGCGAATCCGGTTGCGAGCGGTGGAAGGAAGCGCGAGAAACTCCTTCTCCGCCTTGGGCACTATCGCAACGGTGTACTGCACCTATTCACCGTGCTCTTTGAGTACTGCCCTAAACGGTCTGGCTTTGTCTCCGGACCGCTCTTCAGCGATCGCGATGTCTGCCAGGTCTTCCCCGAGACGCCTGTCTTTCAGCACCTCAGCAAAAAATACATCCTGCTCCTTCTTCGGGAGCGTCCTGAATGCCGTCAAAAACACCTCTGCGGTCATTCCGAGTGCCTTCATTTGCCTGTCTCCTTAATAGACTGCACCTGTCAACACTAATCGTAGGGGCACGAGGGGGACGTAGTTCCGTTTATTCCGTTTCTGGCGGAATTGGGCGGCTCCGTTCTCATGGAGGCGGTAGTCCTTCTCTTTTCGTGTCGATGCAATTAATGGAATTACGTCGCCTTCCTCCCGTCCCCCATTTTTTTTAACGCCGCCCGTACTTGTTCGAATATTTCCCCGGCGCTTTTCTTGTTGGGTTGGCACTTCAGGACCCAGGACCGGCCGGGGTGTATCTCATCCCAGGGGGAACGCTGTTGGTTGTATCGGCCCTTACCGGGATCGTGGTTGCCGAATCCGTCAACAAGCACGTTCCAAACAGGTGAGAACATCTCGATTAACAGCGACTCCCCCAGAGGTATCCAAATGTCATCGACCGCCAGGTAGCGGCAATAGAAATCGCTCACTTCGAGATTCCGGACCTGCTCGATGGATTCCGCATGCTCCTTAATCCTTTTGTAAAGGGCGCTTCCGGGAGACAGTTCAAGACCGTAACCCCCTTTTCGAGCCCCCGACGGCACGGCTTTTCCCACATAAATGGGGCTATTGAATAGACCGTCTCGGTTAGCCTCTGCGACGGGTTCGTAGAGAGGGAAATTACCGACGTAGTATATTGCATAGATACCGGCGCCAATAAAGGGGTCGGCAAGTTGCAAAGGTTCCACGCTTCTTATGAGTAAAGCATCGGCGACGCTTACGCCGAGGTTCTTTTTATCCAGAGGATTATAAGGTGGTTCCACGCGCATCATTTCCTCACCACCACCGCTGCTTCGTAAAGGCTGGCCCCGTTCTTTCCCCCGCGCCGGACCGATGATTGCGTGATACTCGCCCCCACCCGTTTTTGTCGGATCGGACGCACGGCCTCAACGGTCAGACCAACACTTTCACTCAGCTCAGCAAAAAACTCATCCACTTTGAACTCAATCCCTTGAACGATGGAGTTCCCCACCACGATCACCCCGACGCCACCCGGCTTGAGCACATTCTTTAGTATGCCGAGGAACCTCTGTGCATCGTTGAAATAGGCAGTAACGTAGTTTGCCCAGCCGGGGCCGCCGTAAGGCCCCTTCTCCGCACGAATTTGCCGCAGTTCCCGGATTAACAGGTTGAGGCCGGGATTGGCAAAGGCCGGCTCCTGAGGAGCGGCAGTGCGAACGTTTTGCCAGAACTTGCCGAAACTCTCTTCCTCTAGTCGCTTCAGATCGGAAGATGTATTTACAAGCGCCAGCCAGTAAAGCTGCGGCCGCGTGTTTCGAACGTAGTGGTAGTTGTTCATATATGGCGGCGACGTAACCATCAGATCAACAGGCAGGCCGGAGAGGAGCTCTTCACCTTTCTGGAAGAAATTGGCATTGAAAACCAGATGCGATGCGGACGAGGATAACGGCGGGAGAGAGCGCGTTTGCACGTATTCAATGTCTGTCGCCATTTGCCTGAGCTTCTTGATCAGGATTGCCGTGGCGTCCTGATTCTCGATAAGGGGCTTCCCGGCGCCGGGGCGTGTACCGAGACTGGGCTCGTAAGTGTAATTTGAAAACGTCACCATAACCGAGCCGAAGGCTACTCGGAAAAGGTCTCTCAAGTCTTCGTCTTCGATAGCGTTGATGAAATCGATAACGCGAAGCACCTGATTTTCAACGGAGGGGCTGAAAAATGGGATGCGCGACCGGAAACCGTTCGGTGACCCTGCCCTCATCCCCATCGCCCCGTGCTTCCAACGGCGTGACTCTGCCTCGAAGCCCCCGAGCAACCCCTCAAGTCTTGGCAGATCGAGAAAGGGAGCGTGCACCTTTACATTCGCAGCCATGGCCGCATACGGGTTGAGCTCGAAGCCCACAGTGCGGTAGCAGTGAAGCATCGCCTGTACCAGGGTGGTGCCGACGCCCGCGAAGGGATCGAGTACGACGCAGGCTGCAAGGTTAATAGGGTCTTGCGGTGCATAGACAGCCATAACATCATCGATAAATGCAGCGGAGTAGCCGGCGATCCAGGGTACCCAGCGATGGATGGGCAGCCTTTTGTTCTCTGTGAAGGCAGGGTCGCGCAAGGCAGTCCCGGCCGGCTTACCGGACCCATTTTCAAACAAGTCAAGCTGTCTCGTTATGAGAGGCCTACTCATCTGTCAAGACCTTAAGGCACTCCGGGCTTTTCGGGCGAAGCCCGTTTCCCAACGTTCCCACAACTCCATCTCCTTCGCTTTTCTCTTCGACCATGCCACGAGAACCCTGTAGGTTCCCGATTTCTGTTTATACTATTACACGAATCGAAAACAATTCCAATTAAATACTGAAGGGGAAATGTCGGGGACGCTGTTTCCTCATGTTCATTATTTCTTGCTTCCCACCTCGCGGCCTCCCTTGCCTTCCTTCCTGGAAAACAAATCACATTGGGAAACAACGTGCCCGACTTCCCCCACTGGATGAACCAGAAGAAAGCAAAGAAACGGGACGCCGGACAAACACTATGGTTCGAGCAGCTCGAGCCCAGTCGTCGGGTCGAACACCCTGCGGCCGGTTGTCTCGGTAAGCTCCCAGAGCACCACCTCCAGCACACGCCATACATGAACCCCCAGCCTGACGCACCCTGTGACCGCCTCGGCGCCTCGGCCGGCGGTCACATGCATATGTAGGACAGGCTGACCTTCCGCGTTAGGAAAGAGTGTACCCACCCCCGCTACTTCATGAACATCGCGAAGAACATGCTCCATCGGCACGATAGGGCTGCTCCGGCCTTCCTCCGGTCCGACTACCAGCGCGCTCGCGCTATCTGCTCCCCCCAACGCAATCAGCCCCGCCGCCTGAATTTCATGCTCCCGGGCAAAGGCCTCTATGCTTTCATGGAGAACATCGCCATCCTCCAAGCAGATGACGAAAACCCTTCCTTGCTTGGCCTCCGAGTATCTCATGACGGAAAACTCCCCTGGACGATAGAGTGATTGTACCCCCTGCAGGAATGATATTCAAACTATTTCCTTCGACGTAGGACGAGCTAGGACGTTGGTTCCTAATGTTCCTACACTCCATCTTGTTCGCTTTTCTCAGTAGTCACACCCAACAACCTTGTGCTTTCCGGATTGCCGTTTACACTATTGCATGAACAGAAAACGATTCCAAATAAATAGTTCAGGAAGAACCGTGGGACAGGTCACAGTCCAACCCCCCGCACCCGAAAAGTGTCCGGGAAGAGCTTAACTTTTACAAACCGCCGCTGGTGCTTTTTGTCACCCCTGGTTGTCGCCCCTCCTTGTCGCTTTGACAGGAGAGGGGGAAAAGGAGGAAAATCTTAATCGACGGGCCATAAGCCTCGTCCCGTTTGAGCCGGATTCCCGTAAACCGGCTTGCTCTTTGACAATTGGCTCGCAATAGCCGCACCCGGCGGCGACGGTACCGCGCCGCTTCCGATCTTCCGTCAGCTTGTCGCGGTTGGGGCGATTTTTTATGCATGGCGCAAAATCCAGCGTTGACGAATTGAAATCAGGTGCCAACCTGCTGCGGTCTTTGAGGGGCCGGAGCGAGTTTCGATGCATAGTACCACCCCCGTCCCAAGTGGTTCCTTCGTGAGCGAGGTGGGTGCGCGGGCAACAATGCCATAGGCGGGGCACCCAGCTCCATGGGCGGGGCGCCCGGCTCCATATTGCCTTGCCGGGCCGCCACTTGCCGGGTCGCAAACGCTGAGGATCGCGCGGCCATAAGCCGGGTACTCAGCCTCCATATTGCTTGGCTGGGTGGCACGACGCATTAGGCGCGGAAGGCGCCCGGCCCCCAAATACCCCCCAACCCGCCTCACCCCCCCCTAAAACTGTCAACTTTTGTAAACCCCCTTCATGAAGGGCTTGCAGGATAAGGGAATCCCGAAGGGAGCGGTAGGGACGCGGTTAGTGAAAAGTGCACGCTCAGGAGGGTAAAAGAGAGTAAAAGGCAGTAGAAAATGTCAGAAACGGCTGTTTTTACGCTATTTCGTGCGCAACGACAGCTGCTTCACGCACTCCTTCAGATAGTACGTGAAGGTGTAGTCCGATGATCCTCGCCGTTAAATGGTCGAGGATCGCCTCCTTATTGCCCATTTTAAGGGCCTTTCCCCGGCTGCAGCCGGTCGGTTGCCATGTTCAGCATGAGGACGTTGACCTTCGGCTGCTCCCCCGGGTACTGCCCATCGGCCGTCGATTCGATGAGGCCAGCCACAACCTCCGGCGCGAGGCCTCGGCTGGCGGCAACCCTCCGCGCCTGGACAAGGGCCGCCTGGACGGTGATATGGGGGTCCAATCCACTTGCGGAGGCGAGGACGAGGTCGGCCGGTATCGGCACCTCGGGATTGAGGCCGTTCTCGCTGCGCATCTTCTTCACCCTGCCCGCCACCTCTTCAATATATTTCGCATTGGCAGGTCCAAAGTTCGTGCCTCCGGAGTTGCTCGCGTCGTAATCGTTTGCCGACGGCCGGCCGTGGAAGTAGCGGGCTGCCGTGAACTTTTGTCCTATGAGCGCAGACCCGACCAGACGTCCGCGATCCACTACCAGACTGCCTGCGGCCTTTCCGGGAAAGAAAAGCCTCGACAGACCGGTGATGCCCAGCGGGTAGGCGAGACCGGTCATCAGCGTCAGTACGAGGAAGATGAGAAGCGCCCGTATCAGTTCCCCCATGGATAACCTCCTTGTGCAATTATTGGGACGCCCGCACGCGGGTACCCGTCGCCCCCTCCACCGGCAAGCCGGCGGGGCCTCACGCGAAATGCAGCAGAACGACAAAAAGATCGATCACTTTGATGCCGATAAAGGGTAGGACAATTCCTCCGAGCCCGTAAATGAGGAGGTTCCGCCACAGGAGGGCCTGGGCTGTTATAGGCCGGTACTTGATGCCCTTCAAGGAGAGCGGGATAAGGAGGGGGATGATGATCGCGTTGAAGATGATGGCCGAGAGGATCGCGCTTTGCGGTGTCGCGAGGCGCATCACGTTGAGAACGGCGAGAACAGGAAATACCTGGACAAAAATGGCCGGAATAATAGCAAAATACTTGGCCACGTCGTTGGCCACGCTGAACGTCGTCAATGCCCCCCGGGTCATCAGGATCTGCTTGCCGATCTCGACTATATCGAGAAGCTTGGTGGGGTTGGAATCGAGGTCCACCATATTGGCAGCCTCTCTCGATGCCTGGGTGCCCGCATTCATCGCCACGGCAACATCGGCCTGCGCGAGGGCCGGCGCGTCATTCGTCCCATCTCCGATCATGGCCACCAGGTGGCCCTCGCCCTGGTACTTACGGATGAGGCGGAGCTTCTCCTCGGGCCGCGCCTGGGCGACGAAGTCGTCGATACCCGCCTCCGCCGCAATGGCTGCCGCCGTGAGCGGGTTGTCGCCCGTGATCATGGTCGAACGGATGCCCATGAGGCGCAACTGGTTGAGCCTTTCCTTTATGCCCTCCTTCAGGACGTCCTTCAACTGGATCACACCGAGGGCGCGGCCGGAATCGGCCACCACAAGCGGGGTCCCCCCTTCTCGCCCCACCAGGTCGGCCGCCTGCTCGACACTTTCGGGAATGGCGCCGCCTTTTGCCGTCACGAACGCCGCAACCGCATCGGTTGCGCCCTTGCGGATTTCCCGTCCGTCAACCGAGACCCCGCTCATCCGAAGCTCGGGGGTGAAAGGAACAAAACACGAGGGATCGGGTGTCTTGATGTCGCGTCCTCGTACCGAGAGGAGGCGCTTTGCGAGGGCCACGATGCTCCGCCCTTCAGGGGTCTCGTCTGCGAGCGATGAGAGGAGCGCCGCCTCGGCAAGCTCCTCCCTGGTGACGCCGGAGGCGGGCATGAAATCCGTGGCCATGCGGTT
>Ga0326727_10022171_pt1 | contig 12316 bp, 8 predicted proteins | sample MB2enrmetagenome_FD_207643 | JGI IMG/M metagenome (GOLD analysis project Ga0326727, IMG submission 207643) | Lab enriched peat soil microbial communities from McLean, Ithaca, NY, United States - MB29MY | ecosystem: Environmental > Terrestrial > Soil > Wetlands > Peat | place: USA: New York...
CAGAGAAGAATTCGTGGAAGACAATCTTGGGAGAATAAGCGCAGCCTACGGGGAACGTGTCGCCCACCACGGCCCACTGCGGCTCGCCCCAAAGGCAGAGAATCTTGCCGAGGTCGTGAACCAGGCCAGTGAGAATGAACCAGCGCGGACGTCCGTCGCGGCGGCAAGCCTCGGCGGTCTGGAGCAGGTGCTCGATCTGCGGCAGGTCGGTGTCCGGGTCGCTATCGTCAACCAGGGTGTTCAGGTACTCCATCGCCTCCCAGATGCCCATGCGAGTGCGTCCGCGATCGCCGTATTCGCGCTGCTTGGCCTTGACGAACGCGCGTGTCTGGTAGGTGTGATTAAGGCGATAGAACTCCTTCACGGAGGGCCGGGTTTCGTCGGTGTGGTCGCGGAACTCTTCTGGCTTTTTGTCCGTGCTTCCCGAGGCTGTCGCCACGGCCTGAGCGTCGGAAGGCGCTTCGGGGTAGCGCTGCTTGAGAAAGTCTTCCCACTCGTCGAAGCTGCTGAGGGGTGAGCCTAACTTATTGGTAGATTCCACGGACCGCCCTCCTTGGCGCAGGCGAAACCGCACATATTGATTTCACACACCTTACGATTAGCCCTATCCCAGTCTCAAATCTGACATAAGTGGTTGGCCGTGTCAAGAAAGCCACATGGCCGCTTACAGCATTACTAAAGCAGTAGGTCAAACGTGGATAGGTGGTGTCGCAGTTTGAAGTGGCATGGCCATCTTGGCCATGAAATGACACGGGCAGGATGCCCGTGCCACTAGAAACTGGGACATTGCCCCTGGATGCTGAACATTGACACTTTGTCCCGGATCGCGCTACGTTGGTAGTGTCAACCTGAAACTCAGAAAGGAGGTGCCCCTATGGCACGCTTTGAAAGAAAACCAGAACGAACTTCCCTCGCCGCAACCCCAAAGGTCGAACCAGGGCGACCGGCCATCCCTCTACCATCGTCTTCTCGTACTCTGACTCAAGATGAGTCGCAGCGACGGGCTGTTTCGGAAGACGACGTGAGACATCGAGCCTATGAACTCTACCTCCAACGAGGCGCTACAGCAGGCAACGACGTCGGCGATTGGCTGCAAGCGGAACGGGAACTCCGGGCGAACTGACCGACGGTCAGAGGCCAAGAGACGCTAGACCGATTCGGCAGTCTGGCCGCCACTCCACGGCGGCCAGACTGACTTTTCGCAGCTTGCCCTCGCCGCCCCCCTAAATCAACATCACCCACTCTTCCCCACACCAACAGAGAGGCTTGGACCCGCCACGGTCCCCTTGTGCCTCTGCCGCCTGAGGGCATATACTCGGGTCGCTTCAAAGATGCCAACCACAAGGAGCAACGCTGTGAACGATCGATTAACTTGTTTCAAGAGCCAGCGGCTGATCAACTTCGGTCTAATTGCAATCGCCGCAATTGCATTCCTGCCCTGCACACTGCTTATTGCCGGGGCATCCCCAATTCCCGTGCGAGGACTCAACCTCAGCGCCCCGAAGCCCGATGAACTGCCCCTGGCGGTGAAATTCATACGCGAGGTCCTGCCGAAAGCAGGCGTGAACGTGCTGGTGATGGAGTTCGACTATCGCTACCAGTACAAATCGCATCCCGAGGTGATCGATGCGGATGCGCTTTCCGAAGACCAGGTCAAACAGATTGTGGCGGCTTGTCACGACGCCGGGGTTCGCCTGATTCCACTGATCAATTCGCTGGGCCACCAGTCGTGGGCGGGGCAGACGTTCGGGCTCCTGAGGGCCCACCCCGAGTTCGATGAAACGCCTGGGAAATACCCCGGCAACCAAGGCATCTATTGCCGAAGCTATTGCCCCTTGGCCCCCGGGCTGCACAACGTAGTCTTCGACCTGATCGATGAGCTTGCCGGCGCCTGCCAGGCCGATGCCGTTCATGTCGGTATGGACGAAGTCTTTCTGCTGGGCGAGGACGACTGCCCGCGCTGCCGGGGCAAGAACAAGTCCGAGCTGTTCGCGCAGGAAGTGCGCACCTTACACGATCATCTGGCCGCGACCCATCGCGAGATGTGGATGTGGGGAGACCGCTTTCTGGACGGCGACCTGACCGGCCTGGGGAAGTGGGAAGCAAGCCAGAACGGGACAGCGCCCGCCATCAACCTGGTTGCGAAGGATATCGTGATTTGCGACTGGCATTACGACACAGCGGTTCCCACGGCGGCTTACTTCGCCATTCAGGGCTTCCGCGTGGTGTCGGCGCCGTGGCAGATGACTGACGTCGCCCTAAACGAATTGGAGATGGTCCGCAAAGTGCGCGCCGAGGCGACGGATCCGCTCAAGTCGCGCACCCTGGGGTTGCTGCAAACCACGTGGATCGACCTGGGCGACTTTGTGAAGGCGTACTACGGGCAAGCCTCCACCAGCGCCGACGCGGTTAAGGCTGCGGAATGCTTCCGGGCGCTGTTCAGGGAAATTCGCCAGGAGGATTAGCCTCGTGTCCCGGTGATTCGCGATGTAATGCGGCGCTCCTCTTAATGGCTCAACGACCAGACGTACGCGGCGAGCGCCGAGAGTTGGTCAGGAGTGAGTTGCGCCCCGCCCATGGGCGGCATTGGGCTGCGATACTCTTTGGGGTGCATCACGCCTTCCCGAATCGTTTTCGAGATTCCGGCATAGCTGCCGTCGTTCCACAGCCACTTCTTCGCAGTAAGGTCAGGGCCCAAGGGCGAACCCGTACCGCGCTCGCCATGGCAACCCACACAAGTGGCCCCGCCGACTCGGCCGTGGTAAATGCGATCGCCCAGGGCGACCATGGCTCGCGTCGCGCCCTGCGGAACGGGAAGATTCCCCGATGCCGCCGCGCCGGCGTTGGCCTGCGTTCCCTCCGGCGGCTTGGCGAAGGACTCTTCCACCTCACCGGCCGGCGCCGAAGGACTCGGGCACGGAGTGATCGCCCCGGCCTCGCCACCGCCCTTATACACAATTCGATAGATTCGGCCCCGCACATCGTCGGACACGAAGAGCGACCCGTCCGGCCCCACCGCCACGCCGGAAGGGCGATGGGCGGCGCCTTCCGGAGTCTTCACCGCGCCGGCAAAACCATCGGCGAAAACCTCGCAGTTTCGGGCGGCTTGGCCGCCGAGGAGTGGCTGAAAGACCACGTTATAGCCGCCTTGCGGGTAGGGAGCGCGATCCCATGAACCGTGGAAGGCGATGAAGACTCCGTCGCGATAGCGGGCTGGGAATTGCGTCTGGTCGTAGTGCGCCATGCCGTTCGGCGCCCAGTGGGCGGGAAGCGAGGCGACGGGAGAGATCTTGTCGGCGCAAACGCCCACGCGTTTGCCGCCGTCACCGCCATACTCGGGCGCCAGCACCAGCTTTCCCGCAACTCCGTCGTAATAACATTCGGGCCAGCCGTAGTCGCCTCCCGGTTTCAGGAGCAACAACTCCTCAGCAGGCAAGGTCGCTTCCTCGACGGGCTTGTAGAGTTGCGGCCAGTTCGCATGCAGTTGATCCCGCCCGTGCTGGGTCACGAATAACCGGCCCGAGGAATCGAATGCAAAGCCTTCGGCATTGCGGATCCCCGTGGCGTAACGCGCTGCCGGTGAAAACCTCTGGCCGGTCTTGTTCGCGTCGAAACGCCAAATGCCGCCGCGGGTGGTGAGTTCGGTACATGGATCGGCGCCTGGCACGCGGGGTTGGCGGTTGCGCGGCTGGCAGGCGTTGGTAGCGGTGGCAACATCCACGTACATCATTCCCTCAGCGTCAATAATGAACGGATGCATGGGATGATCGCCGCCGAGCGGGAGACCGGAGACGATCGTCTCGGGAGCGTCGTGAGGCACAAGCAAGCCCGCAGGGAGCGCATAGCGCACGATTCGATCGTTAAGCTCTGCGTAGATCGCGCCCTTGTACATCCCGATGCCGGTGCCACCCTTGCCGCCGGTCTCGACGGTTGCACCAAAGCGTTCGACGACATCGGCCTTTCCGGCACCGGTTGTGTCCTGTAGGGCCACCAGAAATCCTCCTGGGTGAGTGCCATGGCCTCCATAGTACCTACCCGACCAGGTGTTTACGTAAACGACTCCGGTCAGTCCCACCACCATGTGGCGCGCATGTCCGATGCCGTCAGCAAAAACCGTCGCGCAAAAGCCCGCGGGCAGCGTTAAACCTGTGTCGTCGTCCGGACACAACGAACTCTTCGCTCCGTTCGCAGAATTCGATTGGCTTCGAGTAGAGACCGACGAGCTCAGCAAGAAGAACACGGCGACGCAAGACAATAGAGTTGCGATCACGTACGGCCGACGCATGGAGCCCTCCGGAGCTTGCTTGAGATTCTCGCCCACTATCCCGTTACATTCTTCATGCTCGTACGAAGTCCGCTGGCAAGTCAAGCCCGGTGTCCCGGCCCACATGTTCGAAGCCCCGTCGGGGGCGGCACAGACTAGCCCAGGTAGAGAGCCCTGGGTTGGACAGCCCTCAGCCCGTCCGTCGGTTGACGGACACCCCTCTCCCGCCCGGCGGGAGAGGGGATGGGGCGAGGGCTTTACCGATGCGGCACGAGAGTCCACAAGGGTTAAATCGGCATTCTCTCCAAAAACCTACGGCCTGGAATCGCAACCCCTGGAGGCTGTGCCAAGACCACGTCAACCTGGCTCCTGTGTAGCCGACAATTTGTCCTTGTTTAGCCCCCTCTCTGGCTTGGGGGCTTCGATTCGTTTTGAGCAAATCCTGCTGTTTTTGCTCATTTCGGGGTCCGATCAGCGCTAATTTGCACGCGAAATACACATAATCTGCACCATCAGAAAAAGTGATGTCCTTTGTTTTCAGCCACTTCTTAGCTTCGTTCCCACGATTTATCATTTTTCGCAGATCCTCGCTTTCACATCTTGCCGGAGCGATTGGGCTTTGGTCCGGGTCTCGGCGCGCCCTGGCGCCCGCCTGCGACAAACTGTCCGGAACGTGACCATGACGGTAGGCTATCACAGGTCAGGCCGGTTGTCAAGCGAAAAATGTGAAAAACGTTAATGTCTGTGACCAAATGTCATTTGGCCGGCGCAGGACGATACGCGAGGTAGGGGCGGTTCGCGAACCGCCCCTAAATCCGAGTCAACCGCCCAAGTCGTCCTGAGCGAAGGATCTCGGCAGTTGACAATTCAAGGACAATTAGCGTATATACAGTAATATGTTCTCCTGGGACGCCCTGAAGGCCATGGGGAATCGTAGGAAGCATGGCGTCCCCTTTGAGGAAGCCGCGACGATCTTTGCCGATCCGAACGGCTTGGACTGGGAAGACCTTGAACATGCAGAGACGGAACCGCGTTGGAAGAGACTTGCTCTTTCGGCAGAGGGGCGTGTTCTGCTGGTCGTATACACAGTGCGGAGGTTAATCAATGGCATCGAGACAATCCGTATCATCAGCGCGCGGCAGGCGAGCCAGAAAGAGCGAAAAGCCTATGCCCGATAGTCGAATCGACTTTTCCGACATCCCGGAATCGACGGAAGCCGAACTCAAACGCGCCCGCCGCGTCGGCAGGCCCAGCACGGGCCAGGCGAAGCAACTCATCGCCATCCGCATTTCGCCGCGCTTACTCGCCGATATCCGCCGTCGCGCCGCCCAGCGCTCGATGCCCTATCAAACCCTCATTCACGAAATGCTGGAAAAAGCGGCAACGGGGGGAGCTTAACCGGTTGGGTGGGCGGCGCAGTCCAGTCTTCCTTTAGCACGCCTTCGCTTCCCCGTGCCACCCCGCAGAGGAGAGTCAACCGGGGCGCATACATCCCGACACGAGGCGTCGGGACGTATGCGCCACCCGCGGCTTAGGAAATCCATTTTTGGCTAATCTGCTAAGTCATTGATTGGAAGGCAGAAAGCCCTGTAACGCCTGGTAGGTCAATGGCTTCGCGACTTGTGGTAAGTTGATTGGAGTTGCACCAAAATTGGTCCAAATGTACGCGAGGTCACCACAAAAGTCCCCACACCCCTCGACACCTTGTCGGGCACAGCTACAAGATCACAGGCATTTCTGAACCTGTCACAGTTACTTCACTGAACCCATATGAGCTGAGAAACATTTTCAATGGATTTTCGACTCGACTCGCTTGCAATGAAGGGCCGTACCGGATAGATCGCAGTGGCAGTTTGGGCTCTTTCGGTCGTAATTCAAGATAGGGGACAAGAGAGCCCCGAGATCGTCTGAATTTGATTGGCGAAGTTAGGTTTGATCGTTGCTCATTCTGAGTTCGCAGCACACTTGGCCGCACGACTAGTCGCCATTCATTTTCTTCTTCGAATGCGGGATTTTTGAACGTGACGACAGCATCCAGCAGTAGTTCCACTCCGCAGCCGACGATCTGGCTTAGTAGCAACCGTTTCAGTTCGGCAGATACTTCATCACCTGGAACATTATCTCTAATTGCCTCAAACATGCGTCCCATAATCTGACGAATCCGATCTCGTTGCAGATGCTCATCGTACAGCACTTTCGCAAGTCGAAGCTCCCAGAATCCGCCGGGGACTGTCAGAGCGATGCTCGTGTCATTTGGGTTTATTTCAAAGCCCAGGGAGTATCCTCCCGCTTGTCCATAAGCGCGCCACTGGCTTAACAAATTGCCTTTCTGACAAAAGCAAGCCACAAAGGTTGTGAGACTCCGCGAAATACGTGATGATGGGTGCGCGAAAACGCCTTCTAACCCTCGCAGTGCGGTCGTTTCGAAAGATTGAATTCCCTTATTCAACTCTTGCCACTCTGCAAATACTTCGAGGACGATTTTGCAGTCATACTCGATCTCGGAAAAGTCGTTAAGAAAGTAAGCGGCGCTAGCCCAGAGAGAATTGCTCTCCAAAATACCTTGTAGACCTGCCACATCGGTGTAATGGTAGATTAACGGTGGTCGTCCAAAGTCCGGCGGTGAAAGATCGAGGAGGGAGTGCCACTGCCTTCCAAAAAACAAGAACTCGTCCTCCTGGGAGCGCAGAAGACCCCGCCATAGCTGACCGTCCCGGTACTTCTTGAGTTCCTCAAAAGCCAACGCAAGACTCTCGCTGCCGCAGAATTGAAACGCTCAATCTGATACCACAATCGACCAAGCATTACAAACTCAATCTTTGCTCATCAACGACGGATGGAGCGACAGCAGTAATAAGGTGCCATCCTCGCCGTGCTCATACGCCGGCTGGCGCAGGGTGAAGCCCTGCGATGGTCGGGGCACCAACTTCCGGTTAGCGCAGGGCTTGGGTCTGCGTCAGGCCCGCGCGTTCCAGGGAGCCAATCTACTCCAAATCCGACACGGCCAGCGCTCGGAACCCATTGGCGAGCGGAAAACTGTTGGGAGTGCGTGCATAATATGCGATACAATCGTATAAATTGCAATCCGTAGGAACCAGTCTTGCAGGCGCCAGGAGCACCCCGCTGCCGCGCCCCGCACAGACGCGGCCAACTCGGACGTAATTGAGACACACTTTCACACAGTGACACGCGGTGCGCGCCTCCGCCGCGGCGCAGCAGACACGACGCTCCGGGTTAGTAAGCCTCTTCCACCTCAAACTCGAGACTCAGTGAGGGGATCTCGCGGGTGGCGCACACATCGCCGTTTATGTACGCGCCCCGTGAACGCGGGCAACATCTCTGTTACCGCGTCCCATCCGTGGCTTGTTCTGGCTTCTTAATGGGCGGGAGGTGTAGTTCCGCCGGCTGGCGCAGGACGATAAGGGAGGTAGGGCGGTTCGCGAACCGCCCCTACAGGTAACGCCTCCGGAGGCGCGACGGGTTGGGCTTTCAGGCCCTGAAAACATTCTGAGCGAGATTCCTCGCGGAGTTTACCCTGAGCAACCAGAGCGAGATCCTTCGCTGCGCTCAGGATGACAGCGAAGGGCTCGGAATGACGCCCTAATTGAGGTTTTCACACAGACTCTAAAGGCCCGCCCTTCCCGTCACTCCGCAGCCAAAGCATATTGAAAACTCAAGGTGGAGATAATACAATCGCTGGGCAGCATCCAGCGGTAAGAAGGTGTGGAAAGATCAACCGCTTTTCATCCCGACTTTCTTCACGCCTTCAAATGCCCATGACATTCAACGGAGATTCTCCATGGCTTTGATTCAGTTTACAAAGAACCATTCTGACCATTCCACGGACAAGGGGTATCAATTCGAGTTCTTCTGCGACCGGTGCGGCAACGGATTCATGAGCACCTTCAAACCTTCCGTGGCCGGTTACGCGGGCAGCGCCTTGCGCGCCGCCGGCGACCTGTTCGGCGGAGTATTCGGCCGCGCCAGTTCAGGCGCCTACGAAATCGAGCGAGCCATCCAGGGACCAGGCCACGACAAGGCCTTTCAAGACGCCGTCGAAGAGGCCAAGCCCAACTTCCGCCAGTGTCCGAAGTGCGCCAAGTGGGCCTGCCTCACCATGTGCTGGAACCAGAAACGCGGCCTCTGCTACGGCTGCGCCCCCAACATCGAGACGGAGATTGCGGCAGCACAGTCGCAAATTGCCGTCGAACAAATGCAAGGCAAGCTTCGCCAGCACGATTTGACCGGGGACCTCGACCTGACTTCCGAAGCCGTGGCGCTCTGCCCCAAGTGCGGGGCGCGCACGCAGGGCGCGAAGTTCTGCCCCGAGTGCGGACAGCCGTTGCGGTCCAAGAACGAGTGCTCCCGCTGCGGAACGAAGTTTGAAGCGGGGACGAAGTTCTGCCCCGAGTGCGGACAAAAGATTGCCTAAGCCCCATGCCCACCTTCACAGGAAGCTTTCATTACACGCAGGCCGACGGCGCCGCCCTCGAGTCAGGCCCCTGCCGGTTGTCGATTGAGGCTGAGACCCTTTCTGTTACGCCAACCTCGGGCGCGCCGTTGGCAACGGACCTGGGCGACATCGACCTGTTTGTTCCCGGGGAGTACGAATTAACTCTGACCCTTTATACGGGCGCGAAAATCCATCTCCAGCAGTTTGGGAAGGCCTTTCAAGATCTTCACCGGGAGCTATTGGAGGCTTTCCGCCGCCGCATGCTCCAATGTCTGCTTCTCGAGGATCTGGAAGAAATTGCACGCTTTGACGGCCTCGCGCGCCTCGAGTCGCCCTCCCGGACCTTTTCGAGTCCGGCGGAATTCCGTCTCTACAAAAGCAATCTCGCGGTGCTGCCGACCCAGGCCACAGGCCTGCAATGGCGCCTCGCGGATATCGATGCGGTGCGGTTCGATGAATCCACTTGGAATGTGACGGCGGAATCTTCCGGCGAGCGCCTGATCGCCAGCAAGCTTGCCAAGCGCACGGAGGAATTCCGCGAGCGGCTCACAAACGCCATCGAGGAAGTTGCGCAGCACGCCGCGCAGACCGTGCGCGATCTATTCCCCTTCCTCAGCCCCGATCAGCTTCAGCAGTCCACCACGCTTTTGAAAGAAGGGCGCGCGGCGTCGCTGGCGCAACTGCGAGCCATCCACCCCAAGACGGAGCAGGCCCTCTCCGCCAACGCCGTCGATGCCAGACTCCGACCCTATTTCAACGCCCTGCTGGAACACGTTCCCGGCGGAAACTATTACGCCGGTTTCAAACTGGTGCGCAAAGACGAGGAAGAAGCAGGGCAAGACGACGAAGCCGCAAGCGCCGAGACGGCGGCACCAAACTCAGAGCCAGGCCAAGGAGCAACGCCGGCCGAGGAAACTGAGGCGGACACGGGCGGGGATGAGGAGGCTGCGCCCGTCCTGCATTGGTTCTTCCTGCCCCTGGCGGCCCAGCCCGGCGCGAAGTCGGCGGGCAATCTGGTGGCTTGGGAAGCCACCTCACGCTCCGGGCGGGCAACGTATTTCTTTCGCCTCGTGCCGCCGGGCGACGCAGCCGAATTGCAGGATCCCTCGAGGGCTCCCGCCCTCGTCGATGCCGCGATACGGCAGCTGAATCGGGCGATCGTGCTGCTGAACTTCCGCCGCGAGCCCATCTATCTGCCCGAGGCGTCGCTCGAGATTCAGCCGCGCTTCCGGCGTTATGCGATCGCCTGCCGCAAGCTGCCGGAACTTGCGCGCCTTCGCTCCTCCTTCCTGGGCCGCGCCATCCATACCACACCCGAAGCGTGGCGGAAACAATTCGAATCTTACCTCGCACAAGCATAATTCGCCCCTACAACGCGATCTCTTCACACCTTCTCTGTCTTTCCGACGAACGCCGGCTGGCGCAGGGCGAAGCCCTGCGATGGGAGGAGTCTCGGTTCAAGAAGACCGCAGAGCTGCATAAGATGCGATACAATCGCATAATTTGCGAGCGATGGGGACCAGCCTTGCGGGCAGCAGGAGCACCCCGCTCCCGCGTGCGGACAGGACGCCCGCACCACAACGCCGTCAGACAACGGGCGAATCCAACAGGACAAATGGCAATTGGAGGGCTGGCGGAGGGAGAGGGATTGCGACCCACCTAAACGTGACCGTTTTAGCAGCCCCGGTCACTACCCATAAATTTCCCAGTAAGAAGCCTAAAACTGATGCATTTTCATGTCAATAGCAATATGGGGCTTTCCGAGGCCGTTGCGGAGCTTTTTTCGCAAGGTGTAATTCTTGCGAATTTTTAGTGAAATCTGACCCCTCGAAAATGGGCGAAATTCTTAGGAAGTTTAGGAAGCTTAGGAAGAAGAATGTCGAGTTGGGGGCGTTAGTTTGGACAGCCGAACCCCCCCGTCTCCTGAATCTCTTCAGCGACCCTCGGTCGGGTCATGCTGCTGATGCCACCAAATAAGCTACTGCTTCTCGAAGTCCTTCGCCTTCCTGTGCTCGACGACCTTCCCGTAGCTCACGGCAAGCGCGTCGCCCAGGCGGAGGCCCGTGCCCACAACCGGCTCGTTGTCCAGCCTCCCGAACAGGATGCCCTCCTGGTCGTCGAAGGAATCAACCACCACACACATCCATTCGCTCTCGCCTGTCGCCTCGTCCTTGAACTCAGCCTTGACGTAGTCGCCTTGCCGGAACTTCGGCATGCGGACCTCCTTCCAGCTCCTGCGGTGTTCGAGCCGGGCCTTCAGCCTGCGGGCAAGCACTAGCTGCGTGCGGGCCATGCGCCTGCCCCTCAGCTCGTGCTCCCAGAAGCACCACACGGCAAAGCCCATCTTGCGCAGTACCCTCCGGCTCGCCCGGTCACGCCTGCGGTTGCGCACCAGCTTCGGGAGCCAGTAGTCCACGTTGGACTTCGGCACATGGCCGTGCTCGGGGCAGCCCTGGTAGAAGCACCCGTCGGCGAAGATGGCAAGGCGCAGGCCGGGGACGACTACGTTGGGCTGACCCGAAAGCGTGCGCACGTTCATGTCTATGCGCCACCTTCTGCCGAGCGCTTCCCGGACAGCGGCGCAGAGCCTCGATTCAGGAGTGGTGCCTGAACTCCTGATGCGGGACATGATTTCGCTGCGCTTCTCAGGCGTGAAAACGTCCGCCGTCTCGCCCCGTTCACTTTTTGCGGTCTGACCTCTTCCGGCTTCTGGCATGCGCCGCAGGGGAACCCGAGGTCGGAGCTAGTATACATCCCGCAGCTTCCGTTGCGCCCCAGTGTATATTGCAGGTGATGGACTCCGCCGGTACTGACCCTGAGCTGCGAGACTGGCTCCGCTGGGCATCGGAGTGGGGCACCACGCCGATGTCCGTCAGCAAGGTCGCCGATGCAGCCAGCGCTGCGTGCATCCCCGACTACGAGCTGCTGCGGCCAGTGCTGGTCGAATTGAAGCGGCGGTACCCAGAGAACCTGCACATCGCTGTCGCCGAAACGTGCGGCTCGTGTGGAAATGCTGGACGGGGAGGCAGCATGGCGCCCACGTACCCCTGTTCTCTCAATGGGGTCTCGTCAATCAACCGGGGACCAGAGAATACAGCAGCGATCGCTTCTTCCGCCGGAGAATCAACTTCTGGCTTCGGCAGGTGAAGGCCTTACGGCCAGAGTGTCCGGCGCACATGTCGGACGATGGCAACCGTCTTCTTATCGCACCCTCAAGGGGCCATACCCAATCAAGCCACTTCACTGATACTCAAACTCTGGTGGTGCAGGGTTGCCATAGTCGGGCGCTTAGCGAAGTGGCGAGGTGATTCAGGTACTTGTCGGGATTCACCCCCGCGCCGCGATACGCGCGCAGCAGGCCTGTCTTCACACCCTGCTCGGCTCGACGACAAATCCAGGATGACCCTCCGGGCGTCAGGTTGTTTTCGATGCCTACCCCATCGAATAGGATGCAGGCGGCACTTACACAACTGTTCCCACCAGCGCCCCGATGCCGGCGGTCAGCGCCATGGCCATCGCGCCCCAAAAGGTAACGCGTATTGCGCCCATCGTCACTCCTGCGCCACCGGCGCGTGCGGCCAGCCCGCCGAGAAGTGCCA
>Ga0326727_10022173_pt1 | contig 12315 bp, 9 predicted proteins | sample MB2enrmetagenome_FD_207643 | JGI IMG/M metagenome (GOLD analysis project Ga0326727, IMG submission 207643) | Lab enriched peat soil microbial communities from McLean, Ithaca, NY, United States - MB29MY | ecosystem: Environmental > Terrestrial > Soil > Wetlands > Peat | place: USA: New York...
GGGAACGGACTCCCTTTTTAGGTACACTATCGGAGATGCTTACCATGCTAACAGAGCAAATTTCCTTTGCTTTAGCCAAGTGGTAAACCAGAAGATGAGGAAAGAACTTCTGAAATACTGTACTAGCTTGCAAAATGTTTTAAAATTGAAGGTATCTTTCATTTTGAACTGCGCTTCAATTGGATCACCACTTGATATAGCTTTGAGCCAATTAATTGCTGAGTCTTTTACTAACCTGGAGCACTCTTCAGTGCTGAAGTTTAATATTTTATCCTTTAGTCCTGCTCTGAGAAATGACTTGTCTAATAATGACATAGGGACGCTGGAATAATTTGACTCTGATACGAATGTTTTTAATGTATCAATTAAAACGCTTTTGCCTGAACCTCCTTCGCCATAAAGCAAGAAGATTTTTTCATGTTTTGTGCTGGTGGTGAGGCAATATCCGAACATCTCTTGAACAACTCTTATGTCTTCGGGATTCTCTTCAAATGTCGTTGATAAATATTTGTGGAACTCAGGACACTTTGCATCTGCCTCATAAGGGTAGTCAAAATGAATGGTTGAGAAATCATCTCTAATAAATTCGCCTTCTATAAATATGGGATTATTCCAGTCCGAGATGTCTAGGGTTCCGTTCGATAATATCATTTTCGTATCTCTATTTTCATTTATCTTAGTAAAATCTAAATATTGTTTATGACTTATTTGTTTTAAAATCTGATCTGTGTGATTAGGCTTAGAAATAATATCCATCTCCTCATTTATGATTTGAGCAATATAATTATCCTTAACATTCTTCCAGTACTTTCCGTTAAATATAAAATATCCTTGTTCTTGAGTATGTACAATGTCGTATTTAGATAGAATATATCTTGTTGACTTCTCAGGATCGAAACTTGCTTTTTTACTCTCAGGATCTTCGGTATAGAATTTAATTTCAAGTCTTGCTCTAATAACATCTTCTGTACTCAGCTCTTTTGCCATAATTACTCCTATCATTTAATAAGCCGGAGAAGGGTTTGTAATCCTTTCACAGCATATTTACTATTTTTCCTTTGACTCGCTTGTTATCGTTACTTAGTTGGATCATGCCAACTTTTTATATTTGTCTATTTGTCCTTCTATACTAACCAGTCATTAGTTCTCACCACCTTGAGTGTATTTTCACTTCCCTTTTAAAAAAAGTTGAAGTAGTCAGTCGATAAAGACCAACTACTCCATAAGAACGAAGAAGTGAATAAAAGAAAAATAATAATAATTTGGCTGGTAGCCAAAAATTTTGATAAAGAAAAGGTGCAACTAGTTAGCTGCACCCTTACATTGAATACTGGATTTAATGAGGTTTGCGTATTCGATCATAGAGATATATGGTATTACCGTCATCATCTGTGAATATAAAGCATTCATAATTTTCTTCTAGATTTATACTAAAGATTTCCTCTTCAGAATATTGTTGTTGTTGCATTGTTAACTCTCCCTTATATTTAAATTTTTACTATTGCAAGCTTTCTTTTATTGTCACCAGCTTATTAAGCCTTAATGCTTAAAAAGTGTTCAATTGCTTCAAGCGTCTCAGGGTAAAGATCTGTTTTATCCTTGCGGAATCTTGATAATACTGACTCATGAATCTGCAATATCTTGGCGACATGCTTGGCGGTCACGCCTTCATCCGAGAAATACTGATTAAGTCTCATTCTAATTTCCTCTTGTCTCACCTCTATCCACTCCTTTCCATAATGTGAAATATATTTTAATTATTTTTGCCAATTTCTTTCTTCCATTATTAATATTTACACAATCCCCAGAAAACAAGGTTATAGTTGCAAAAATGAGGGGTAAGCAGTGTCAGAAATTAAGAGTTTATAAAACGATAAATATTATGCACTATCTACGCTACTTTGGTCAATAATATTTTGAAGTATTTTTTAATATTATTGAGATCGGTAATTGTATAAAGCGGAGTCCCCTTAGCGTCATCCATAAAAGGAATTTCAATTAATAGATTTGTTTGACCCGTTGGGGAAAGATAAAATCCTTTATCACAAAGATAGGTCATGATCTCTTCAAATTCGCGGAAGCTAATGTCCACCAATTTGCAGATATGAGAACGTGTTATTTTATTCTTTTTCCCAGGGCAGATAAAGAACCTAGCATTATTTTGTTTGTTCAACCTATTGATCACCAGCAATACAAGCAATACTCTTTTTTGCTTGGTTGTTAAGGCCGCCCTGCGAATATAATCCACTTCAGATTGATAGATATTTACTTCAACATTAGCAACATCAACATTAATCTTTTTGGTCTGTATTATTTTCCCTTTATCATCCTTAATCTCTTGATCGATACTGAGGCTTACCTTCACTAGTTCACTCGCTAAGTTATTTTGCTTAATCTTTTTCTTTGCCTTTTCCGCTTTGAGTTTAAATACACTTGTATCAAAATCCTTCTCAAGTAAATATTCACCTTTGACCCTGCTCACCATTTCTTCTGAGAAGCAATTCCAAAGGATAGCTTTGTCAACATACTTCTTATCCGTGTAGCAAATAATCAATAGATAGTCTAGGATTTTATCGATGTCAACATTGGCGCGACATAATGACAAAAGGAAATTTCTAACATAATCATAGAATATTTTGTATTTGTAATTGCTATCATTTACATCCTGTACTTGAGTGAGGAATATCCTACTTTGTGATATTTGGCTATGAATCCCATTAAACGCTTCCATCATTTTTTCTACCGCTTTATAAGTATTAGAGTATGGATTGGGTTTGTCTTTCGCATTTAATAATTTTTGCCACTCAAAGCTATTTTTATTATCCTCTACTGCCTTATCAATCTCAGCAAATTGTTCCTCCAGATGCCAGCAAATCATGTTGACCGTGCATTCTTCTCGATTCAATTTTTCAATTGGATCAGGCAATCCTTTGATTTTTCTATTAACATTTATTCTTTTTTCCTTGGGAGTATTGGCTAGGATACCCGTCTTGGCATAATCGATGATTTGAGCCCCAATAACGCTCATAATCTTAATATAATTATCTCTTTGTTCTGATTGTGGGAGACTCCAAAGGGTAGTGATATCATTTACACACTGGCCTATACCTCCTTGCATCCCATTGCAATCTGTTTCAATGAGTTTATCCATGTTATTGATAGGATAAGTAGGTTTTGGCTGTTTCTTCTCTTCTACTGTTTGTTCAAGAGGAATATGTAGAATAGTATTACTTTCTTGTTTAACGATAGCATTCAGGAGCCTACCCTCAGCGATACCGTATATGTGATCTCCATCAAAATCTGCTGTTCCTAATCTTAATGCTGTGCTATCCCATATGTTGATCACATAACCCTCGCTGGTATAATCAAGATATTTTGCATCTTCACAATCTGGCTTAACTACCTCAGCAATTTTCCATTCTCTGGCGATATGAGGAAATCGACATAAGCCCAGCCTTCCAACCTTTTTAGAATACCAAAACTGATTGTAGACCTCATTTTGCTTTAGTACTCCTGTCACAGGCAAGCTAAAAGCATATTGAGCCAATCCAACAAGATCAGGTACTAAAGTTTGAAAGCTACCTCTCAGATACAACATACCTTTGCAACTTCGATCCCTAAAGCCTTTTAGATCATTTTTAATTTTGTTCTGTATGTAGTCATCATAAAATAAATCGACGTTGGCCTTAAGTGCTTCATAATAGGCAGGTAAGTAATGTTTTTCTTGGAATTGTATTTCACCTGTTTCTTCATCAACCTTATCTACCATACCCCTATATTTCACAAACTCCGTAATATCATTTCTAATATTTTTGTATTTGTTAACCGTCTTATAGCATAGTTTTTCAACCTGATCTTGGCTTAATGATAATGTTTGAAGCGGTTGGCAACTCAAAACCACACTATCATTGAGATGCTTTGCGTCCGAGTACGCCGATATGTTGAAGGTTCTTTTATATCCATGGGTTTCAGTTGTAAAAGCATAGGACCAAGCATCATAATTGGCATATAGCTTATGGAATTTGAATTGTGACTTTGTTAGTATAACATCGACTAAAAGATTCCCCTCAGCATCAAATAAATCCCATGTCTTACCCCACATGTCAGTGATTTGCTTAACACCTTTTTCTAAGGCAAATCCTTTAATATCGAAGGTAAATAAATCTCCCTTTCCGCACGGAATGAATCTGAATTGCCAGCAGGCGGGAATTTTGCTCTTGCTCTCATCTCCATTATCTTTAATATCTTTACTGATATCAATTGCCAAATCATTGCAAAACTTTAAAGCGCACTCTACCGATACCAAACCAGCACCATCGAATGGCATGATCTCAGTTTTTTGCTTTCGATTATTGACTACCTCATACTGATCTTTACCTGTCTCTTTTACCAGATCAAAGATTTCTTCCTTAAAATCATCTATAATCACGATTCTGGGCATGGAGGTTAAAGGAATAGAATCAGTGGAGCATAAAGCAAAATAACTTGAGAATTTAGCAAAAACATCGTACTCCTGATCGACAGGCAAACCGCAAAGCAATATATCATTAACCTTATCAAATATTGCTTCTCTGACGAATGCTGCCTTGGAATTGCGTATGTTCCCGGAACTAGCCATAAGGCGTTTAAATCTATCTTCATTAAAGGTTAAGTACCCTTTAGAACCCTTATATAAATCAATCTCCTCACCAATGTCAGCAATTATAACGTCCTTAATATAGGGATAATTCGAGCGTTTAGATGCTGGCTTTGTATTGTCAGGATTGAGATGTTTAGTGATCCTTAATAGTTCAGATTCTCGCATAAGGGTTGAATGTTTGATTAGCTTATCTTGGTCGACCTCTACATTATTATCTTTGAAATGTTTTATCTTTAATTTTAAAATTTGGTTCATTTTTTGGTCGATTGTCATAGAATCATATCTCCTCTTATTATTATTTTTCTCTCTATTTGTAGTGGGTGACCATAATGCACTGCTCAGGACTGTCAATTGATGGGGAACGCGACCATACTCCTTACCATCTCTTCTCCGACTTCTAGTGGATCAACTTATTTTTTTATCAAAGATCAACTTTCTTATGTTTTTTCTTGAAAGCCATGTATTTTTTGAGGAATTGGTGTTATAATACCAATAGTGAATCTTACAGAATGAGTTGGATGTAAATTTCGAAGAATCTCTTATGTACTAATGAACGACTAAATCAGCACAAGCAATGGCAACACCCCTTAATAATAATGTTGTTAGAATATCGCCATAAAAGGACAGACCTCCCCCTTGAAAGCAATATCAGATTAGACCCGCAGGATTTTAATCCTTGCAAGATAATATTGAGGAAAAATGGACACAGATATCCTGTGTTTTTTTATTTGCCTTTTTACCTCTTAAAAGACAACAAAAAAAGTGCTTCTAAATTGTTACAGCACTTATACCGTAAATATAAAGTGTTGAAACGTTTAAATTCTTATAAATATCACCATCCTTACAGATTTTTGTGGGTAAGTCTCTAATTGAGCAGACTTGTTCCACTTATGAATAGTATACACTTTGTGGGTTAATATGTCAAATTATTTTATGGAATTATTTCTTCGAATAAGTTATTTGCTCTCTCTGGGTCAGCATTAAACGAGACCTACAGTAAATTTTGACCCCCTATAATAAAAGAACTGAAAGATTGACCTTCAGTTCGAGAGTTTCTTATATTTTATATCAGAAATATTACCAATTCCCTTGAAATTCATATAAATACTTACAAATACTTTACCTGCCACACATAGGTTGCTCTACCACGCATAAGAGTTAGTTGCCCTAGACATTTGAAAGCGCTATCCTTATAAACAAAGTCATTGTTCTCCTTCCATAATGGCAACCATTCAACACTCTGGAATTTTGGATCAGGATTAGAACCATCAGTGATTATCAACCGCCGTCAAGCAATTTATCAAGTACAACGTTAAACAGTCTTGCCCTTAACCACCACTGTCCACTACCACCTTCTCAAATACTATCTCCTCCAGACTCTCACATTTGCCCTGTAATGGGTTGCTCTGGACGTTTGCACATCCACTACACACATTTAAGGACTCAACAGTGATTCAATTCCGCCCCTCTCACGCATTCCTGAGGCGTCAGGCGATATAAACAGATAAATTATTTTTCAATAAAGGAATTGAAGGATATTTGTAGAAACATTTCAGTAATTGATAATTGAATAGTCATGACGCATAGTTGAAAATGGTTAAGATTGACATGCAATTAGCAGAGGTATAATTGCACCAAGCAGTGATAATAAGATTATTCAATTTATCACTAAAGAATAGCGTGAATGCGACCGACGGGATTCACATTTATAGAGAAATCCACCACACCTCTTTTACTTAATACGGGCGTATATACATGGCTACATACATATTTCCTAATGGTGCCTAGCAAATTTGTTTTAAGCAATATCAAAAGTTGATGCAATTGCTATTGGTTCAAATTATTACAGAAGAAGTAACGCATGGTGAATGAAAATATTTTCATTCTGGATAAGGAAGGACGAAAGCGTGTCCTTAAGCATGTGTCATATTAACGTAGCAGAAGAAATAGAGCAAGAGCCGATTCAAGTATATGGATTAAAATGTAAAAAAACGTTTAATAAACTTTACGGGTCTGAGATAGCACATGGTTATATTGAAATTTATTACACCAAGTCAATAAATGAGAGCGAAGGACGACTACTTAACCCAGAAACTGTGGATAATTGGAAATTATTATGAGACGGCATACCAACTAACGACAAAACTGGTCAATAGTATTGAGATTGTCTTTACAAATAGGAGCAGGTGAGCATTTGTTGTCGCAAATATAGATGCACTCAAAGCAGCAATTCCAGTTCCATTTATAATGATAGAAGTTTGAATTGAGGATGTGCATTCTCATATGGAATATTTCGAAGAAACCTATTTGAATTTAAAATGGCATAAGCCTTTCATATATAAAATTGGTATAAGGAAAAAAGAACCTTTTAATGAACAAGAATATATGGTGCACGTTGACTATGATGATGTTATTGAATTTAATTTTATTAAATTTAAACTCAATAATAGATTGCTTTATGAATGGAGAAAAAAGGGAGAGTTAATATGGAGCATGAATGCTATTTTTGATTATCGGAATAATGAAATAAGAAAGAGAATTGCATTGTTTGGATCAATTAATATGATCTTAAGTGATGAAGTATTCGAAAAGTTAAAGATTTTTCAAATGGACATGATGTTGACTTGGGAATCTGTAAATTGTGCCGAATTTTAGGTCGGTAAAGTCACGCATAGGGATTTCATAAGAGAGTGATTAGGGGTGCATATTTCTACTAGATGAATTAAAGAAGGTGGATATTCATTGGATGAAAAGGATCTTGATCAATCAATTAAGACACTGAACGAGCAACAAAAAGTACTTATCGCAATGTATGAGCAGTTCGCACAAGAATACCTCAAAATTCTTTATAATAATCAATGTCAAATTTGTGGCGAAACCATTGAAATATCTTTTGGCAGTTTTCTGAGTGAAGTTCATCATTTAAGCAATTCGAGGTTAAGCCCTGGCCTTGGAAATATGATAGTCGTATGCCCGAATCATCATGTAATGTTCAATAGGGGTGCAATTACCATTGATATTGATAAAAAGATCGTTATTCATTGTAATTCAGATAATCCATTGAACAATAAGCAAATTCAATTAAAGCATGAGATTAACCGGGGCTACCTTGAGTATCATAATAATAATATCTTTATTAATCCCATTGAACCCGCTGAGCCCCAAGAGGATATAACTATTGAAATTGACACTAACAATGTACAGTCTGTGAACTTCGGAAACACAGTAACTATACGAGATATTAGTACTCTTGAAGAATTCGAAATTAAGCTCGAAGAAAAATTTAATAGAAGATTTATGAGACCAATTGAAAAGGAATTATATCTTAAGTTCAAAAATGATAGTATCTTACATGACGGCTTTCAATACAAAATAATTAGTATTATGACGGCATCTGATGTAACTAGAAGGAACCTAACAAGAGAGTTCGGTATAAATCCAATTACAATTCCTAGGCGTTGATTGAACCCTTAGTAGCATTTATATCCTTGAGATGGGTGTAATAATAGAAATTGCATTGTTTTCCCAAAAATTTCTTGTTTCACGCTGTGTAGAAGTAGATATCTTCCTTGTCTGAATCAATGATAATCTTTAGTTCATCGCTATTATCATTTTCTGTGTTCTGAACGTTTTAAGCATCGTTTAACGAGACGATTGATAAACTTTATTTGGCACAAAGTATAATATTGTCAGAAGTCACGGCTAGAATATGTACGTTCAGGAAACTTCAATTGATATTAAGTTCTATGTGCATAGGGAAGACCTTTTGAATATTGGTAGGTTTTCCCTATGTCTTTGTCCAATAAAGATTTTGCGTTAATCAGAAGCCCCTTTGATTGGATGCGAGGCTTCTAATTATGATGAGGTTACTCTAGTCTTTTAAAGTACTTGAAACCTTTGCAACAATCAGTCCAGTCCAATTATTAGGCTTGAAATTAGCCATCCCAATAGCATCTCACTCATAGCATATATTATTGGTAATGAAGTGGTCGGTTTGAATGTCACCGTAGCCAGTAGTAGTGAAAGTTGTAAAACTAAAATAAAGGAATGTGCTATAAGGCCGCTTAGGCAAGCTTACTTTATCCACAATTACGCAATAAGGTAAGTTAAACACCATGCAATATTGCTAAATATTACATGAAGCAGGCTTGCTTATCAGCTATCGACTACAATAAGTTGTATAATTGCTTGGCATACCTCAAAGTGTACGGTATCATGTGACTGCTTAAAATATACTTAAAGAGGAGCGAGACATCAATGAAGGGGCATATCTTTAAACCAAATTGTAAGTGCGATAGAACTAAAAAGTGTACATGTGGAGCAAAATGGGCTTATATTGTAGATGTCGGGAGGGTTGACCCTAAAACTGGCAAGCGAAAACAAGAAAAGAAAAACGGCTTTCGTACAAGGAAAGAGGCTGAGGAAGCGTTAGCTATCCTACTGAGTGAAGTAGCTAACGGCACTTATGTGAAAGAGGCAAACATCACATTTGAAGATTTCTCAAAAGATTGGTTAAAGGCATATGCTGGTACGGGTAGAGTGATGAATATCCGTAAAAGTTGCAAAAACCCGCCTGTGGTGCGGGCTATAGGGTTCCTTATTAGCTCAAAGGTAACGAAAAGGTAACATTTTGCGTTCAGAGGGGAAAAGCCACCCCGCCGCGACTTCGGAGGAGAGCTTTGTAGCTTGTGGCTCTACTGACGCAATCGGTAGGCTCGCCGCTGTAAACAATTTATCCTTTTAAATTTTCCGATAACCACACCCATTGAGAAGTTCGACAAAATCCATTTCCTCAATTCGAGTCCGATAACTGAGATTATGAAAAGTATTTAAACGTTCGAATCCTCGTTTATGGTCAAATTTGACCTTGAGCGTCTATTTGCGTGTTTTCAGCATGACCAATTTGGGCATCAGAAAGTGTATTTTTGCTGTGCTGACACAAATGCTGATTGCTCCCAATAGCTCCTGATTGCTATTCTGCCCATAATGACAAAAGATGCTGGAATTCCATCAGCCAGGGACATGTGCTGCTGCTGTGGTGTATGCCAACTTGAATCCCCTGCAATTCAGATCGTAAAGATATGCGCATAATTTTTTATTAGTCCAGGAATTAATTATCTATAGAATATTGTTACAGTTACAGTTGTTACACCTCCCACTGCATCCTTTGACGTAGCCGTGTTCAACTACTTTATGTATACGCATCTGTTGTGTTCTACAGCCTAATGCATTTGCTCGATTTCAATGTTGAAAAAAGTGCTAATTTCTTAGAAAAACTGGTATTATACAAGCTCTTGGTAATGTTTGATATATCTAAAAATCCAGCAAAATCACTATACCCAAACTGTTAAATTCTACATATATTTAGCAATACCTCCGTGTTATTTGTAATTTAAGATAATTTTAAGAAACTTTCCATATATATTATTTAATGTCTTCACCCATATTAAAAAGCACCTGCCTTTTCCAGCAAATGCTTGTAAGATTATGTTAAAATTACTTCTGAAGGTTGTATTGCAGTATTATCATCAAGATTATTAATAATTAAATTCGCAGTAATATTCTCCTGAATTAATTTGCCTCTTTCTAATTCAAGTTTTTCATTTAAATATTTATGCTTCATTTCAAATTCGGCAATAACTTCGCTCCATTTCTTTACATAAATTTTATAGCTGTCAACTTTAAAGGCCAATGATCTTTCTCCATGGCTTTGATTACTTTTAATTTCATTTTCTACAAACTTGCTTGTATCAAAATCATTTCCTATTAAATAAAATTGCCAACTCATATTTTCCGCATTAAATTCAGGTTGAGATAAGATTACACTCATGTATTTCTTAACTTGACTTAATTCTTTCTCTCCTAATTTAATATTTGGGTGTTTTAATTCAACAACTATATTATTAAAACCTATAGAGTTTATTTCCTGTCTTACGGCAAATATATCCATTTCCTTATTTTTATGGGGATGGTTTATCTTTCTTTTTTTGTCTTCTCCAGTCAATATATAAACATATCTTCTTAGGGCTTCTTCAAAATCTGGTTCTTCAGCAGTTACCAGATTATACTGTTCTCCAAATAACCAGTAGTGTTTCTCAATAAAATTCTGCAAATGATAAACTTCATTTGCTTTTAAAATTTTATTAAATACCAATTGCTTTAATTCATCAACTGCTTTATATCTATCTTTAATAAGACTTATCGTTTTAATAATATTTGTCATTTTAGTCGAATTTAATAAGCAAGCAAGTTCCTCCCTCTCTTCAGAATCCAACTCAATTACTTCATCTAAAATTTTAAATAAGTTTTCACACTCACCTGATTGCATTATTAAATCAAGAAATCTTACCATTGTTTTCTTCTGTTCAATATTTAAATTTGCAAATATTTTAGGTTGAACTTGGTAAATTTCCCTCACAAGTGTTTCCAATTCAGTTTTTTTAATATTTTCAAAATAATTCTTAGTATCATAATTTGGAAACGCTTTTACTTTTTCTAACTCATCAATTAAGTTATTTGAAATTCTCCTTAAGAATGGTTTTCTTTTCCTCTTTATAAAATTATCTATTTCTTTTTTTATAAATTTATATTCTATACTCGCCTTTGTATATCCACTTATTGCAAGTTGAAAATCATTTTCCGCTTTTTTGAAATTAAAATCGTCAAAAATTTTACTTTTAGTGTAAATACTATGATAAAAATTATCACCTTTATTATTTAATGATGTAGTTTCTTTAAATAATTCTACACCTTCTGAATTCAAGAAATAATATTGGGAATATTCATTGTTAAGTTTTTCATTCCATTGTATGTATCTGACCTCGAAATCGAGCATTTTATGATGTAATATAAATATCTCTGAATCCAAAATGTTAATAGAATAATCTAAGTTAATTCCATTGATCTTAATGGTATATTCTTTATTTCTGTTTAATTCCAAGAACCAGCAAAATTCACTACTTAAATATTTATTTATATCTTCAATGCTTCCTAATCCATATACATTACTAAATATAACCTTAGTGCCTATTGGCTCATCCGTTTCAAACATTTCTTCATCGTTAAAATTATCAAGATTGTCGATGTTAATAGTTATTATATATTTATATCTTTTTTTGTTAACTTTATCTTGATAAATTGTTTGCCATGTAGCACTAGTGGCAAAATGATAAAATGTTAATCGTCCAACTCCGTTTTTACCATGTATTGTAGAGATATTTCTTTTTTCAGATGGATTGATAATTTTCTCTGAATCAAAAAATGGCTTAAATTTCTTATCAAGTTCATTTTTAGGAATTCCGTAACCATTATCTGCTATTGAAATACCATCAATACCACCCAAAATGTTTTTACTATATGTTAATTCTACCCTAGAAGCTTGAGCATCAAAGCCATTCCATATGAATTCTACTAAAGCTTTTAGTGGACTATATTTTTGCAGTGACTTTTTAATACCAGATGAAGTAATCTGAATATTAGCCATTATTGGCCCCCCTTTGAGTGTTTGCTTGTGCTCACCCATTATTTCCATTTTTATATCTTTCCTTCCGTGCGCACGTTGTGCGCTTCATATATATTTCCTAGAAATCATCGCTCCTGCGGTGCGCACGTTGTGCGCTTCATATATATTTCGTAGAAATCATCGCCCCTGCAGTGCGATGTAAGACAACCGACTA
>Ga0326727_10022174_pt1 | contig 12315 bp, 10 predicted proteins | sample MB2enrmetagenome_FD_207643 | JGI IMG/M metagenome (GOLD analysis project Ga0326727, IMG submission 207643) | Lab enriched peat soil microbial communities from McLean, Ithaca, NY, United States - MB29MY | ecosystem: Environmental > Terrestrial > Soil > Wetlands > Peat | place: USA: New York...
ATCTGGTGGAACTCGAGGCCGGCAGGTCTTCGCAAGCCACCTTGCTCGGACGCGCCGAAGTCACAATCGAATCGCTTTACCTTTCGCCAGCCCTTGCGGAACGGTTGAACCCGGGGCGCCATCGCCCCCGTCGCGCAGCCAGGCAATTGGAGCTACTGGAGCACACACGGTGAAAAAGCCAAAACTACCGCCAGACTTCGTCAAACTTTGCAAGTCGGTGACAGCAAAGCGTCCCAAGACAGTGATTGACCACATTCTCAAGCATGGGCACATCACGACCGAGGAATTGAAAGAAACATACGGCTACAACCATCCGCCGCGCGCGGTTCGGGACGTTAAAGAAAACGGCATTCCCATTGAAATGTTCCGGGTAACCGGCAGCGATGGCCGGAAGATTGCCGCCTACCGGTTTGGCGATCCGAAAACGGCCCGGTTTGGAAGCCAAGCCGGGCGAACCGCATTCGCGAAAGAATTGAAACAAAAGCTGGTCGCTCTTCAAGGCCCGCGCTGCGCAATCTATTTGGAATCATTTCCAGCGACCGAGTTGCAGATTGACCACCGGGTTCCTTTTGAAGTCGCGGGTGATGTCCGCGACGTTGTGACGAAACCTGAGGACTACATGCTCCTGTGTGGTTCAGCCAACCGCGCCAAATCCTGGTCATGCGAGCACTGCCTGAATTGGCTCGAACTGAGGAAACCGGAGATTTGTCGTGATTGTTACTGGGCTTATCCGGATAACTACACGCACGTTGCCATGAAAGCGGTCCGGCGGGCGGACATCCTCTGGTCCGGCCCCGAAATTGAAACTTACCAGAGGCTCAAAAAACGCACTGTAGAGCTGCAAAAGAATATTCCTGCCTACGTCAAAGAACTTGTCGAAAAACACCTGGAGATTTAGCAACCGCAGCCAACAACTGAAACTTGACACCCGAATCGGGGGCGAGGAACACTTTTATCAATGCCTCCAATAAAATGACCGAATCCGAAAGTCTCAAGTCGTTCATATCAATAAGATTACACCACACTAATTCAACAAACGATACCAATTGTCCCGCTGATGCGGCTCGTAGCCCGCGTCGCGGATCAGCCGCCGCATGTCCGCCACGTCCATGCGGTGGGCCGTCCCGGCCTGCGAGACGACGTTTTCCTCGATCATGATGCTGCCCAGGTCGTTCGCGCCGAATTTCAGCGCCACCTGCCCGATCTCCGGCCCTTGCGTCACCCACGAGCTTTGGATGTTGGGAATGTTGTCCAAATAAATCCTGTTGACTGCCTGCGTGCGCAAATAATCATGCCCTCCCGACGTTGGCGCTTTCAGCCGCGTGTGCTCCGCCTGAAACGTCCAGGCGATAAACGCCGTGAACCCCTTTGACTTGTCCTGCTGCGCGCGCACCCGTTCCAGATGTTCAATGCGGTCCTCCAGCGTCTCCACATGGCCGAACATCATCGTCGCCGTCGAAGCCAGGCCCAGCCGGTGCGCCACGTCCATCACCTCCAGCCAATCGTCGCTCATCGCCTTGAGCGGCGAAATCCGCCGGCGCACACGGTCCGCCAAAATCTCCCCGCCGCCGCCGGGAATCGAGCCGAGGCCCGCCTGGACGAACTGCGAAATAATCTCCTCCAGCGGCAATTGGAACACCTCGCGGAAATGAATGAACTCGCTCGGGCTGAACCCGTGGATGTTGATCTGCGGGAACTTCGTTTTGATGTGCGACAGCAGATCCAGGTACCATTGCAGCGAAAGCCTGGGGTGATGCCCCCCTTGCAGCAGAAGCTGCGTTCCGCCCAGCGCGAGCGTCTCCTCGATCTTGCGGTCCATTTCCTCCAGCGTGATGATGTAGGCGTCCGCGTCCTTTTCCGTGCGATAAAAAGCGCAGAATTTGCAGTACACATTGCAGACATTCGTATAATTGACGTTCCGGTCCACGATATAAGTGGCGATGTCGTTGCCCCGGCCCTGGTGTGTGTTGGCCTGGGCCAGTTGCCGCCGCCGGTCCGCCAGCGCCCCCAGCTCCGCCAGCGGCAGTCCGAAAAGCCGCCGCGCCTCCGCCTGGTCAATCCGTCCGCCGGCCCAGACCTTTTCCAACAGAGATGTGTCATCGCTCATGCCCTTCCATTTTAAAGCCAAAGCGTGAAAGTTCAAACCATCCCGCATCAGGGTTGATTCAGCTTGATTTGGAATGCTTGGTTTTGCGCGCAAATAGTTCATGCAAAGCCACTTGGGTTGCTTTTTAGAAAAAATGGCCTGTTTGGCGGATCAAGCCATGCTCGCAACAATGACATCATAAAGCATACTAAGTAGATATAGTATTGAAGGAGTGCTGAAAAATAGTGGTCAGGGCTGCGCTCAAAGGTTGCCTCTAAACCACCAGAGGCATGGAAATTCAGCGGCTTTCTGCCGAAAGCTGCGCCGGCGTAGCGGCGGATGGCAATCCGCCGCCGACTTTGTATGCCAACGGTGCGCGACGGTGGCGGCACAGCTTTCCAGACTTTAGAGTGGCCCCTGGTCGTGAAGGCGACTCTCTTTTTCCACTCTCTTTTTTCATTCGATTGCGCCAATCCTTTGCGGCATTTTGGTCGTTTTGAAAATGTCCGGCACATCCCATTACGTCCCGGCGGATCAGCGGTATTCCACCGGGGAACTGGTGCGGCGCCTCCTGGCGCTGGCCTGGCGCTTTCGCCGGGATTGTCTCTGGTCGGCGGCGCTGGGCCTGGCGCTGCTCCTGCTCGGCATCATCGGACTCAAGCTGCTGGGCGTGGTGATTGATGTCATCCGGCGCGCGCTGGACCCTTCGCTGCCCGCGCCCGTTTATCCGCTGGGCTGGACCCCGCCCGCCGGGTGGACGCCGTTGCGGATTGTCACGGCGCTGGCGCTGGCGATTGTGGCGCAGGCGCTGTTGCGGGCGGCGCTGACCTACGCCTATAACATGATCACCGCGCGGCTGACGCAGGGGGAAATTGTGCCCGCCCTGCGCGCCCAGCTTTATGGCAAGTTGCAGCGGCTCAGTTTCAGTTTCTTCGATCTGCACGGCTCCAACTCCATTTTCAACCGGGTGACGGGCGATGTGCAAAACACGCGGCTGTTCGTGGACGGGGTGTTGTTGCAGGGACTGAACATGGTTCTGACGCTGGCGGCCTACGCCTTTTTCATGTGGAAGATTCATCCGGCGCTGACGGTGGCCTGTTTGTCGGTGTCCGTGCCGTTGTGGGGGCTGGCGCATTTTTATTCCGCGCGGCTGCGTCCGGGTTATCTGCGCAACCGGGAGCTGACCGACGACATGGTGCTGTTGTTTAGTGAAAGCGTGCGGGGAATGCAAACGGTGAAAGGCTTTGCCGCCGAGCGGCACCAGGTCCGGCGGTTTGAAGCTTCCAACGATGAGGTCTCCTCCCAGCAGCGGCGGATTTTTTGGGATTTGTCCATCTTCACGCCCGGCACGCAGATGTTGTCGCAAATGAGCCTGGTGATTTTGTTCGCATACGGCGGGTGGTTGTATGTGCGGGGGCGGATTCCGTTGGGCGGCGGGTTGGTGGTCTTTGCGGGTTTGCTCCAGCAGTTCACCGGGCAAGTGGCCAACATCTCCACCATCGCCAACTCCGTCCAGCAAAGCCTGGCGGCGGCGCGGCGGGTGTTCGAGGTGCTGGACACCCCGGTGGAGGTGCAAAGCCGCCCCGGCGCCCTCGCGCCCGGGCGGTTGACGGGGCGGATGGTCTTTGAGGGCGTCACCTTCGGCTATACGCCTGGCAAACCGGTGCTGACGGACGTCTCCTTCGAGATTAAGCCTGGCCAAGTCGTCGGCATTTTTGGCATGACGGGCGCCGGCAAGAGCACCTTGCTTGGTTTGGTGCCCAGGTTCTACGATCCGCAAGCCGGCCGGATTCTGGCCGACGGGCGGGATCTCCGGGAGTTGGAACTGGACGCTTACCGGCGTCAGATCGGCCTGGTTTATCAGGAGAGCTTCTTGTTTTCCAACACGGTGGCGGCGAACATTGCCTTTGGGCATCCGGCGGCCACGATGGAAGAGATCGAGCGGGCGGCGCGGATCGCCTCGGCGCACGAATTTATATGCGGGCTGGCGCATGGCTATGAGACGGTGTTGGGGGAATCGGGCGTGGATTTGTCCGGCGGCCAGCGTCAGCGCCTGGCCCTGGCGCGCGCCTTGCTGTTGCAACCGCCGGTGCTGATTCTGGACGACCCGACCGCCTCGGTGGATGCGCGGACGGAAAATGAAATCGTGTCCGCCCTGCGCGAAGCGATGAAGGGCCGGACCACGCTGGTGGTGTCCGGGCGTTTGAGCCTGTTGCGCCGGGCCGATTTGATTCTAGTGCTGGACGACGGCCGGCTGATCCAATCCGGCACGCACGAGGAATTGGTGCATCGTCCCGGCCCCTATCACGAAACGGCGCTGTTGCAGATTATGGATCTAACCTGACAGCAGCATTCCTCCTTCCGGGGGAGCGCACGCGCCCCCGCGTGCGGCGGGCCGCGCCTCGCGTCCCGCATCACCTCCTCCATCAATTTGGATGTGTCTCGCCCTACCATCCAAGACTGACGTATTACCGGGTCTTGTCGTTTTCATGCGGAGATGGTATATGTTGGATTATTTCCGTCTCCCAAAGCGCCGGTGATGCCTGTGATGGCGGATTCAATTCTCACGTTTTAAGTTTGAGCGATTGGGTGGCGAAAGCGAGACACGCCCGCAAATCGTCGCGGTCCAGATCGGGGAATTCGGCCAGCAGGTCTTCAAACGTGTCGCCAGCCGCCAGACATCAAGCATGGACTCGACCGGATAGCGCGAGTGGCGGATGGCCGGTTTGCCGTGGCAAATCTCCGGGTCAATCGTGATACGGGACAAAAGCTCGTTCATGTGCTGAACTATTGCCGCATTGCATGAAAACGACAAGCATTCCATTTCGTCGCACCGATGCTTCCCAACCCCAGATCACCTCGGCGGGTGCGCTTTTATCCACGCGATGGGAGAAACAGCCGTAACATCATGAGCCTTTGCAAAATCGCGGTCATAGGAGACGATGGGGAGTTTTTCGCGGCGCGCCTCCACCATGAGGGCGGCGTCGCAGTCATGAAAGCAAGACACGATCAGTTCTGGCGGCCCAGCCTTGTGCGGACTCGCCGGCGTGATAAATCCCATCCCCTTTCAGGCTGCCGAACAGCGCCTCCAGCGTTGGCAGCGGCTTGATGACGACCTCGCCATTGGTTTTGCTTTCATATTGGATTTGCGAACCCTTGGTGAGGCCCAGGAATTTGCGCACGGCTGCCGGCAGAACGGTGTGTCCATTGTTCGATGATATTCGAGCAGTTGCTTTCATGGCCTTACTGTTGCACAATCGGCATTCTGTTGCAAATCCTAATAACTGGTGGCGCTTGGTGCAATTGTTTCCAGCCTCGTAAGCGCCTTTCCCTTGGATTTCCTTCGACACTACAAAAAAACCAAAACTTTTTTTCCAGCTATTTTCAGCTATTTTCACTTCCAGCCCCGGAGAAAGGGTCGGGCGCCCGGCTGGATAGGCCCGGGTTTATGAGCGCGCCATCGAACATCAATTCCGCGAACGCCGCAGCCGCCAAGGGAGACGCCGCGGCGCGGGAGGCCATTACTTATTTCAACCCAATGGAGGAGCGGGAGGCGGACAAGGCGCCCTTGCAAATGGCGCTGATCCGCCGGATTTTCCGCTACACCCGGCCGAACGCGGCGAAGCGGAACTGGCTGTTCTTCCTGACCTTCACGCGCGGTTTGCAACTGCCGGCGCTGGCCTGGCTGATTGGCCGCACCATCAACGGGCCGATTTCCGGGCGCGATTTGCCCGGCATCCGCTGGTATGCCGCCGGGTATTTCGCCCTCGCGCTGGTGACGGTGGTGACGTTCCATTTCCGCCAGCGGTTCGCGCTGGAATTGGGCGAGGCGGTGGTCCACGACATGCGGACGGATTTGTTCGCCAAACTGATGACGATGCCGATGTCGTTTTTCAACCAGACCAAATTCGGGCGCATCATCAGCCGGCTGACCTCGGACATAGACAGCGTGCGGGCCGGGGTGCAGGACGTGGCGTTTGTGCTGGTGGTGCAGGGGCTTCAAATGGCGGCTTCGGGGGCGCTGATGGCGTGGTATGATTGGAAGCTTTTTTCGTTGATGGTCCTGATGGCGCCGATCATCTGGGCGGTCAACGAACATTACCGGCTGGAAATGGGCCGGCGGCTGCGCAAGGTGCAGGAAACCTGGAGCCGGGTTTCCTCCACCCTGGCCGAATCGGTCAGCGGCATCCGGGTGACGCAGGCCTTCGTGCGGCATGAGGTCAACATGGGCTTCTTCCGAAAATTGATTGACGTGCATGGGGAAAACAACGTGGGCGTGGCCCAGGCCTCGGCGGTGTTCGTGCCGCTGCTGCAATTGAAGAGCCAATTCTTCCTGGGCGCGATGGCCTTTTTGGGGGCGTTTGGCGCCTTGCGCTGGCATGGCTGGCTGCACATGGAGGTGGGCGATTTGGTGATGTTTTTTTTCCTGGCCAACCTGTTCTTCGAGCCGGTGCAAGTCATCGGCAACCAATTGAACCAGGCGCTGATGGCGATGGCGGGAGCGGAACGGCTGTTCCGCATGCTGGACCAGGAACCGGAATGGCGCGACGCGCCGGACGCCAAACCGATGCCGGCCATCCAGGGCCGCGTGGAATTTCAGGGCGTGCATTTTGAGTACAAGCCCGGCCGGCCGGTGCTGATGGACATTTCCTTTGTGGCCGAGCCCGGACAAACCGTGGCGCTGGTGGGGCAGACCGGCAGCGGCAAGACGACCCTGGTGGGATTGCTCCAGAAGCTTTATCCGCCCGCCCAAGGGCGGGTGCTGGTGGACGGCATGGACTTGAAGGAAGTCACCAGCGATTCGCTGCGCTCGCAAATGGGCAGCGTGCAGCAGAACAATTTCCTCTTTTCCGCCTCCGTGCTTGACAACATCCGCTTCGCCCGGCCCGAGGCCGCGGAAAGCGACGTGCGGGCGACGCTGGCCGCGCTGGATTGCCTGGACTTGCTGGAGGCGCTGCCGCAGAACTTGCAGACGCCGGTGGCGGAGCGGGGCGCGTCGCTCTCCTTTGGCCAGCGGCAACTGGTCTGTTTCGCCCGCGCCCTGCTGGCTAACCCGCGCATCGTGGTGCTGGACGAGGCGACCAGCGCGATTGACACCGTTACGGAGGCGCGATTGCAACGCGCGCTGGAGATTTTGCTGCGCGGGCGCACGTCGTTTATCGTGGCGCATCGGTTGAGCACGATTCGCAAGGCCGATTTGGTCCTGGTGCTGGAGCAGGGACGAATCGTGGAACGCGGCACGCATGAAAGTTTGCTGCGGCAGGAGGGCGTCTATGCCAGGCTGCACCGGGAATTTGTCAGCGCCCAGCCGGGGTGAGGGTGGGGGAACAGACGCCGGCAAAATAGTTTGAACGGATTGCAAGGGGCGTCGTCTTATGCTTTGTAATGCAAAGTGAGTGTCCACATCTGCAATGAATGAGGCTGAATTTATGAATGGCCGGAAGCGCTGGCTGGTGGTGTTTGTTTATGCCGCGGCCATGGCCTGGGTCGAGGCGGCGGCCGTGCTCTACCTGCGGACGCTGATGGGCCGCCTCGAACCCTATCAGCCCAATCCCCTGCCTGTCACCGGCAATTTGTCTTCGGTCGAAGTGGCTCGCGAAGCGGCCACCCTGATCATGTTGCTGGCAGTCGGAATTCTCGCCGGCCGCGCCTGGCGAAGCCGCCTGGGTTATGCGGCGGTCGCCTTCGGCGTCTGGGACATCTTTTATTATGTATTCTTGAAGGCAATGTGCGGATGGCCGCGGTCGGCGATGGATTGGGACATTTTGTTTCTCATTCCCTTGCCCTGGTGGGGACCGGTGCTTGCGCCTGTGTTGATTTCACTGCTGCTGATCCTTTGGGGCACGCTGGCCTGTCAGTTGGAACGCGTCCGAACGCCTGTTCTGCCGGAATTGGTGGCGTCCGGCTTCGGCGCGGCCGGCATCGCGCTTGGACTTTGGGTATTCATGGCGGACGCGATAACAGCCGCTCCTCAGGGTGAGGTTGCGATCCGCAACGCACTGCCCGCGAGTTTCAATTGGCCGCTGTTTTGCGGGGCGCTGTTGCTGATGGCCGTGCCTGTGGCAGAACGGATCTGGGCTTGTTTGCAGAGGAGTCCGCAGGATGGAATGCAATGAAATAGCCGCAGCAAGGCCCAGCCCGGCAAGCGGCAACCAAAGGGCTGACGCTGAATTGAAAATTTGTCATTGAGAATTTCTCATTTGTCATTCGAGCTGTGGCTCAGGAAAACATCCTATTGGAATTCCACGGACACGGCCTGATAATATGGCCGCAGGGTCGATGGGCAAGAAAATCGCGGCCACGATTTCACGCAGCGTATCCGCCGCTCTCAGCCGTCGCGAGTGGGGCGAATTTCCGCCCGGCCAGCCCAGGCACTTGACCAAAAACTTGACTTACACTGGACTGATGGGCATCCTCGTTAGCATGAGTTATCAGCCGCAATTTGCCATTACCCCTGCCTTGCTGGCGCGGGCGGAACGAATCGCCGCCCTGCGCGAGCGCATTCTGGCCGCAACGGTGCAGGTGCCGTGGATTCCCGCCTTGCAAAAGGATACGCGCACACGCAACACGCATTCTTCAACGGCCATTGAGGGCAACCCCCTGACATTGGAGCAGGTGCGAGCCGTGGAGGAAGGGCGGGAAATCCCGGCGGTGGCCCAGCGGGCCAAGCGTGAAGTGACAAATTATTTCTCGGGGCTGCGTTTCATTGAAACTCAATCAAGCAAGAAGTCCATTTCCCATGAGGATGGCCTTTCACTCAGAGCATCTCTGTAGAACAATGCGTTGACATTATGGAAGATGCAAACCAACACCAAACGTCACGTCCACCCTCTGTGCCGGCGCAGTCGCCTCCGAACAAGGTTTACATGACAGGGGGCGAGATGCCTAAGACATTCCTTTATGACGTCCTAATGAAGGCATTCACCTGCTATTCGGTTGCTTTGGGCCGAGCAAGGGACGGCCTATTCTCCAGTCTCGGGACCGGGGTGCTTGTGCGGAGGGGAAAGCGATTCGGCATTCTGACCGCTTACCACTGTCTGCACTCCTGCTCCCCTGCGGTCCAATTGGGATCAGACCACGGCGACACGCTTTGGCTCATCCTTAACAGAGGACGAACCGTCGTGGTGCAAGCGCGGGAGGCGCTAGAGCACCCGCTCGCAAAACCACATTCCGCGGAATTTGGCCCTGATCTCTCTTTTATCGAGATATTGTCTATTGAGCGCCTTGGCACGTTCAATGCAGTTGGCTCATTCTGGTCGCTTGACCGGAGCCGACCGCAGATCATGCAGAATTTCGGGATCCCATACACGCCGATTGCCTCAATTGGATATCCTGAGGTTCATTACAACACAATCAAAGACGGAAATGTGGTTCGCCACCAGGTCCGCCATATGGTTTACCAAAATGCCATCCAAACGGGCGATGTGTTTGAAAAAGACGGGTGGGATTACCTAGACACCACAATTTGGTATCCGGGTTCTCCTGACTTGCCTTCCTCTTTTGCAGGTGTCAGCGGAGGACCTGTTTGGGGCATGGAATTGCGAAAACACAAGAGCGACGGCCATATCAGCATCGAAAAATATGCGCTGATCGGGATTACGTTTTACGAGATCTACAGAAAGGGAGACGAAGGACGATTGCGGGCACATTTCATCAACTCGGTTTACGATCTCGCTTGGAGAAATCTGGGCTGAATTGTCTTAATATCGCTCTGAATTCATTAGCACTTGTTGGAGGCTCAAGGGTCTGGAAATTCGGGCAGCGGCGGGGTCGCGCCCTCGCAGGTACAGACATATCGCGCCACCTGGTTGGCCCGGCGGCTGATGGCATCCAGCGGCTTTCCGGCCAGCACACCCAACGCCAGCGCCGCCGTAAAGGCATCGCCGGCCCCGACGGTGTCCTTGACCGCGACGGGCTGGCCGGGATCCTCGGCCCATTGGCCCCCGGCATAAAGCAGGCTGCCCTGCGCGCCGCGGGTCAGGCACACCAGACGCTGGTCGCGCTGCCGCGCCAACTGTTCGATTTGCTGGCGCGCACTCCCGCGTAAGGCCAGCATTTCCGCCAGCACGGGCAGTTCGGCATCGTTGCATTTGACGATATTGGCCAGGCGCAACGAGGATTCGATGATGTCGCGCGAGAAATAATGCTGGCGCAGATTGAGGTCCAGAATCCGCAATGCGCCGGGGCGAACGGCGGCCACAAGCGCCTGAATCGTGCTCCGCGCCGGCTCGCGCCGCTGGGCCAGGGTGCCAAAGCACACCGCGTTCGCTTCGGCGGCGGCGGCCAGAGCGGTTTTTTCCAGGGCCAGACGGTCCCAGGCAACATTCTCGTGGATGGTGAAGCGCGGCTGGCCATCGGCCGAAAGTTCCACGCTGACCGTTCCCGTCGGGGCGGACGGATCCACTTGAATCTCCGCGACGGGCAGGCGGAGAGCTTGCAGCCGTTGCAGGATTTCCGCGCCCAGAGTGTCCTTGCCGACGCGCGAAATCACGCGGCTCCGCGCACCCAGGGCGCGGGCGTGAAAGGCGAAATTGGCCGGCGCGCCCCCCAGTTGTTTGCCGGAGGGCAGGACATCCCAGAGAATCTCTCCGAGGCCGATGACGTTGAAACTCATACCAGAATTGTGCCTTCCGCCCCCGGTCCCGCGCGCCCATACGCCGGCGCCGTCCGGGAAGCCCCGCGATTTGAAGCTAGGTTCCTGCTGTCCACAATTCAAGCCGAATCACACAGACAGCGCGGCAAGGGCGCAGGACAAAATTCTTCGCCTTCCTGGTAGGGCAGAGCTGCCGCTCTGCCCTAAAGTCTTGGGCGGCGCAGCAGCGCACTGGTGTCCAGCTATAAGTTGTTGAATACAAATGACTTCTGAATATCGAGTTGATCCCAAGACAAGAGATTTTCCTCCGTTTGTGTCGCAAATAGCTCTGCTGCAGGTACTTGCTCGAAAATGTTGACACTGCTGATTTGCAGGATTTCGTTCAAAGTTTTGCTCAGTCCCAGTTCCTTTTTTAAGATCGCCACCATCAGGTAAGCACAAAGGGCGCACCATATCTGGCATCGCACCGCGTTGTCCGAGCGACCATAAAAGGCGCGCAGTCGCAAATGTTGTTTGATCCATTTGAAGAACAACTCGACCTGCCATCGCTGCTTATAGAGTTGGGCGATCATCTCCGCGGAGAGCAAAAAGTTGTTGGTCAGCAGCACCAACATGACTTGGTGTTCGGGATCGAAGAACCGGATTTTTCGCATCGGCTCGGGAAAGGATTGTCGCGACCAATTGCTTTTCAACCGGACGGTCTGGTCGCATTTCAATCCCAAAGACTTGTTGACAGTCCTTCTCTCCAGGACGGCGAAGCTCACCGGTTCCTTACAACGCACCACAAAATAACCGCCCCATCGGTGCAAACGATAAAGGCGGACGAAATCCATGTAGCCCCGGTCCATGACATAGTAGGCTCCGGGATAGACGGGAATGTGATCGAGCATGCTCAAGTCGGCCACGTGGGCATCGGTCACAACAGCCCAGGCGGGCAAATTCCCCTGTAGGGAGAGCAGCAAATGGAGTTTGAGGGCGGCCTGTTGGGTCCGGGCGTAGTAGCCCCAGGGAAACAAATTCAGGGCCAGCGAAATGATCGAAGAATCCAAGGCGAAGACCATATTGGGCAAGTCCGGGTCGATGGCGTCGGGGCGGTAAAGGCGGCTGGCCCTTCGCATCAGCGTTTCGGCCAGGCTCTGGAAGAGCCGCCAATCCCGGTGCCGGTTGGCGTAGGCCAGATTGGTGCGCGTAATTCGGCCCCGGAATCCCAAATGGTAAAGCAAATTGGGTTTTGAATTCAGGCAGCCGACGATGTCGCGCAGGCTTTCCCGATAGGTCAGTTGTCCAAAACACATCGCCAGGAAATGGTCGTATTCGGTCAGGCCGCGCGGGGGTTTGGAGTTGGGAAATTTTTCGAGCAAGCGAGAAAATTCCCACGCATGGAGGTTGCTGGTGATCTGAGAAAAGAGAGTCGGATGCAGTTGCATCCCAGAGGATAGGTGGAAAAACGATTTAAACTATCGCGCGATTGTCGAGACTTATTTTTGGTTTTTGAACGATTTGTTGGCAGCGAAGTTCATGTCGATAGCAAGGCCTTCGCTCCAGAATGCTTGAAAAACAAGGGTTTTTACGAGGTTCCTCTCCGGATAGCTGGACACCAGTGCGCAGCAGCGCCGCCCTACCAAAGACGTGAAGA
>Ga0326727_10022175_pt1 | contig 12315 bp, 12 predicted proteins | sample MB2enrmetagenome_FD_207643 | JGI IMG/M metagenome (GOLD analysis project Ga0326727, IMG submission 207643) | Lab enriched peat soil microbial communities from McLean, Ithaca, NY, United States - MB29MY | ecosystem: Environmental > Terrestrial > Soil > Wetlands > Peat | place: USA: New York...
TGCATGATGTTGAGTTTCTTGAGAGGTCCGAGCGGATTGTTGTCGCGTTGGGTCGACAGGACCTCGCGTGCGTGCCGTCCCCACGCGGCAAACGAATGCGTCGGATGGCTGCTGCGGAACACTCCCGGCAAGCGGCGAAAGGCCTCGGCGATGGCGCCGATCTCCCGACTCACCGGCAGGTCGGCGTGGAACGCGACAGGCCGGGTGAGCGGCTTGCCGGCGGCTGCACCGGGCCAGGTCTCCGCGTAGGTGAATGCCGGCATCATCACGGTGCCGCCACTGCCGACGGCTTCGAGCAGTGCCGAGCATACGGTCGGTGCGCCGCCTTCGACATTGCCGAAGCTCGACAGCGAGGCGTGCACGACGAGGTGGTTGTTGCGCAAACTGAGCTGATCAAAAAGCTGCTTGAAGTCGTTACGAGTCATTCTGAGGTTGTCCCGAATACTCCAGTTCGGAATTATGGTCACCGATCCGATAGGCTCCCTCTCCCTCCGGAAGGGTCAGGGTGAGGGGATGCGATGGTCGACGAAGTCACTTTGTTAGTCACCGTGATTACGAAATCCAGCCCCACGTACCGCATACGACTGCTCGGAGTCTTCACGGCGAGAAAGGTCTTGGGATGACCGGCGCGATCTCATCAGCGTAGCAGCTGCCGTACGCGACCCAAGAGCTCCAGTTTGGCGCGGGCGCTGTGCCGCGGCAAGTCTTGCAAGCCGCAGGATGGCAGCAAGTGAAGCGACTCGAGCACGTAGCGTTTCAAGATGGTCTCGACTTGCCGGGCCACGGCGCTGGCGTCCTCGATCCGCGGGTTGCGGCCGTCAATAAGGCCGAGCGCCAACACTTTGCTGGCGCCGGTGGCGGCGATCAAGTCGGCGAGCTTGGGGCTGTCGGGAAAGTCGAGCGCGAGGATATCAGCCGGCAAAGAGTTCAGCTGCGCGTACAGCGGTTCGGCATCGCCGCCGTAGGTCGCCACGACCAATTCGGCGCCGCCGCGGGCGCTCCACAACGGTTCGAGCAGCTGCCGCAACAGGCGAATGTCGGCGGGGTGGAAGAGGATCGCCGGCTCGTCGATCTGAATGTAGCGGGCGCCGGCCTGCGCCAGATCGTACACCTCGGCCGCCAGGATCTCGCTGAACGCGTGTGCCAGGCCGGCCACATCGGCGTAAGGACCGGATGCGATGACGCTGAGTCGAGCCAGCGTGTAGGGGCCGGTCACGACCGGCTTCACCGGCAACCGGGAGACCTGACTGGCGGAGACGAAGTTGTCGCGAAGAATGGAACGCAGGCGGCGCAAGGCCGCCGTGATCACCGGATGGCGCACAGAGCGGCCGGTGTCGAAATAGCGCACCAGCCCGCCCAGACGGACACCCTTGATCGCGCTGCCGATGGGCGCGAGCGGATCGTGCCACTGCGCTTGGCCGTCGGTGACGACATCGATGCCGCTCTGTTCTTGCTCGTGCAGGATCTCATCGATCAAGGCCCGTTGGTTTGCCGGTCGGGGCGGGCTGTCGGCGTCGGCGCCGAGCCCAGGGTAGCTACTATGGTTTTGCAGGATGAATTCCATGCGGCTTCAGAGCGCCGGAGCATACCGCGACACGTATGGCGCAGCAAGTTGAGGCGCGCACTTCCGCCTTGCGCGACGGCGCGTTTTCGCTTACCCAGAAGTTGATATTCATGCGCCCCGCGCTTGCCTCCACCCTCGCTTCATTGCTGTGTGCCTGGAGCATCGCCGCGCGAGCGGCAAGCGACGCCGCCCCGGAGCCTCTTCGTATCTATCACTTGGTGACAGGGGAACAGGTGGACCATGTGGTCGTGCAGGGCGAAACCCTCGGTCACATCGCCGGCCGCTTCGGTATGGGCGCGCAACTGGCCGCGGCGGTCAACCGCCTCGCGGATCCAGGCCGACTGCACCTGGGCCAACGCCTGGTGCTCTCGACCCGCCACATCGTCCCTATGACTCTGCAGGATGGGTTGATAATCAACGTCGGCGACCTGATGCTATACTGGCTACGAGACGGCGCTCTGGTGGCCGCCTTCCCGGTTGGGGTCGGCCGGGTCGCCTGGGAAACGCCTCCGGGGCACTACAGCATCGTCGGCCGGCGCCGCGACCCCGTGTGGCATGTGCCGCCGAAAATCCAGCGTGAGATGCGAGAAAAAGGCGAGCCGGTGAAGCGAGTGGTACCGCCGGGACCGGACAACCCGCTCGGAAAATACTGGCTGCAGCTGTCGTTGCCGGGCTACGGCATCCATGGCACCAACGCCCCGCGCAGCGTCGGGAAATACACGACCCACGGCTGTATCCGGCTGCGCCCCGACGACGAAGAGCGTTTGTACCACGGCGTCTCCATTGGGACGGCGGTAGACATCATCAACGAGCCGATCAAGCTGGCCGAGTTGGAGGGGCGCAAGGTCCTCTTGGAAGCCCATCCGGGCGCCTCGCCGAAGCTCGTTGCTGCATTTCTGCAACGCCTGCACGAATCCGAGGTCGCGGAGATCGTTGATTTCACGGCTGTACAGCGCGTCATTCACGATGCCTGGGGTATCACCATCGACGTGTCGAACAAGAAGACACGCCAGCCGCCCGAGTCGGCCGCGGCAAATGTCGGCGGCCACCCCGTGACGCAATGGGCCTCCTACCAATGAACCGGCGTGTTCTGCCGACCTCAAGCGTATGGCTCCGGGTCCTTCCCACGCCGCCGTATCTTGACACTAGCCACTGTAACGTAGGCTCTTGTGCCGCGGCGAAATCGGAATACACTCCGGGCACAAGCGCATTCGGAGATCGCCGCAGCGAGGGGACAGCCATGGACATTGGACGGGTTGGAGTATGGAGCTTTGGTTTGGAGTTGCAGCCGGCGGCGCGCACGCAAGAAGCCGCCGCCGAGGTCGAAGCGCTCGGCTACGGGGCGTTGTGGATTCCCGAGGCCATGGGGCGCGAAGCGTTCGCGCACGCGGGATTGCTGCTCGCGGCCACGCGCCGCATCGTCATCGCCACTGGGATCGCCAACATCTGGGCGCGTGACGCGGTGACGATGGCGGCGGCGCACAAGGCGCTAACGGAAGCATACCCCAATCGCTTTCTGTTGGGCCTCGGCGTGAGCCACGCACCCATGGTGGAGATGGTGCGCGGGCACCGCTACGAGAAGCCGCTGAGCACGATGCGCGCCTATCTCGACGCGATGGATGCTGCCCCGTACGTCGCTCCGCCTCCCACGACGGAGCTGGTGCGCGTCATCGGGGCGTTGGCGCCGAAGATGCTCAAACTGGCTGCCGACCGTACCGCCGGCGCCCACCCGTATTTCGTCCCGCCCGAGCATACCGCGCGCGCGCGCGCAATCATGGGCAAGGGACCGCTGCTGGCACCGGAGCAGGCGGTCGTGCTCGAGACCACGCCGAGCATGGCCCGCGAGATTGCGCGCGGGCACATGGCCACGTACCTGGGTTTGCGGAATTACGTGAACAACCTGAAGCGTCTGGGCTTCGGCGACGATGACCTTGCCAACGGCGGTAGCGATCGGCTGGTGGATGCGATCGTGGCCTGGGGCGATATCGACGCGGTGGTCAAGCGCGTGCGGGCACATCACGACGCCGGTGCCGACCACGTCTGCATCCAGGTGCTGGACGCGGACCCTCGGGTTTTGCCGGTGCGACAGTGGCGTGAGCTGGCGGCGGCGCTGCTGCACTAGCGCCGGCAGTCGTACGGCCGCGTGAAGGCCACGCGTGCCGCACCGGGGTCACCGAATCGAGGCTCGACCGAAAGCGCTTATCTCCGACCCTTGAACCCTCGGACCCTCTCTCTATATGCTAACCTTGATGAGACAGAACACCGGAGGGCAAATTGCCGCCCGAGCCTTGCCAGTGCGGGTTCCCCGTCCTTGGCGCCGTGTTTCCCCAGCCGCATTGTTTGTGCACTTAGCGATTCCCTCGTGTCGTCATGCCCGCGGAAGCGGGCATCCATGCCCATGCGCCCCTCCGCCGCTCCCCGCCTGGATTCCCGCGTGCGCGGGAATGACAGCTTCGAATCACGCACCAGGGAACAGATTCATCTATTGTCACATCAAGGCTAAGTGATCGACATGGCGCTACTCGAGCAAAAGAAGGCGGTGGTGTTCGGCGTCGCCAATGACCACAGCATCGCTTGGGCCATCGGCCAGGCACTGCAACGCGAGGGCGCGGAGCTGGCCTTCACCTACGTGGGTGAGGCCATCGAGAAGCGCGTGCGGCCGCTGGCGCAAGCGCTCGGCGTGGACCTCGTGCTGCCGTGTGACGTCAGCAAGGATGACGAGATCGCTGCCACCTTTGGGACTTTGCGTGAGCGCTGGGGCCGGGTCGACATCGTCATCCACGCCGTGGCCTACGCTCTGCGCGAGGAACTCAAAGGGCGCTTCATCCACACGTCACGCGCCGGCTTTCAGCTGGCCCTCGACGTCAGCGCGTATTCATTGATTGCCATTGCCCGCTCTGCCGAGCCGCTGATGCCGGCCGGCGGATCGCTGCTGACGCTCACATACTTCGGGGCCGAGAAGGTGCTGCCGAACTACAATGTCATGGGTGTCGCGAAGGCTGCACTGGAGGCGAGTGTGCGCTACCTCGCCTGGGATCTGGGGCCGCAGGGCATCCGGGTGAATGCGATCTCCGCGGGCCCGATCCGCACACTATCGTCGGCGGGGATCACCGGGTTCAAAGACATGCTGCATCACCACGCCGAGCGCGCACCGCTACGGCGCAGCATCCGGCCCGCGGAGATCGCCGCCACCGCCGTCTACCTGTGCAGCGACCTCGGCAGCGCCGTCACCGGCGAGGTGGTGCATGCCGACGGCGGCTACAATGTCGTGGGAATGTGAGGGGCAGTTGATAGTCGATAATCATTGCCAGCGCCACGCAGCGGGCTATCAGCTGTAAACTGTCGACTATCGACTTGAATCCATGCGTCCCGTGCTCTTCCACCTCGGTGACGTGCCCGTCGCCAGTTTCTGGGTGATGGCGTTCGCCGGCTTCTTCGCGGCGTTCTTGGTGGTCCGCAGTGACGTGCTGCGCCGCGGCTTCGATGTCGATCTGGCATACGATATGACTCTGTACGTCTACATCGGAGGCTGGGTCGGGGCGCGTCTGTTTTTGATTCCGAGCGCCTGGGATCTGTTTACCGGCGACCCGATCGGATTCCTGCTCACGTCGAGCGGCTGGGTGTGGTACGGAGGCTTGATCGGTGGCATCGTGGCGGTGTGGATCCTGACGCGCCGCCGCGGCTTGCCGTTCCTGTTGTTGGCCGACGTGATCGTCCCGGCGTTGGCGTTGGGGCAGGGCATCGGTCGCATCGGCTGTCAGCTTGCGGGTGACGGCGACTACGGTACGCCCACCACCCTGCCGTGGGGCATGAGCTACCCGCAGGGCGTGGTACCGACCACCGACTACGTGCACCCCACCCCGATTTACGAGGCGCTCGCCTGCTTCGCGATCTTTGTCTATCTGTGGCGGCGGCGACATCAGCATCCACCTGTAGGCGATTCGAGCGCGCGGTACTTCATTCTCGCCGCGGTGCTGCGCTTCCTGGTGGAGTTCGTGCGCCGCAATCCTGCCTGGCTCGCCGGCCTGACCACGGCGCAATGGTTCAGCGTTGCGATGGCGATCGGTGGTGTGCTTCTCATGCAGTACACGGCTGCCGGCGGAGCGCCCGAAACCCACGGAGCAGCGAACGGTTGACGGCGGATGGCCGATGGCCCGAGGGATCGCGACCGCCTTCCGTTGGTACTGGCCATAAGCCATGCGCCATATGCTATAAGGGGTCTCCAACCATGACCCACCTGCGAGTCCTCGATCGGACCCAAAGCGCGCTGTTGGTAATCGATGTGCAAGAGGCATATCGCGGGATGACGATCGAGCACGATCGGATGTTGCGCGGTGTGCGCCGGCTGATTGAAGCGGCCAAGACCCTCGGCGTGCCGATCTTGGCAACCGAGCAGTATCCCAGAGGACTGGGCCACCTTATGCGTGAGGTCACCGAGCTTCTTCCGGACGGCTTCGAAGCCGTCGAGAAGATTTCGTTGAGCTGCTGTGGCGAGCCGCGCTTTGCCGCCCGGCTGAGCGAGCTCAGACGGAAGCAGATCGTCGTGTGCGGGCTCGAGGCGCACGCCTGTGTGAACCAGACCGTGCACGATCTGTTGGAGCAGGGCTATCGCGTGCACGTGCCGTTCGACGCCATTTCGTCGCGCTTTGAGACTGACTATCGCATCGCATGGGAGAAGATAATCGGTTCGGGTGCGGTGCCCACCACGGTGGAAATGACCTGCCTCGAATGGGTGAAGACCGCCGCCGCCCCCGAATTCAAGGCGATACAGAAATTGATCAAGTGATCGCTGGCCCATGCTCTGGGGGGAGTTTTTCGGCGATGGGTCGATACGCCGCGTGCCATCAGCCGTAGGCCGTCTGCCATTTTGCCCTATGCGCCATTGTCGCTGCTCGCTCTGGTGTGATATGCGATCAGTGTCGAGGAGGCACGAGGATGCGGCGATGCCGTTTGTGGCGCACAGGATGCCCTTGGGGCTCTGGGCCCTCCGCGCATTTGATTGTCGTCGGGGCGGCGGGTTTGTTCCTGGCATTTGTAAGCGAACCCTGGGCGCAGCCGGCCGTTGCAGGGAGCTGCGGCACCGGTATCGAGCTGGTCAGCCGTGCCAATAATAGCGCGCCGGCGAACGGCGACAGCGAAGTCCCGGCGGTGAACGGCGATGGCTGCGTCGTGGCCTTCAAGTCCATTGCCGACAACCTCGCCAGCGGCACCAACACGCAGTTCAACGTATTCGTGCGCGACCGCCAGAGCGGCACGACGACGCGCATCCCACCGACCCCCGAGCCCAACGGACCGAGCTTTCCACCGGCACTGAATCAGTGCGTGACCCCGCTGTGTTCGGCCGGTAATGACGGCCAATTGGTTGCGTTCTCGTCAGCGGCCAACAACCTGTTGCCGGAGCCTACCCCCGCGGATGCAAACAACAGCAACGACGTATTTGTGTTTGATCGGAGTTCCGGGAAAGCAGAAAGCCTGACATTCGCGGACAAATCCGGTAACAATTTTGTGGGCGGTGGAGGAGCCGACGATGAGCCCCCAAGCGTGTGCGCCGACGGAACTTTGGTCGCGTTCGCGTCTACGGCTTACAACCTGGTCAGCGGCGAAAACCCCGACCAGATCAGCCAGGTGTACGTGCATGACCGCGGCGGGGCGCACACCGACTGCCCCGCTCTGGCAAATGCCGACCCCGTGACGGGGAATCTGTTGGTAAGCATCGCCTTCCTTTCCAGGGACGCAGCGCTGGGTCCGAGCGCCGGCCCGGCGATCAGCGGCAACGGCTGCGTCGTCGCCTATTATTCGGACGCGACGGACCTGGTGCCGGGCGACACGAATGATGATCGGGACGTATTCGTTGGCGATGTCTGCAAGCAGACGACCGAGCGCGTCAACGTGTCGAGCACGGGCGGGCAGGCTGTACGGCCGAGCGACCGGTCGGCACCGCAATTCACGTCGGCCGTCAGCTACGACGGCCGCTATGTCGTCTTCGCGTCGGATCAAGGCGGTTTGGACGACGTGTGCCCAGAGCGGGCAGCGCCCTGCTATGGAGTTCTCAACGTCTTCGTACGCGATCGCTGCGAATCAAACGGTGAACCGATCGTGGGATGCACCCTCAGCACTATGCGCGTCAGCAAGGGACCGAACGGCGAAGCGACGAACAGCCCGAGTCAGTCCCCCAGTATCAGCGCCGATGGCCGCTTCGTGGTATTTCAATCCACCGAAGCAAACTTGGTGGATCCGCCGACAAACGGAAAGTCGCAGATCTTTGTCGTCGACTTCACCGATGGAATCGTCCGCCCGGCGGTTCGCGTGAGTGTTTCACCCAGTGGCGATGACGGGGATGGTGACAGCATCAATCCTCAGATCAGCGGCGATGGGTCAACGATCGTCTTTCAGTCGACGGCAACCAACCTGGTAAGCGGCAGCACCGGTGGCGCCAGCCAGATCTTAGCTGCTCCCAATCCGCCGACGCCCACACCCACCAACACGGCGTCACCCACGGATACCGAGACGCCAACGCCCACCAACACGGCACCGACCGAAACCCCGACTCCCACGGATACGCCCACGTCGAAGCCGACAGCCACCATTACGTCGACCCCGACCCTGACGTTGTCACCTGCGTTGACCTCCACCCCGACCCTGACTGTTGCGCCGACCTCCGCGCCGACCCTGACTGTTGCGCCGACCTTCACCCCGACGGCAACCCGGACGCTCACGCCGACCACCCCGGGCGTACCGAGTGCCACGCCAACGCTGACCGCAACCGTGAGTCGTACCGCGACATTCACGCCGACCATCTCGCAAACGCCGGTCGGGTCGCCGACCCAAACCCCCGGTGGTGGCGGCAGCAGCGGCGGCGGTGGCGGCGGGTGTAGCTGTGGTATTGACCCCGGTGCCAGTGCCGGCGCAGATCCGAGCGCGATCTTCGCCCTCGCACTCCCGCTGCTCCTGCGTCTGTTGCGCCACCGCACGCGGTGATCGTGACATCCGATCGACAATCCCTGACGCTTGACCTGCACCGGATCGGGGCGGTCCGGTTCGGGGACTTCGTGCTCAAGGATGGGCGGCATTCGCCGTTCTACATCGATCTGCGCCTGCTCGTCGGACATGCGGCTGTGCTGCGCCGTGTGGCGCAGGCGATGCTCGCGTGCGCAGCGGCGCTGCAGTTCGATTGTTTAGCCGGCATTCCGTACGCCGGCTTGCCCATCGCGGTCGCCATGTCGCTGGAAAGCGGCCGCCCGCTGGTCTATCCCCGCAAGGAGGCGAAGGCCTACGGCACGCGGCGCCAGGTGGAGGGCGTATTCCAACCGGGCGACCGAGCGTTGGTCATCGATGACGTGATCACCAGCGGCGGCGCCAAGCTGGAGGCCATTGTGCCTCTACGCGAAGCCGGCCTGGTGGTCGAGGACATTCTGGTCTTGGTCGACCGCGAGCCAGCAGGCGCGCAGGCGCTCGCGGCTGCCGGCCTCCGCCTGCACAGCGTCCTGAAGGTACGTGCCCTGCTCGATGACCTACATGAGGCTGGGGCCATCGGTGAGCAGGAGCTTGCCCGCGCGCGGCAGTTCTTAGACGAGTGCTGAGTACTTGTGACCGGCATCTCTCAGGACCGGCCGCCACCCAGTCGGTTCAACAGTCGCAGAGACAGGGGCTCCACCTTAGGCTTGCCCTTGCGGTCCTGTGCCAGGAGGCTGCGCCGAACCAAGTTCATTGCCAGGTAGCGCAACGGTTCGGGCGGGAAGGGGACGGCCTTCGCCCGCACAAAGCACAAGTCGGTGAGATCGCTCTGCCGCCCGAGCACCAGGTCGCGGAGGATCTGGCCGCCCAGGTGGGTGGGGCCGACACCGTGCCCGCAGTAGCCGAAGCCATAATGGACGCGGGCCCCCTGAAGTGTACCGAAGGTGGGCACGAAGCGCACCGTCACGCCGACGGGCCCGCCCCACTGATGCGTGAAGCGCACGCCCTCGAGTTGCGGATAGATGGCCTTAAGGTCGCGGTGTAGCAGCGCAAACACTCGCGGGCTGCGGTCGTGCTGCGGCTCGATGCTTGAACCGTAATAGTAGGGCGCATCCTCGCCACCCATGAGAATGCGGCCGTCGGCGGTCGGCCGAAAATAGTGGATGTAGGTGCGCTTGTCTTCCAGGCCTTGCCGCCCCTGCCACCCGATCGCGGCCCACTGCGCCTCGCTGAGCGGCTCCGTCAGCACGATGTAGGAGTACAAGGGCACTACCGCACGCCGGAACTCCGGGAACTGCACCGAGTACGCGTTGGTCGCCAACACCACTTTGTCCGCGCGGATAGTGCCCTGCGGGGTGCGGACGTTCACCTTCTCACCGACGGTGTCGATGCGTTCGACCGGCGTTTGCTCGTAAATGATGCCGCTCTGTTGCCGGACCCCGCGCGCGAGACCGCGCACCAGCTTCGCCGGGTTGAGCAGCGCGCACGTCTGCTCCTCCAGACCACAACGGAGGAGCGGCGATTGGATTTGGCGTCGCAGCTCTTCGCCGGGTAGGTAACGGACGCCCGCGATTCCCAACGTCTCGGCAGCCTGGCGGTCTGCCTCGATGCGGGGCACCTGGCTGTCGTCCATCGCCACGCCGATGAAACCGTTCTTCTGGTAATCGCAGGCGACCTTGTACTCGGCGCAGAACTCCCCGATGGCATCGATGGAGCGGACCACGGCCACATGCGCCGCGCGCGCCGGTTCTTTGCCGAAAGTCTGCAGCAGGTCGTGCAGACTACGGCTCAACAGGGTCATGGCGAAGCCGCCGTTGCGCCCGCTGGCGCCGTAGCCGACGACCTCGCGCTCGATCACCGCTACCTTCAGCGCCGGCTCGGCGCGCAAGAGGAAGTGGGCCGCCCACAGCCCGGTAAAGCCGCCGCCGACGATCGCGATGTCGACTCCGACATCACCGGCCAGCGGCGGTCCCGGGACATGCGGGTCTGCTTCCAACCAAAAGCTGCGACTGGCGAAGTCAGTCATAGGGCCTCCTGCGGCCGGCGTTGGGAGGATCGCGACGGCCGGTGACGCTTTTAGGCGGAGGAGCGTAAGGTGTAAAGGGAGTGGCCCCGCTCTTCCGCCGGCGTCGGCGTTATGCTTACACAGCCCTATGTCGACGGTTCGCCGGTTCCGCCAGCAGGGACTCCGCATCGTATACCAACACATCGCCGGACCGCTCACCAGCATCGCGCTCAGTGTGCGGGCGGGGGCGCGCTTCGACGGCGCCCATCCCGGCATCGCCCACGTGGCGGAACACATGCTCTTCCAGGGAACTGACTCTCTCGATCAGGTGGCACTGAACCGCCGTGCCGCCGAGCTGGGCGGAGAACACAACGCCGATACCGGTTATGAAACCATCTCGCTGACCTTTGAGGTGTTCAACGAGGATGTCCCGGATGCGCTGGCGCTCTTGGCGGAACAGTTCTACCGCAGCCGGGTCAGCGAGGAGCGTCTGCGTAAGGAGCGGCGTGTGGTGATGGATGAAATCCGCGGGCGCATCGATGACCCGGCGGATCGGCTCCACCGCCGGGCATGGGAGCTGTTCTTTCGCGGCGCACTGTCACATCCGGTGTGGGGGAGCACCCAGAGCCTGCGCGCCATGCAAGCGCAGCAGATCAGCGCCTTCTTGCGCCGCTACTTCACTCACGACCGCACCGTGCTCGCGGTCGTGGGCGGCATCTCCGAAGCGGCCGCGCGCGCTGCGGTGCGGCAGCATTTTCGCGGCGGGCGTGTGGCCGGCGTGCAGCATACGCCGCCGGTCGAATTTGGCCCTGGCGGCAAGCACCGCTTGCGCGGCGCCGGTGGTCAGGCGTACGTCATGAAGCTGATCGCCGTGCCACCGGAGCCGCGCCAGTTGATTGGCGTCGGGCTGGCGCTCGACCTGGTCGGTGCCGATCCGGACAGCCGCCTGTTTCAGGAGGTGCGCGAACGTCTCGGATTGGGATATGACGTGTCTGCGACGCTCGACTGGGGGGCCGGCTGGGCCGTCGCCATGGTTTCGGCGAGTGCGTCGCGCGGCGCGGCCAAGCGCCTGATGCGCGCTGTCGAGGAGACGTGTGAGCGCGCGGCGCGGGAAGGCTTCAGCGCAGACGAGCTGGCACGGGGACGCAAGAAGCTGCGGTACCGCTACGCCTCACTCGCCGAAAGCCGATTCGAACGCGCCTTGGCGCTGGCAGAGGGCACCCTGCTGGGCTTTCCGCTGCCCGAAGAAGCCGAGCGCATCGTCAGCCGGATGCCACAAGAGGAGATCGAAGGTGCGTGGCGCCGAGCCCTGCAGGGACGGACGCTGCTGGCGGTGCTCGCGGATTGAGGCTATCCACCTTTGTCATTTCCGAGCGCAGTCTTCGGAGCGAGGAATCTCGGGCGGGGCAGGTCGGTTCATGCTGACAGAAGAAGATCCCTCGTCGGACTCGGGATGACAGACTAGGCTGGGCGGAGATTCTCGATGACGATCGGTTCCACCGCATCGGCGAGCTGGAAGGCGAACACGCGCGAGTAGAAGTACAGCTCACTCTCCAGCGCGCGCTTGATGGTCTCGGCGCGGCGAAAGCCGTGCTGCTCACCGGGGAAGGGGACGTAGGCTACCGGCACACCTTTGGAACGCAGGGCGGTCACCATCGCCTCCGTCTGAGCCCGAAAACCTCAGTTGATCTTCAATAGGAGAACGCAGCGGCCGGCGCGTGAGCAGTCGGTGGGTGGCGTCTGTGTCTGACTTTCCAGGGACGTGGAGGTCCAAGCTGTTGAGCCAGCGCGT
>Ga0326727_10022176_pt1 | contig 12314 bp, 17 predicted proteins | sample MB2enrmetagenome_FD_207643 | JGI IMG/M metagenome (GOLD analysis project Ga0326727, IMG submission 207643) | Lab enriched peat soil microbial communities from McLean, Ithaca, NY, United States - MB29MY | ecosystem: Environmental > Terrestrial > Soil > Wetlands > Peat | place: USA: New York...
TTGTGACGGGCCATGGTGTTCTCCTTGTGCTTCGGTTAATTTGTTTATGGCAAACAAAAATGGCGACTTAGGCCATTTTCGCCTAGTCGCCAGTTGTTCCCAAAGGAGGGGGCCGCGCACTAATGTCTCGACGCCTTACGCTTTTGCATTGTTCCGCCTCTGCGTTTTTGCGTCTTAAAGAGTTATAGAGCAAAACGAGCCGGTTTGTCAAGGGGTAAATTTAAGAAATCTTCACTTTTTTATATCTTCGCTGTTTTTTCTCTATTATTTTTGCTATAATGGGGTTGTGGGAGCTTGAGACTCCCGCACATTTCAGGCTAGAAGGAGCCATAAATGCCAACCCCACACTCCCCATTGTACCCCGAAAATCCCTCCCTTCCTGAATGGTCGGTAGTAAATTTTGCGTTTGATTTGAATAGTACGGATTCAGAAGAGGATTCTTTTGATGACTGTTCGCAGGAACCATTGCAATCAATAAAAGAGATTCTCGAAGAGAATGACGCTGAATTTCGCCATAGAACCTGTACTAAGTGTAAACAATCTTTACCTCTCAGCAGTTTCAGTAAAGATGCTCATACTGCAAGTGGGCGTAGGGCAAGATGCAAGAAATGTACTCAAGAGTCAGAAGACCGCGAGAAGTCTAATGAGAGAACTCGGAAGAGCAGGGCTAATAATCCTGAACGCTATAGGAAAAGGAATAGGCTAAATTCTAGAGTCTTTAGGGAGCGTCATCCAGAACGCAATGCTGTCGCTAAAAGATTATCAAGGATAAAGCATTGGGCTACTACTGCCGTTTCGAGATGCAGGTTACGCGCTAAAAATGAAAATCTTCCTTTTGGTTTTACAAAGGAAGATATTTCCCCGCTACCTGAGTTTTGTCCTGTATTGGGAGTGAAATTGATTTATGACGGTAAAGGTGAGCGCCGTTGTTGGGCTAGTATTGATAAGATAATCCCCTCAGTAGGATATGTTTCAGGCAATGTTCGCGTTATATCGCTATCGGCAAATTGGGCGAAATCGGATGGTATAGGAGATTTATTCCCTGTTCGTCTAAAAAGAAAATCATTCGTTTCCGCGCCCGATCAACCATCTCTGTTTGACGGCTTATAGTTCCTTGTCTCCCACCTTTAGGAGCGTCCTTACCTCGACAGATTTTGCGTCTGTCAGCTTCTCGTTTTGCTCGATGTTTATCCCTTGGATGTAACCTTTATTGTACAAAACAACCATTTTACCGTCAGTCTTGGATGCCTTCATAATCTCATCTACCTGAGATACGTCTGCTGGCAATTCTATGGTTGCCTCTGTTCTCAGGTAATCACGCTGCACCTTAATTTTGATTGCCATTTGTTCTCCTATGTCGTTTGATTTCTTACTCTTTACCCGCCCAAACATTCAAAGCATCCGCTAATCGGAGAGCATTATGAAGGTCGTCTTTTGGAAACCCTAGCATAAATCCTTCTCCTCCGTCTGAATTGATACGAAGATATATGTCATCATACTCTGACCATTCTTGTTCTGGAATAACATACGCTTTCCCAGTAAAGTTTTTCGGGAAAGATTCGGTATTTTCATCCATATTAACACTCAACTTTCTTTCACCGTAGTCCTGGGCGCTCCGCCTGCTCCGCCCTTTTGCGATATTTTTGGCTGCTTGCCGCCACTTGGAGGCCGTCCGCCAGCGTGTAATCCTCCGCCTCCACCCTTACCTCCACCGCCCTTATGTGCTCCGTCCTCTGGAGGCTGTAGACCAAGTTTCTTCATTTCCTCCGCTGCCATAGCCGCAGCAAGAATCTTCATCTTGGTCAACTCTAATTGCTCTTTGAAATATTTCTCCATTTCCTGCTTTGCGTTAGGGATGTCCAACTTTCCAAAAACGGTTTCCCATGAGATCGGACAGTCTGGAGTCCTTTTAAGCTGGAGAAACTTCAATTGCTCTTGAGCCTGAGTAATCTTCAAAAGCGTGCTAGGAACTGAAATCAATCTCAATTTCTTAACAAAGAACTTTGCCCTAGTCAAACGATCATACATAGAAGGAGTTGTGGGGAATCCTCCATTAACCATTTCATCTGGAAGATGGCTAGGAACCATATCGTCTGGATTATAGTCAAACATTTCCTTGGCTATATGGTCTGGACCAACGTATTCGATAAGCCTATTCGCATCCATCCACTGAGGAATGAGGTTTTTCATCCTCTCGCCAACACGCTTGTTGGCCTTTTCAATCCTCATCGCTATACCCTTGGCGATAGGACCAATAGTTTCTAGCTGCTTATCCGCAGCATCGCTATTCATATTGATTTTTAGGTTGGCAAGATTCCCAACATCATTCAATCCAAGCTGTGCAAGTTCCTTGTCTCCTAGATATTTCAGCAGCGTCCAGTTTTCGTTTGTCACGTTCACTGAATCAGGCAGAAGCGATTGGAACTCTTTAGTAGGCTCCCCACCTGTTAATCCAAGTCTTACATTAGGCTCAAAGATGTCAAAATGCTCAATCTTTGATCCTCCATTATCGTCCAAGTTGTATCCCATTGGGGGATTCATCTTGGCCGTTTGAACTTGATCTACGAGCCTTTCGTGCTTCCTAATCGTTGTCTCAATTGACGCTACATCCCCTACTAATGAACGTCCTAGCGCCTCCCAAGCCCAATCATCTACCGTGTACTGGATAACAGGTATCTTTGAGTCCCAGTCGAAGGAAGTACCGTCATACATCGGGCGGTCGAGTCCAGCAGACGTAATGATGAGCCGTAGGTTAGGGTAGATTCGACAATCCTCCACCATTGCAGGGCGCATGTAAGGTTCACCATTTCTCATCCCTCCAAAAATAGGCTGTCCTAAAAAGGGAACTTTGTAGAACCACGAGGTTCCCGGATCACCCATCTGCATTTCTTTTCCTGTTGTGTTGATCCGTATATCTCTTATAAACGTGTATCTTATCTCCGTATAGAGGTTTCCAAAACTCCTGCTCTGTACATCTCCTACCATCCCATAACGCCATGTGGCAGCAAAATCCTGCCGCTGCGCCTGAATCAGAGTTTTGTAATTGTTACGTCCGACTGTCTGTAGCTGACCTTGAAACAGAGGAAATTTTGCGCTTGCCTCTGCAATCGGCATGTAGTCGTATACTGTAACCGCGTAGGCATCCTGTACGTCATTGCTTCTAGCAGGTATCTGGACAGGAACAACGTCTAATAATCCTAGCGCGTCAAAGGTCATCTCACGTGGGCCAAAGCCATACTCCGTCGGCCTCACTTTAGGCCATAGGTATCCTATGCCCATGACCGTAGCGTACTGCAAAACCTTTAGGATTTGGTAGGGGAAATCTGACTCTAAATAAACACACTTTGAGACCTTTGTAAGCATCTCCGCCATTGCTTTATAGGCTGGCACGTCGCTGCTGAAACCGGCGATCTCGCGTACTTCGGCAAGAGTCTCGCAAAATTTTCTGACGTTGTATTTTAATTGGTTTGTGACTAATCCGCTCTTGGTTTTATCCTTAAAAATTGCATCAAAGACACGCAGATTGGCATTTAGATTTGTATAGCATTTCTGGCCGCTTAGGTAGCCTTCGCCTTCTTTGATCTGCTCTTCAACCCAAGCTATTTTCTGGCTCGGCAGAGCTTCCCACGGCGGAACTTGCCACGTTACGGTTTCTGTTTCAGCCGTTGGGCCAACAATATACGTTGCCATTCATACTCGCATTCCTCCCGGTGCGTTCCTCGATTCCGGCTCCCATTCCAGAATCAACTAAAGAGCATCATAAACCAATTTCTATCAGCCGTCTACACCTTTATTAGTGCCGATCTTCAAATGCCTCGGCATGTAGGTAGCTTTCCCGTTCAAACGCTGTTGGGTCTTTCCTCTCTGCGTTCCGTTCTAAGGCTCTTCTCATAAATTCCCTGTTTTTGTTGTCCCGTGCGTTTTCCATTAAAGTACGAGCATCTCTGCGCCATTCCTGTTTGAAACTCTCCTCTATGGCTCCACGCTGTTCCTGCTGGTAACGATGCTCTACTCGTTCCTGTCGCCGCTGCATCTCCGAATACCGTTCTGCCTCTTGTACGCTACCACAAACGACTTTCTCGTATCCTCTCGGCGCAGGGACGTTCTCAGGCATCCCGGTCATAATCTTTCCTGATGCGTCCCTATAAAAGACTGGTTTTTTGTCTAGTTGAGCCTTGCTTGACCATCCTCTCGGCCTCATATCCCTAGCCATATCCGTCGCGCCTTGGGTGAACCGCCGCCAGATGTAGCGTACATAATTCATGAGTCCTGGTCCGTAGGAAGGCCAGTATTCAGACTGCATCCAATCGGTCATCATCCAATGGGTTACGTTTTCTAGCCTATCCTTATCGTTAAGCATCCATGTCCCGTTAAAGACAAACCATTGCTTTTTATCGTTATTCCACCAGCATTGTTCTGCGTGGCCGCACCAGACGATTGCCCTTTGGGTGCTGCTGTCAGGTAGACCATATTTAACGCTCAACCATTCTCTTGATATTTTTAGAGCAAATGCTGCCAGTTTACGTTCTTTCTTGAGCGCGGCAAGTTCCTCTTTTAATGCAGATATACGGTCAGTCAGGGTTTGTGTACTCATTTTCCCTCCTTTAACTTGGGTTATTGACTTCTAGTATAAGCAGTCCATTTATTTCTCCTGTGCTTTCTTCTTTCCCTTCTAGACGCTGAAGTTGAGCGTCTATTACGAAATAATCTTATTTGAAACTTCCCTTTGAATTTTCTTATTTCAATGTCATGCACAAGACCACAATCACAGCACTCAAACTGGAACTCCGCTCCCAAAGCATACCATTTCCCGTCTTCTCCATCTATTTTACGTATTATCATCGTCCGTCCTCCAACTGTAGTTTTTGTCCTACGCTGCTTGCAACCTGTCTCAGTTCCGAGCCGGGGATATTGATCGCCTCGTATCCCTCACCCTCTTCTGCCTTCTTAAATCCTAAAAGCCCTGCGTTAGGAACTCCTAAACGAAGATTTTTTGCCTTTTCTCTTTCGTAAATCTCTTCCGTCAGAATCTCTCCTGTCACATCGTCCTGCGATATATCCCCGCGCTCCAAAGCTAGTTTAGCAACTGGCGTAGTCATTAAATGGACAAAATTCTCGCTGAACTCCATCTTGCTAATGACCTTTAGTGTCTCCTGATGCCGCTCAGGGTACGTCATGTCCGCAGGGTTTTTCTTCTTTCCCTGCCTTACTTTTTGTTCCTTAGCCTCGTAATAGTCCCTTGAGTCAATCCTCTTCTTCCTCTGTTCGGCATAACGTGGCTGTATTTTCGTAAACTGGAGCCTATCGAACTTCGACCTTTCTCCTAGCTTTTCAATGTCGCGGTTCCCCCAATAAAACGTAAACCCCCAAACCTTATATTTAATCACTAATCCAAATTCGTCTGAGCCTTTGCATATTATTGATCCACAATCCAACACTATAGTTGTCCATGAGGTCCATAAATATAGACAACGTTCTAGTTCGTTCTCTCGCTTACCTATCTTGATGAGATTCATATCCTCTTCTCTCTGCTACTAAAACAATAAAAGACCGGGGCGGTTGCTCTATTTTCTTTCAAGCATTCTGCGTTGCCACAAGGCCCTCGCCGAGCCTAAGTATGTTCAGTGCGGCGTTGAGATCGCGCCCAAGAACTAATCCACAATTCGGGCAATTGTGGATTCTATTTCTTCGTTCTTTAGGCACCTTTTCGCCACAACTACTGCATCGTTGCGTCGTCCCGCGTGGATTAACCGGAATAACCCATTTGCCAGCGTATTCTGCTTCACAATTGAGCCGTCTGATTAATTTCCCCCATGCGGCATCTAAAATTTGTTTTGCATAATTAGACCTCGCCATATTTCTAATGGTTAAATCTTCATGCACAATTAAATCATATTTGGAAACAATCTCTTTCGCTACACTTATTAAATATGAATGGCGTAAGCCCATAATATGTTGATGCACTCTGCGTAAACGCTCCTTAGATTTCTTGAGGTTATTGCTGCCTTTTTGCTTCCGTGCTAAATCTCGGTTCGCTTCAGCAAGATTCTTTTCTTCTTTCTTCGTCCAACGTGGATTGCTAATCTCAGTGCCATCGCTCAACGTAACAAGCGATGTAATACCTAAGTCAATCCCTACCGCATTGCGCACGGCAATCTTTTCTGGAGCAGGACCAATATCACATACTATTTGAGCTTGCCATTTCTGGCCGCAGCGTTTGACATGTATTTCCTTCAGTTTGCCTTTAATTTTACAACGTGTTTTAGCACGGAATTTTCCTAGTTTAACAATTTGCAATTCTCCCTTCCGGTAATATGACCTTTCGCAATCTACAGTAAATGAATTATATCTCTTAGGAGAGCGAAATCGCGGGAATCCAGGATTCTCGCCAGACTTGCAGCGGCGGAAGAAATCTTTAAACGCACGATCCAAACGGCGGAGGGGATCGCGTTGAACCTTTAACGGACTTTGAGCATATTCTTCTATACCAGCACGTAACTCTGTTAGTTGTTTCTGCTGGTCATATAATGTTAAACTAGTTCTATGTGATTTCCATACATCTATACGTTGCTGGAGCGCCATGTTGTACAACTCGCACAGTTGAACGAGAAGACGCGTCAACATCTCATCCTGCTTGCGAGTGATTTTCAGGCCCATTGTGTACGTCCGAATCATACTTAATTATACCTCAAATTCGTCTGTCCCTCTGCATTGCACAGAGCCGAAATCATGTACGACCGTAAACCACGGTGTCCAAAGGTATAGACAACGCTCATGCTCATTTTCGCGCTTAGTGAGTTTGAGGAACTTCATGCTTCCTCCATTGCCGGGAACTTAAATATCTTCCCCGCATTAGGACATTTTAGATAGAGTTCCGCCAATCGTGGGTTCATATCAGGCCATTCATCATGCACAGGATGTCTCACAGCGGCTTTAAGTCCTTGTTGAGATTGAAAGTTCATTTCACAATGTTCACAATATGCTGTGAACGGTCCACTCAACCTCATGGCTGTATCGCTCATCGTTTCCCGCCCCTCATTAGTCCTTCTTTCATCCCTCTGTGCGCTTCGTTCCAAGGATGCAGCAGTTCGCTGTCAGGCGCAAAGCCGTCATTCTCTTTCCTCGGCCTGTTGGTTAGGTCTACGATTTCTCCGCCTCTTTGAATGTACCCGCCAACGCGGATTTCGTCACTGATCGAAGGCTCCTGTGCTGCCTTTTCTGGCTTGTTCCATACGTCATTCCACCACCGAATAATTCCCATAGTCCTCTCCCTTCAATCACCATTCCCCTACAGAAAACGTGTTCGACATACACCGCCCCTTGTTGGGGTCAGTTGACTTCTTTTTCGGCTGCGCATACCTACGCTGAGACCTAGCAGACAAGTCATCATACGTGTGACAATTCAAATAACTCTGTGCTGCCGCCCTTATTCTATCGTCATGTTTGTTCTGCTGGTGAATCATTTTGTCTCTTCCTCCCTCTACCGTGCGGCGCTCAAGAGTCTTCAACTCCTCTATCAGCCACTTCGATAAAGGAACATACCATCCACCATTGACTGCCTCTACAAAGCGATCCATAAGAATTGGTACGGTTACTTTAGTTGAATACCATCCTTCTCTATGCTTGTTCTCTTCTTTTACCTTCTTGCCGTCAAGCCTTCCGGGGATGGCGTGATAATTAAAGCCCATGATCTTTAATTGGTTCTGGCAGGTATCTCCCGGACCTTCTACCTGCTCGATTGAAAACTTTACGCCTCTGTAATGACCTGAAATTTGTCCGTACCACGTTGCCATAGCAGCAAGAAATGGAACAGACTGAGCGGGAGAGAATCTATTAGAAGTTAGTTCGGCAACCTGCTGGTCACATCCTGCGCCCGTTGCAACTTTGGTCATTGATGCACAGAACCTATCCTCGTCCTCATTCCCTAATCCGTGCGCCGTATCCACTCCGCAGCTATAAATTGCTCCCTTAACTGGAGGTTCATAAACTAACAATATGTCGAATGTAAATGATTCTGTCTCCTCGTCAATCGGAAGCAGAGGTACTAATTCCCAATCATATCGCTCATCACGATTCGATCTGTGTGTCAGGTGGATAATTTCCTTGCTAAAGTCAATTTGGTCTTCTCTTGGCTCAAACTCCTCCAAGATCGAGTGTCCTGTAATCGCATAGGCTTGAATTGGAGTCCTACGCGCTTTCGATCCATCCGTCCTAACCTCGTAAATATCCTCTTCCAATTCCATAATCGTCTCTTGGTCAAAGACGCTATCATGGACTCCGGTAAGAGCTTCAAAGTCATCTGCTGGCAAACGGGCTGCGTGTTGCTGTAAAGCGTGTCTCTCTTTTGCCTGTCGGTATTCAAACTCCCAATACCATTGCTGCTCAATGGGAACTCTATAATCAGACCCCATTATCTTTGCAAGATACGGAGTATTGCGAATATATGACTCACAGCGCGTTATATGTGCGCGAGTTGCTTCTAAGCGCCTTTCGTAAAATCCGGCAGGTACAGGATGCAATCTTAGCCAATCTGCTTCTGGATATAAGTCCGTTGCAAGGGGCCAAGATAGGAATACAGGACACATCCTAGCTAATCCTAGCGGCCAGTTCTTCTTAGCGTCTCTCCAGAAATCAGGAAACCATCCTACATTCCCCGATCCTGTACCTTCAAATACCATAAATAGATTTTTGGTCGAGTGAGTAGCAGGTAACAGTCCTTCTTCGATTACATTATGAGGATTAGGAATGAGCGATATTTCTGAAATATGAATAAGCGTAGGTGATTTACCCTGCGCAATACCTTTCGGCTGCATACCTGATTCAATAGATAGACGCGATCCATTAGCAAAACTATTCTTAGGTGTTCTAACTGGAATTAACCACCAAGGACACATATCATAAGCTGTATCTAGCTTTATCTTAATCTCGTCTGATTTTTCCTTTTGAACGGATGCCATGACTGAAAGAGTGTTAGGAACAAATAACATCCTGTGAATAAAGTATAGAGATACCAAGGTAGTTATTCCGACTTGGCGACCCTTCAGGCAGATTACTTGTATACCTGCCTGTTGTTCTTCTAGGTCGGCGACTATGGCATCAAATACATCTTGAGATTTACGATTCTTGAATTTTACAATCTGTCCGCCTTCATCCACACAATAAGCATAATTATCTCTCCAATAGTTATAGTCCAATCCGCATAGAATTTGCTCATTCAATATCCATCGGCGTATCTCTTCTTTTCTTTTATCTGTCATAGGAGAGACAGATTCTATCCACGCACCTTTTGAGTTACTACCTAATTTTGTTATAGACTTAATACCCTTAGTAAACTCCTGCACCTCTTCAAAGCTATGGCGCACCAACTCTATTCCATTTTTTGCCTCATAGAAGCGTATATTGCTCTCGATTATTTTAGGGGAATAGATGGCTCTACCTCCTCATCTCACCATCGTATTACTGTTTTTAGGAACCCACTCAGGAAGCAGCCCTAAGATTTTCTTCACGTACCCAGGATCGTCATCATTGTCTAAATTATCTAGTAAATCCTCCCGCGAATCGAACACCTGTCTCCCATCAAACGATAGAAATTGTGCCTGTAGGCTGTCGTAAAAAGCAAATTCCCGTAGCCACTCAGGGTCGTTCGGGTCCGTCGCTATCTGCTTACCTAAGTCGATGAATCGTATCATCCTTGCGCCTCTGCGTGAATTGGGCATAATGGAGATTTCCCTTCTGGATTCTCAGGCCACATACAAGTACATTCTTTATTAAGGTAAGTGTTGAAATGCTGTTGAGCTAATTCTTTTGCGTTATCTACCTCTCCCGTTGGACACCATGCCATAAATGCTTTATCCTTTCCGTCACAACGAATGCACCCTTTAACTACTACGATTGGATATGGATTCCCAACATACTTAGTTTCATTAAACCTGTGTCCTTCAACATATTCCCTCATCATTTCGCCTCCAATAGCCGTTGTCTGATTGGTACAAGTCGTTCTTGAATTTCGTTAGGGCTTGGAAATAGTCGGTCAAACTCATCGTTACTGCTAGTATACTCCGCATCGACTGTCTTTCCTTCGTCGTCGCTTTCCTTGTCCTTCCCTGCGCCGCCAAAAACCGCCACTTGTTTTCCTATAAAGGTTGGTCCTTTAGGCGATTGTTGCGCTCCTACCATAACATCAAGCGCAAATCTGTCTTTCTCTGCGCCAACCATATCTTTTCCAAAATCAACTCTCGCTTTTGTAATGTCTGGATGATTCGATATTGCGATAAATCTACTCTTATTCCAGCAGTATGTTTGCACTGCCAACTGAATAGCTCCAAGTAAATATACAGGGTTTACCTTGGCCTTTATCATTATCACTTCCCACGGCAACCGCTCTCTATCGCCAACAGGAATCTTGTCGTAAACCTTCAAAAACGATTCTATTTCCTTATCGTTAGTTGCAAAACGCATAGCCTCAAGAGCGGTTTTTAGTCCACCCTTGAGGCTCTTTTTCAGCAGCGGAGTTATTTTGGGAGCCGCGTTTAATGTCTCAGGCTTTACTTTCAGCCTCTTCAGTGCTTGTAGCGTCCGACTTTCCAACGCTTGCAACTTCGGCACGGGCATCGGGGACTTTGGCTTTCTCTGGCGGGTGATCGATGATCCACTGGCGGCTGCGTTCACCAACGATTCCGGCTTCTCCTTCGGGGTCTCCAAGATCACTGAGCCATTCGTCAATTGGTCTGTCGTCTCCTGCGCCTTGCCGCTCTCGGATTCGGTCCTCTTCGGTTGGGACATGGCTGAGGATTGCTTCTTTTTGTTCTCTTGGTTCTGGCCAGTATCGGGTTCCTGCTCTCCTGACTTCTTCATGTATACCTTCCAACGCTGTCGCTATTTTTTCAAAAGATGCCGCAAGACGTTCTACTACTTCCTCATTCATGCGGCCTCCTTCTTCGGTTTCATCCCGTAATCGTTCTTTCTCTTCGGATGTTTCCAAATGTCTTCTAAAATTGGGCATAATTCTGGCGCAGACGAATGCAACCCACTCTCTTTACTGTAGTGAGGGCGACAGATTCTTTCACATTCAGCTTGTTTCTTTGCGTCAGTCATTTCAAATCCTTATGCGTGGGACGTGACTTTCTTCTCAGTTTATATCGTGACGTAACACTTCAGCAGTTCCTTTTGCGAATTCTTCCTCTGTAAACATTTGTTTCCATTGAAGAATTGCCTCGTCTATTTTCAGAAGTGGGACGTGAAACTCCTGTACAATTGCATCATCTTTTCTGCTTATCATGTTTCGACATCCAACATCGTTGCATTGCGTCACTTCGAGAGTGTATTTCATCGTAACTCCTTAATGCGCGGGCCGTCCATGCCGAGCAAGCGTTTTAGACACGTTCCCTCGAAAGGGAATCGTCTATGCGGTTTCGCTCCTATGCCGCATATTCGCCTCGGCCCGCGCATCACCCCTCGTAGGGTACTTGTTATGCTACCTGAGTTACGTTCAGCGTAAATACCTGCGGCGCTGAGGTCACTGGAACAGAGATCGTTCCCGTCAGCGGGTTTCCGTTCGGATCGGTCGTGGTTGCAGTGATTGTAACACTGGTTGACGTGTCTCCTGCTGGTACGTTGACAACGGTCTGCTGCGAAAGAGGTACTGTTCCTCCTGAATCGTCAGCCGTTGCCGTGGTGAAGGTCACTGAAGGGTCAGATGAGGCCCATGTGATCGTTGGGGCGTAAGTCGTCCCCACAGGTGGGGTGTACAGTACGCCGTTCTCAAATACCTCTGCTTCAAGTTGGCCGGTTGTCCCGGCTACAATGTTTCCGATTGACATTTTGATCTCCAATGCAAAGTGGTTGTGGTACTGTGAAAGTCGGCGAAGGATTATTCTCAAGAGAGCATTATTCTCTCGCGTTACTTCAAGTATCTCTTTGAATAGCCTATCATAATTAGACTTCATTCTTAAATCCTCTCCCAATTATCTTACACCCAACCGCCTCCCATACGGGGTAGCGGTGGTCCTTCGTCCTCTTGAGGCTTAAAATCTAAGTCAATTGCTCCTCCTGCCGAGGTATTCGGAAGTGGAGGTACTTGCGCTATGGGAGAAGTTATTCCCGGCAAAGGTGTATTATTCGTTGCATATAGCGCAGGGTCTATGGGATTTGGTATATTTTGTATCGGATCGGCAGGATAACTAGGCTGTATTGGAGTACCGTAGCTAGGAATCATTGGCGGATAGGATTGTAGCGCCTCTGGTGGTATATTTGATGTTCCTAACGCCCTAATAACCTGTACTAGAGACGGGATTTCGGCATTTAGGGCCGCAACC
>Ga0326727_10022177_pt1 | contig 12313 bp, 11 predicted proteins | sample MB2enrmetagenome_FD_207643 | JGI IMG/M metagenome (GOLD analysis project Ga0326727, IMG submission 207643) | Lab enriched peat soil microbial communities from McLean, Ithaca, NY, United States - MB29MY | ecosystem: Environmental > Terrestrial > Soil > Wetlands > Peat | place: USA: New York...
CAAACCTCCAAGGAAAACGCATTGGGCGTTGCGCGCCGCCTGCACAAGCTGACTCGGGAAACGGTGTGGCTGAAAGAGACTGGGTTGAACGTGCACATCACCGCGAGCGTCGGCGTGGCTTCCTATCCAACCGACTCGCGAACCAAGGCCGAACTCCTGCACCTTGCCGATGAAGCGATGTACCTCGTCAAGAACACGACTCGCGACAGCGTCGCTGCCTCAGGGCTTGGCGTCCTCCCGATGAATTAGCTCCGCTCCTTGATTGCTCGCGCACTTCTATTCCGTTGTTCAGCGGCGCCTGATAGACTCGTTTCGATTTGTGTCACGGGAGGAGAAGCTTATGTCGAGAGTCGCCGCAATAATCTCACTCCTTTTCCTTGTTGCGCCCACACTACGCGCGCAACAGCCGCAGGTGAAACCGCCCTCCGTTTACACGGCTGTCCCGGGCCCCAAGGACCGATTCGTTTATGTTCCCGGCAAAATCGCGATGGCTTCGGAATGGCAGAAAGCGCGTTTCGACAAGCCCACGGCCATCATCCTCAGACAGCGATGTTCGGGCCTCGATGTCGTCGAGTTCCCCAAGGACGCCGATTACATCGTTTTCTTCTCGGATGAATGGAAACGCAATCTGGTGATTGTAAGGAGCGACGGCGAAGTCGTTTGGGCAGGCAGCAAATCCTGGGACGACATAAGCGCGGCTGATCGGGCATGCGCCGAAGTCCATAAGGATTGGAAAGACCACGCTCCAGCCAGTTCCAAACCGAAATAGGGACAGAACCCACTTTGCGCTGTCCGTTAGGCTCGGTGTTGTTACCTCGGAAGCGCTCACCTATACTCGGCGTGTAGCCGGGAGGCGAATCTCGACGTGCGAAACCGGGAGGCAGCACGCTACGCACGGTGGTCGGCAATCGTTGCCGGTCTCATTGCTCTTGTTGTGGCCGGAGTTTACGTCCACCGGGCTATTCGAGCGGCTCAAGACCGTCATGCTGCGCCGCCCGTGGTATCTGCGACGGTGCAACAGCAGTCGAACGAATTCTCTTTCTCAAGAGTAGAGCAAGGCCGAACCATTTTCACTGTCCGCGCCTCGCGCACGACACAGTTCAAAGACCGAAACCGCTATCTCCTTGAAGACGTTTGGATCACGATCTATGGCCGCACGGGAAGCCGCAACGACAACATCCACACGCACGAGTGCAGTTACGAGCCTGCTTTGGGGACTGTTCGCTGCGAAGGAGAAGTGCTGATTGATGTTCAGGGCGCGGAGGGCGCTTCTGACAAGCCAATTGAGAAATCGATTGAATTGAAAACCAGCAACCTGGCCTTCAATCGCGAAACGGGCATTGCCTCAACCCCTGCACCGGTCGAGTTTCGTTTCCCGGAGGGCGATGGCCGCGGCGTGGGAATCACATACAGCACGGAGAGTTCCATCGTGCGAATCGAACGCGCCGTTGAATTCAATGTGGGGTCATCGGAACGAACCGGCGGGATCCCGGTTCGCGCCTCCGGCAGCAGTCTCGAAATTCGCCGAAACGACCGATTGGTTGTGATGAATGGCCCGGTCGTCGTAACGCGCGGAGATCGCGAGCTCAGGGCATCTAGGATCTCCGTTTCGCTCGACGAGAATTACCATGCCGAGCGCGTCTCCGCCGAAGGCCGCCCGTCGATTCGCTCGACGGGGGACAAAGGAGAGTTCTCGTTTGCGGCGGACAAGTATGACGGTTTGCTCGATGCATCCGGCTGGGTCGAGCGGGTCATCGCTGACGGCAATGTCGAAGGCAGCAGGCAGTCGGCCGCGGGGACCGAGCATTTTTCGACTGCTCATATGGAATTGACGATGTTGCCGCAACACAATTTACTCCGGGAAATGACGGCTACCGGTGGTGTGACGGCGGAATCTCAGGAGGGTCCCGATTCACGAGCATTGAAGACCGAATCATTGCGCGTCAACTTTGCGCCGGGTCGCCGGGCCGACCAGCAGCGAATCGACACGGTGGAAACGCTGGCGCCGGCAACCATCGAATCGAAGTCCGGCGATGAAACCACGGACTTGCGTGCCAAGCAGTTCGTCGCGCATTTTGGGCCCGATGGGCATCTCGACAAATTGCTCGGCCACACGGATGTGGAGATTCGCAGACAGTTGGGCACTCAGGCGCCCGAAGTCACTTCTGCGGCGGAATTGTCGGCAACGTTGGGCGCGAAGAACGAGTGGGAAACCCTGGAAGTATTTGGTAACGTCCATTTCCAGCAGATCGACCGTCAAGCAACCGCCGCCCACGCCAGGTTTGTCCGCGCAACGAGCGCGATCACGCTGGACGGCTCGCCCGTGCTTTCCGATTCAATGAGTCGCACCACGGCGGCGAATGTGACGTTCAATCAAACGACAAGCGAGATTCGCGCTGCGGGTGGAGTGATATCGACGTATCTTGGAACCGCTCGCGGAGAGGCAGTGAGCTTCGGCTCCGGCCCCGCTCATATTTCTGCCGATACGCTGACGGGCTCAACCACTTCGGGTCACGTCTCCTACTCGGGGCATGCGCGGCTTTGGCAGGGCGAGTCCTTGTTGGATGCGGATCAAATCGAAGTGTGGCGAGACGAAAGGAAAATGCAAGCGACGGGACATGTGGTTGCCGTTTTGCCGCAAACCGGCAGCCAGTTGGTAAGCACTTCCGCAAAATCCTCGGGGCCAGTGCTTTGGGAAGTTCGCGCGCCTCTTCTCACTTACTCGGATGATCAGGGAAAGGCTCATCTCGGGGGCGGAGTCATCGCAAACTCTCGTCAGGGTTCACTCGAGTCGCGCACTCTGGATGCATTCCTCAGTCCAGCAGGTGAAGCTTCCGCCGCCGCGGCCAAGAGCCCTTCCGGGCGGCAATTGAGCCGCGTGCTGGCTCAGGGTGGCGTCACGGTGCGTCAGGGAGACCGGCGGGGAACGGCTGAGCAGGCGGAGTACTCCGCAGCGGAAGAAAAGTTCGTGCTGTTCGGCGGGCAACCCACTTTAACCGATGCCTCCGGAGACACAACCACGGGCCGTTCGTTGACCTTCTTTGTTGCGAATGATACGATTTTGATTGGGTCGCAAGAAGGTTCGCGCACGCTGACCAAGCACCGAGTTGAGAAATGAACCAGCATGTTGAAACTCCAAGGCGCCGATCTTAGCAAGACGTACCGAGGCCGGACGGTTGTCGATAGCGTCAATCTGGAGATTCAACAAGGCGAGGTGGTTGGGCTGCTAGGGCCGAACGGCGCTGGAAAGACCACAACGTTCTATATCCTGGTCGGTTTGGCGCGTCCCGATCATGGGCGCGTTTTGCTGGACGGCGAGGATATTACCGACCTGCCGATGTATCTCAGGGCTCGCAGCGGCATCAGCTACCTACCTCAAGAGCCTTCGGTCTTTCGAAAACTGACCGTTGAAGAGAACCTGCTCGCGGTCCTGGAAACCCTGCCTCTGACTCCTGAACAGAGACGCGACAGGGTTGAGGAGCTTCTGGCGCAAATGGGACTTGAAGGAGTGCGGAATAGCCACGCGTACGTACTTTCGGGGGGCGAGCGGCGGCGGCTCGAAATCGCTCGGTCTCTGGTTCTTTCGCCATCCTTCGTTCTTCTTGACGAGCCGTTTTCGGGGATCGATCCGCTGACGGTCGTGGATATTCAAAAGATTATTGCGGATCTGAGCGCGGCTGGAATTGGCGTGCTCGTCACCGATCACAACGTGCGCGAGACGCTTGCTGTAACATGCCGCGCTTACATCATTACCGACGGGAAGATCCTGTTTGCGGGAACGCCGGCTGAACTCGCCGCGAATGCCGATGTGAGGCGAATTTATCTCGGAGAAGGTTTTCGTTTGAACTGAATCTTATGAACTGGCTGCAGCCCAAACTGAACTTACGTCTCGCGCAAAAGCAAATACTGACGCCGGGGCTTGTTCAGATGGTCAGCGTTCTGGCTCTGAACCGTCTCGAGCTGCGCGAAATGATCAACCAGGAGATCATGGCGAATCCCGTCCTGGAAGAAGTCCCCGAAGAGGGCGTCGCGGTCGATAGTTACACCGACGAGGCATTCCTTAAGAAAGAGACCGAGAAGGTCCCCGAAACCGAGGCAGCCAATCCCTTCGACGAATTCGACTTCGGCTCGTTTTTCACGCAATACCTCGATACCGGCGCCGAGCGTGCCGCCGGGAGCGAGCACGAGGACATCGAGAAGCCTTCGTTTGAGAAGTTTCTTTCCTCTCCGGCAAATTTGGCGGACCACCTGACGTGGCAATTGAGCGTCAGTATCTGCACGGAAACGGTTCGCAAAATCGCCGAGGGCATCATTGGCAATCTCGATGAGAACGGCTATTTGACCGCGTCGCTCGAGGAACTCGCCCAGTCCGGCAATTATTCGGCGGACGATGTGGAAGAAGCGCTCGCGATGGTGCAGGAATTCGACCCGCCGGGAATCGCCGCGCGCACTTTGGAAGAGTGCCTCCTGATTCAACTCAAGGTTCTCGATCCCCAAAACACTTTGGCGCAACAGATCATTGCCGACCATCTGAAACTCCTTCAGAACAACCAGCTTAAGGAGGTTTCGCGCGCGCTCAACCGCCCGGTCGAGTTGGTGAAGCGCGCCGTGGACGTGATCAAACGTCTCGACCCCAAGCCCGGACTCCGCTACAACAAGATAGAGCCGCGGCTGGTCGAGCCCGACGTCCAATTCCGCAAAGTGGATGGCGAGTGGCAAGTCTTCATGAACGACGACGACTTGCCCCAACTGCGTTTGAATCCGACTTACCGGCGGTTGCTTGTCCGCGATGCCGCCGACAGGGACGTGCGCAACTACGTGAAAGAGCGATTCACAGCAGCCATCCAGTTAATGAAGAATATCGAGCAGCGAAAGCACACGATCCAGCGAGTTTGCCAGTCGATTCTGCGCCGTCAGGCCGACTATCTTGATTTCGGCCCCGACCAATTGAAACCGATGATGATCAAGGAAGTCGCCGAAGAAGTGGGTGTCCATCCCTCCACCGTCAGCCGGGCTGTCGCAAATAAATACGTCCACACGCCGCAGGGGGTGCTCGAACTGCGCAGCTTCTTCTCGGAATCTGTAAACGGCCCGCAGGGAAGTGAGATGTCACTATTGTCGCTGAAAAGGCGGGTGAAGCAGATGATCGAAGAGGAAGACACAGCCCATCCGCTTACCGATGAACAAATCACGAAGAAGCTGAGCGATGAAGGCATTCACGTCACGCGCCGAACCGTGGCAAAGTATCGCGAAGATCTCCGCATCCCTAGCACGCATCGTCGAAGAGTGAAGGAGTAGTTACCCGCCGCCGTGACACGCGCCGCCCGGAAACGGAATGCACAACAACTTGTGATACTCACCGGCCTTTCCGGTTCGGGCAAACGGTCTGTTCTGAACACATTTGAAGACCTGGGATTCTACTGCGTGGACAACCTCCCCGTGCCGATGATCCCTATATTTAGCGAGCTATTTGGCGAGGGACGCGGGGAAGTGGAACGCGCCGCGCTTCTCGTGGACGCGCGGGAAGGCGCCGAGATCGAAAAACTGCCGGCAATCTACCGCGCTCTCAGCAACCAGCAACCCGCGACGCTCGTCTTCATCGAGGCAAGCGAAAGTGTGCTGATAAGGCGCTTCAGCGAAACGCGACGGCCGCATCCGATGGGTCGCGGTTTTTCGATTGCGGAGGGAATTCGCCGTGAGCGCCGGCGCATGGCGCCGATTCGACGCCTTGCCGACGTCATCATCGACACGTCGAGATTCAATGTGCACGAGTTGCACCAGCTCATTACGGATCGCTTTCAGAATCCGGGGCGAAATCCTCTGGTTGTTTCCGTGGTGAGTTTCGGTTTCCGCCACGGCATTCCGCCCGACGCGGATCTGGTCTTTGATGTCCGGTTCCTGCCGAACCCCCACTTTGTCCCTCGCTTGCGTCCTTTCAGCGGAAAAGACCCGCGCGTCGCGCGCTACATCCGGTCGTTTCCGCAAACAGGAGAGTTCTTGCGGCGCATCGAGGGCCTGCTGGGATATCTGATTCCGCATTATATCCGGGAGGGGAAAAGCTACCTTACCGTCGCCGTGGGGTGCACAGGTGGCCGGCACCGATCCGTTGCTCTGGCGGAAGTGATTGGCCGGACGTTGCGCCGAAAAGGATATTCGACAAGGGTTGTGCACCGCGATCTCGAGAAGTCGGTTTCTTAGCATGTTCTGGACACGAGTTCGGAGTTTTCATTTCGTCGACGGAACCCGATAAGCATGGAAGCCACTCCGCAGTCGAAGCCGAATAGCGAAGTCAGCAGGCTGTTAAGTTACGTGCGGCCGCACTCCGCATTGTTGGCGGGGGGCGTTGTGCTGATGGCCTTCATGGCTCTGGCGGACGCTCTTGCCGTACTTTCGATTCGTCCTGCCACTGATATCGTTCTCAACCCGCACTCACTCAACCAAAAGCTTACTCTCTTCAAGGTTCCCTGGAGTGAGTATACGGTTTATCTCAACTCCTTCGTTCCCGCGCGCATTCACTACGTGTGGTCGGTATTCTCCATCGCTCTCCTGCTTTTGTTTTTGATTAAAGGAGTTGCGGGGTACTTTGGGAACAATTTGATTCAGTACGTGGGCCTCGCCGGAGTCACCGACCTTCGAAACCGCGCATACAGTAAGGTCGTGCAACAGCCTGTTGGCTTCTTTGAGCACAACCCCGTCGGGCGGGTGATGTCGGCGGTCATGAGCGACATCGAACAACTTCGCACGGCCTTTTCAGAGTACCTCGCGGACTTTTTTCGTCAGATCTTCAGCTTGGCCGTTTTCGTCACGGCGCTGTTAGTCCTCAATTGGAAGATGGCGCTTGGAAGCGCCCTCCTCATCCCGCTGGTTGTCTGGCCCGTTGGAAAACTGGCGCGTAGAATTCGCAAGTCCTCGGAGAAGAGCCGCGCCCGACTCGCGGATTTAAGTCAAATTCTCCAGGAAACTGTCAGCGGCAATCGCGTTGTAAAAGCCTTCGGGATGGAGGGTTTTGAAATCCGCAAGTTCCGCGAGGCGGCTCGGAAGTTGTTGCGGGAAAACATGCGCTGGATCAGAGCTTATGCCGCAACGCCCCCCTTGATGGAGTTGCTCGGTGCCGCGGTTATCTGCATGATCTTGCTTTATGCGCGCGACGAAATCCGCGCCAGCCGGATGAGCGAGGGCATTTTTTTTGCATTTGTTTTCGCCTTATTCAAGGCTTATGAACCCGTAAAGCGCCTGGGAGCCATTTATCAACTCTTCCAGCAAGCTGCCGGTGTCTCTTCCCAAGTGTTTAAGTTCATCGACCTTCCTGAAGAAGTGATGGAAACAGAGGGAGCGAAGTCGCTCCCGCGCTTTTCAGAATCGATCGAATTCCATAACGCCAGCTTCGCGTACGATGGCGGCCCTCCCATTCTGAAGGGGATCGATCTGAGAGTGCCAGCCGGGACTGTGGTTGCCATCGTGGGTTCGAGCGGCGCCGGGAAAACAACGCTTGTGAACTTGCTTCCGCGCTTTTATGCCGCTTCGGATGGCTCGGTGCACATCGATGGCATCGATCTACGCGATGTCACGCTGCGCTCGCTACGCGAACAAATGGCCATCGTCACGCAGGAAACGATTCTGTTCAACGACACGATCTGGAACAATTTATGTTACGGCCAGCCGGATATGCCGGAAGAGAAGGTGATTGCCGCAGCAAAAGCTGCAATGGCGCACGATTTCATCACTCAGATGCCGGAGGGCTACCAAACACTCATTGGCGACCGCGGCCAGCGGCTCTCCGGTGGACAGCGCCAACGGCTTGCAATTGCCCGCGCTTTGTTGAAAGATGCTCCGATTCTGATTCTTGACGAAGCGACATCGGAACTCGATTCGGAATCGGAGTTACTGGTGCAGAGCGCACTCAACAATCTCATGACGGGCCGCACGGTATTCGTGATCGCGCATCGCCTGTCGACCATCCGGCGGGCAGACATGATCACGGTCCTCGATGGCGGCACAATTCAGGAGCGCGGCACGCACGACGAGCTGCTTGCCAAGGGTGGGATTTATGCCCGCCTTTATGACATGCAGTTTCGCGATGTCGAATCCATGCCTCGGGTGGCGGACTCGGTGTGAAAATGTCTGGTACAGAATCACAACGCGTTCAGGGAATTTCTTCAGGCCATGGAGCCGCCGGTTTGAAGTCGATGACCGGGTACGCTCAGGCAAGCGCCATCGAAAATGGCTGGGGATTGCGCATTTCCGTGCGAAGTGTGAATCACCGGTTCCTCGATCTGCACCTGCGCATACCGGAAGGGTTTGAACCGATCGAGCCGCGCATTCGGCAGATTGTTCGGGAACATGTGCGGCGCGGCCATCTCGATATCTCGGTGCACTATGAGCTTGCGGGACCCGCGGCCGTGGGGGTGAACCAAGATGTCGCGGCGGCGTATCTTGAAGCGGCGAATGCGCTTCGAAAGAAATTTGAAATTAAAACGGAGCCAGACTTGGCCTCCATCTTGCGATTGCCGGGAGTGATCGGGCCGCCGGCCGCGTCGCTCGAAGAAGAACTGGAGCGGCTCGAAGCTGTCGTTGCCCGGTGTTTGGTTGAGGCGCTCGGCAAATTGGACGGGATGCGCCGGCAAGAAGGGGATCACCTGCGCCAGGAAATGTTAGCCCGACTTGGAGAGGTTGCGATCAACACATCCAGAGTGATGACTGTCGCGGAACGTGCGCGGCCTGCATTTGCGCGACGGCTGGAATCGCGATTGAAAGAGTTGCTGGGAGATGCGCCGATCGATCCTGCGCGGCTCGCCGGGGAAGCGGCCCTCGCGGCCGAGAGGAGCGACGTTTCGGAGGAACTTGCACGGCTGCGAAGCCACATTCAACAGTTTGAGTCCCTGCTCTCGAGCGGGTCGGACGTTGGCAAGAAGCTGGATTTTCTACTTCAGGAAATGCAGCGGGAGACGAACACGCTCCTGTCGAAGACTCCGGGGAACGAGGGGGAAGGCTTGGAAATCACGCAACTCGGGCTCGAAGTCAAATCCGAAATCGAAAAATTGCGCGAACAGGTGCAAAACATCGAATGAACGCGCCGGAGCCACTCGTCTTCATCGTTTCCGGGCCTTCCGGTTCGGGGAAGTCCACGTTGGTCGAGAAAATTCTCGAGCTCCCCGGCACGATGCTTTCCATTTCCTGCACGACGCGCCCGCCGCGCAAGACGGAGAGCGCGGGCAAATGGTACACTTTCGTCTCCGAAGGCGAGTTCCAGGAGATGGTGGGGCGGGGCGAGTTTCTGGAATATGCGCAGGTGTTCGGGAAGAACTGGTACGGCACGCCAAGAAGATGGCTGGATGAAGCGCGAGCGAAAAGTTACGACTTGGTGCTGGAAATTGACGTGCAAGGAGCGCTGCAAGTAAGACAGAAGTTGCCGGGTTCGGTGGCGGTTTTTGTTTTACCGCCTTCGCGTGAGGAACTCGAACGCCGCATTCGCGCTCGCGGGCAGGACTCGGACGAGGAGATTAAGCGGCGGCTGGAACGGGCCAGGCAGGAAATGTTGAGTTACAGCAGCTACGATTTTGCCGTCATCAACGACAATCTCGAGAGAGCTGGCCGGGAAGTGCAGGCGATCGCGCTGGGATCGCGCTACCGCGTTTCAAGAAACGAAGAGAGAATTCGCGAAATTCTTAAGTCCTTTGGAGGCTAACCTTACTCATGGCTGTTTTCAATCAGGCACCGGATAGCCAGTTTGCCTACGTCGTAGTTGTCTCGCGGCGCGCGCGCCAGTTGATGGGCGGAGGTCGGCCGCTGGTGGACAACCCGAGGTCGCGCAAGACGACTCGCATCGCGGAGGAGGAACTGCGTAAGGGTCTCCTCGAGTACGAGATGCCGGAGCGGCCGGAGGAGCAGGAAGATAAGGAAGGAAAGCGGCGGAAGGAATAACTCGCTGCGACTCCATGAGAATTGCTCTTGGCGTTACCGGAGGCGTGGCGGCTTACAAGGCCGCGGAACTCGTTCGCCGCTTGCAACAGGAAGGAATCGACGTGCAGGTGGTGATGACGCACGCCGCGCAGCAATTCATTACTCCCCTCACTTTTGCGGCGCTCACCGGAAACAAAGTCATCACCAGTATGTTTGCGTCCGAAGACCCGGCACAAGCGAACGTTGAGAGCGCGATTGAACACATTGCCGTTGCGCAGCGGATCGATCTTTTGCTGGTCGCGCCGGCGACTGCCGATATCCTCGGGAAATTCGCGCACGGCGTGGCGGATGATTTTCTGACGACGCTCTACCTTGCCACGAAGGCTCCCGTTGTGGTCGCTCCGGCAATGAACGTCAATATGTGGGAACACGCCGCGACGCAAGAAAACCTCGCGAAACTTCGCGCTCGCGGAGTCCATGTGGTCGATCCCGACGAAGGCTACCTGGCATGTGGAATGACAGGTGCCGGACGTCTGGCTGCCACTGAGCCGATCGCCAAGAAAGTTTGCGACGTTCTCGGCCTTCGTCACGATTTTGACGGTCAGACGGTACTCATCACGGCAGGACCGACCTGCGAGGATTTGGACCCGGTGAGGTTCATTACGAATCGTTCGTCCGGCAAAATGGGTTACTCGCTGGCGGAGGCTGCAGTTCGCCGCGGCGCGCGCGTCGTACTCGTCAGCGGCCCGGTGGATATCCAAGCTCCTGGGGGCGTGGACTGTCTGCCGGTGCGCACGACGGAAGAGATGCGGAAAGCAGTTCGAGAACACGCCGCTGTTGCGAACGTCATTATCATGGCCGCTGCAGTGGCGGACTATCGCCCCGCGGCTCCGCATGCAGAGAAAATCAAGCGCGGGAACGCCCGCCTCACGGTGGAACTCGAGCCCACACCCGATATTCTTTCTGAACTCGGCCATGATGGCGGCAAGCGCGTCTTGGTCGGATTTGCGGCTGAAACGGACGGCCTGATCGAGAACGCTCGCGCAAAACTCGCGCGCAAACAGGTGGACATGATTGTCGCGAACGACGTGACGCAAAAGGGCGCTGGCTTCGATGGGGACACAAATATCGTGACGCTCCTCTTGCGCGACGGTCGCGATATCCCTTTGCCCAAAATGACGAAGTTCGAGGTCGCGAATCGCATCCTCGACCATGTCCTCGAGATTCAGAAGAAATCCAAGTAACGCTTGCCTTGAGGAAGTTTGCCAAGGACCGGGGTTTGCCGATGTGGACTTCTTTCCGGCTGGCCTGAATGGGAGACTCGATGGATCCGGGAAATCTTGCCCGTTTGGAAGCGTGGCTTCAATACGCTGAAGACTTGAAACTCGGGCCATTCTACCGCGATCGCATTCCGAGGCATCACCTGCAAGAGGCTCCAGCCGGAGGAGTCGTCGCGCTAGATAACTCCGTCGCGAAATCGGAATCTCGTACACCGACGATTTCAGCCGCCCCACGCCCTGCGCCTCCGCCTGCGCCTCGTGCTACTCAGAAACCGGCATCACCGCCTGCATTTGTGCCGGTTGCGACAGGCCCTTCGCTTTTCGACGAACGCGTTGAAGGCGACACGCTCGAGCGTATACGCGAAGATATCGGCGACTGCAAACGCTGCAAGCTTCACAAGTCGAGAACGAACATCGTTTTTGGCGTGGGCAATCCCAAAGCAGAGCTTGTGTTTGTGGGAGAAGGGCCCGGGCATGACGAAGACGTCCAGGGCGAGCCGTTTGTGGGCCGCGCAGGAAAACTACTCACACAGATGATTGAAGCGATGGGCTTGCGCCGTGGGGATGTTTACATCTGCAATGTCGTGAAATGCCGCCCACCGGAAAATCGCCTGCCCGAAAGAGATGAGATTGCCACATGCTCGCCGTTCCTGCTCCGGCAACTCGCCGTGATCCAACCGAAGGTAATTTGTTGTCTTGGCGCATGCGCCGCGCAAACGCTGCTCGCCACGAATCAAGGCATTTCTCGATTTCGGGGGGAGTGGTTCGACTATCGCGGTTCAAAATTGATAGCGACCTACCACCCAGCGTACCTTTTGCGCAATCCAAACGCGAAGCCCGAAGTCTGGAAAGATTTGCAAAAAGTGATGGCGCTTCTCGGTCTCAACCCCCCGCCCAAGCGGCGTTGAAATTCCTCGGCTGAAGGAAAATCATTGGGAATCATACTGGGACTAACGGGCGCGATGTGCTGGGGCGTGGCCGATTTCGTCGCGCGATTCGCATCGCAGCGCATTGGCGCTTACCGCGCCACAATCTTCGCGCAAGTTTTTGGATTCTCGGCTCTGAGCGTGTACTTGATGTGGTCTGGCGGGATTTCTAGCGGCGTCGCGCCTGGTTGGCACCCGTGGGCGCTT
>Ga0326727_10022178_pt1 | contig 12312 bp, 8 predicted proteins | sample MB2enrmetagenome_FD_207643 | JGI IMG/M metagenome (GOLD analysis project Ga0326727, IMG submission 207643) | Lab enriched peat soil microbial communities from McLean, Ithaca, NY, United States - MB29MY | ecosystem: Environmental > Terrestrial > Soil > Wetlands > Peat | place: USA: New York...
GAATTGAAAATTTGTCATTGAGAATTTCTCATTTGTCATTCGGAAAGACGGTTCGGAAAATTTTGCCAAAAATGCGCGATTCTCAGGAATAGCACTGCAGAGATAAATTAATTGCTGATATTGCTTCCTGGAGTTTCTCTGCGCTCTCCGCGTTCTCTGCGCGAAAAAATCCTTGGGGAACCGAACCCATGACCCCGTCGGAGGGAAAAGTCGCCTGCAAAATGCGCAGGAAATAAAAGGGCTTCCCCGTAGTGGTTGGTGGCAGAGCGGGCGGGGTGCGGCAGACAAAATGTTGATATGCTCCAAACTGGCCCATTTTCACGTCCACTATTAAGCACGAGAGTTTAAAAAGTGAGGACCGACACCTGCACGAGAGTTTAAAAAGTGAGGACCGACACCTGCACGACCTGCACGACACCTGCACACCTGCACGACACCTGCACGGGACTAACCCGTTTACGTTTACGGGACTGACCCGTTTAAGGTCACCCTTAGTTAAGGAATTGCGATGATAACATGGTGATTCTCAACGCATTGGATACGAGAGCGGGTCAAAGGGGCTGGAAGGGCCGGGAAATTGCTTCGATGGCTTCCCTCGCAGGTATATTGCGACTCTGGCTTTCGGTGATTTTTTAGCGCTTATAGATCACATTGATTTGAAACGCTTTACGCCTTAACTAAGGGCCATTCGGAACTGACACCTGCACTGCATGTTGGATTACAAAAAATAATTTGTAAGGTTCTTGACATAAGAAAGGGAACTGGGTAAAGGTGATATTTATCACCGTGTATTCTTGGTTCGCTGGCCCTGAACTTTCAATCTCGATGATCCCAGTTTGTCACTATAAACCTAGGGCCTAAAGGATTATCAAAAATGAAAAGTAAAAAAAATCTTCGTATCCTTGTTGCAGGTGTAGCCATGCAGTTTGGGATTCTTGCCAGTTCCGCCCAGACCGGCGACTACCTGTATAGTGGGTCGGAGATGACTATCACATTGAACCCCGGCCTTTATGACATCACCGCCTACGGCGCTCAGGGCGGCGGCGGCTACTACGCCGGCGGCGGACAGGGAGCCGAGATGGAGGGCCAATTTTCCTTCCCAATGCTAACGACACTCACCCTCCTAGTCGGCGGCGGCGGCGGCGGCGGCTACTACGCCGGCGGCGGCGGCGGCGGCGGCAGCTTCGTTGTTAATGGGGGCACACCCCTGGTCGTCGCAGGCGGCGGCGGCGCCGGCGGAGACAACGGCGGCGGCTCTGGCTCAATCACTACCAGCGGCACCAGCGGCGGCGACTACCTCTTTGGCAACGCCGGCGGCCCCGGTGGCACCAGCGGCAGCGGCGGCGGCGGCGGCCAAGGCAGCGCCTACAACGGCGGCGGCGGCGGCGGCGGCTTCTTAGGCAACGGCGGCGACGGCCAAGCCAACGCCTACGCCAGCGGCGGCGGCGGCGGATTTGCTTTTAGCAGCGGCGGCATCGGCGGCTACGGCGGCACCGGCGGCGGCAACGGCAACGGCGGCACCGGCGGCTACGGCGGCGGCGGCGGTGGCAGCGGCGGATACAGTGGTGGCGGCGGCGGCGGCTACAGCGGCGGCGGCGGCGGCTTCCCGAGCGGCGGCGGCGGCGGGGGCGGTTCCATCATTGACTCATCTGCAATAATGGATCTCGCCGAGGTTTCCGGCGTTGCAAGCCCCGACGACTCACCCAATGGCGAGATTATTATTAGCGAAGTCCCCGAACCCACCACTTTGACCTTGGCCGGTTTAAGTGGGTTATTCCTGAGGCTGTTCCGTCGCCAGCGGAAGTAAGCCATTTGTTTTCCATTGCCCCGCTCTGGGAAAGTGGAGCAGGGGTTTTGTTTTTTCAGCGCAGGCGGCGCGTTCGCGTGTTGGCATTCCGCCGTCGCGCAAGGCGCTATGGCGGGTCAAGTTGGCTTGGCCTTCGTGATTTGAGCAAGCCGGATGATCCGCCTTGGTCCAGACTTCCGCCTTCGTTAAAGAGACTGTGTGAAAACTCCCCAACCACCCGGCTCGTCAGAAAAACGACGCTCCCATTTGCGTTATGGCGCATTTTGATTTTCGGTGAAAGTGATTTGAACCACTTTTTCGTCCTTCAAGCTGACCGAATCCGAGTTTTCACACAGTCTCTAAAACTACGGCGGACACGACGGCGGGACAGGCAAGAGGGGAACGCGGAGCGGAGAAAGCCTCATGGATTCGGCCAAATCTGATACTGCAATCTGATACTGTGTACCAATTTCGGGTTCTTCACCAAAGTTGCTTTTTGGGAAAAATCCGGCACCCTTTATCCGGGATGAACGCCCGGATGGAATTCGAGTCAAATCCTCGGTAGAGAAAGGACACGATTATGAAATTTCTGCAAGTGGCCAAACGGATCACGCTCTTGATCGTGGTCAACCTGCTGGTCATGTTGACCATTGGGATTATCGCCAGCCTGCTTCTGGGCGGGCGGGCCTCGCGGTTTGGTTACGATAATCTCTTTCTGTTTTGCTTCGTTTGGGGCATGGGCGGCGCTTTCATTTCGCTGGCGCTCTCCCGGTGGATGGCCAAGATGATGATGGGCGTTCAGGTCATCGATCCCAACACCTCAGACCCGGACGGCCAGCGCCTCGTCGAAACCGTTCATCATCTGGCGCGCGCCGCCGGCCTTCCCGCCATGCCGGAGGTCGGGATTTATGATTCGCCGGAGATCAATGCGTTTGCCACCGGGCCAACCCGGTCGCGCGCCCTGGTGGCGGTGTCGTCGGGCCTTCTGAGTCAGATGCGGCAATCGGACATCGAAGGCGTGCTGGGACACGAGATCACCCATGTGGCCAATGGGGACATGGTGACGATGACTTTGCTTCAAGGGGTGGTGAATGCCTTTGCCATGTTCCTGGCGCGCGTCCTGGCCTTCGCCCTCTCGCGAGGTTCATCCCGCGACAATCGGGGCGGCAATTTCTTCATGGAATTTCTGCTCATCCAGCTCTTTCAATTTGTGTTCATCCTCCTGGGTTCCATCGTGGTTTGCTGGTTCTCGCGCTGGCGCGAATTTCGGGCCGATGCAGGCGGGGCGCGCCTGGCCGGACGGGACCATATGATTTCGGCCCTCAGGGCGCTCAAGGCCATCCATGAAGCCGGGGCCGACCAGGCCGGAAAGCCGCAGCCGGCTTTTCAAGCATTGAAGATTTCCGGCAAGACCGCCGGCATTTTGGGCCTCCTCTTTGCCGATCATCCCCCCTTGGACGAACGCATCGCCCGGCTGGAAAATCCCACGCGGGGCTGATGGGGACGCGTTGGGGCGCATTTTTTTGAGCGGGGTTTCCGGCTCCTAATCCTAATCTTAATCGAAGAAGATTAGGATTAAGATTACGATTAAGATTAGGAATAAGATAAGGATCGGCTGCCCAAAGAGTGAGCTGCGCCCAATCGTCACGCAAAGGGGTCGCTGTTCCTGGCTCTGACACGCAAACCGAACGGCTCGGGCGCCCGCGCAAAGGAGACCACTCCGTTTTCAGCCGTCGCTCCCAGGTAAGGATCGTTGCTCACCAGCAGATTGCCGTCGATGTCGAGATGATCGGCCAGTTCGGCCAGATGGGCGGCGGCGCTGATCAGGAGGCTGGTTTCAATCATGCAGCCGATCATCGTTTTCAAGCCGGCCTGGCGGGCTGCCCGCAGCGCATCGCAAGCCGCGCTGATGCCGCCGGTTTTAATTAGTTTGACGTTGACCCCATGGTAACACTCCGCGCACCGGGCCGCATTGCCGGCGCGGTGATAGGATTCATCGCCAAAAAGCGGCAACGGCGAACGGCTTTTCAACCACGCCAAATCCGCGTCCGGCGTGCCGGCCGGCATGGGTTGCTCGATGAATTCGATATGCGGATCCTTCGCCAGCCATTCGATGTTCCGCAAGGCTTCCTCCTTTGTCGCCCACCCTTCGTTGGCATCCACCCGCACCGTTTTGTCCGGCGCGGCCCGGCGCAACGCGGCCAGGTTTTCCCGGTCTTGCGGCGCGCCCACCTTGAGTTTGAGCACGGGGTAAGGCGCGGCTTGGATCGTTTTCCGGCGGATCACCTCCGCGCAGTCGATGCCGATGGTGAACGAGGTCAGATGCTTCTTCCCGGAAAAACCAAGACCCAGCCAATCATAAAGGGGCTTGCCCGCCTTTCGCGCCGCGCCGTCGAGCAACGCCACGTTGATGGCGCATTTCGGGGAATGGTTCATCGGCGCCAGTTTCTCCAAATAAGCCATGCTGCCCGGAATGTCATCGAAGGAAAGTTTCGCCGGATCGACCCGCCGCAGGAAGTTCTGCATCGAAGCCACCGTTTCGGAGTAGCGCGGCGCGCAGGGAGCTTCGCCCAGCCCAACGACGTCTTTGTCCGCCAGGCGCGCCAACACGACTTGTTCGATCTCGGCGCCGCCGCCGGTCTTCAGGGTGCTGGCGATGGTCCAAGCATGGCTGAGATGCAGGTCAAACGGTCTGAAATCCAATTTCACAAGCGGGCAAGGCCCTTGGGGTCATGAAAGGCTGCGGTCAGGCGTCCTGGCATGATGAAATATCCTCCTTGTGGAGCAGGTTTGTTTTCATTTCTTCCCGGTCCAGGAACGGCGACATGTCTTCCAGCTTGGGCGAGATCATGCGGCCGTCCGCCAGCCTGCGCGAACTCAACTTCGGTTCGAACATCTGGTCCCTGTCAAGTATCACATTGGCCAGCCCCGGACCGGGGGCGGCCAGGAATTGCGCCAGCGCCGGCTGGAAAACCGGGTTTTCCAACCGGATCGAGGGCAGGTTGAAGGCCCGGCCGATTTTCACCATGTCCGGAAAAGTGACTCCGCTGGCCGGCCCCTCGCCGATGAGCAACCCGTTGAAAAAGCTCGTCTGCGTGGTGCGTTGCGAAAGGTAGCCGTCGTTGTTCAGGACGATGATTTTGACCGGCAATTTGTGATGCGCCACGGTCTGAAGTTCCTGGAGATTGAGCATCAAGCTGCCTTCGCCGGCCAGGCAGATGATCCGGCTGCCGGGCCGCGCGAACGCGGCCCCGACAGCGGCCGGCAAATCATAACCCATGGAGGCGGAGCCTGCGTTGGCATATACCCGCTGGCCGCGTTTTATCCGGGCCGCCTGAAACGTCACGACACAGGCGGTGGCGTTGCCGCAGACCACCACTTCATCGGCGCGGAGGAGTTGGAAAAGTTCCTCGATAAAATGGTAGGGATTGATCGGCTTGGAAGGGTCGCGGTGCCGGGGCAAAACGATGGGATATTTGGCCACGCGCGCTTTGCACCATTGGAGCCATTGGGCGCGGGCGGGCGGGGCCGTTTCCGGCAGGTCCGCCAGCAAGGCCCGCAGAAAATCCTTCAGGTCCGCGTGAATGCCCAGATCGGGGCGCACCAGCGCCGGCTTCTCCAGCTCGGCACGGTCAATATCCACCTGCACCTTGAAAGCGTGGCGGGCAAAAGACTGCCAATTGTAGCTGACTTGCCGAATGGCCAGCCGGCAGCCCAGCACGATCACCAAATCGGCGTTCTGAACGCAGAAGTTTCCCGCCCGGTCCCCTATCGTGCCCGCGCGGCCGCAATAGAGAGGGTCGTCGGAGTCCATGGCGTCTATCGCCGTCCACGCCGTGGCGACGGGAATCTGCAATCGCCGGATCACGGCCTCGAATTCCTGGTAGGCCTGGCTTAGATGCAGGCCCGATCCGACCAGAATGACCGGCCTTTCCGCCGCGGCGAGGCGTTGCGCAACCTCCGCGCACTGGCGGCGCAGCAGGGCGGAGTCTGCCGGCACCGGGTCTTCCGCCGGGTCGTAGGCCTTCTGGGCGGCGGGGTCAATCACGGTTGCCTGCACATCCACCGGGATTTCCAGCCAGCACGGGCCGGGCCGGCCGCTGACAGCCAGATGCATGGCGCGCTCCAGATGGTAACGAATGGTCACGGGATCATGCACCGATACGGCATACTTGGTGATGCCTTTGACCATGCGAACGATGTCCGCCTCTTGGTCGCCAAGTTGGCGCAGATGCGGCGCGTTGTAAGTGGTCACGAGCGTCTCGCGTTTGCCCTGCCCGGAGATAATGAGCATCGGGATCGAATCGGTATAAGCACCGAAGACGCCGTTCAAAGTGTTGATGGCGCCGGGGCCGGCGGTCACACTGACGATCCCCGGCTTGTGCGCCAAGCGGGCGTAAGACTCCGCCGCCATGGCGCAGGCCTGCTCGTGATGGCAGCAGACATACTGGAGGCGCGAAGAGCGCGCCAGGGCGTCGTTCAGAAACATCGCGTGCCCCCCGGTCATTAAAAAGACGTGCCTGGCGCCGGTGTCCGCCAAATGATCAAATACGTAATCGGCTACTCGTTTCATTTCGGATTTCAAATGTTATTCTGGTTCTTGTACCACTGCGCGGTGCGGCGGATGGCCTCGTCCAGGGGAACCCATTCGCGCAAGCCCAGTTCCTGCTGCGCACGCGCCGTTTCGGGAACCAGCCGCGCCGCGGGCCGGCCGGGCACGGGCTTTTGCGCAATCACCACCGGCACATGGCCGGGAAGGGCGCGGCTGACGGCCTCGGCCACCTGCGCCACGCTCAACGCGTTGCGCGAACCCACATTGTAGGGACGGTTGCTGACACCTCGAATCAGAATGGTCCACAGCCAAATCGCCAGGTCGGCCGCGTAAAGGTAGGAGCGATACGGGGTGCCGTCGCCGTTGACTTTGATCGGACCGCCCGCCAGCGCGTCGCGTATGAAATTTCCCATGGCAAAGTGTATGTCCAATGGCATATAGGGGCCGACCAGGGCGTAAATTCGCGCCACCTTCACCTCAAGACCATGCTGGCGGGCATGGATGGCGCAGAGCAGTTCGCTCATTCTTTTTCCCTCGGAGTAGGCGGACTGCGGGTCGGAGACATCCGGCCCTCCGGCGTAGTCCTCGGCCACATGCGTGAGGGTGGCGGGTTGGCGGCCATAGATGGCGCCGGAGCTTGTCAACAGGAATTGTTTCGCGCCGCATTGGACCGCAAAATCCAAGGCCCGCCGCGTCCCCGTCACGATGGTGTCCAGCATCACGCCGGGATGCTCGTCGTTGAGTTTGGCGCTGGCTTCGGTGGCGGCGTGAATGACGTGCGAAAACCGGCCGGCGGGGAAGGCGAAGTCGCGCACGTCGCCGGCCTGGAAACGAAACTCCGGGCGGCGGGCCAGGCGGGGAGCTTTGCGGGCAAAGGCCTCGGGGTTCCTTGTCAAGACCAATGCTTCCGCGCCGAGGCCCAGGCGGTCGTTGGCCCGGGCCAGGCTTTCCAGCAGCCAGCAGCCGATGAAGCCGGTGCCGCCGGTGATGAACAGCCGCGCCCCTTGCAATTTCTCCCGCAATGGACGCAAGTGCCCGACGACATGGTCGAGATCAGCGGCGAGGGTTTGTGTCATACCGGCTTGGTTCTGGAAATCACTTCCAATACAAGTCGTCCCCAATATAACCGGCCGACTTGAGGTGGTTCAACATTTTCAGGCGGATGAGGCGGGATTCGCGGAAATTGGGGTCGGCGAAACCAATGGACTCGAGGCCGGATTTGAGTTCCTGGACGGTGGCGGTCAAATCGTGGATGGGTTGATGTTGGGGCGCCAGTTTGCGGAAGAGGGAAAAATCGACTCTGTAGGAGCGTTTGTCGGGGGCGGCGTTTTTATTGATGGCAACTTCGACGCCGGGCATGGCGCGCTGGACGGCGAGGGCAAGGTCTTTGACCTGGTAATTCCAGGAGTCGGCCCCGACGTTGACGATGAGGAATGGACCGCCGTCGGCGGCCTGGCGGCTGATGGCCCAGTCCATGGCGCGAGCCATGTCCTGGGTGTCGATGAGGGGGCGCCAGGGAGTGCCGTCGCTGAGAATGTTGATTTTTTTAAGGGCAACGGCGCTGGCGACAAAATCGTTGAGGACCAGATCCAAGCGCAAGCGCGGGCTCATGCCGCAGGCGGTGGAAAAGCGCAGGCAGGAGATTGTGTAATTTTTGCCGGCAAGGTTTTTGAGGTCGCTTTCGGCCGCGACTTTGGAACGGGCGTAGGCGGTCAGCGGGTTGAGGCTGGAAGTCTCGGTGCGGGCGCCGTCCTCGGCAAAACCATAGACGCTGCAACTGGAGGCGAAGACGAAAGCTTTGGCGCCGGCCTTTTTGGCTTTTTGGGCGACGGCCACGCTGGCCAGATGGTTGACTTGCAGGGTGACCTCCTCAAAGGCCTTGCCCATGGGGTCGTTGGAGACGGCAGCCAGGTGGATGACAGCGTCCACGCCGGTGAAAACAGATTGCGGAATGGCGCGAACGTCGCCGAAATACTGGGCGTTGAGCTCGCGCTCCGGCAACGGGTCAACGGAGGTCACGGCGCTGGCGAAAAAGGCGGTGTCGTAGCCGATCAATTCGGCATCGGGATGGGTGCGGCGCAATTGGCGGATGACGTTTGGCCCGACATAGCCCAAGTTGCCTGTAATCAAGATTCTCATTTTGTCCAATCAGCAAGGGTGTTGCAGCAAAAGTGCAAAGCATGCCCGGAGCGGCGCCCGTTGCGCAAGAACAATGTCGTTGCGCCGAATGGGGTCTTCGCTGTTTTCGGTGGAAGATGGAGACTCCCATTCCAAGGTCTTCTTGTTCAATCTTCCGGACGTTCGCCGCTTGGCGCCATCTTCACCAGTTTCGGATCGAACTGGCCGAGAGTCGTCACCAAGTCTTTTTGCGCGGCCATCACTTCGCGGATGTTTTTATAGGCCATCGGGACTTCATCCAAGCCGGCGCTGATGAGTGTCACGCCGCGTTCGCGGAGAAGACGGTTCACGTCTTTCCAGTTGAATTTCTCGTTGGCGGCTTTGCGGCTCATGGCGCGGCCGGCGCCGTGCGCTGCCGAATTGAGCGAAGCCGGATTTCCCCTCCCGCTCACGACAAATCCCGGCGAGGCCATGGAACCGGGAATGATGCCGAGGACTCCAACTCCCGCGGGCGTGGCGCCTTTGCGATGCACGATGACCTCGCGTTCCACGCCGCCGATGACGTGCTTTTCCTTCCACGCGAAATTGTGATGGTTTTCCAAATCGAGCAACACCTGCGCGCCGAGGTTTTCCGCGATGTGGTTGTGGATGCAGGCATGGTTGGCCGCGGCGTAGCGCCCCATCAATTCCATCGCGTTCCAGTATTCCTGGCCTTCCTGTGAATTGAAGGACAACCACGCCAGCCGTTTCAATTCGCCGGGCAAATCCTTGAATTGTGCGAACGCGATTTTGCTGTAGTAATCGCAAACCGCCGCGCCCGTGCCGCGACTGCCACTGTGGGACAGCAGCGCGACATACGTTCCCGGCTCAAGATCGTTGATTTTTGAGTGCGCCGTGAACAGGCCAAACTCGACGAAATGATTTCCGCTCCCGCTGGTGCCGAGTTGCGACCACGCACGATCCTTGTTCTGTTTCACCACCGGGCTGATCGACCAATCGGCATCCATGACATCGTGGGCGCGGCGATCCCGAAACATTGCGCCCACGCCAAAGCGCGTTTCGGCTTCGATGGCACGGGCAAGGCGGTCCTGCCTCTGCTCCAAATCGCGCACTGGAATATCCAACACCGTCATTTTCATGCGGCAGGCGATGTCCACGCCGACAGCGTAAGGAATGACGGCATTTTCCGTTGCTAGCACGCCGCCGATGGGCAGGCCGTAGCCCACGTGCGCATCCGGCATCAAGGCTCCCGCCACGGATACGGGCAGCAAACAGGCTTTCTCCATTTGCATTACCGCGTCGTGTTCAAGACCTTCGCCCCATTGCCGGTATTTGACAGGCTCAACGCGCGGCGGAGGCGGCGCATTGAGCAATGCCCGCGCAAGTTCGCCACGCATCGGGTCATCGACGAAGGCCGATGGCGTCGCGACGACAGCAGTGACTTCCTCGCGCAACCGCGACTTGTCGCCGCCGCCGAGGATGAACTTGGAAACAAAATCCGTCGCCCGCCGCGTGGCGTCACCAAGAGGAACGCCCAGTCTGAGAAATTCTTTGGTGTTCATAATAAATTACAGTTCGTCATCATTCGGAATATCCGGGTCAAAAAAGCCAACAACTTTGCCATCTACAAATTCGATTATCACAGCCAACGTTTGACTAGCGCGAATCTCTCCAAGCGTTCCCATTTCAGAAAGGTGGGTGAGCTCCAATCCCGGTTCGGCGTCTAACTGTGGTCGAACTTCCTCCCTGAACTCTATCCACCAATCATACGACGGAATCGGGTCAACCTCTCGTTGCCATTGGAGTCCCAGTCCAATCCAGCAAAACTTTTCCCCTTCAAGGAGTCCGATGTCTTGAAAGTATTCGCAGCGCCCTGTAAATCCTCGCTTGTTAAGCGCGGCCTTAAAAATTGGGAAAATGCGTCCCGCATCACTTTTTCGATTTCTGTCTAGTTCAATTGTGAAGACATAGCCGTAGGCGTCGTCATCAATTGGTGTAGAGGTGATGGGCCGATTCTCCTCTCTCAAAAAGTGGGTCTTAACGTTCGCATTCCCTGATTTGTCAACAACCTCAAACGTCCTGCTCAGGTGTTGGCTCATTTCCTTGAGTGTCTTTGCAAATACCACGTGTTGCTGTAATTCTCCGAACTCAAGCACAAGGAATTCGGCCTGAGCTTTGCGGCCCGCTGCAACCAACTCTTGGCTGATATTCGGCCAAGGAAGCAACAGGTTGGTTGAGGAAAGAAGAACAATTCCGTGAATCATTTTCATCGCGCTTAGGTCGATAGGAATCTTGACGCCTTCGTTCGTGTAAATGGTTTGGCTTTGTCGTAACTTTCGGACGCTTCCGTTGAGTTGGTTCACCGCCTTTTTGAAATTTGAGTAAACATTTGTCACCCTTCGCTCTTTGGTTTGATTCGGGTTTCGATCCAGCACCGCCATCACTTTAGACTGGATAATGAGTAATTCAGTTTCCCCAACGACAAGGACATCGCAGAACTCTCGTCTCTTCGGCCCATCGTTAACACCAGGATTCAAATATGCTGTTCCAGGATAGTTTGCTTCCAAAAGCAAATATGCAGACTTCTCGAAACCACCGCCTTCATCAGGATCGTCCAACGTGAAAGTGCCTACTTCGGGCGATGCAACGTTAATTGGATGAAGGTTCTCAAATTGGAGCGGAATCGCCTTCCAAAGTTGTGATTCTGCAGAACCATCATTTAGATGCCACCTTGAAAGTGCATTTTCGGCTGAATCCATTGCTTCAAGAAGCAATGGTCGATGATTTCCTCGGTAATGCGGTTCTGTGTTCTTTAAGTAACCGCAAACGATGTTTGCGTGCTGGGCATTCCATCTAACTCGTCCTGCCATTACGGGTCGAACGAGCTCGTCGAAGAAAGTAACGAAAGTGTTCTCCATTTTGAGGAGTTTTTCAAAGTTCTCTTGCTCTCTCAATTCTTCTTGAGGTCCATATGGATATACAGGGTCGCTCTTGTCGTCTTCGAGGCGAAGACCCACAATGCGCACGTTTTTGTCCTGAACTCGAATCACAGCCACCAAAATCGTCACCGGCGCACCTTTCAAAACGGCCTTGGTCAAGTCGGCGCTTATTTTGACCGCGAGTTCAATCGAACCATCATTGACCAACTCCGCCCAAACTCCGCAGCTTGCGCCTACCATGCGTTTGTAAGTTTCGTAGCAAGGCAACATCATGGATTTATTCTATTTCATTGATTGTGGGAGAGCGAGCTTTTATGCCCGCCCTCCCGTTGTTTCATTCCTTCACGAACAGCTTCCATTCTGGAATGCCGTGGGCGTTGCGGAGGAGCGCCGTCACCGGCAAATCCTTCGGCGCGCGCGGCACGCTGAGCAGCTTCAGGCCGGCCTCTTGCGGCAGGCGGTTGCCTTTGCGGGCGTTGATGTCTTTGCCGGCCCAAACCAGATTCTCCCACGCATTCCTGCCGCCGCGCGAGCGGGGCACAACGTGGTCGAGGCTGCCCTCTTCCAGGCGCAGCACGCGGCCGGTGTATTGGCAGCGGTTGCCGTCGCGCTCGCGAATGGCGCGGGCGCACAGCTTCGGGCGCTTCTTGGGCACCCTGGCGTAATTGACCGCCACGATCACCGTGGGCACACGAACCGGACCGCGGACGGTCCGCACCGCATTGTCCTGCAGGCGGATCGGAAGCGTTATCCACTCGTCCCAAGTCACGGGACGGATGCGGTTTTCGGCTTCGATTTCCAGGCCGGTCGCCACGTTCGCCGCCATCATGCAGAAGGCCTCTTGCGGCGTGCGGACGTTGACGGCCTGCCAGTTGCGGTTGAGCACCAGCACCATCGACTTGTTCAGTATGTCGTTC
>Ga0326727_10022179_pt1 | contig 12312 bp, 15 predicted proteins | sample MB2enrmetagenome_FD_207643 | JGI IMG/M metagenome (GOLD analysis project Ga0326727, IMG submission 207643) | Lab enriched peat soil microbial communities from McLean, Ithaca, NY, United States - MB29MY | ecosystem: Environmental > Terrestrial > Soil > Wetlands > Peat | place: USA: New York...
ATCGCCGCCGACGCTCAAGTGGCAAGCGCAATCAAACATTCGTGTCCGGCGCCTAACTTAAAAGCTCGTTACGCCTCCGCTGGTAAAAATGTTTTTAGAGCCCGCCAACGTTCCTCCATAAAGTCGCCGCTAAAGTTTCCGATTAGACACCATCTTTAGTGGCGTCGGGAGATGCCGGTAGTTAATATAGACATGGATACTACTATGAGCATTCATGCCATTTCTATTCGTTCGCGCAATGGAGCGCTTGCCGCCGCGTTCGCTGCGGCGTTGCTCGTCGCCGCGCCGGTCGGCGCGGCCTTCGCCGGCGACCCCCGCGTCGACGGCGCCGGCGCAATCCAGCTGGCGGACAGCCCCAGCGGCCATGAGCCGTGGGACAGGGGCTGCGCCGCCGCCGACTCGACGCCCGACCTCTACCAGGGAAGCGGGTGGGCTCTCTGCAACGCCACCCAACAGGGCTGATTGGCGCCCTCACGAGCGCGGCGGCTCGCCGCCGCGCTCGCTCCGCCCCGCCCAACGGCCAATTCCCGCGCCGCGAAGAACGCGCTAGACCCCCATTCGACCGCTCGGCGCGGTCCGTCGGCGGGGTTTACGCATGGCCGATGCGTTCAATGCGAGCAACGCGCCGTTCGACCGGCTGACGCCCGGCGAGATCGAGGCGGCGCGCGCGGCGCTCGACATCGCCTATTTTCGCCAGGGCGAGACCATCATCGCGCGCGGCGGCGCGCCCGAAAGCCTGTTCATCGTCGTCAAGGGCTGCGTCGAGGAGCGCGACGGCGACGAGCTCGTCGCCCTGCGCGGCCCCGGCGACGCCTTCGACAGCCGCGCCGTGGTCGAGGGCCGCGGCGCCAACGCCTTCGTCGCCCGCGAGGAGACGCTGTGCAACCTGCTGCCGCGCGCCCTCACGCTGCGGCTGATCAATCGCAACCCGCGCTTCGCCGCCTTTTTCTACCGCGACATCTCGCGCAAGCTCGATGCGGCGGCGCGGCAGGAGGAGGCGGCGCGCTTCAGCCCGCTGATGAGCGCGCGCGTGCGCGAGCTTTCCATGCGTCCGCCCGCCTTCGTCGACGCCTCCGACTCGATCGAAAGCGTCGGACGCAAGCTGCGCGAGGCGAGGGTCAACGCCGCTTTCGTCCGCGACGGCGCGCGCGTCGGCGTCGTCACCGGCATGAACCTGGCGAAGGCGGCGATCCTCGACGGCCAGCCGATCTCGGCCTGCGTCGGCCCGCTCGCCCATTACGACGTGGTCGCGGTCGCCTCCGACGACTTCGTCTCGCAGGCGCTCTTGCTGATGACCAAGCGCAACAAGCGCCGCGTCGCCGTCGTCGACGACGGCGCCTATGTCGGCGTCGTCGAGGACATCGACCTGTTGAGCTTCATCGCCGGCAATGCGCCGCTCGTCGCGCAACGGATCGACGCCGCCGCGACTGTCGCCGAGCTCGGCGACGCCGCGGCCATGATCGAGCGCCAGACGCGCCTGCTGCGCCGCCAGGGCGTCCGCGTCGAGGCGGTCGCCGAGATCGTCTCCGACCTCAACCGCCATCTGTTCGCCAAGCTGTTCGCGCTCGTCGCCTCGCCGGCGATCCGCGAGCGCGGCTGCCTCATCGTCATGGGCAGCGAGGGTCGCGGCGAGCAGACGACGCGCACCGATCAGGACAACGGCCTGATTCTCTCGGCGCCGGTCGCCGAGGCCGAGCTCAAGGCCTTCCGCGCCGACTTCTCCGGCGCGCTGACGCGCTTCGGCTTTCCCCCCTGCCCGGGCGGCGTGATGGCGGTCAACCCGCTGTGGTCGAAGCCCATCGACGATTATCGCGCCGACTTCCGCCGCTGGCTGGCCGCGCCCGACGAGACCGCCCACATGAACGTCGCCATCTTCTACGACGCCGAGACGGTCGCCGGCGACGCCGAACTGCTGCGCCGCGCCAAGCGCGCGCTGATCGACGCGGTCAGCGGCGAGCGCGCCTATCTCGCCCATTTCGCCCGCGCGGTCGACGCCTTTCCCACGCCGATCGGCCTTTTCAACCAGCTCGTCGCCTCGCAGGGGCGCGGCGACGGGCTCGACTTGAAGAAGGGCGGCGTCTTTCCCATCGTCCACGGCGCGCGCGCGCTGGCGCTCGAACGCGGCCTGACGGAGACCGGCACGACGGCGCGCGTCGCGCGGCTCGCCGAGATCGGCGCGCTGAGCCGCGCCTTCGCCCGCGAACTGATTGAGGCGCTGCGATTTCTCATGACATTGCGCCTCGACGCCGAGCTCGCCGCCGCGACGCCTCACGGCCTCGTCAGGCCGAGCGAGCTGTCGATCATGGAGCGCGACCTGTTGCGCGACGCGTTTCGCATCGTCAAGCAGATGCGCGAGGTCGTGCGCCGCCACTTCGACCTGGCGATGTTCTGACCATGGCGCTTTCCCGGCTCAAGCGCGCCCTCCGCCGCGCGGCCGTCCGCGACCGCGCCTACCGCTTCCTGTTCGAGCCGGGGCCGGCCGACGAGCTCGTCTCGATCGACTGCGAGACCACCGGGCTCAACCGGCGCAAGGACGACATCGTCGCCGTCGCCGCGATCAAGATTCGCGGCGAGCGGATCCTCGCCAGCCAGCGTCTCGAGATCGTCGTGCGCCCGCAGGCGAGAATGAGCCCCGACGCGATCAAGATTCATCGGCTGCGCGAGGCCGACGTCGCCGACGGACGCGCGATGAGCGACGCGCTGCCCGAGCTGCTGCGCTTCATCGGCGGCCGGCCGCTGGTCGGCTATTACCTCGAATTCGACCTCGCCATGCTCAACAAGCACGTTCGCCGCTTCCTCGGCGTCGCGCTCGCCAACCCGCGCATCGAGGTTTCGGCGCTCTATTACCGCCTGAAGTACGGCGACGCGCCGCCCGGCGTCCACGTCGATCTTTCTTTCGCCAGCCTGATCGACGATCTCGACTTGCCGATGCTCGATCAGCACGACGCCTATTCCGACGCGTTGATGACCGCGATGATCTACCTGGCGCTGCGCGACCGCTTGCGGCGCGGCGCGCGCATTCCCCGCCAGCGCGCCAAAGGCGTCCATCATTTCAGCGCCGGCTGACCCGCTCTCAACCTTGGCGCCGGCGAGGCGCGGGCATAGTGTCGCGCCGCGCGTCGGCCGCGACGCGTCGCGGGGGAGAGAGGGGAATGTTGGTCGCGCGCTGCCTCGCCGCCATAGCGGCGCTGGCGATTCTGTTCGGGGTCGGGCTGGTCAATCAGGTCGAGCCGCTGGTGCTGGGAATGCCGTTCGTGCTCGCCTGGCTCGTCATCTGGGTGGTGATCGGCGCGGGCGCGATGGGGCTCATCTACGCGCTTGATCCGATCAACGCGACCGAGACGAACGGCGAAGGAGGCGAGCGATGAACGCCGCGCTGGTCGTCATCGGCCTCGTCGCCGCGATGGCGCTGACGCTCGGCGTCGCCGCGCGCCACGGCCACGATATGAACCTCGAGCAATGGTCGGTCGCCGGCCGCGGCTTCGGCGGCCTGTTGGTGTTCCTGCTGCTCGCCGGCGAGATCTACACCACCTTCATCTTCCTTGGCGGCAGCGGCTGGGCCTACGGCCGCGGCGCGCCTACCTATTACATCCTCGCCTACGGCTCGCTCGCCTATATGCTCTCCTATTGGCTGCTGCCGCCGATCTGGCGCTACGCCAAGCAGGAGCGGCTGGTGTCGCAGTCGCATTTCTTCGCGCGGAAATACGCGAGCCCGGCGCTCGGCGCGCTGGTGGCGCTGGTCGGCGTGCTGGCGCTGGTGCCTTATCTGGTGCTGCAGTTCCAAGGCCTCGGCGTCATCGTCTCGGTCGCCTCCTACGGCGCGATCGACGCGCGGACGGCGATCTGGATCGGCGCGGCGACGGTGACGGTCTATGTGATCGCCTCCGGCATGCGCGGCGTCGCTTGGAACGCGGCGGTGAAGGATTGCCTGATCCTCGCAGTGGTGCTGTTTCTCGGCGTCTACCTGCCGACGCATTACTACGGCGGCCTCGGCGAGATGTTCCACGCCATCGACGCCGCCAAACCGGGTTTCCTCACCTTCAAACCGAGCGGCCAGAGCGTGCTGTGGTTCGAGTCGACGGTGGCGCTGACCGCGCTCGGTTTCTTCATGTGGCCGCACGCCTTCAGCGCGATTTTCACCGCCCGCAGCGAGCGCGCGTTCCGGCGCAACGCCGCGCTGCTGCCGCTCTATCAGCTCATCCTGCTGTTCGCGTTCTTCTGCGGTTTCGCCGCGATCCTGCAAGTTCCCGGCCTCAGCGGCGCCGAGATCGACCAGGCGCTGTTGCGGCTGTCGCTAAAGACCTTCGACCCGTGGTTCGTCGGCGTCATCGGCGCGGCGGGCGTGCTCACGGCGCTGGTGCCGGGCTCGATCATCCTCGTTTCGACCGCGACGCTGATCGCCAACGACGTGCTGCGCGGCCTCTACCCCGAGGTCGCCGAGCGCAAGGTGGCGCTGTTCGCCCGCAGCCTGACGCCGGCGATCGCGCTGGTCGCCGTCTATTTCACGCTGCGGGGCGGCCAGACGATCGTCAATCTGCTGCTGATGGGCTACTCCTTCGTCACCCAGCTGTTTCCGCCGGTGGCGTGCAGCCTGATGCGCAAGAACCCGCTGACCAAGCATGGCGCGGCGGCGGGGATCGTCGTCGGCGTCGCCGCCGTCGCCTTTGTGACGCTGACCCACAGCACCTTCGTCAGCCTCATGCCGTTCCTTCCCGCCAAGGCCGGCGAGGTCAACGTCGGCTTCGCGGCGCTGATGCTCAACGCGCTGATCGCAGCCGCGGTGAGCCTGGCGGCGCGTGCGGCCGAGACGGCCGCGCCGGCGCCGCCCCGACGCGCGTCCGCTGCGGATGACGATCGGGCTTGAAGGCGAGCCGCGTTAGAACATCTCGCATTCGTGCGCGGCGGACTGGGCCTTCTCGCTGTCGCGCGCCTCGTGGCGCGCGAGGCTGGAGGCGAGCTCCTGCAGATCGATCAGCAGGCTCGCGGACTTGGAATCGGCCAGCCACTCTTCGGGCATCTCGCGGGCCAGCCGCTCGAGGAAGCTCGCGATGCCGGCGATCTCCTGCCGGGCGCGATCGAGGTCCTGCAGATCGTGGAAATAAGAGCGCGCCGGCGACGCCGATTCGAACACCAGCCGGCCGACGGCGTCGTCCACTTTTTCCAGGCGGTGCGTCACGCGATGCAACTCTTCGGTGACGCGCTGCAGGGTCGCGCCGATCGGCGACAATGCGGGCTTTCTCGACTGCTTCACGGACGCAACCTCGCTGACGCGACTCTCGGGCTCTCGCCTGGCGGCTTCAGAACAACTCGACTTCGCCGCAGCCGCGGCTGAACTGGGCCTTCAGGTTCGGGCTCTCGTCGACGCCGGCGGAGACATAGCTCTGCCGGGCGCGCCCCGAGACCGGCCAATACTGCAGCCGCCGCCCCCGCTCTCCGCCAAGATCCTTGCTGACCAAGCGAATGCCTTCGTACTGGAGATAGCGTTCGGCGAATTCGGCGTTCTTCGCCCCGATGTCGGAGAGGCCTTGCAGCATCCGCGCGCCGCCGAACAGCTTCGCCTCCAGCCGCTCGCGGCACGCCCCCTTCTGCATCAGCCCGTTGACCAGCAGCTCCATCAGAAAGTCGCCGTAGCGCTCCGCTTCGCCGTCGCGTTCGCGGCCGGTGTCGCCGGGCAGGAGGAAATGGTTCATGCCTCCCACGCCCGCCACGGGATCGCGGATGCAGGCGGCCACGCACGACCCCAACAGCGTGGACACGACAAGGTTAGGATCGTCGGTGACCTGGAACTCTCCCTGGACGATATGAACTCTTCGTTGCTCGTGAGCCGCGATCGTCATGACAGCTTCCCGACAACGGCTTCGATCGCGCCGCGCAATGAGGAGACGGTGAAAGGCTTGGTGACGTAGTTGTTGAGCATGAATTGCCGGCCGCGCTCGACCAGGCTGCGGTCGTTCGAGCCGGTCACCAGGATGAAGCCGATCCGGCTCGTCGGCTTGTGCTCGCGCAGGCCCTTGAGCAGGCCGAGCCCGTCGAGTCCCGGCATGTTCATGTCGGAGATGACGAGATGCACCGGCTGCGCCTTCAACGAGTTCAACGCCGCGACGCCGTCCTTGGCGATGGTCACGCCGCGCACTCCCATCTGGTCGAGCGCGTCGACGATGAGGGCCCGGCTGACCGAGGTGTCGTCAACCACCATGACTCGGAGCTTTTCGGCGAGCGACATGGGTCAGCGCTTTCCCAATGACGACGAGGTCAGGGCGAGGATTTCGGCCCCGATGTCGCCGAGCGTCAATTGTTTTTCGACCGCGCCGAGCTCGTGGGCGACCTTCGGCATCCCATAGACGACGCTTGAGGCTTCGTTCTGCCCGAGCGTCCTGGCGCCGGCGCGTCGCATGGCGAGCAGACCGGCGGCGCCGTCCCTCCCCATGCCGGTGAGGATGACGCCGAGCGCCTTCGCCCCGCACGCCTTCGCCACGGAGAAGAACAGCACGTCGACCGACGGGCGATGGCCGTTGACCAGATCGTCGTTCTGCAGCCGGCACCGCAGACGCCCGGAGTTCGACACTTCCAGGTGGGTGAGGGTGCCCGGCGCGAGATAGACGCGGCCGGCCTCGAGCGGCGCGCCGTCCGCAGCCTCCGACACCTGCGCCTCCGCCAGGCCGTCGAGCCGCCGCGCGAACGACTTGGTGAACGGCGTCGGCATGTGCAGCGTGACGACGGTCGGCGGGCAGTTGACCGGGTATCCGGCAAGCACGGCGATCAGCGCCTCGACGCCGCCGGTCGACGCGCCGATGGCGACGAGGCGGCCGTCCGGGCGGTAGGCGCACGCCGCCTTGCGCGCGCGAGCCTCGCCGGTCGCGCCGCGCGCGCGGGGCCGCGCGGCGGCGGCCGCCTTCACCCGCGACGCCAGGTCGCCGAACGAATCGGGTTGGTCGGGCGAAGGCTTGCCGACGCAGTCGACCGCGCCGAGCTCCATCGCCCGGATGGTCGCGCTCGCGCCCCGCGAGGTCAGGCTCGACACCATCACCACCGGGAACGGCCTGAGACGCATCACCTTGTCGAGGAACTCAAGGCCGTCCATCTTCGGCATCTCGACGTCGAGCGTCATCACGTCGGGGCTGAGCGCCTTGATCGCCTCGCGCGCCTCCAGCGGATCGGACGCTTCGCCCACCACCGCGACGCCGGCGTCGCGCGACAGTTCGGCGGCGATCAGCCTGCGCATCGTCGCCGAGTCGTCGACGATCAGCACGCGCACCGGTTTCATGCGCCCCTCCCGGCGTCGAGGCGGTAGGCGGTGACGCCTTGGCTGAACAGGCGCGAGGCCGCCGGCCCGGTCACCCGTTCGGAATGGCCGATGTAGAGCCAGCCCTTCGGCTCCAGCTTGTCGACGAACCTGCTCCATACCCGCTGCTGCGTCGCCTCGTCGAAATAGATGACGACGTTGCGGCAGAATATTGCGGCGAACTTGCCGCGCATCGGCCAGTCGGCGTTGAGGTTGAGGGTTCGGAACACGACCAGGCGGCGCAATTCGTCGGCGACCCGCCATTCCGGGCGCGCGCCGCGCGCCGGCGGAATGAAGTAGCGCTGCCGCAAGGCCGGCGGAACGTCGACGAGCGCCGCCTCGGCGTAGGCGCCGCGCTCGCCGTCGGCGACCACGCGCGGATCGATGTCGGTGGCGAGAATCTTGACGTCGTAGGCGGCGGCGCTGGCGTCGACCGACAGCGCCGTCAGCGCCATCGAGTAGGGCTCCTGGCCGCTCGAGCACGCCGCCGACCACAGCCGCGCGCGGCCGCCGCGGCGCGCCGACTCGAGCAGCGGCGGCAGCACCTCGACCTTGAGATGCTCGAAATGGTGGGACTCGCGGAAGAAGCGGGTGACGTTGGTGGTCAGCGCCGACAGCATCTCCAGGCGCTCGTCGGCGCCGTCCGGCGCGCCGACCAGCTGGCAATAGTCGCGAAAGCTCTCGAGCCCGAGCGCCCGCAGGCGCTTGGCCAGCCGCGAGTAGACGAGGTTGACCTTCGAGGGCGGCAGGTAGATTCCGGCGTCGGCGTAAAGCATCGCCGCGATTTCATCGAAGTCGCGTTTCGACATGCTGAATTCGCTGCCAGTCAGCCCGGCGCCGACGCTGTTGGCCGCGATGAGCGCCGCCTGCCCTTTCACGCCGCCTTCTCCACTTGCGTCGATATCAGACCGTCGAGCTCGACGAGGCCGATCATGCGCCCGTCGACCGCCAGCACGCCGCGCACGTACGCCTTGGCGACGTCGGTGGCGACGTCGGGCGTCGGCTGGATGTTCTCGGTCGACTGGGTGAGGATGTCGGAGACCGCGTCGACCAGGAGGCCGACGATCTGGCCGCTGACCTGGACGACGATGATCACCTGGCGCGCCGTGGTTTCGGTGGGCGGAAAGCCCAGCCGCTCGGCGAGGTCGACGATCGGCAACACCGCGCCGCGCAGATTGATGACGCCGCGCACATAGGAGGGCGCGTGCGGCAGCGCGGTCGCCGGCGTCCAGCCGCGGATCTCGCGGACCGACATGATGTCGATGCAGAACTCCTGCGCGCCGACGCGGAACGCAATGAATTCACAGACGGAGTCGCCAGAGGCGGATTGCAGGTCGCTCATATTCTCATCCTGCTGCGGCGAAAAGCGGCTCGGACGACGCCGCGCTGCGGTTGGTGCGCGCCACGAAGGTGTCGATGTCGAGGATCAGCGCGACTCGTCCGTCGCCGAGAATGGTGGCGGCGGCGATGCCCGGCACCTTGCGGTAGTTCGCCTCCAGGCTCTTGATGACGACCTGACGCTGGTCGTGGATCGCGTCGACCACCAGCGCGCAGCGGGTGCTCTCCTCGGTCTCGACCACCAGCACCACGCTTTCCAGCGGATCGGCGGGGGTCGCGCGGTAGCCAAGCTCCTGGCCGACGTCGATCAGCGGCGCGAAGCCGCCGCGGTCGGAGATGACGCGCGCGTTGACGCCGAGCGCGTGGACGTCGCTGCGCTTCGGCCGCAGCGTTTCGACGATCGCGGTCAGCGGCACCACTAGGGTCTGGTCGGCCACCTTGACCACCATGCCGTCGAGCACCGCGAGCGTCAGCGGCAGGCTCATCGAGAAGGTCGATCCTTGGCCCGGCCGCGAGGAGATGGCGATGCGGCCGCCCAGCGCCTGGATCGAGCGCTTCACCACGTCCATGCCGACGCCGCGGCCGGAGATGTCGGAGACGGACTTCGCGGTGGAGAAGCCTGGCAGGAACAGGAGATTGTCGATCTCGCTGTCGGAGAGCTGCGCGTCGGGCGCGATCAGCTCCTTCTTGATCGCGATCTCGCGCACCCGGGCGCGGTCGATGCCGGCGCCGTCGTCGGAGACCTCGATGATGATGCGTCCCGAACGGTGCGCCGCCGACAGCCTGACCTCGCCCTGGGCCGGCTTGCCGGCCGCCTCGCGAACCTCCGGCGTCTCGACGCCGTGATCGACGGCGTTGCGGATCATGTGAGTGAGCGGGTCGGCGATGCGCTCGATCACCGTGCGGTCGACCTCCGTCGCCTCGCCCTCGGTCTTCAGCCGCGCCGATTTGCCGGTGGCGTCGGTCAGCTCGCGCACGATGCGCGACATGCGCTGGAACAGCGTCTTCACCGGCTGGGCGCGGATCGCCATGACCCCTTCCTGGATCTCGCGCGTCAACTGCTCGAGGGCGGCGAGTCCGGCCGCCACGCTCGAAGCGCGCGCAAGCCCCGCCTCGGTCACCCGCTGCGACAGCATCGCCTGATTGATCACCAGCTCGCCGACGAGATTGATCAGCCGGTCGACGCGTTCGAGATCGACGCGAATCGTCGCCGCGGCTTCGGTCTTCGGCGCCTCGGCGCGCCCCTTGTCGGCCTCCGGCGCGGCCGCCGACGGCGCGGGCCGCTCCGCCTCCTTGCCGTCCTCGCCGCCGGACACGAGACGCAGCGGCGGCGGCGAAACGCGCGGCGGCGGCGCGGCCGGCGGGGCCGGCGGCGCCGCGCGACTCGCCTGCGGCGCGTCGGCGCGCGCGACGATGTCGAGGTCGCAATCGTCGATCACGAACTCGAACACCTCCTCGATCGTCGCCAAGCTCTCGCCGGTGGTCAACTCGGCGCGCCAAGACAGATAAGCGCCCTCGGGATCGAGCTCGTCGAGCGGCGGCAGCGATCTCGAGTCGCAGACGACGGAGACCTCGCCCAGACGCGCGAGCTCGCGCAGCAGGCGCGTCGTCTCGTTGCCCTTGCGATAGAGCTCCGGCCGCGGCGTGAGTTGGATGACGTAGACCGGCGTCGGCGGCGCGGCGGGTGCCGGCTCGTTCTCGATCGAGATCATCGTCGGCGTGAAGTCGAAGGGCTCGTCGTCGCCCGTCGGCGGGTCGAAGCTCGGCGGCGGCGCGACCGGCGGCGGCGCGGCGGGCGCCCGCGCGCCGGCGGCGCTCTTCAGCTCGCCGATCAACGTCTCCATGCGCGCCTCGTCGACCGGATCGTCGTTGCGCGACGCCTTGACCAGGTCGGCGAGAACGTCGGCGGCGCGCAGCATCGTCTTGAGCAGCGGGACGCTGGGCGCGAGCCGGCCGCCGCGGATGAGATCGAGCGTCGTTTCGAAAGTGTGGGCGAAACGCACCAGCCGGTCGAGCTTGAACGCGCCGGCGCCGCCCTTGATCGAGTGCACGGCGCGGAACACCGCGTTGACCGTCTCCGCGTCGGAAACGCCCGACTCCATCTCCTCCAGGCCGACCTCAAGCTCCGCGAGCTGCTCTTCGCACTCTTGGAAAAACGTCTCCCGGATCGCCGCTATCGTGTCCATTCGAGAATTCCTTAAGCGAGTTAAGCGGCCACCCGGCGCACGACGTCGACTAGCTTGACCGAATCGAATGGCTTGACGATCCAGCCCGTCGCGCCGGCGCGGCGGGCGATGTTCTTCTTTTCTTGCGAGCTCTCGGTGGTCAGCACCAGGATCGGGATGCCGAGGAACCGCTGGTCCTTGCGGACGTTCTCGATGAAGCCGAAGCCGTCGAGCTTCGGCATGTTGATGTCGGTGATGATGACCCGCGGCGATTCTTGCTCCAGCACCGCAAGGCCGTGCATTCCGTCGACCGCCTGAACGACGCGGAAGCCGGCTTCGGTCAGCGCGACCTTCAGCATGTCGCGCATCGTGCGGGAATCGTCGACGGTCAGGATCGTCATGCTCATCGGGGCGTCACTCCACTGGCAAAGGTCGCCGCGTCGAAGCCGAGGAGTCGAAGGTCCTCGATCATCCGGGGCGGGCAGTTGACTATCGAGAGCGGGAGTCCGTCAGCGTCCCAGGTCCGCCGCGCCGACAGCAGGACCTGAACGCACTGGGCGCCGACCTGGCGCACCGGCGCGGCGTCGAGGACGATCGGGGCGCCCCGCCGCGCGCGTAGCGCCCGCGCCAGCGGCGTCGCGGCGGGAAGGTCGAGGCATTCGGGCAGCACGACGGCCGCCGCCTCGGCGCCGCTCGGCTTCGACGGCGGGGCGGCGGCGGCGGCCGCCGCCGGCGCGCGGTCGTCGGCCGGCGGCGCCTCGGGGGTCGGACCGAAATCGTCGGACGCCACGGAGGATTCGTCCGCTTCGCTCGGCGGCGGCGCGGCTTCGACCGCGTCGCCAGCCTGCGGGAGCGCGGCCTCCTCTTCGTCATCGAGGCGCGCCTCGTTTTCGTCGCCGATGCGCGCCACCCCCGTCAGGTCCACCGTGGGGTAGTAGACGGCTTTGGCCGACTTGCCTTTTCGGCTCGGCCGACGCCGTGAGAATTCGTTCGCCGTCATGCGGCCCTCCCCTCACCGGCCGTCGACGCCCGCGCCGTCGGGCGGGCCGCGGCGCGCGGCGCGCGCGCGCCAAACTGCGCTTTGCGTGATGGAATGGCGACCAATCGGAGAATCGGCATGGCGCGGCCTTTCGGGGCGAGCGAAAAACATTCGGACTCGACTTCCGGCGCGACCTCCGCGCGCCGAGCCGCGGCGGCGCTCGGCGGCGACGATCGGACCGAAACGGTCGAATGCGAATTCGAAGGCATGTCGGCGCCAGGGCCGACGCGAGCGAACGGCGTCATGCCTCAGCGGCCGCCCAGGGAGGGCGGCCCCCGTCGGTCGCAGCGTTAGTCCTAATGGCGATTGGTTTCTCGACAATTAAAATTTACGACGACCCTACGTGAAGTCGCCGCGGCCGATCGTCCTATTGCGGGCGGCGGTCGCTTGAATTCGCCCTCTCCGTCATCACGAGCGAAGCGAAGCGATCCACGATTTGGAGGGCCCGCGCCCTTCCGCCCCCTGGATCGCTTCGTCGCTTCGCTCCT
>Ga0326727_10022180_pt1 | contig 12312 bp, 7 predicted proteins | sample MB2enrmetagenome_FD_207643 | JGI IMG/M metagenome (GOLD analysis project Ga0326727, IMG submission 207643) | Lab enriched peat soil microbial communities from McLean, Ithaca, NY, United States - MB29MY | ecosystem: Environmental > Terrestrial > Soil > Wetlands > Peat | place: USA: New York...
ATCGGCCTCAAGGACCCGGCCAAGGTGATGGTGGAAACAGCCATCCGTCAAAATCGCGGCGCCATCGCCTTCTACGAGAGCGGTCTATTCGAGCTGGCCGGCGAGACCGCACAGTTCAGCGAATTACGGCCGGCTGCCACGAAAGTTGTTGCTGCGCTCAAGGACTATCAGCAATTCCTCGAACGATCGCTTCTGCCTCGCGCTGGCGATAGTTGGCGCATCGGCAAGGCCAAGTTTGCTCGCAAGTTGGAGCTGGAGCTGAATTCGGGTTTGACTTGCGACGACGTTCTGACCGAAGCGGAACGCGAAGCGGATCGTGTCGAGCGCGACATGTACGTGTTCGCCCGCCAACTCTGGTCGGCTGCCTTTCCGCGTCGAGCCCTGCCACCGGAGGATGCTGCCGGTCGCCGCTTGACGATCACAGCGGTTCTGGCTCACTACAACCGCGAACACGGTAAAGCCGAGGATCTGGTTCGTGATGCCAAGACGATGGTCGCCCACATCAAGTCATTCATTACCGACAACGACATCCTGCGCTTGCCCGACCCGGACCGCTGCCAGGTCATCGAGATGCCCGAATTTCAGCGCGGCAACTCGATCGCCTTTTTAAATCCCGCGCCACCGCTCGACGCGAAGGCAGCGAGCGTCTATGCCATCAGCCCGCCACCGCACGACTGGGACGCACGCAAAGTCGACAGTTATCTGCAGGAATACAACCGGCGAATGCTGCAGATTCTTACTATCCACGAAGCCTATCCCGGCCATTTTGTGCAATTGGCCTACTCCAACCGCAATCCCTCGGTTATCCGCAAGGCCCTCTCTTCCGGCGCTTTCGTCGAGGGCTGGGCCGTCTACACCGAACAGATGATGCTCGATCAAGGTTACGGCAACGACGACCTGGTGCTTCGGCTCAATCAATTGAAGTGGTATTTGCGGTCGGTGATCAACGCCATTCTGGACTACCGCATGCATTGCACGACGATGACGGACGACGAGGCGATGGAGCTGCTGACGCGGCGAGCGTTTCAATCCGAGGGAGAGGCCCGGCTCAAGGTGATTCGCGCGAAGCAGTCATCGTGTCAGCTATCGACATACTTCGTGGGTCGGACGGCCATTCATCGCCTCCGGCAAGAGATCGAGCGCGAGCAAGGGGACCGGTTCGAACTCGGCCGATTTCACGAAGCCGTCCTCGATCAAGGATCGCCTCCGGTGAAATACTTGCCGGAATTGGTGCGTGCCCGATTGGCGAGACCGCGGTGACAAGCTGGAGGTCTTGTTTTCCGTCGGGTGGCGTGAAGGTGCTTGCAACATGCTTTCGGGGCCGACTACTCGAGTGGCAGCAGTCCGGGCCGGCTGGCCCCGAAAGCATGGCACCCGGGAATGTCACGCAACTCGGTAGTTGCAGGTGGCTTTCAGTGCACCGCAACGTGCATCCTGCCTACAATATCGTCAATTCGTCGGCCAACTCCCTGCCTTGACTCCGTCGCCGCATCCCGTGTATCAGACTGCCGGGCACCCTGTTCGGGGGCCGAGGAGGTTCCGGCCCATGCTACGCGGGATGGTACTGACCGCTGCTTTCCTGTCATGTGGCTGTTTCAACGGCCTGGTGCTGACCGCGACGAATGTCGGCGGCCCGGTCGTGGAAACGCCGGTCGCGGATGCCGATCACTACTTCTGCTGCAACAAGATCGCCTTGATCGACGTCGAGGGGCTGATCGTCAATGCCAAAGAGAGCAGCATCCTGGTTGGTACGAGTGACAATCCCGTGTCACTTTTCCGCGAGCGCCTCGACGCAGCTGCCGACGACAAGCGGGTGAAGGCCGTCGTTCTGCGCATCAACAGTCCGGGCGGCGGCGTCACCGCCAGCGACATCATGTATCAGGATCTGCTCCGCTTTCGCCGGGCCACGGGCAAACCGGTCGTTGCCTGCATGATGGACGTCGCCGCCAGCGGCGGTTACTACCTGAGCATGGGCGCCAATCATGTCATCGCCCACCCGACCACGGTGACCGGTAGCATCGGCGTCATCATGAATATGTACAACGCCACCGGTCTGGCAACGATGTTGGGCGTGTCGAGTTCTCCGATCAAGTCCGGCCCCAACAAGGACATCGGCAACCCGCTGCGGCCGATGAGCGAGACTGAACGAGCAATTTTGCAAGGAATGGTCGACGCTTTCTACAACCAGTTCGTCGAAGTCGTGGTTCGCGGCCGCGGCCTGCCCGAGGAACGTGTCCGCTTCCTTGCGGACGGGCGAGTCTACACCGGTATCGATGCCAAGAAGCTTGGCCTGGTGGACGAAGTCGGCTATCTGGAAGACGCCATCCAATGCGCCAAGGATATGGCAGGTATCAAGGATGCCTACGTCGTCGCGTACGATCGCTGTGAGGGCTATCGAGGCAGCATCTACGCCGCATCCCCGAAAATCCCGGCCGAGGTGCGCGTCAAGCTCGATCTGCCCGGCATGTCCGGGCCGAGTGGGGCGGGATTTATGTATCTTTGGCAGGCGGGTGCGCCGAAGTAATCCTTCGAAGATCGTCCGCTCTCTTCCATCCTCCGAACTCGTAAGTCCGCTCTTCTATTCTGCTTCCCTCGACGCGCGCTGACGTATACAATCGCCCTCCATACACCGGGCCCGACGGCGCCCACCCTCCCGGGTTCTGCCAGGGCGTCCATCATCGCACCGCGCCCCCGCTGCCGCTCGGCTGGCGGATGAGGATAGTACATGAGCATCACCACGTTTCCCGCTCCTGCCTCGCCGTCCCCGCAGCGGACTTTTCTCGGACATCCGATCGGGCTTTATGTCCTGTTCTTCACCGAGATGTGGGAGCGTTTCAGCTACTACGGCATGCGTGCTCTGCTGATGCTCTACATGATCAACTATTTCAAATGGGCGCAGAAAGACGCTTCGACGATTTACAAGGTCTATACCAGCTTCGTGTACGTCACTCCCATCCTGGGCGGGTACCTCGCCGATCGCGTGCTCGGAAACAAGCGTGCGGTGATCATTGGCGCTATCCTCATGGCGATCGGCCACTTTCTGATGGCGTTCGAGCAATTACCCATATTCCTGTCAGCACTCGTTTTCTTGATCTTCGGCAATGGTTTCTTCAAGCCGAATATGTCGACCCAGGTCGGCCGACTCTATCCCGCAAACGACGGCAGACGTGACGGTGCTTACACGATTTTTTACATGGGGATCAATCTGGGCGCATTTCTGTCGCCGTTGCTCTGCGGATGGCTGGCTGCGAACACGGTGGGTGGTTATCACACCGGCTTTACGATGGCCGGCATCGGCATGGTCTGCGGCCTCCTGATTTATGTTCTCGGTCAACCCCTGGTTCGCGAGATCGATACGCAAGTGCCCGCCGCTTCAGGCAGCGAGCCGGCGTCAGCAGCTTCCGAACGTGCCAAGTCCACAGCGATTGCTGAGTCACCATCGACGGGCAACGTGACGCGCCCGTTGACCGAGGCGGAAGCCGAACGCGTTCCCTCCGTGCTCGGCGTTCTCTCAGAGGCCGCACCGTATTTGCTGGTGATCGCCGGCGTCCTGATTGCAATCGCCGGCGTGGTACTTACCGCTTTCGACGTGCTGGCCATGAACGGTAAGGAGGTCCGCTTTGCTCTGGGTCTAGACAATTCGGTAATGGTGCTGATCGTGGGTATCTGTTCGGTCTTAATGGGGTTCGTCGCCAAGCAAGTTGTCGCCGGAATGCGCGATCGTGTTATGGCGATTCTCACGCTCGGCGTGTTCGTCGTCTTCTTCTGGGCTGCCTTCGAGCAAGCCGGAAACGTCTTGAATGTGTGGGCAGATAAGAATACGGAGCGCTATCTGACGAAGGCCCCCCCGCCGGAGAGTGTCATTCCTGAAGTCATCGAAGACGCGCCAAAGGTGGAAGAGCCAGGACAATCCGGTGCGTCGGACGGGGTGTTGAGCAAGTTCGTAACGATGTTCAATCTCAAGCCGAAGCCAGCCGGCGAGGCTGACAGCGGCTGGATCACGTGGATCAAAAACTCAATCAATCCTGTACCTGCAGAATGGTTCCAGTCGATCAACGCTCTCGCCATCTTCGTGTTCGCACCGTTCTTCGCATGGATGTGGGTCGCGCTCGACCGGCGCGGCTGGCAACCGTCGATTCCGCTCAAGATGACCATCGGCCTGGTCATGATGAGCGCATCGATGGCGATCATGATGGCGGCTGCCAAGCAAGAAGACCGGTTGACGACGGTTGATGTCAAGGACGCCGCATTACCGGACGGAATCGCACTCACGCCGGATTCCGAGCTTGCGAAGAAAGACAGCAAAGGGAATCTCGAGCCCTTCCACGCTCGACGGATCAGTCTAGTTCCAGATAAGTCAAACCCGAAGTTGCGTATCTGGGGAGTATTGCCGGACAACGAACGGGACAACATCATCGGGGCGAGCGCGCCAGAGTCATTCAGAGACAAGTTGAAGGAACTGAAAGAGGCGGCCAAAAAGATCGAGAAGAAAGGCGACTCGGCCACAGTTGCTCTCGACGTAGTTCCGCCTGGCTTCGATATGAAGTTCGCAGGCCTGAAGAAGTCCGTTGTCCGCTACGACGAATCGGCGCACACGTTGACCGCGTATCAAGCATTGCAAGAGAAAGAGACCAAGGCCTTGCTCGTCGCCGCCGGCGCGCCGGCCTTTCGTGCCAGCATTCATGAACTCTTCGTGCAATCGAACGCTTTCCGTGTCAGCCCGCTCTGGCTGTTGTGGAGCTATATCTTCGCAACTTTCGGAGAGCTCTGTCTGTCGCCGGTCGGGTTGTCTATGGTGTCGAAATTGGCGCCGGCCAAGTACTCAACAATGCTGATGGGTATGTGGATGCTGACCAGTGCCTTCGGAAATTTCGCCGCCGGTTGGCTTGGCGAGATTTGGGGCACCATTCCGCCAGTCCAGTTCTTCATGCTCGCAACGGTTGTCCTTGGCGCCGCAGCAGTCGTGCTGCTGGTCGTCGTGAGGCTGGTCGTCCACATGATGCACGGCGTTAACTGACCATCGGGGTTTAAATATGCGGGCGGGAACGCAGCCTGCCAACTGAAAGTCGCGTGTAAACGGACAAGGCGCTAGCGCACGGCTCTGCCAATGACCCGTTCGAAAACCTGGACTCTGACTGACGTCCGTGGCGACGTCTGGCTCGATAGCTTCGCAGTCGGCACGGATAGCCTTCATCTCCCCGGACCGCACGATTGGTACGTCCGCAAACGCACTTTGCGCGGCGGGCTGCGTGACGGCATCGATCTCATCGAGGTTCATAACGGGTCGCTTTCGTTCTCGATATTGCCGACACGCGGCATGGGGCTGTGGCGCGGCGACTATCGGGGCAACGCCCTCGGTTGGCGCTCACCTGTGCGCGGTCCGGTGCATCCGAAGTTCGTGCAACACTCCGATCGCGGCGGCATCGGCTGGCTGGCCGGTTTCGACGAGCTGCTGTGCCGCTGCGGCCTGCACTCCAACGGCGGGCCCGGAGAAGATGCCTGGACGGACAGTCACGGCGTCGCGCATAAAGAGCCGCTGACACTGCACGGTCGCATCTCCAATACGCCCGCCCACACCGTCGAGGTACGCATCGGACTCGACGTGCCCCACGAGATCAGCGTCATCGGAGAAGTCGAGGAGGCGGGTCTTTTTCTGCCGCAATTGCGATTGACCACGACGTACACGACCGTGCCGGGCTCCAACCGCGTCGTCATTCACGACGTCGTCGAAAATCGCTCGGCACAGCCAGCCGAGATGCAGTTGCTCTATCATTGCAACCTTGGTCCGCCATTTCTCGGAGCCGGCAGTCGCATTCTGGTGCCGATCAAACAGATGGCTCCGCAAACGCCGCACTCGGCCGAAGGGCTCGATACTTACGAAACCTACGGCGGACCGACCACGGGCTTCGCCGAGCAAGTCTACCTGTATGAGCCGCTGGTCGATCGACATGGCCGGACCGTCTGCGTCCTGGTCGGACCCGGCGGCGATCGAGCCGTGGCCGTTCGCTTCGCGACAGCGGAATTGCCGTGCTTCACGGTCTGGAAGAACACGGCTGCCATCGAGGATGGCTACGTTACCGGCCTCGAGCCGGCGACGAATTTCCCGAATTTCAAGGGATATGAACGACAGATGGGCCGCGTGCGTGTGCTCGCGCCCGGCGGTCGCTGGGAGGCGCGCTGGAGCCTGGAGGCCGTTGACGATTCGGCCGGCGTGACGTCGCTATTGGCTGAAGTCGCGACCTTGCAGGCTCAAGGCAAGGCCATCGTCCATCGTACGCCGCAGGCAAGATTCTCACCCGATTGAAATCCTCGGAGAGTTTTCCGTGAAATACCGACTGACACTCGGCTGTCTCTTCGTACTGTCGGCCGTCGTTTTCGCGAACGAAAAGCCGAAGGCTGCTCTGCTCACTCCCAAAGAGATCGCGGAAGGATGGATTCTTCTCTTCGACGGCGAAACGGCCTTCGGCTGGAAGATCGTCGGCGACAGCAAAGTCGAAAATGGCGAACTGGTATTGGGTGGCTCGAAAGCTACAACCGCCGAGTGCACGACGACGTTCGGCGAGTATCGGCTGCACATCGACAAAGTGAACGGAACGATTACGCTTCCGGGCAATCGCCGGTTTGAGACAGGACCCGTCGACGTGGTCGCCAAGAGTTCTGACTCAGGAGCGGGCAAACCGATAATCATCAGCGTCGCGGCCGGCCAGGTCGCTCGACTGACTGGCATTAAGTTGCAGCCTCAGGATCTGCAGTCGCTCTTTAACGGCAAGGATCTCACGGGCTGGAAGAGATTCGACGCCAATCCGATGCGGGCGAAATCGGAGTTCAGCGTCACTCCGGAAGGCTGCATCCACCTCAAGAACGGCCCCGGCGACCTACAGACCGAAAAGCAATTTGCCGACTTCGTATTACAGATCGAATGTTTCACCAATGGAGCGCATCTCAATAGCGGCGTCTTCTTCCGCTGTATCCCGGGGCAGTATCAACAGGGCTATGAATCACAGATTCATAACTACTTTGCCGCCGAACCGGTTCGCGATTACGTGATTGAAGATTACGATCCCAATACGAATGAGCTGAAGAACAAGACCAAGGTGAAGTTCACAGCATACGACTACGGAACCGGCGCCATCTACCGACGCATTCCCGCTCGCGGACCGGCGGCCAAAGACCGCGAATGGTTCACGATGACGATCGCTGCCAAGGGCAAACACCTGGCCACGTGGGTCAATGGGGTTCAACAGACGGATTGGATCGACAACCGTCCCGTGAAAGATAACGCACGCAACGGCTGCAAGCTCGAAAAGGGCGGGATTAGCTTGCAAGGGCACGACAAGACGACGGACTTGCTGTTTCGAAATATTCGTATCGAAGAATTAACTTCGATGAAATAATGAACAATCGCGGATTCACGCATCAGGGTGGCACTGGTGCCACGACCGGTGGCACGCCCTGAGGTGCTCCGAAGAACGCGGCAGCGGTTGCGGCCGAGCCACCCTGCCGAAAAAATAAGGGAGATGTGCGGGGTTAGTCGCCAGCGAATTATGAATGAACTCTCGTTCACGAGTAACAATCGCTTCGGACCACTTGCTACCCGGATTGTTTTGATCAATCAGCTGACAGCCGTCAGCTATCAGCCTTCAGCCATTCAATTACAACTCGTAATCGTTTATGCCACCGGTACTGTTGGCACTGTTTCTCCGTCCGGCAGGTCGTTCATCTTCTCCGCATCGAACCAGCCGGGTTTGAATTCGATTCGCTCGCGCTTCTTCATGGCTAGATTGGCAGTCAGCGCGACGATCGCGTCGGCCATCGCTACTTCGCCGTGGCAACGCGGCAGGCGCTGCTCATACTTGCCGTCCTTTTTGGCGTAGCCCTGCTTGGCTTCCCAGAGGCGGACGCAGTAGGCGAAGTCTTCCATCTCTTCGCGATAGCCACGGCTGATCGGCCCGCCGGCTCCCGCGATTGCGGGCGCTCCGCCGGCTGCCGTCGGTGCGCCGCCGCCTCCGGGGCCCCAGGTCGAGGACGATTCGAGAGCGGGTTTGCCGCCGGCCGTCGATGTCACGGTGACGGCCATCGACTTGGGATCGCCGGCCACCTTCTTGTTCGGGTCCTTCTCGGTGTAAAGCATCACTTCTTGCTCGCGCTCGACCAGCATCGTGCCGCGTGAGCCCATGACGCATTCGCCGTAGTTCTCGAACTGGTTCGTGCTGATGGAGGAGTACGTGACGACGACGAGGTCATTCGGATCGGCCGGGAAATTCGGCCCCGGGAATTCGTAGGTGACGAAGACGTGGTCTTCGGCGTCGCGATCGTTGCGATTGGGGCCGTAGAAGTACTTGCCGCCGACGCCGGTGACCGCGAGCGGATGCTTCTTGCCGAGGAAAATGCTGCAGGCATCGAGTTGGTGGCTGCCGAGTTCGGCCATCAGGCCGCCGCCCGTCTTCGTGTACAGCCGCCAGCGGATGAGCTGTTCCACGCTGTCGTAATGGTAGTCCTTGATGTGATCCTTGAGCGCTTCGTAATCTTCGGCATAGACCGGGTTGAACCAGCCGTCGCGATACTTCGGCTGGACGATGCTCTTAACCAGCTCGCCCTTGGTTGGATCGTTGATGAAATCCCAGGTATTATTGCGATGCCACAGAGCGCGAATGTGACGGATGTCGCCGAGGATACCGGCGTGAATCACATCCGCCGCGTGAGCGTACAGCAAACTGTAATGACGCTGGTGACCGATCGACAGGATACTTCCCGTCTCCTTTGCGGTCTTGATCATCTGTTTGCACTGTTTGACGTTCCAGGCCATCAGCTTTTCGCACAACACATGGATTGGCTTTTTCCTCTCGGCGCCGATGTTCATGACGTCGATAGCGATCGGTGCGTGCAGATGCAGCGGCACGGCGATGACAACCGCTTCGATATCTTTGTTGTCGCGCAGCATCGCCTTGTAATCGGTGTATTTCTTGATGTTATTGGCTTCGTTGCCGTAAATCTTCTTGAAGCCCTTGCGCAAGGCGATTGCGGCCGGGTCGCCGTCGAAAATGCGGCGCATGTTTGACGGACGGATGTCACAAACGGCTATGAATTGCAGGAAATCGGGGTTGTGCTCGCCGACGAGCACGCCGCCCTCGTCACCGCCGCCGATGAGCGCAGCCTTCACCGGTTTGCCGTTTACGCTTTGGTAACCGTAATAAGCCGCGGCGCTGATTACCGCGACCGCGCCGGCGCCGGCCGCCGTGCCCTTCAGGAAGTCGCGGCGATTGACGCTCATCGCCTCCACGGTCCGGCGGTAGTTCTGTCGCCCGAGTTCGCGTTGTTCGGGGGTCAGGTCGATTGCCATGAGTCGCGCTCCTCAACGGTTATCTGCGAATTCGCGGGCGAGATGGCTGTCACCGCGCCGCGCGTCGGGTTTCGGATGAAAGATTAGCCTCGCACTTCAGCCTTGCGGGAGAAGAGCCGCCAGGTTCCGTACACAAAGCCGTCGATGCCAAACCAGCGGCCGCTCGGGGTCGTCGCGAGCGTCAGGAGGGCCAGCATCTCGATCACGTTCTTACTGACGAAAAAGTAGCTTCCTTCCTGTTGCGGCGGCACCGGCAACCAGGGAAAGGCCGGCACACTGAGATACGTCATCAACAGGAAACCAGCGGCAAGTACGCAGCTCAATCGAGTCAGCAGACCAAACAACAGCGTTGCCCCAACGCCGAACAGAAACCAGGCCGTCACGACATCTAGTCGGTGCAAAAACTCGCTCGACTTGGTCTCCGCTGGTGTGTCGAGCGCGCGCTGACTATCGCTTAGCACGTCAACCAGCGCCTTCTTGAGCTTGTCGGTTTGCTCGTCGACGTCTGCTTGCAGCGACTTTCGAAGCTGGGCCGCGTCGGCCTTCGCGGTCAGCAGCCGTCCCTTTTCGACGTCTTTGCCGAAGGCCGGGAGTTCCTTCGCGTAAATGTCGCGGACTCGATTGACAGCGTCGCGATACTCTTCGACGCGTTTGAGGTTCGGCTGAGTGATCTCGACAGTTCCGCTCGGATACTTGTGCTCGACTGCCTTCTCGCCGGCCGTCAACCACTGAACGAAGTTTGTCTCCGCTTGTTCGAGTTTCACCTGAGCTAGTTTTTGCTGCTGATCATCCAAGCCGTAATGCGACGTAAATCGAGCCAAGAACGATTGCCAGTCGCTAGCCAGCGCCGCCGGCATGCGCGTCTTGGCGTTATCCGATGCCGGATCTTTCCCTTCGGGCAACGGCAGCACCGCCAGGCGTTCCAATAAGCGATCGTCGGGATCGCCAATCGCTTGGCGCATCACGCCGCCAAGGGGACCTCTGGCTTCGCCGAAGTAGCCTGCGCTGGAAAAAGGCGCTACTTCGCGGCCGTCCCGCGTCACCGGACCGACGGCGAGCGAGTGGACTTTGTGGTACCCCTCGTAAGCGAAATGCCAGCCGATGGACAAGCGGAGGAGCACGAGGCAGAGGGCGGTCATGAACGGGTATTTCCACCGCATGGTTTCAATCCGTGGCCGACAGGAGGATCACTGGTTGGCACAAGCCCGGGCGGCGGCAGGGAGGGAGTAAGTCGCTCGCGACAAATTCAGGACGACCGTCTCTGCATTGTCGCCCTCGGGCAACAGCACGGCACCGATCTCCGGCCGATCGGAACACACGGCCCGAGCCAGTTCAACACCGCCGACAAAAAACGCTGTCGACAGTGCATCCGCCTCGGCAGCGGTAGGTGCAACGACACTAGCACTCGCGATTCCGGACGCAGGCCAACCGGTCCGCGGGTCGAGCACATGACCGAGTTTGCGGCCGTCGTGCTCAATGTACTGAAACGTCGCTGCCGAAGTTCCGAGTCCGCGGTCGCGAAGCCAGAAGCGTCCCAGGTGTTGTCCGGGTTGCCACGGGTGCCGCAAATCGACCGCCCAGCCGCGACGATCCGAGGTAGGACACCCACCAGCGTACACGCTGCTGGAACCACCTTGCAACAAGACGGTTGATAATCCCCGGTCGGCTCGGAGGCTCGCAGCCACGCGATCGATTGCGTAGCCTTTGCCGATGCTGCCGAGATTAAGTTCGAGACCCGGGCGATGGAAGCGAACGGACCCTTTCTCCGCATCCAGTTCGACGTGGTGCATTCCCGTGTGTTCAAGTGCCCGTAAACGGTCCGCCTCGACTGGCACGCCCCGTGGTCCGCGGAAGAAGCCCCACGCCTTGATCAAAGTACCGGCAGTGATGTCGAACGCACCTTGCGTCCTCGCGCTGATCGATTCCGCGAGCTGAAGCAGCCCGAAAAGGCCTTCTTCCACAACAACGGGCTGATAGGGCGCGATGCGATTGAGATGGCAGACGTCGCTCATGTCGCGGTAGACGGTGAGCTGTGCTTCGAGCGTATCCAGCTGAGCGAACGCGGCTTGTCCGATCTCGACTGCCCGCGGCGTGCCATACGGCAGAACCACTTCAAACGTGGTTGCCATGCAGCGCCGTGCAAGACGAATAAGTGCGACATCGGAATCAGATTCAGATTCGTCGGAGATGGCGGGCAACCAGCTGAACGGGCCCGGGATCTGTCCCGCTGCCTGAGCCAGTTGGCGGAGATGGATGAATTCGCGACGGTACATCGTACGTGGCGGACGAGGGGCTGGTTGAATTTGGACTGAAGCGCGTTACCAATCCACAATTGGGGAACGCCGAGGAGCAGCCGCTGGAGACCTTCGGTCGGTTCCGGTGTCAGGGTCAGGACACCCTGACAAAGCGCTTCAGGCGATGGCTCCCGGGCCGTTTTCTACTGACTACTGTCTACTATCTACTGACTACTGCTATTCGTTCCCCTCGTGCATCATCGGCTCGAGGTGCTTGGTATTGCGTTCGACGGCGAGGACGATGGTGCGTTCTTCGACACCATCAGGGGAGGTAGCGACAGCGGGGATGATTTGGCGGCTGTCGGGCAGGCTGTAACGCATGGTGAACGTGCCGTCCGGGCGCAGCTTAACCGGCTCGCCCTGCAGAGTTACGCGAGCGGTCGGCTCGGTGGCGCCGTAGACGATGAGTTCGGCGTCCAGCTTGAACCAGAAGGCTCGGGATTTCCCGCCAGGCAGTAAACCGCCGGAGCCGAAGCTCGTCACGGCCGGTGAACCGAGCGGGCGGCGCAAACGCTCTTCGAACAGCTCTTTCAATTCAAGACTGCTGGTGCCGGCCGGGTCGAAGCCGCCGGACATGGCGTAAATGCGATCGGCTTTCTTGGCGTCGATGTCGGCCCAGTTCTCGTCGATGACGTCGCTGACGCCGGCTCGCGGTGTACTGACCACGTTGGAACGCGA
>Ga0326727_10022181_pt1 | contig 12311 bp, 12 predicted proteins | sample MB2enrmetagenome_FD_207643 | JGI IMG/M metagenome (GOLD analysis project Ga0326727, IMG submission 207643) | Lab enriched peat soil microbial communities from McLean, Ithaca, NY, United States - MB29MY | ecosystem: Environmental > Terrestrial > Soil > Wetlands > Peat | place: USA: New York...
ATGTTTGTGGCTGTAGAGCCGATTATCGAATAGGCCGCAGGGGGGCATGGACGAAACCGCGCGCGACCAGATCCTCCGGGCAGTCCGCCACCTTGGCGGCGACCAAAGGACACCCTTCACGCCCCGCGATGTCATCGACGAGCTGCATCGCCGGGGCACCTCGCTGGCCGACAGCACCATCCGCACCCACGTCACGTCGCGGATGTGCGCAAGCGCTCCAGCGCATCACGGCACCGTGTACGCGGATCTTGAGCGCGTGGGGCGGGGTCTCTATCGACTCACCAGCTCCAACGGTGACGGCGGCGGCCGCAGCTGACGGGCACCGGCTCGACGCCGCGCTGGTAATAGACGTGTCCTCGCCTTTGCCGAGCTCGCCCACCACTTAGCCTAGCGGGGTCGCTGCCCGTACCAACAGCCATACCAACAAGAGGGCGGCAAAGCGCGGATCTGAGCGATCCTTTCGAATTCGCAGCGGCCGGTGGCGACCCTCCAGAGGAGAGTTAGGAAACCTCTGCTCTATCCACTGAGCTACGGGGGCGCGGCTCTCAGTTTAGGGGCGTTTCCCGATCAGTTGGGCGCGTGCGGCGCCTGGCAGGCCAGTTCGCCAAGGCTCCCGCGCCCCCCTCGGGCCGGCCGCTGCCGCGGCGGTCCGAGCGTTGGCCTAGAACTCGTAGTCCAGGGTGTAGGAGTGCTCGCCGCCGGGTCCGACGACGATCTGGCCCTCGCCGCGGATGCCGGCCAGATCGCCCGTCCCGCTCGTCTCCACGATCTTCCAGGTCATCCAGGGTGTGCCGCCGGTGCTGCCCGCGTTGTGCAGCAGGACGAAGCTGCCGCTGCGGCCGTGCGCGGCGCCGGCAAAACGCTCGACCCCGGCGTAGGCGGCCGGGATCTGGGTGTGCACCATGACGATCTCGGTCTCGCTGGCGCCCACCAGGTCCCCGTGGAAGGTCTTGGCGATGTGGGCCCGCGTGAAGGTGACGCCGTCCTGGCTGTCGTACGGCTCCGCGGCGTCGAAGCGGTCGATGTCGAAGCTGCCCTCGGCCCTCGCCATGGATGTCATCCTATCAGGCGGCCGAACGCCGGTTCGATGCCGCCGGCTGTCGTCGCCGCCGCCGTCAGGCGGGGCTCCCGCCCATGGAGATGGGAAGGTAGAAGAGGCCGGGCGCCACCCGCCCGTCGGCCAGGCCGATGGTCTGGAGCAGCGACTCCATGGCGGTCCGGGCGGCCTCACGGACCTTCGAGAAGTCGGCCACCCGCATGGGGGGGCTGGAGATCCGGGGGCAGATCAGGGTCACCGGCAGGTGCTTGCTGAAGCGGTCGAAGTCGGCGAGCAGCCGAGAGTGGAGGGCCACCGAGGTGACCCGATCGAAGACCTCGGAAAGGCGTCGCAGCACCGGCATCGCCGGCTCGGCGGTGAGGTCCACGGCGATGATCTGACCGGGATCCATCCGCACCGCGGTGGAGAGGCTGCAGTTGTCGGTGACGCCACCGTCCACATAGGCCCGGTCGCCAAGCTGGACGGGGCGGAACATGAACGGTACGGCGCACGAGGCCCGCAGCGGGTCGCGCAGCGGACCCTCGGAGATCACCACCGGGTCTCCGGTGAGGAGGTCGGTGACGACGACCTCCAGGGGGCAGCGCAGCTCCTCGAAGGTGCTCGTGCCGGTCAGGCCGATGGCGAAGTCGACGAGGTCACCGATCGCGTCGTCGTTGCGCAGCCAGGGCTGCCGCCGGACGCGATTCAGCAGCATCTTCAGTGGACGGGAGCGGAAGACCGCCTGGGTCTGAGGGCTGGCCCAGATGCCCTCCAGCAGGTCGAGCGCCACCGGGAGCGGCTTGCTGGCCACCACCGCCGCGTTGAGGGCGCCGACGCTCGTCCCCACGCAGGCGTCGGGCTCGAGCCCACGATCGGCCAGGGCGCGCAGGACCCCCAGCTGAGCAGCTCCGCGGCCACCGCCGCCGCTGAGCACGAGAACCGTCTCGATCTGCGATCCGGTCCTACTCTTCACCCCCATAGAGTGACACGCGCCGCCCGGCGGAGGCCGCTCTGCGATGGAGCGGCCCCCGGCGAGCCGGCCGTTCGACCGCCACGGTCGCGGTGATGCGCCGTGGGGAGGTCACCACCACTCGGTGGTGACGGATGCCGGCGGGTCCGCCCGCCAGCCCGCGGGGATCAGCTCTTGGCCTTGCCCCTGCTCATGAACCAGACCACGGCCAGGATGATGATCACGATGACCACCACGTAGACGATGATCTCCTTGGTTCCAAAGACGTTGAATGCGAGCATTGAGCCTCTCCCGGGTGGGCGGGTTCTGGTCGCGGCGGGGGCCGGACGGGACGAGGCGCCAGCCTACCCCAGGGGGGAGGGCGCCTGCACCCCCGCCCGGCGGCGGGATGGAGCGGCTCCGCGCGCTTGCGGGCGATTCATGACGCGGGTTGCCGCACGTCGGGAAGGCGAGATTCGAACTCGCGACCTCACGGTCCCGAACCGTGCACTCTAACCTGGCTGAGCTACTTCCCGATCGTCGGCATGATAGCAGCGGGGCTGAGGCGGCCCCGACCTCCCGAACCTGATCCGGCTCGCCCGGCGCAGCTTGACCCGCACCCGGAGCGCCCACTAGGGTGGATGCGGCCGGCCGCCGAGCCCCTGCCCCGGGGCGGGCCGCCCCGGAGGCGCGGGCGATGCCCAAGGTCCTGATCCTGGCCGGGGACGCGGCCGAGTCGCTGGAGGTGATGTACCCGTACCAGCGGCTGCTCGAGGAGGGCTACACCGTGCACATCGCCGGTCCCAGCCGCAAACGCCTCCAGTTCGTCATCCACGACTTCGTGGACGGCTTCGACACCTACACCGAGAAGCCGGGCTACACCTGGCCCGCCGACCTCGCCTTCGCCGAGGTTGACCCCGCCGACTACGTGGCCCTGGTCGTGCCCGGGGGCCGGGCCCCCGAGTACATCCGCAACGACCCCGACGTGGTGCGGATCATCCGCCACTTCTTCGGGGCGTCCAAGCCGGTGGCCCAGATCTGCCACGCGCCGCTCGCCCTGGCCGCCGCCGGGGTGCTCCGGGGCCGGCGCACCGCCGCCTACCCCGCTCTGGAGCCGGACGTCCTCGCCGCCGGGGCGGAGTTCGTCGATGGGGCCGGCGTCGTCGACGGCATGCTGATCTCGGCGCGTGCCTGGCCCGATCACCCCACCTGGATGCGCGCCTTCCTCACCCTGCTCCGCGAGCAGGCCCCGCCGGCGCCCGACCCTAGCTGAGCTTGTCGAGCTGGGCGACCTGGTCGTCGGTGAGGCCGATCAGGGCGGCCTCGATGTTCTCCTCGAGGTGCGCGACCGTGGCGGTCCCGGGGATGGGCAGGGTCACCGCCGCGCGGTGCAGGAGCCAGGCCAGGGCGAGCTGCGAGGGGGTGCTCCCCAGCTTCTGACTGAGTGCCAGGAGCGGGCCGTCGCGACGCGCCAGGTCGCTCGCCGCCAGGGGAGCCCAGGGGAGGAAGCCGAGGTGCTCGCGCTCGCAGTACTCGAGGACGTCGTCGGAATCCCGGTCCACCAGGTTGTAGCGGTTCTGGACGGTCGCGATCGGGACGACCGCCCGGGCGGCCTTGATCTGGTCGACGCTGACGTTGGAGAGGCCGATCAGCTGGATCTTGCCCTCCTCCTGGAGCGCGCGCAGCTCGCCGACCTGCTCCTCGAGCGGAACCTGGGGGTCGACACGGTGGAGCTGGAAGAGCGGGATCTGCTCCAGGCCCAATCGCCGGAGGCTCATCTCGCACTCCTGGCGCAGGTACTCGCGACGCCCCACCGGGTGCCACTGTCCCGGACCGGTGCGCACCAGCCCCGCCTTGGTCGCGATGACCAGCTGCTGCGGGTAGGGGCGGAGCGCGGTGCGGATCAGCTCCTCGCTCACGTACGGCCCGTAGGAGTCCGCGGTGTCGATCAGGTCGACGCCCAGCTCGACGGCGCGCCGCAGCACCCGGATCGCCTCGTCCCGGTCGGCGGGCTCGCCCCAGACGCCGGGGCCGGTGAGCCGCATGCCGCCGAAGCCGAGGCGGTGCACGACCAGCTGCCCCCCCAGCGCGAACGTCCCGCTCAGCGACGCCGGTCGCTCGATGGTCGAAGCCGACATCTCCGTCTCCCTGTGCTCGCCGCGTCCCGGATGTGCCCGCGCGATCAATCCTGACACAGCCGCATTCCGGGCCCGGACGCCCGCCGGCGCTGGCGTCCGGGCCGGCGGCGGCGCCTAGAATGGGCCCGGACAGGACCAACTGCACCAAGGTAGGCGACCAGATGACCGCTGACGGCACCGACGCACCCACCCCCAACGGAGAGCACCGGGGAGGGCTGCGGGTCAAGCGCGGCCTGGCCGAGATGCTCAAGGGCGGGGTGATCATGGACGTGGTCACCGCCGAGCAGGCCAAGGTCGCCGAGGAGGCCGGAGCGGTGGCGGTGATGGCCCTGGAGCGGGTCCCCGCCGACATCCGCCGCGAGGGCGGCGTGGCCCGGATGAGCGACGTGTCGCTGATCAAGGCGATCATGGCCGCGGTCACCGTCCCGGTGATGGCCAAGGCCCGGATCGGCCACTTCGTGGAGGCCCAGGTCCTGGAGGCTCTGGGCGTCGATTACGTGGACGAGTCCGAGGTGCTGACCCCCGCCGACGAGGAGCACCACATCGACAAGTGGGCGTTCACGGTCCCCTTCGTCTGCGGCGCCCGCGACCTCGGCGAGGCCCTGCGCCGGATCGGGGAGGGGGCGGCGATGGTCCGGACCAAGGGCGAGGCCGGCACCGGCAACGTGGTCGAGGCGGTCCGTCACATGCGCGCCGTGCTTGGCGGGATCCGCCAGCTCCAGGCGATGCGCCACGACGAGCTGATGGCCGAGGCGAAGCGCCTCGGCGCGCCCTACGAGCTGGTCGCCGAGGTCGCCGAGACCGGCAGGCTCCCGGTCGTGAACTTCTCCGCCGGCGGCATCGCCACCCCGGCCGATGCGGCTCTGATGATGCAGCTCGGCGCTGACGGCAACTTCGTGGGCAGCGGCATCTTCAAGAGCGACGACCCCCTCGGCTACGCCAAGGCGATCGTCGCCGCCACCACCTACTACGACAAGCCGGACGTGATCGCCGAGGTGAGCGCCGGCCTGGGCAAGGCGATGCGAGGCCTCGATGTCGCGTCGATGCCGAAGGAGGAGCTGCTCGCCACCCGCGGGTGGTGAGCCCGATCGCGCCCGGCCCGCCCCGGCGCCGGCCGGGGCCCTCGCCTGACTGCGCCGGCGCCGACCCGAGGATCTCGGCAACCGCGACCTTGGGTACACTGGCGGGAGTGACCGAGATGCCGCAGGTGCCACCCCGCCGGGGTGGCTCGCGTGTCCGGGGGACCTGAAGCCATCCTCCGCATAGGTGTGCTCGCGCTGCAGGGGGACGTGCGCGAGCACCTCGCCGCCTTTCGCCGCGCCGGGGCCGAGGCCGTCCCGGTGCGGACCGCCGAGGAGGTTCGGGGAGTCCACGCGCTGGCGCTCCCGGGCGGCGAGTCGACCACGATGAGCCGATTGATCCGCGCCTTCGGCCTGGAGGCGGCGCTCCGGTGCCGCCTCGCCGACGGGATGCCCACCTTCTCCACCTGCGCCGGGACCATCCTGCTGAGCCGCGAGATCCTGGACGGGACCGAGGACCAGCTGGCCCTCGGCACCCTCGACCTGCGCACCCGTCGCAACGGCTACGGCCGTCAGCTCGAGTCCTTCGAGTGCGACCTGGACATCGCCGAGGCCGGCCCCGACCCGGTCCACGCCGTCTTCATCCGGGCCCCGGTCATCGAGAGCTGCGGGCCGGGTGTGGAGGTGCTGGCGTCCCTCGAGGGCCGGCCCGTCGCGGTGCGTCAGGGCGGGCACCTGAGCTTCACCTTCCATCCCGAGATGACCGGGGACCTCCGCCTCCACCACCTCTTCCTGGAGGGCGTCGCCGAGCTGCCCCTGCCCTCCGAGGACAGCGCCGCGTGAACATCCGGCCTGCCTCCTTCCGCGACCTGGCCCGCATCGAGCAGCTCTACAGCGAGGCCGCGAGCGGCGACGAGCAGGCCACCCAGCTCTCCCCCGACCACCCCCTGCCCCAGGCGACCCTGCTCCGCCTCTGGTACGCGCTCAGCAAGACGGTCTCCTCGCTGGTCCCCTTCAACGTCGGGGCGGCGGGCGACACCCTCTTCGTCGCCGAGACCCGCGACGGGATCGTGGGCTTCATCCAGGCCCAATCCTCAGGGGAGCGGGCCGCCACCCTGCAGATCCTCAACCTCTGCGTCGCCGCCACCGCCAGCGGCCATTTCGCCCGCGCCCAGCTGCTGACCCATCTCACCAACCACGGTCTGGAGCACGGCATCCACCGCTTCCTGGTCCGGCTGCCCGTCGACCACCCGCTCACCGGCACCTTCCTGGAGCAGGGATTCGTCCAGCTCGCGACCGAGCAGATCCTCTACAGCGACGACGTCCCCACCATCGAGACGGCCGCGCACGGCCCCCGGCTCCGCCCCGCCCGGCCCGAGGACGTCGGCGCCATCTACCTCCTCTACCTGCGCACCACGCCCTCCCACGTGGCCAGCCTGGAGGGGGCGTCCCTCAAGGCCTGGCAGGCGGGGTTCGCCGAGGGTGCCATGACCCGGCTCGGCCGCGACGAGATCCGCCACTTCGTGGTCGAGGACCCCGGGGTGGTCGCCTGGGTCGCCATCCGCCCGGCGTCGGCGACGCGGCCCACGCTGCTGACCCTGATGTGCGACGGGCACCATCCGCGCCTCCGCGAGGCGGTGATCGAGGGGGCGCTCGGCGAGCTTCCCCCCGGGCCGGTCTCCTCGGTGCTGCGCCACTACGACTCGGAGCTGATCCGGGGTCTGCAGAAGTATGGCTTCGCCGTCTACGGCACCCAGGTCCTGCTGGTCCGCGACCTGGCCACCAAGGTGCGCCTGCGCGCCGCGCCGTCGCGCAAGAAGCCGGTGCTGGTGCAGGCCCACCTGGCCCAGACCGTGCCCGCGGACGGCGCCCCCAGCCTGCGCGTCCTCAGTCGGAGGAGCGAGCGATCGCCGCTCCCGTAGCGCCCTATGGCGCCGGTTGGCGCGAGGAGCTCGCCCTCCTCTTCGACGCCCTCCCGCCCCGCATCGCCACCGCCGCCCAGGCCGCCGCCGCCCACCGTGGCGACCTGCTCGAGGTGGTGCTCGACCTGGGCCGCGAGCCCGAGGCCCGCTTCGTCGACGGCGAGGTCATCCTCGACCGCATCCCGGTGGTCCACGCCGACATCGAGTACGTGGTCGAGCGCGTCGGCGACTTCGGTGACGACAACCGCGCCGGCATCGAGCGCACCCTCCACCGCATCAGCGCCATCCGCAACCGGGCCGGCACCATCGTCGGGCTCACCTGCCGGGTGGGCCGGGCGGTGACCGGCACCATCGACATCATCAAGGACATCGTGATCCAGGGCCGCTCCATCCTCCTGCTCGGCGCTCCCGGGATCGGCAAGACGACCATGCTCCGCGAGTGCGCCCGGGTGCTCAGCGACGACGAGGGCAAGCGGGTGGTGATCGTCGACACCTCCAACGAGATCGGCGGTGACGGCGACATCCCCCATCCCGGCATCGGCCGCTCCCGGAGGATGCAGGTCCAGACCCCGACCAAGCAGCACGCGGTGATGATCGAGGCGGTCGAGAACCACATGCCCCAGGTGATCGTCATCGACGAGATCGGCACCGAGCTGGAGGCGGCAGCGGCCCGCACCATCGCCGAGCGTGGGGTCCAGCTGGTGGGCACGGCGCACGGCATGACCCTCGACAACCTGCTCGTCAACCCCACCCTCAACGACCTGCTCGGCGGCATCCAGACCGTGACCCTCTCCGACGAGGAGGCGCGCCGCCGGGGCACCCAGAAGTCGGTGCTCGAACGCAAGGCGCCGCCCACCTTCGACGTTCTCATCGAGATCCAGCAGCGGGACCGGGTGGCCGTCCACATGCCCGTCGACGAGACCGTCGACGAGGCCCTCCGCGGTCAGTTCAAACCACCCCAGATCAGGATGCGCGGCGAGTCGGGTCAGATCATCAGCCGGATCGAGACCGGCGCGACCCCCGGCGCCTACGAGCCCCCGCCCTTCTCCGGGCGGAGAGGCCGGGAGCGGGACCGCCGTCAGCGCGGCTTCGACGTCGAGCAGTACATCGCCAACCAGCAGCGCGGCCGGCGTGAGCCCGGCGACCGCCCCGGCAACGGTTCCTCCCGCCTCGCCATGCCCCTCTCCGTCTTCCCCTACGGGGTGTCGCGCAGCTACCTGGAGCAGTCGGTCCGCGAGCTGCACCTGCCGGTGCGCATCCAGCACCACGTCGAGGATTCCGACATCGTGCTCACCCTCAAGAACTACTACCGGCGCAAGGACTCGCCGGTCCGCGTCGCCGAGTCGTCGGGCATCCCCATCGAGGTGCTGCGGAGCAACACCGTCTCCCAGATCAAGGGCGCCCTGGCCCGCGTCTACGGCGTGGAGGCGGCCGATCCCACCGACTCGGCGCTCCAGGAGGCGCGGGAGGGGATCGACCGGGCTCGCCAGCTCGGCGCCGAGGTGGAGCTCTCGCCGCAGAACTCCTACGTCCGCCGCCTCCAGCATCAACTGGTCGAGGAGCACGAGATGCTCGCCCGCAGCCAGGGCGAGGAGCCGAACCGCCACCTGGTGATCCTCGGCCCCAGCGAGGCGTGATCGCGGAGCCCCCTTCGACCGGCCAGGCCGAGGCCCGGAGTGGCAGCGGAGTGGTCTGGCGCAGCGTGGGTCTCTTCGTGCTGCTGGCCTACGCGATCAGCTGGACGGTGGAGATCTCCCTGGCGGCCCTGGGCGTTCCCTTCAGCGTGCTGGCCACTGTCGCCATGTTCGGGCCGGCGGCGGCCGCCCTGCTGACCCGGTGGATCCTCGGCGAGGGCCTGAGCGACATGGGACTGCGCATCTCCTCCACGGACTCGCCGGACCGCTGGTACGCGTACGCCTGGATCGGCACCCCGATCGTGCTGGTCGCCGGGCTCCTCCTCGCCCTCGCCACCGGCGGCCAGCACTGGGACCTGCTCGCCAACTTCCAGCACCTCCTCGCCTCGCAAGCTCCGGCGTCCAAGCTGCGCTCGCTGCCGCCGGCGGGAGTGCTCCTGGCCATCGAGATCGCCGCCGCGCTGACCGTGGCGCCGGCGATCAACGGCTTCTTCGCGGCCGGCGAGGAGCTGGGCTGGCGGGGACACCTGCTGATCCGGCTGGCCCCCTGGGGGCGGCTTCGAGCGGCCCTCGCGGTCGGGGTGGTCTGGGGGCTCTGGCACGCCCCGCTGATCGTGATGTTCGGATACGAGTATCCCGGGTTCCCCCGGCTCGGGCCCTTCTTCTTCTGCCTCTTCACCGTACCCGTCAGCGTCGTCCTGGCCTGGCTGCGGTTCCGCTCCGGCAGCGTCTGGCCGGGAGCGCTGGCCCACGGCGCCCTCAACGCGCAGGGCAGCCTCGTCCTCCTGGCGCTGACCCCTGCCAATCCGCTGATCACCCCTCCCGTGGGGGTTCTCGGGATCGTCCCGGTCGCCGCGCTGGCGATCTGGCTGGTCGCCACCGGGCGCCTGAGTGGACCCTCCGCCATGGACGTGGCGACGCCCGCGGCGGCAGCCTCATACTCGGTCCCCGTGTCGTCGCGGCCGGGTTTCTTCATCTCCCTGGAGGGGATCGACGGCGCCGGCAAGAGCACCCAGGGTGCGGCGCTCGCCGGTGAGCTGAGCCGTGCTGGCCACGAGGTGGTCACGCTGCGTCCCAGCGACACCCAGCTCGGCGACCTGGTCCGCGGCTACCTGCTCCAGCACCAGCAGGTGCCGGTCGACCCCTGGACCGAGGCCCTGCTCTTCGTCGCCGGCCGCGTGCAGCTGCTCCGGGAGCGGATCCTGCCCGCGCTCGCGGGCGGGGCGGTGGTCATCGCCGACCGCTACGCGGACTCCACGCTCGCCTACCAGGGGGCGGGGCGCGGCCTTCCCCAGCCGGCGCTCCAATGGCTCCATCACGAGGCCTGCCGGGACGTGTGGCCCGACCTCACCTTCCTGCTCGACCTGCCCCGCCAGACCGCTGAGGAGCGGCAGCGATCCCAGCAGCTTCCCCTCGACCGCTTCGAGTCCGCCGCCGACGCCTTCCACCTCGCCGTGCAGAGGGGATTCGCCCAGCTGGCGGAGGCCGACCCGAAGCGGATCGTGCGCGTCGACTCCAGCCGGCCCCCGGCGGTGGTCTTCACCGAGATCCGCGACGTGGCCCTGCGCCGGCTCGCCGAGCACGGGCTGAGCCGGCCCGCCGGCGGGGGGTCCCCGCCCGGCTGACCGGGGCCTCGGCGCCGCCCATTTCGTGGCCCCGCCGCCGCTCCTGTGATCGGGTGCGAGCCTCCTGTATGCTCCCGCGCAGCCGCCGTCCGCGCGGCCGTTCCGGGCGCGTGGAGCTGCCGGCGACGGGAGACATTCATGCGCCTGAGCCGCTCCATCTTCGCCGTCCCCACCGCCGCGGCCGCGCTGCTGATCGCGACCGCCGCACCCGCGGGTGCGGCAGTCCCGTCGTGCGTGGCGGCGAGCACCGGCTGCCAGATCTTCAGCGAGACCGGGGCGGCGCAGTCGTTCACGGTCCCAGCGGGTGTGGTCGGGGTGACCGCAGACCTCCTCGGTGCCGGCGGCGGGGATGGGTGGAATGTCACGGACCTGGGCACGGGTGCAGGCGTTGCGGTCTCCGACGGCAGCGTCGGCGGCCAGACGGTGGCTGCGCTCCCGACGACGCCGGGCGCCACCCTGCAGGTCGTGGTCGGCGGGGCGGGCGGCGACGCCACCCAGCCCAACGTCGGCGACGAGAACCCCAACTCCGGCGCCGGGGCCGCCGGGTACAACGGCGGGGGAGCCGGTTCCAGCAACCCCGATGGCGGCTACGCCGGCGGCGGGGGCGGGGGCGCCACCGAGATCCTCGCCGGCACTCCCGCGACCCCGGTTCTCATCGCCGGCGGTGGCGGCGGCGGGGCTGGCAGCCAGAACTTGCTCTCAACCTCCGGCGGCGTCGGGGGTGGTCCCAACGGAGCGGACGGATCCGCTGCCGACGAGGTTCCCGGCGGAGGTGGGGGCACCTCGTTGGGACCGGGCGCGGGCGGAGGGACGGGCAGGGTCGGTGACATGGGGGTGGGCACCAGCGGTGGCGACGGCGATTTCGGTGGCGGTGGTGGCGGCGGCGGCCGCTATGGCGGTGGCGGTGGCGGCGACGACGGCAACAACGACGGGACCGGCGGTGGAGGCGGCAGTGGGCTCCTGTCCACCGCCGGCGTCTCGTGGGGCTTCACAGATGGGGGGGCAGGATCGCAGGGCTCGGGCTTCGCGACCATCTACTGGATGACGGCCTCGACCCTGACGGTCACCGCGGGAGCCTCGGTCAGCCTGACCGCCAACGCGCCCGGCATCACTCTGACCGCCGCCGGAGGACACGCCGTCACCCTGACCGGCGAACCGCCGGAGGGGACCGAGACCTTCACGGTGGGATCCACGACCCTCTGCAGCGCGGTGGCCGTGGTGGACGGTGCGGCGACCTGCACAACCTCGGCTCTGCCGGTCGGGACCGATGACGTCACCGCCACCCTGACGGAGCCGCCGGCGGTGGGCAGCTGGGACGGCGCCACCGAGGTCCTCGCCGTCAGCGTCGCCGCAGCGGCGACCGCGACCCCCGCCGCCGTGCCGGTGCCGCCGTCAGGTGCGGAACCCCCCGCGGGGATCCCCGCCGGGGTGCCGGCGGTGGGCCTGCTCCTCATCCTCGCCGGCGGGGCCGGCATCGCAGCCACGAGGCGCCGGCGCCGGGCCCACTGACCTGCTCGGCCTGTTCCATCACGCTGACGCGCACCCGTCCGAAGCACGTCTTCGAAGCGCGTCCCCGTCGCTGAAACCCGATACCGGAAGCATGTATGCTGCCGCGCAGCCGCCGTCCAGCGCGATCGTGATCGGTCGCGCCGAACAGCCGGCTACGGGGAGGTGTCCCATGCGACTGAGCCGCTCGATCCTCATTCTCGTTCCCGCGTCTGCGGGTGCCCTCTTCATTGGCACCGCGGCCCCAGTGGGTGCGATACCTCTCGCCTGCGCCGCCGCGACCACCGGCTGCCAAGCGTTCTCTGAGACCGGCTCGCCGCAGGCGTTCGCAGTCCCCGCGGGTGTGGTCGGGGTCACCGTTGAGCTGTTCGGTGCCGGCGGCGGGGGCGGGTGGGATCCGGCCGGCAGTGGGTCGGTGAGCGCCGGTGCGCCGGGCGGCCTCACCGTCGGCAGTCTCACCACCACCCCGGGCTCGACCCTCG
>Ga0326727_10022182_pt1 | contig 12310 bp, 6 predicted proteins | sample MB2enrmetagenome_FD_207643 | JGI IMG/M metagenome (GOLD analysis project Ga0326727, IMG submission 207643) | Lab enriched peat soil microbial communities from McLean, Ithaca, NY, United States - MB29MY | ecosystem: Environmental > Terrestrial > Soil > Wetlands > Peat | place: USA: New York...
ACCCATTGTCCCCGGGGCGCGGCGGCTTCCTTCAAGTCGCTGTATCGAAAGCGCACCGGCCGACACGGCACTCCCCCTCCGGCCATATCCTCGTGCCGGTGCGCTTCCGATACAGCCCTAAGACTTCCCAGGACCGATCCGTTGGCGGCCAGTTGGATTGTTTCCGGATCGACAATCCGGGAGTAAACCGTTTCCGGAAATGGCCCAGGAGTAAACTGCCACTTTACGGAAAGTGTTGTGGATGTCCAGGTAAGCTCAGGAACCCTCAGGCACAAAATCACAGCATTGCGCATCAAATTCGAAGTAGCGTAGACTAACTAAAATGTCCGGTAGAGCCAAAGTCGGGATTGCCGCAGCGATGATGCTTCTGGTCATTGCCACCGCTCCGGCCGTGCAGTGTCTTGGTTACCTGGCCGCCCAGAATAAGCAACAAGCGCACAGTTGCTGCCCGCAGAAGACGGTTCCGGTCAACACTGGCGTACCTACCTGCTGCATCCACTCTCCTGCTGTCACTTCGCAGAGTGTTGATGTACCGGTACCAGGCTTAGCATTGGGTGCGCCCCTCGCGATCGAACCACTGACGATCGTCACTGCTATCGAATCCGTGGTGATACCGGATCTCGACACCTCGCCTCCGCACTGTAGTTCCATCCTGAGAATCTAGCTCACATCCCTCAAAGTCTCGTGCAGGCATTCGTGCCTGTGACTAAACTTGTCTGCTCTCATGTGCGTGTACAGCGCCATAGGACATGGAGGAAAGGTGAGAACCGCATTCATAGCAATTGTCGTATTTCTACCTGCGCTTTCGTTTGCGCAAATGCCGCCCGCTGCCTGGTCGGCACGCGCTCAAGTCATGAGCATCGAGGAGATAGAGCGCGAGGCGAGGGCCAACAATCCCGAGATACGCGTGATCGAGAGTCGCGTTGCTGTCGCTAAAGCACGGACATCTGGTGCAGGCGCGCTTGACGACCCGACGCTCATGTACCGCAACTGGGGTACGCCGTTGGAGAAACCTTGGGACTGGAACCAATCGCAGCAGATGTTCATGTATCAGCAAACGCTTCCCGGTCCCGGCAAGCGCATGGCCCGAACTGAGGTCGCCAATCGGCAGGTTGCCGAAGTTGACACCCAAGTTGAAGTGATGAGGCGTGAGATCGGCGTCAGGGTCCGGAAAGCCTACTATGATCTGCTTCGCTCCGTCGACGAGCACCGAATCCACAACCAGCAAATGGACTTGTCGAAGCAGGCACTTCAGTCGGCCACTGTGAAATACACAGTCGGCCGTGTGCCACAGCAGGATGTTCTGAAGGCGCAGATTGCGATGACTCGCCTTGCCGATCACCTGATCATGCTCGACCAGCAGGAAGAGTCCGCACGGGCAGAACTCAATGTGCTGATGGGTCGCGATCCCGGCGCTCCGCTGGAGATCATCGGGGAATACGGAAATTCCCGCGCATTGCCTTCGCTCGCCGAATTGGAGCGAACCGCTCTCGATAACCGGCCTGAGTTGAAAGCGATTGCCGCCGGTGGCGCGGTCGCCAATGCGCAACTCGCACTCGCTCGCAAGGCGTACACGCCGGATTTCACAGTAGCTGGCGGCTACATGCTCATGCCCGACGGGTCGACGTTTCGCAACAACTATATGGCGGAACTCACCGTAAGCCTCCCGTGGCTCGACAAACGCAAGCACGACGGTGAGATCAAAGAAGCAGAAGCTGCCGTGTCGGTCGTGCGATCGGCACATAACGCGCAGGTCAACACGGCATTTTTCGAAATACAACAGGCTCTGATTCGGGCGCGTGCCGCGGAGCGGAGCTTGAAGCTGTACAGCAACACGCTGCGTCCGCAAGCCGAAGCAGCCCTCAAGTCGGCGAATGCTGCGTACGAGCACGACCGTACCGACTTCCTAAACCTGATCGATAGCCAAAACCTGGTTCTCGATGTTGAGACCTCGTATTTCAAAGCTGCTGCCGATTTTGACTCACGCATTGCTGAACTCGAGCGCGCAATCGGCGCTCCAATACCAGCTGGTTCGCCAAAGACTCGTGTTGCGGAGGTGAAGTAATGATTTCCAGAGACAAAAAGCTTCTTCTAATAGGAATTGCGGCAGGTGTAGTGATTACCGCGGTCTTCATGACGGTGTTCTTTTCCCGAGGCGAAGGTGCAAGAGCTGCGATCCGGAACCATGAACAAATGTCCGCTCCCTCGGACCGGGAAAAAACGGAGCCTGAATCGGTGGGCACAGTACCTGGAGCAACTGTGCAGCTCGATGCTGATGAGATTAATTCAGCTGGCGTCCAGTTAGTAAAGGTCTCGACCGCTCGATTGAAGACCAGCGTTGAGTCAGTCGGCCGCGTCGAGCAGCCTGAGGCGCAACTTGCGACCGTTCCCGCGCGTGTGGGAGGACGGATCGACAAACTCTACATCCAGTTCACCGGCGAGACTGTCCGGCGCGGTCAGGCTGTTGCCGAGATTTATAGTCCAGAACTGGTTTCTGCCACCGAAGAATACCGTCTCGCAATCCAGAATCGCGATCGCATGCGTGGCTCCTCGGAGAAGGATGCGATCGAAAGCTCGAATGATCTTGTTGCCGCGAGTCGGAGGCGTCTGGAGCTATGGGGCGTCAGTGAGAAGCAGATTGATGCTGCGGGTGCAGGTAATGCAGGTCTCCACGTCACGATCTACGCGCCAAACGGTGGCAACGTCGTAGAAAGGAAGGTTACTCGCGGGCAATACGTCAATGCAGGAGATCCGCTCTTCACCGTCGCTGATCTGAGCACGGTCTGGGTGAAAGCCGATGTTTACGAATTCCAATTACCGCAGATACGGCCAGGGCAGATGGTCGAGATCACCTCTGACGCACTACCAGACAAAGTAGTGCATGGCCGTGTCGACTTTATTGAGCCGGCAGCCAATCCGCAAACTCGCACGATCCCCGTCCATGTGCACGTTCCCAACCCTGCCATGCGGCTGCGGCCTGGAATGTACATACGCGCGACGTTCGTTTCGCCAGGCGAGCGCGATACGCTCGTCGTACCGCGGTCCGCGGTGCTCGACAGCGGTACCCGGAAACTCGTTTACATCGCGAAAGGCGATGGAATCTTCGAGGCGAGAGAGATACAAGCTGGGACACCATCGGAAGAGCTGTATCCCGTCGTCAGCGGTCTGAAAGCTGGAGAGCAAGTTGTCACCAACGGCAACTTCCTCATTGATTCACAAACCCGCCTGACCGGCGGAATGACAGGCTTGTTCGGTGGATCAAAGGAATACAAAAATAACGAGAAGCCTGGCCCTCCAACGAGTCCCTCATCAGCGCAACCGACTGCCAAGATCAGTTTCACGGTCGAACCCAACCCTGCAAAGGGCGCGGCCGACAACACGTTTCACGTAAGCCTTGTCGATGTGAACGGCAAGGCGATCCCTGACGCTCAAGTCACTGTGACGCTCGTTATGCCAGCGATGCCTTCCATGTCGATGCCCGAAATGCGGAACTCATTTCAGTTGCCGTTTGTTCAGGGAATGTACATGGGCAAGGGCAACGTCGGAATGGCAGGTTCGTGGAACGTATCAGTTGAAGCGAAGCGTAGCGGGCAGGTCATCGCCACTTATCGCACGCGGATGAACGCGGAGTAACGATCATGATCAACAAAATCATTGAATTCTCAATGCGCAACCGCTGGCTGGTGCTGGCGGTCTACGTTGCTCTCGCCGGATGGGGCTACTGGGCGCTGCTGCACACGCCGATCGATGCGATACCGGATCTCAGCGAGAACCAAGTGATCGTGTTCACCGATTGGCCGGGCCGAAGCCCCCAGGAGGTCGAAGATCAGATTACGTATCCGCTGACGGTAAACATGCAGGGTTTGCCCGGCGTGCGAACAGTTCGGTCTTCCTCTGCTTTTGGTTTTTCGATGGTCAATTTGATCTTCGAAGACAACGTTGACGTTTACTTTGCCAGGACGCGCGTTCTTGAAAGGCTGAACCTTGCGTCCAGTTTTCTTCCCGCAGGCGTAACCCCCATGCTCGGGCCCGACGCTACGGGCGTTGGCCAGGTGTTCTGGTACACCGTCGAGGGCCCGTATGACAGCGGAACCCTTCACTCCATCCAGGACTGGTACATCCGGTATCAACTCAATTCGGTTCCAGGTGTTGCCGAGGTCGCAAGTGTCGGAGGTTTTATCCGACAGTACCAGATTGACGTCGATCCCCTGAAACTTCGTGCCTACAACATTCCATTGCGTGATGTGCTCATGGCCGTGGAGCGGAGCAACAACAACGTTGGCGCGAAAGTGGTCGAGGTGAGCAACAGCGAGTACATGGTTCGTGGTCTCGGGCTCATCGGGAAGCTCAAGGACATCGAAGACATCCCGATCTCGGCCACAAACGGCACGCCAGTCTATGTGCGAAACGTTGCCAGTGTGCAGTTAGGCCCCGAGTTTCGTCGCGGAGTGCTCGACAAAGACGGCAAGGAAGCTGTCGGCGGCGTTGTTGTAACGCGGTACGGGACGAATGCGCTCGAAGTGATCAACGCCGTTAAGCAGAAGATGCAGGAGATCGAGCCGGGACTCCCGAAGGGAGTGAAGCTCGTCCCGTTCTACGATCGCAGCACACTCATCCATCACGCGGTTGATACCCTGAAGCACGCTCTGATCGAAGAAATCATCCTGGTAACGCTTGCCCACGTTGTGTTCCTCTGGCACTTCCGTTCAATTCTCGTTGTGACCATACCCTTACCTCTCGCCGTGCTGGGGGCATTCCTCTTCATGCACGGCGCTGGGATTTCTTCCAACATCATGTCTTTGGGTGGGATCGCGATCGCAATCGGTGTGCTTGTTGATGCCGGGATCGTGATGACAGAAAACGTTATACGGCAGGCCGAGAAGTACGCAGAAGAACTCGGCGACTACCGCGAGCACATCTGGGAAATCACGCTGAACGCCGCGAAAGTGGTTGGACGTCCGATCTTCTTCGCGATGGTCATCATCATCCTCGCCTTCGTTCCCGTCTTCGCGCTCAGCGGTATGGAAGGCAAGATGTTCCATCCCTTGGCCTTCACGAAGACTTTTGCGATGGCCAGTTCAACGATTCTCGCGGTCACACTCGTTCCGGTGCTGTGCACGTTCCTGATCCGTGGCAAGCTGCATCGCGAAGAAGACAATCCCATAATGCGTGTTCTCCGGGCGATTTATCAACCCATTTTGCGCTTGGCTTTGCGCTTTCGGGTTGCAACCGTTGCAGTCGTGGTGATCTTATTCGCCGCCGCCCTTTATACGGCGACAACGATTGGTTCAGAGTTCATGCCGCCGCTGGACGAGGAAACGGCGTTGTTCATGCCCATCACTGATCCGCGGATCTCATTGACGAAGGCCACGGAGATCATGCGCCAGCAAGATCGCGTCATCGCTACCGACCCTGCGGTTGAGATGGTGGTCGGCAAGATCGGGCGTGCGGAAACGGCTACGGATCCGGCACCGACAAATATGGCCGAGACCACGATTGTGTTCAAACCTAAGGACCAATGGCCAAAGGGCACAACCAAGGACAGCATCATTCAGCGGCTTGATGCGAAGCTGCACATCCCGGGTGTTTCGAACATCTGGACACAACCGATTCGAAACCGTATCGACATGCTCTCCACAGGCATTCGCACTCAGGTCGGTGTGAAGGTCTTCGGGCCCGATCTGAAAGTGATCGAACAGAAGTCGGAAGAAATCGAGCAGGTGTTGCGACGAGTCCCGGGTGCTGTCGATCTCTACGCCGAGCGCATAACGGGTGCGCCCTATCTCGAAATCAAAGTGAATCGCGAGGCAGCCGCACGGTACAGCATTAGTGTCGCTGACGCACAGGACGTGATCGAAGCAGCAATTGGCGGCAAGACTCTGACAACAACCATCGAAGGACGCCAGCGATTCCCGGTTCGGGTGCGTTATGCCAGAGATTTCCGTCAGGACATTGATCAGCTCAAGAATGTCCTAGTGACAGGCACCACCGGCACACAAGTTCCGCTCCAGGAGATCTCGACGATCCAAATGGTGATGGGACCGTCGATGATCAGCAGCGAGAATGGGCTACTCCGAGGCACCGTGCTGGTGAATGTTCGCGGTCGGGACGCGGGCGGTTTCGTCGAAGAAGCCAGCCGCGCCGTCGCGAAGAATGTCAGTATGCCTCAGGGCTTCTACGTTCAATGGAGCGGCCAGTTCGAGAATCAGATCAGCGCCAAAAAGCGGCTCGAGTTGGTGATTCCGGCCGTGCTGCTGATCATCTTCATGTTGCTGTGTCGCACCTACAATTCGTGGAAGGAAGCCGCCCACGTTCTGCTCGCCGTGCCTTTCGCTCTCACCGGCGGCGTCTTCCTTGTGAAACTCCTCGAATACAACTTCTCGGTTGCCGTATGGGTCGGCTTCATCGCCTTGTTTGGCACAGCTGTCCAGACCGGCGTCGTCATGGTCATCTACCTCGAAGAAGCCGTGGCGCGGCGCATCGCCGCTGATGGCCAACTCACACGAGAGGGGTTGTATTCAGCCGTAATGGAAGGTGCCCTGCTGCGGTTGCGTCCGAAGGTGATGACCGTGGCAACGGTCGTCGCAGGACTTCTTCCGCTGATGTGGTCAACTCGAACCGGCGCGGAATTCATGAAGCCGTTAGCTGCACCGGTACTCGGAGGTATGGTGAGCTCGTTGTTGCACGTGCTCGTTGTAACGCCAGTGATCTTTACCTGGTTAAGAGAGCGGGAGCTACGGAAAGCGGAGTAGTGAAGTTGTGCTATCGGCACGTCCAGATACGATGAAGGATGGTATCTGGCGCCCGAGTTCGATTTGCTGTAGTCCAAACCACCGAATTCCTGCTGTTTCAGCTGCACTGTGCAACCGTCCGTGCTCTGTAAGTTGTTGATTGTAGGTGCCGGGGCGAATTCGAGTGCTTCTCCCGTCCTCCTTGTTCTCATTGGATTGTATGGGAGTGTGAGGGAGACTCTCGCGAGCCAGTTGATAGTGTCCGGATGACGAGCCACTCGGAAGTTAGCCGCCGGTTTTTGAGATTCGTCCCCATAAACGCCCATGGGACAACGAATCGGACCGGTGCGTTTCCCCCAAGAATCGTGGCGTAATGCCGGTCGCTTCGTCGAACTGCGGCGGCTCTGGACTTCATCACTGCGGTAATCGGCAATTTGTATAGTCACGAGCATCGTTTACCGCCTGGGCAACACGCCCTTCAGAGCTGCGAAATCTGTTGCGACATTTTCGAAGATTACCTGCCAGATCCGCCAACCCCCGGAGATTTGACCGGTGAATCCGACCGTCTTGTGCCTGTAACTTACTACTGCCAACCTCCGCCCAGAGCGTTATAAAGTTGAACGAGGGCAAGGCGCTCGTTAAGCTGAGCCTGGGCGAGGTTGAGCTCGGCTGCGAAGTAATTGGTTTCGCTTGTGAGTACCTGCAGGTAACTCGCCCCCCCATTCTGATACAAGATTTTCGAAAGCCGGTCAGCATCTGCTGTGGCAGAGGTGAGTAGCTCCTGCTGCTCGCGGAATTCGCGATTCTTGTGATATGCGATGAGTGCGTCAGAGACCTGCTGGAAGGCGCCAATAATCGTTTGCTTATAGGTAAGCAAGAGTTGTTCTTCCTCCGCCCGGGCAAGTCGCATACCCGAACGGAGCGCGCCGGCCTGAAAAACGGGTTGGGTAAGCGACGCCGCCGTGTTCCAGAGACCGGCGGAGCCCGTGAACAGCTTGGTCAGCGCGTAGCTTTCGAATCCCGTGGTGCCGGTGAGCGAAATATTAGGGAAGTAGGCAGCTTTGGCAACGCCAATGTTTGCATTAGCGGCCATTAGATTGGCTTCTGCCTCACGGATGTCGGGACGCCGATCCAGAAGCTCTGAGGGAAGCCCGGCAGGTACAGCAAGAGGGATCGGCTGCTCTGTGAGCTTAAGGCCGCGAGCTACAGGTCCGGGATTCTCTCCGAGCAAGACGCTGATGGCATTTTCTTCTTGTTGAATCCGACGTTCCAAATCAGGGATTTGGGCCGCTGCCGTGTAGACCAGTTCTTCCGCTTGGCGCAGGTCAAGCAGGGACGCGGAACCGTTAACGGTCAGCACGCGGGTGAGGCGGAGTGAATCCTGTCGTGAAGCCAGGGTGCGTCGCGAAATCTCCAGTGCCAGGTCCAGCTCGCGAAGCTGAAAGTAATCGGCGGCTACGCTGGAAACCACGGAGATGATCACGGCCTGCCGGCCCCACTCGGTTGCCAGGAGATTGTCGCGCGCGGCCTCGGTCTGCCTGCGGTATTTACCCCAGAAATCCAGATTCCAGACGACCGACAAATTAACCTCTGCCGCATTCGCTTCATAAGCCGGAATCGTACTGGAAATTTTCGGATTGTTTTCGCTAAACGCCTGAACGCCAGCCGCCGCGGTGGGGAACTGATTTGCGCGGGTGATCCCAAGCGCGGCTTGCGCTTGAAGAACGCGGGTTGCGGCGACGCGCACATCATAGTTCTGTTGCAAAGCGGTGCGAATCAACTGCTGCAGTACCGGGTCCTGAAAGACCGCCCACCATTTTTCGTTGCCAAGCGATACCGCGGGTGGCTGAGGCGATGAGGTTGGAACTTGGCCGCGATAGACATCGGGAGGGTTGACCTCCGGCCGGTGATAGTTTGGACCAACGGTACATCCTGCAAAAGACAGGCAGATTAAGGCGCAGCAGATCTGCAGTTTCCTCATTTCGCGCTCTCCTCGGGTAGCTCCGATTGGGGCGATGGCGCGAGCGCAGATCGTCTCTTCGCGCCCGACATCTTCCCCACTACGCAGAAGATTGCCGGAACAAAGAATCTGCCTATGAACGTCTCCGCGGCCATACCTCCGATCACCGTCGTCCCCATCACCTGGCGTGCGATTGCGCCTGCTCCCGAGGCTGTCCAGAGTGGCACGCAACCGAGGATGAACGCGAACGAGGTCATCAGGAGCGGGCGGAGACGGACCCGGGCGGCAGTAAGTGCAGCATCGACCAGGGACATACCCCGCTTATAGTCCTCATTGGCAAACGCGACGATCAAAATCGAGTTCTTGGCCGCGAGACCGATCAGCATGACTAAGCCGATCTGCGCGTACACATCGTTTTCGATTTGCACCATGTACTGAGGCAGGAAGGCAGAAAGCAGAACACGGCGCAGCCAGAGCGCTCCCAGGGCGCCGAAGACCGCCACCGGGGTACTCAGCAGCACGCTGAACGGCAACGACCAGCTTTCGTAGAGCGCCGCGAGGATCAGGAAGACGAACAGCAGCGAGAGACCAAAGATGACCAAGGGCGGCACTCCCTGCCGGGCCTTCTGCTCTTGGAAGGACATGCCCATGTAATCCAAGCCCATGTCGTGCGGCATGGTCTGCGTAAAGACTTCTTCCAGGGCCGCCGTCGCCTGGTCCGAGCTGTAGCCCGGGGCGGCGCTACCATTGATCTGCGCCGCCGGATATTCGTTATAGTGCATGATGAATTCCGGGCCCAAGTGCGGCTCGAACCTGGCCAAGTCCGTTAGGGGAACCATTTGCCCGTGGTTGTTCCGAACGTAGTAACGGCTCAGGTCTCGGGCGGTCGTACGGTAAGCACCCGCCCCCTCGACGTATACCTGCCACTCTCTCCCGAATCGGTTGAAATAGTTAACAAAATATCCGCCCATGAAACTCTGGATTGTCTGATAGATATCCGCGATCGGAACGCCGAGCTTCAGCGCCTTATCGCGATCCACGTCGATAAATTTCTGGGGCACGCTGGGCAGGAACGAAGAGCTGATGCTCCCTATTTCGGGGCGTTTGCGGGCTGCGGAGACAAACTTATCAATGTTGGCGGCAAGATACGGAACGTCATGCCCACCGCGATCCTCAAGGGCCAAGGTGAAGCCGCCCGAGGTTCCCACGCCGGGAATAGCAGGCGGAGAGAAGCTGAAGGTGGTTCCCTGCGGAAGCCTGCTAAGCTCTTGATTTAGGCGATACTTAATGGCCTGATACTGCTCGTCCCTCGGTTGCCGGGTACTCCAGGGTTTCAAGTAAACAAAGAAGAAGGCGTCATAAGTAGTCTGGACGTAGCTCAACAAACTGAAGCCGATAACGCTGGTGGTGTACTGGACACCGGGTGTAGTGGAGAGGATTTTCTCAACCTCTCTGGCCGCCGCATCCGTACGTTGCAGCGAGGCCGCATGAGGAAGGTCCATGTTGACATAGATATACCCCTGGTCCTCGTCGGGAAGGAAGCTCGACGGAAGTCGGCTGCCAAAGAAAGCCCCGGCGAGGCCGGCAACGGCAAGCAAGACCAGTACAAGTGCGCCCTTGCGAATCACGGCCCCCGACCAACGGACAAAGCCGTCCGTGGAGCGGGCAAAATAGGCATTGAATGGGTCAAAGAATTTCCGAAGTATCCCTCGGCGCGCACCTGCGTCCGGCGCGGCCTTGGGCCGCAGCAATAACCCGGCGAGTGCCGGGCTGAGGCTGAGGGCATTGAAAGCCGAGATGAGGACGGAGATGGCGATGGTCGCGGCAAATTGCTGATAGAGCCTGCCGGTGATGCCGGGGACAAAAACGGTGGGCACGAATACCGACGACAGGACCAAGGCAATACCGATCACCGGTCCGGACAGCTCTTCCATGGCTTTTCGAGCCGCATCCTTGGGAGCCAAGCCTTCCTCAATGTGGCGTTGCACGCCCTCGACAACCACAATGGCATCGTCCACCACCAAACCAATGGCGAGAACCAAGCCGAACATCGAAAGGGTGTTAATGGAAAACCCGAACAGAGGAAAGACCACAAAGGTTCCGACGAGCGAAACGGGAACTGCCAGCAAAGGGATGAGGGTAGCGCGCCAGTCTTGCAGGAAAAGATAGACCACCAGAATGACCAGGACCAAAGCAAGCAGGAGGGTGATCAGGATTTCCTTTATCCCTTCGGTCACCGCGAGCGTCTGATCGAGTGATATGGCATACGTCATATCACTGGGAAAGCGACTCTTGAGCTGGGTAATCAGATGCTTGACACCTGTCGCGGTGTCGATGGCGTTCGAGCCGGGCAACTGGTAAATGGCGATCACCGCGCTGGGCTTGCCGTTGAGGCGGCCCATCAAGGAGTAATACTGCACGCCCAGTTCGACGTGCGCGACGTTTTTGATTCGTACCACGCCGCCATCCGGATTTTCGCGGAGCACGATGTTCCCGAACTGTTCGGAGGTCACCAGCCGTCCTTGCGCCAGCACCGAGTAAGTGAATTCCTGGCCCGGCGGCCCCGGTTCGGCCCCGAGCTGCCCGGCCGGGTTGACCGTGTTCTGCGCTTGGACCGCGTTGATTACGTCGGAAACCGTGATCCCTAACCGTGCCAGCGCGTCAGGGTCCAGCCAGATCCTCATGGCGTACTGACCTGCGCCGAAAATCTGAACTTGGGCAACCCCCGGCACGCGCGTGATGGGGTCGTTAAGGTTGATATAGGCGTAGTTGGCGAGAAACTGGGCGTCGTAGGTCCCGTGAGGTGAATACAAGGCCACAAGCATCAACGGCGCCGAAGTCGATTTCTGCACGGTAACGCCGTAGTTCGCAACCTGTGATGGTAACTGCGCAGCGGCCTGGCTCTCCCGCATTTGCGTGAGAATGAGGTCCGTGTTCGGGTCAGTGCCGACGGCGAAATTCACGGTCATTCTCATCTGGCCGTTGCCCGTGGCGTTCACCGACCACATGTAATTCATGTTGTCCACGCCGCTCATCTGCTCTTCGATCGGCGTGGCGACCGATTGGGCGAGGGTCTCCCCATCGGCCCCCACAAATGTCGCCTGAATCCTGGTTTCAGGCGGAACTATGCTGGGAAATTGCGCGACAGGCAGCCTGAAAAGAGTAATCCCGCCCACGATCACCGTCAGAATGGCAATGACCATGGCCACGATGGGCCGGTTGATGAAGAACTTCGCCATGGGTCAGTTTTCCTTGCTGGGCGCAGTGTAGGGTTCCGGCGTGACGGCCATGCCGTCTCGCACCGATTGAGTTCCCTCCGCCACGACCTGCTCGCCCAACGTCAGCCCCTGATTAATAATCCACATGCTTCCCACTTGCTCTCCCACCTGAACGGTACGGATGGCGATCTTGTTCCCGGGTTGAAGGACTGCCGATTGGTAGCTCCCCTGGAGTTCCGTAACCGCGCGTTGCGGCACCAGGAGTGCCCCTTTCCGCAATTCCGTGACCACGCGGACACGGCCGGTTTGCCCCGGCCGGAGAATGTTGCCCGGATTCGGGAAAGCGCCCACAAGCTGGATGGTTCCGGTTTGCGCGTCTATCTGTCGATTGGCAAACAGAA
>Ga0326727_10022183_pt1 | contig 12310 bp, 7 predicted proteins | sample MB2enrmetagenome_FD_207643 | JGI IMG/M metagenome (GOLD analysis project Ga0326727, IMG submission 207643) | Lab enriched peat soil microbial communities from McLean, Ithaca, NY, United States - MB29MY | ecosystem: Environmental > Terrestrial > Soil > Wetlands > Peat | place: USA: New York...
TCCCTCGCTGCCGGGCCTCGAAGAAGTCATCGACCGCCTGACCAAGGCCGTCTTCGACGCCCCGGTGGCGTCGCCCTACGAGGCCGAGATCCGCCGCGCCACGGAGCGCGTGCTGGTGGATCGCATGATGTGGCTGGCCACGGGCGCGCCCAACGGCCAGGTCCGCGCCATCGCCTCGTTCAAGCTGGCCAAGCTGGCGGCCCGGCTGAAGGGCGAGGTCGCCCCGGCCGAAGCCGAACAGGCGCAGCGCGCGCTGCTGGCCGCCGACATCAAGCGTTTCCTCGAACGTCCGGCCGACCCCATGCGCCTGATGCCGGCCCCCGACGCTCCGCCCGGCGCACCCATCGGCGGCGACGCAGGAATGGACTGGCTGGCCCCCGCGCCGCCCGGCGCCCGGAGCGCGGCGCATCCCGACTGGTGGTGAAGGTCCGATTGGCCGACGATGTAGAGCGGGGGCCGGAGTAAGAGTCGGGCCGATGTTCGCGCCGTGGGCTAGGTTCAACGCGCGTCGGGTGCCGACCTCCGCGCCGTTGTTCTGGATCGAGGACGGCAACGGCCCCGAGGGAGTGATGGCTTCGAGCACGAATGACCCGAGTATGACATGGGACACCCTGGTGTGCTGCGAACATTGGTGGTCTAATAAAGTCGTGTTTTTTGGGATCTGATTAGCAATTAACGAAACGTATGCTTTTGTCCGCGAAGACGTTGGGGCCTGAAAAGTGGCTTGATTTGTATGCTTGCGAGGTTTCTTCGCGGATCAGACAGCAGCAGCCGCACTTCCTAATCGAACTTGATGTCCCTGACGCGGACCTGGATCGCCTTTTCAGGGCGATGTCTCGGCTCAGACCTACGGATTTTCCACGAAAATGGAGCGGATGCCTCACATTGGCTTCTGTTCATGCCGCCGCCCGTGCTGACGCTCAGGACACGAGCTTTGTCGCGCTCGTGGAGCGTCGGTTAGGCCGAGATCGCGCCGGGACCGCCTGGCAGTACTACTATGGACCGCTCATTCGATCCTGGATCGAGGGCCAGGATCTTGGTGTCGATCTGCCTGAAGCCGGCGTTGCCTGGTCGTACGTGGGCTGCGTATATCGGCACGCTGGCATCCCTGGCCCGGCACGCGCAGGAGTCATAGAACTCGTTGCGAGATTGCTCGAAGAGAGTCCCATCCTGACCCGGGCTCGCTTTGGAGAAATCCTCCCCCACGTAACCTCGACGGTCGCTCGACGATTTCTGGAGAGCGAAGCAGGGTACCGCTTCGTTGCGTGGCTTTGTGATCGCGTTTGGCGGCTACGGCGGGGCGCAATCTCGGAGACCGCTCTAAGTGAGCTTCCCGAACATCAGCGAGCGCTCATTCTAGACCTGAAGCGGGCACTTGCCGTGGCACCACGACACCTCCAGCAGGACGCGGGCAAGAGCAGCAATGTTCGACTCCCGTTTTTGGCGCTCGATGAGCCGAGCCGCCGGCTGGTTGTGCGTTTCGACACTCGCGGTGTGCAAAAAGGAGCATATCGAACGGATCGTGGCGTCGTGCCGACTACGATGGCGCCGCCCGGCGTCGAGCCGATGAAATATCGAATGGAGCCGGACTGGAAGGAGTCTCCTGTATCCCCCTGGTGGGCCCCCGGCGAATCGGATGAGGCGATTTTCCGCGTCAGTGATGGCGCGTTTCTGTCATCTGGCGGCGATGTCAACCCAGGAGAGTACTTTCTTGTCACCAGGGTACCGGATCGCGTGCCCCAGCAGATCGTCCTTGAGGAAGGTGGTTGTCTGGAGGTCGAGGGCTTTGCGACAGCCTACTATACGATTCTTCGCATTGGAATACCGGCGAACGCCACTTTCGAGACATTTGCCTTCCAGTCGACACGAGTCACCTTGATCGCACCACAGCTTTCGTTCGATGGGCTGCCCCGCCCCATTCCCCTCGGACGCAATGTGTTCTCGGGCCGAGTGGCTGCGGTTCGCGTTAAGAACTGGTCGGTCGAGGCCGCCAAGCGTTACGCGATTACACTCTATCATGGCGAGGAAATACACGGGTTGAGCGTTAGGGCCGGTGGATTCGTCGAAGATCTACCCCCGCTTGGTCCAGGTATGGGCGAGATTCGAATCGAGCGGAAGTCATTTGCGCGTGAAAACGTGGTCACGACCCTGCCGTTCACGGTTGTTCCAGATGGCCTTGATATTCGACCTCTCGACCGGAGCGCAGCAGAACATGAGACAGTGTTGGTGCGTGCAGCCATCCCTGAAGGCTGGGATATGCGCTGGAACGTCGCCGCCGAGCGGATCGACCACTTCCGTTGGCGCATGCCAGAGCAATGCCGAGTGGTTGACGGCGAACTCCGACGCGGCACGGTCAGAATACCGATCGAACTAAACCTGCCTCGGGTTGCCTTGCACGCCCCACTTGAGATTGAAAAGGGACGTATTTTGTGGTTGGAGGAACCCATCCCTCAGGCGGAATTTGTTGTTGAGGGGATAGCGGGAGAGGTCTACCGTCTGTTGCTCAACTACGGCGATGGTACGTTTCTTTTGGGCGAAATTGGCGAATTGACGGACCGTGGCTTCCGCCGATGCAGGCTAACCGCGTTCCTCGACGCCCTCACGAGCTTTGAATGGCCCGCGGGCGAAATCGCCCTGCAGGACCGCCGCGATAGGGTATTCGGGACCCGCATGTACATTGCGTCCGCCTCACGGATCGACAGGATGGTTTGGGAGGCAGACTGGCCGTCGGCCGTATTTCAGTTGCCGCGCCTGGGATCGACCCTTCACCAGGTGCGGGAGCTGTCTGAACGCGTCCTACCGCAGATTACGTTCGACGCTGCCCTTGAAGAATCGCCTGTAAGGTTTTTCTTGTGTGATGTGGCGCTCTGCGCTGCTGAATTCGATAGGACGGAACTGAACAAGCCGCCCGATGCCTTTGAACAACACGCCACGGAGGGTGTACGCGGAGCGATTCGTTGGGCTTGCCGGGCGCGCGCCGAATCCAGCGACCCTGCAGAGCTCGTTTCCGCGTACCCCGAAGACGCTGTGCGAGCCCTGCCGCTTTCAAGATGGCGGGATGCTCTGGGGGCGTTACGTGCGGATCTGAAGCGGCGGATCGCGCAGCCGCCGTCGCCTAAAGAGCCGCCAGAGCTTGCTGGTAGGCAGCGTTACCTTGCTGGTATGCAGCGTTACGAAGAAGCCCAACGCAGATTTGGCGAAGCGATGCGAACTCCATGTGTCAAAGATCGTAACGACGTGCTCACGCGGGTTATCGAACTGTGTCAAGGTATTATCATCGCGCCTGAAACGGATGTACCGGTTTCTGAGCTCACAGCGATGCTGCGCGATCAGGCGAAGGCTGAGCGCAGCCCGCTGCCGATTCTTGCGAAGGAGAAGTGATGAATTCGACCGACCTGTCCCCCAAGACTGTCCAGGCTCTGGGCAACCTGAGGGCCTTGGTCTCCAAGATTGGGGAGACTAATCGCGACGTACTGAAAAAGGCCACCGTTACAGAAAAAGAAGCCTGGGTTCAGGAAATCGCAACCCTCTTTGCCGATTCCAAGCTCGATGTCGATGACATGAGGAAGGAACTACGCCCGCTCCCTCCGGCGGTTCTTGGGGCCGGCGTTGCGGCGGCCTGGGCGGCCATGGACGAGCAGCGTCGCGAAGCGCACATACATGCCCTTTCGTCGCTCAGCAGCGGACGCTCCGGCCCACAGATCGTAGCCTTGATCCCCAGGCTGATAGATAAGTTTCCGGCTGATGCACTGCGACTTTTTCTGAGTGTTTCTGTTGACAACCGCGAGCAGCGGGACCGGTTGGCGGTGGACATACTCACTCCGGAGAGGCTCGCCGGCCTGCTGCAGCCCGCATCGCCGGAATGGCAGGTTTTGAAGGTGGTCAGCAAACTCATCACGCTGACGGAGAGCCTAAAGGCCACCGCGGCAGGGCGATTTGCGGTGGTTGGCTTCTGCGTCAGGGCTGCAACCGAGCACAGGCTCGACTCCGACTGGCGCGAAGTCGCCAGTCAGCTTCGAGGCTTAATTTCCAGCCTCCCTGAGTCGCATCAACGGAGCCTAATGACTTCGGTCCCACCAGACCGGCGAGAATGGTGCGTGGAGCTCTTCGGCCAGCCCTGTCAGGCCGGGGCACATCCTGGCAGCGGGACTGTTGGACCCGTCCCGGTGGCTCCGCCGACTGGGGTTGAGGAACCGTCGGCGTCACCAAAACAACCGGGTTCCACAGCGACTGTTAAACCGGAAGAAAGTGCAATCGCGGACGATCTGGACGCGGACTTGGCGAAACTGCTGGCTGGATTGCGGCGGCAAGTTGCGACGATCGAACGCGCTGAGCGGGAACTGGCGGTTTTCCGACGCGAGCGCCTTGACCTGCGATTACAGCTAGACCAGGCGCGGTCGGAGCGGGCCAGAGTTGTCGAGGAGGCCCAATCTGCAAAACGCAATCTGGAGGATTCCCACGAACGCATGGCACAAAAGGTGCGCGAACTCGGAGAAAGGGATCGTCTCGCTGCAAAGCGACTCGAAGAGGCGCAGCAGGGGGCAGCCGAGCACGAACGGGAGGTAGCTCGGCAGCGGGAGGAGTTCGCCGCTGATCGTGCGGCGTGGGTCAAGCGCGTGGAGGTTAACGCGAATGGTCGGCTCGCCGAGTTCCGTAACGCATTAGGAGAGTCACTAAGCCGAGTCATCGGAAACCTCCCTCCGCGCAACAGTCCGGCATCGCTTGACCTATGCACCTTGCTGTTGACGAGGCTGTACGAGATTCTCAGCGAACTCGAACGCAAGGACATCCACGTCAGACTGGGCTGAAAGAACGACGATGCCTGACCACTTCGGGATCGACTTCGGCACTACGAACAGTTGCGCGGTAGAGTTCGACACCGGAAGCCGGATCGGCGATGGGTTCGGACGTCCAATGCCCTCGATCATCGCTGTAGATCCGGCTACGCGCGACAGAAAGGCCGGGCGCGAAATCTGGAACCGGCGAATGGCGATCACTGACCTGGGAGGTTATCGTGTGGTCGATTCCATCAAGCTGTTGCTAGAAAAGCCGGACCAGAGCCCGATTCCGGGTTTCAGTGTGGCCGAACTAGTCGCAATAATTCTTCAAGAACTTTCTAGTCATGCGGAACGAGCCCGCGGCATCGAAGGCGGCATTCGGAAGGCCACGTTTAGCATACCCGTGAAGATGTCCCCGGCTGCTCGCGGTGTTCTGCGTGAGGCCGCAGGCTTGGCCGGCATCCAGGTTACGGCCTTTGTAAAAGAGCCTACCGCCGCTGTCATCCATGCCTGGAGAGATGTATGCGACCGGAGCTTCGTTGCTGTTTTCGATTGGGGTGGCGGGACACTCGACATTAGCGTGGTGGAGATCCGCGGCCGCAGCATTCGCGAGTTGCGCACGGACGGCCTCTCCGAAGCGGGCAATCGAATTGACTGGGCAATTGCGTCGATGGTCAACCGCCGCATCATGAAACAACGGGGCTTGGCGAAGCAACTGGAAGAACTTCCGGCCGAACAGCAAGACGACCTGCGTTACCGCTGTGAACTAGCGAAATGCGATCTCGCACGGAATGCCGACGCCTTTTTCGCGCTTCAGGGCTACGATGGGAGGCACGAGCAGGTCATTCTGACGAGGGACGAGTGCGCTCGGGAAATTCAGCCGTTTGTGGAGAGGGCGCTCGACCGTTTGGGGCGCACCATCAAGGACGCCGTCAAACGCTACGACGCGATTGATGAGATTGTGGTGACTGGCGGGTGCAGTCAACTATGGTTACTTCGGGAAATGTTGGGAAACGATCCCCGGTTCGCTGGTCGTTACATGCTTGCGCCCGATCCTGAGTGGGCCGTGGCCAGAGGGGCCGCGATCCTGGAGAGCAGGCCCGGCGCATTTGAGCTAGCTGAATCCATCCGACTAGAACTCAGCGACGGGGATCACATCGACCTCGCTGTTCCTGGAGACCGGCCAGGCCGGGCGGGCACCCTTTCGCTGCAACTTGTCGAAGACGCACGCGAGGCGCATATCCTGATAAACCGCTGTTCAATGGAGACAAGCGAGCGGATTCCGGAGCTTTCCATGACGGTGCCTGCGCAAGGCTTTTTGGACGAGGAGATTCATCTTCGCCACGAGCTTACTTCCGTCCAGACATTCCGCCTCGAAGGCCGCAGCAAGGCGTTGTCGGGGCGGGGTCTGGCCGACCTGGTTGCGAAGGAGAGCGGTGAATTGCGGTTTAGCTATCAACTTCCCGAAGGGTTTTGATGCAGCCGAATGTGAGACTACGGTCAAATGTATGCCGGCTGACGGAGCCGTTTGATCCGGACTTCGTCAGGCGAGTGCGTGGCGGCAGTGCATTGAAAATGCTGTTGCAGCACCTCTACCCAACACTGGATCCCTTCAGCGCAGCCCGAACACTGAGGCTGCGACCTCGTCAGTTCGCCGAGCTGGCTTGGTCAGAGCCATGCGCGTGCGGTGTGATTCATGAAGGCCCGGTGATGAAAGACGGCTTGGAGCAGGTCGAGTTTCGCTCTCCCCACGGGCGTTGCGAAGCGACGCGGGTTCTCGGAACCACGGTCGATGTAGACCGGGAGATCCTTCATCGATTCGGCCTTCGATATTACCAAGACATCTCAACGCTCGTGCAGCGCGCGCTGGCAGCCCTGCCTGACGCCGAAATGCTGCTTGGCCCTATGTGGATTCAGGTCCACGTCCGCCTTACGAGGACCCAGCACTACTTCTATCATCACCTTGGGATTCCTGCGTTCTCCAGAATTGTGAACGCAGCACTCCAAAGATACTTGGATGACCATGCCTGAAGTCAACCTACGCGAATTTCACGGAACGCTCGCTGAGACATTCCGGCGTTACTTGTTCACGCTCAACTTTCTACCTGACAGCGAGCGCGCACTACGCGACGCGTTCTGGGCGGCTCTGGGAGAAAGCGACGTATTCACTCGACCGCCCTTGCTCAGTGTCATTCCCGCCTACCCTCACGCCCAGACCGTGGCTGAATTGATCGGACGAACTACGCGCCCGTCTCTGCATCCCTTGCTACGGCGACTGAATCCGGTAGCCTTTGACATTAACCGTAGCCTTTATGTTCACCAGGTCCAGGCCATTGATCTGGTGCAACATGGACGCAACGTCATCGTGGCGACCGGCACGGGGAGCGGCAAGACCGAGTGCTTTCTCCTTCCGTTGCTCGACGATGCGCTGCGGAATCGGGGGCCAGGAGTGCGCGCGATTGTTGTCTATCCGATGAACGCGTTGGCCAACGATCAACTCGGCCGAATGCGCGGCCTGCTCCGAACGCTCCCAGACGTGACGTTTGGGCGGTACACCGGAGACACGCCATGGAACCGGGATAGCCTCGGCGAAGAAGAACGGCGGTCAATTCTTGTTCCAAACGAGTGCTACACGCGCGAGGAAATTCGTGTCTGCCCGCCGCAAATCTTGCTGACCAACTTCGCTATGCTCGAATACCTGCTGCTCCGCCCTCGCGACAGCGAGGTCTTTACGCAGCAACGGCTCCAGTACGTTATTCTCGATGAGGCCCATACGTACTCCGGCGCCCAGGGGATCGAGGTCGGGCTCCTGATGAGGCGGCTTCAACAGGCGTTTCCGGAATGCCGGCTTCAATTCATCCTTACGAGCGCCACTCTCGGGAAGGATCGGGCAGCCATCGCCGACTTCGGACGCAAGCTAACTGGAAAGCCATTCGATACGGAAGACGTTGTCCTCGGAGATCCGTCGAGCCCATTCCAGCAGTCTCTACAGCCGCGAAGATCATTGTCGGCTTACGCCAAGCTTGTGCCCGATGATACCGCACTCAATCGCTGGCTTGCCGCGCTTGATGATGTTGGCCGGCTTCGTGAACTGGTCCGTTCATCGGGGCTAGACTGCCCGCCGGCAGTTCTGGAATATCCCGATTCCGCCCGGCTCCTCGCCGCCTGGCTCGACAGGAACGCTGATCTCGCAGCCCTGCATGTATTGGCTTCCGAGCGTCCGGTGACGCTCAAGGAGGCAGCGTGGGAGCTCTGGGGAGATGAATCCGATTCCGCGGTGCGCGCCGCCGAGTGGCTAGTAGCTTTGGGAGCGCGCGCAACGTCCGGTCCGGAGACCGCTCCTCTGTTGCCGGCACGTTATCATTTGTTTTTTCGCGGCCTTCGCGGTGGCACAGTATGCGTATCCACGAAGTGTTCTGGCCGATCAACGCACCCGGGGACGAACTGGGGTCACCTGGTGCTGGAGGATGTCGAGCACTGCCCAGAATGCGGCTCTCATGGAATACCTCTGCTTACTTGCGTTCACTGCGGGTCCCCTTTCCTTCGGATCCACACGGATGGTGCCGGGCGATGGCAATCCACAGCGCCAACTGTAGCTACTGCCACGTACATCCTGACCTGGAACAACCTCGATTTCGAAGACGCAGCCGACGACCAGGGCTTCAAGGAAACACGCCTGTGTTTGAACTGCCGTTCGATGGCGGCAGGCGCGGACCTAGCCTCCACATGTTGTGACCGCCCCGACCACGTTGGGCTTTGGGTAGTTCCGGACGCGGACGCCGATGGTGCGCTGAAGAGGTGCCCAGTTTGCAGGGGCGAGCGCGCGGGCTTCGCGAGCGTCCTGCGCGATTTTGGCACTGGCGAAGACGCGGCAACTGCGGTGCTCGCCGAGGCGATGATTCGCGCTCTTCCGAAGGAGGAGGCCCAGCGACCCGCCAACGGCCGTCGTATGCTGGCGTTCTCGGATAGCCGGCAGCGAGCTGCGTACTTCGCGCCCTATCTGGCGAGAACCACAGCCGAAACTCAGTACATGCGGCCCTTGGTAGACGCTATTTCCGAAGAAATCGGCGCAAGCGGCGGAAGTGGCGCGTCGTTCGACGACATTGCGCGCCGATTCTTGAAGCGCGCTGAGGAGCAGCCCTACGTCATCATCCGCCGCACGAGCGAGGACGATGGGGAGTTCACCTCGGAAATCAAGAGCGGCAGCCGACTCCGGGGCGAGGACAGGCAAGCCCTAAGACGTGAAAGCCTGCTGGCATTGGTCCACCATTTTACGTCTTCGCCACTGGCCAGGAACACTATCCCAGGGCTTGCGATTGCGTCGTGCAACTACGATTGGAATGGCGAGCAAAGGCACGAACTGCCGCGCCGCCTCCCGACGGTATTCCGAGACGGGGAGGAGTGGGGTTTTGCGGCTCTGCAAAACCTCGTTCAGATCTTCCTGCGGCGAAAGGCCATCGTGCTTCCGGACGGCATCACATTAGCCCATTTGATGCGACAGGGCCCCAAAACCGTGGCGTTTCACCGCGAGTCCAACGACACCATCAGCGGCCGCCAGCGATATCGGTGGAACTCATACAAGGCTCAAGCGCAACGTGATCGCGTGGTTCGCAGGAGTCAGCAGGCTGAAGTAGTCGCACAACTACTTGGCAAGGACAAATTCCGAGATAACATAGAAATCGCGGGCATTCTAGAGGCTATCTGGGATGCCTTCCGCGACTTCGAGGTCATGCACCCGAGCGCCGAAGACCCGAACGAATACCGCGTTCCATACGGGCATCTCACGGTTCGTCAGGACGAAACGTGGCATTTCTGCCGACGGTGCGGTGCTCCGACCATTTTTCCCGTGCGAGATGCGTGTTTGCGTCCGGGTTGTGGCGGCGCACTTACTCGCTTCACGCGGGCTGAAATCGAAAGGCTGTGGCAGCATCACCATTGGTATCACCGTTACACAAGGACAGATGCTCTGCCGCTTGAAGTTAAGGAACACACTGCGCAATTGACGAACGAGGCCGGAGCCGACTACCAGCGCAAGTTCATGGACCGGCGCATCAATGTTCTCTCGAGTTCGACCACCTTCGAACTGGGTATTGACGTAGGCCAGCTCAAGTCAGTGTTTTTGCGTAACGTGCCACCCACAGGTGCGAACTACATCCAACGCGCTGGCCGTGCCGGTCGGCGAAAGGAAGGCGCGGCTTACGCTGTGTCCTACGCGAGATCATTTCCACACGACCAGACCCACTACCATGATCCACAGTCCATTGTCAGCGGCGTCGTGCCCGTACCGCGAATCAACTTGGCAAATCCTCGACTGACGCAGCGGCATATCAACTCGTTCCTTCTAGGAGCATACCTCCGGGATACGCGGGTGGCCTCCGCGACGGAGCAGATAAACGTCGCGGAGTTCTTTCTAGCGCCCGATGTCAACCAATCCGCAGGAGCGCGATTCACGGAGTGGGTCGGCGGGTCGCGCGCTCGGTTGACACGGCCGGTCCGTCAAATCATCGATCGCAACTGCCCGCTTGATGTTGAGGAAGCTTTCCGGACCAGCTTCGAAGAGATGGCCTCCACTTTCCTCGACCTGCAAGACGACGTGGGAGGCTTTGAGCGCCAGGAGGCGGAACTAGAGGAGATGATCCGAAATTCGCAAGGGCCTGCACGGCGCAACGCAGTGTGGAAACAGGACTCGGTACGCCGCCTTGCGGATGAATTGCGCGCTACAAGATTGATTGACTATCTGTCTTCAGCGCATTGGCTGCCCAGCTACGCGTTTCCGCAGAGCGTCGTCAAACTCTTGGTCCGCCAGGATAAGGTCGCTGGTCGTATGCGCCTCGAACGCGATGCCGAGTACGGCATCGCGGAATATGCGCCTGGATCCGAGATAGTGGCGGACGGCTACCTGCTTACGAGCCGGGGATTGGATCTGCGGAACAGGGAGCTTCGAGTGCGCGCTTATCGAGTTTGCTCGCGGTGCAACCGGGTCCAGATAGAGGACTCGCGCGACCGTATCAATCCCGTCTGCTCTTCTTGTGGCGCATTCGCCAGCGGCCCCCGGTCTACGCCTCGGCTGTTCGTCGAGCCCAGAGGATTTACAACGCTTGTGGATGAACCGGTCCAGGAGGTGCGGCTCTATCGTCTAAAGCCCCCTCCGAACTCCGAGGTATTCCTCATCGAGGGCGCTCCCCAAGAGGCGTTTGGTAGTCATCCTGACATCCCCGGAATCACTCTGGGCTATCGTGCTGACGGACGTCTTTTTCGCGGCAACTCCGGTCACCGCTTTCAGCAGTTCCGTCTGTGCCCGAAGTGTGGCCGCGGATTTGAGCGTGCACCTAGCAGAAACGCTGGACACGATAACCCCTGGGGCGCGTCCTGTCCTAATCGCCGCCTAATTCAGGCCGACTTGGTCTACCAGTTCGAGACCGACACGCTTCAGGTCCGATTTGAGGGCGTTAGCCCGCAGCCGCCCGGAATCGGCCAAATTGACTTCTGGTCGTCCCTACAGACGGCGTTTGTCGGGGCTGCCGCTGAGGTTTTGGCAATTCCGTCACGGGACATAGACGGCACTTTTCGGAGCCAGACTGAGCAGAGCCCGCGCGGAGAGCTTGTGATCTTCGACCGTGTTCCTGGCGGTGCCGGATACGTCGCTCGAATCCGAGAAGAACTTCCACGCGTTCTTCAAGAGACATATCGCCGCACCGATGATTGCCGGAATCCCGCGTGCGATCGGCAAGGGAGTTGTTATGCTTGCCTCAGAAGTTACGGCAACCAGTTCCGATGGCAGTACCTACACCGCGATTTGGTTGCAGACTGGCTTGCGCAGGTCCTTCGACTGCCGTAAGCCACCCCAGCGCCTGCGGAAGACGGATGGATGCGGCACGTGATGTAGCGCGGCCACTCGTGGCTCCCAAGAAACCACGGGCGGCCGTTGAGGCACAGCCCCGGTCGACGGCCCACCATGCCACTGCCGGAGTGTGGAAGTGTGGGCGACGATCCGGCCGTAATCGTCGTTGTGTTGTATCTTCAGGCCCTTGGTACTCCCCAAGAGGCAGCAGCCCCGGGCGCGCCCATGCCACAGCCGGTACTTCACCGCTTCGCCCCAACATAAGCCCGTAATCGATCCACCGTCTGCTGCAACTGCGGATCGGGCCGAATCCGCAGGGCCGCCTCATACTCGGCAATCGCCTCCGCCAGCCGCCCGGGCGTCCGCGCCAGCGTGTTCGCCAGGTTGACGTGCGCTTCCAAGAAATCGGGCTCGCTTCGCAGGGCCGCCTGGTATTCGGCAATGGTCTCCGACAGCCGGCCGGGCGTCTGCGCCAGCGCGTTTGCCAGGTTGTAGTGAACTGCCGCGCGATCGGGTTCAATCCGCAGGGTCGCCTGGTATTCGGTAATCGCCTCCGCCAGCCGGCCGGGCGTCTGTGCCAGGGCGTTCGCCAAGGCATCGTGCGCATCCGCGTCATCGGGTCGAATCCGCAGGGTCGCCTGGTATTCGGCAATCGCCTCCGCCAGCCGCCCGGGCATGCGCGCCAGGGTTT
>Ga0326727_10022184_pt1 | contig 12310 bp, 7 predicted proteins | sample MB2enrmetagenome_FD_207643 | JGI IMG/M metagenome (GOLD analysis project Ga0326727, IMG submission 207643) | Lab enriched peat soil microbial communities from McLean, Ithaca, NY, United States - MB29MY | ecosystem: Environmental > Terrestrial > Soil > Wetlands > Peat | place: USA: New York...
CTTCTGCTGGTTGCCGCCCGACAGGCTGGCGATCGGCAGCAGCGGATGCGCGGTCTTGATCTTCATGCGGATGATTTCCGCCTGAATGACCGCCAGCTCTTCCTCGGCGTTGATGAGCTGATTGTGCGCGTAGCGGCCGAGCACCGACATCGTCATGTTGTAGCCGACCGGCATCAGCGGAATGATGCCGAGGCGCTTGCGGTCTTCCGGCACCATGCAGATGCCCTGGCGGACGGCGTCGGACGGGCTCTTGACGGTGATCTCCTTGCCCTTGAGGAAGATTTTGCCCTCGTGGTCGCCGCGCCAGTAGCCGAACAGCTTGCAGGCGAGCTCCGTGCGCCCGGCCCCAACGAGTCCGGCGACGCCGACGATTTCGCCGGCCCTGAGCTCGAACGAGACGTCGTCGACGACCTTGCGATCGGCGTTGATCGGATCCCAGCAAGTGACGTTCTTGGCCGCGAACACCACGTCGCCGACTTTGTGGTCCTCGCGCGGGAACAGGTTCTTCATCTCGCGACCGACCATCATGGTGATGATCTTGCTCGTGTCGAGTTCACGCATCGGCTGGGTGCCGATGTGCGCGCCGTCGCGGATGACCGTCACCGTGTCGGCGATCGCCGCCACCTCGTCGATCTTGTGCGAGATATAGACGCAGGCCATGCCGTGCGACCTGAATTCTCTGAGCAGCTCCAACAGTGTTTCGGTCTCGGTGGTGGTCAACGCCGACGTCGGCTCGTCGAGGATGAGAAGCTTGGCGTTCTTGTTCAGCGCTTTGGCGACTTCGATGAGCTGCTGTTTGCCGCCCGAGTAGGCCAACACCGGCAGCGCGACGTTGATGTCGGGCATCTTCAGCCGGCGCATCAGCTCGGTCGCCTTGGCGTTCATCCCTTCATAGTCGACCAGACCGAAGCCCTTGGTCAGTTCCGAACCGAGGAAGATGTTCTCGGCTACCGACAGGTGCGGCACCATCATCAGTTCCTGGTGGATGATGACGATCCCGACGTCTTCCGTCTCACGGATCGTGTGGGCCTTGAGCTCCTTGCCCTCCCACAAGATCGTCCCATCCCACGTGCCGTATGGGTGGACGGCGGAAAGCACTTTCATCAATGTCGACTTGCCGGCGCCGTTCTCTCCGCAGAGCCCGACGATCTCGCCTGGCCGAACCTTCAGGTCGATCCCGCTGATCGCCTTGATGCCGGCGAATTCCTTGGTGATGCCGCGCATCTCCAGAAGATATTCGGCCATGAACGCCCCACCCCCCTACGAGCGGTTGTCGGTTTCGACCGCCCAGCCTTCACTTCAATCCATATCCCGACCGCGAAACCGTCGGTTTGGGGTGGATCAAAACTCGCGCCCTCGGCACACGACCGCATTCGCCGGGTCCTACGCGAAACAAGCCTGTCAGGCCGAAACCAGGACATCGGCGACAGTCACGCCGACCAGCGCGCTGCGGGCGCGAATAAGGAGCATTTCGAATTCGGCCTGCCGAGCGCTCGACGATTCGGCCGGGCCGATGGCCTCCCCGATTGTCAGCCGAGCCCGCCGTGGACCTCGAGCGCGGCGCCCCAAGCACACACACAAAGCTGAAGCGTCGTCCGGGGCGCCTAGGCGCCCCGGACGCTGCGAGGGGTCACTTACCCTCGACTTGTTCCTTGGTGTAGAAGCCGTCCTTGATGACCAGATCGATGTTGTCTTTGGTGAGCGCGATCGGGGTCAGCAGCAGGGACGGGACCTTCTTGGTGCCGTTGTCGAGCTCGGCGTTGTAGGCCGGCTTCTCGCCCTTGATCAGCTGGACGGTCAGCTTGGCCGCCTCGGAGGCGATGAGCTTCAGCGGCTTGTAGACGGTGACGGTCTGGGTGCCGGCGATCACGCGCTTGACGGCGGCGAGGTCGGCGTCCTGGCCAGAGATCGGAACCTTTCCGGCAAGGTTTTGGGCGGCGAGCGCCTGGATGGCGCCGCCGGCGGTGCCGTCGTTCGAGGCGACGACCGCGTCGATCTTGTTGTTGGCGGCCGTCAAGGCGTTTTCCATGATCGACATCGCGGTGGTCGGGCTCCACTCTGGAACCCACTGCGAGCCGACGATCTTGATCTTGCCGGAGTCGACCGCCGCCTGGATGACCTTCATCTGGCCCTGACGCAGCAGCTTGGCGTTGTTGTCGGTCGGCGAGCCGCCGAGCAGATAGTAGTTGCCTTCGGGCTTCGCCTTGAAGACGGCCTCGGCCTCCATAGTGCCGACGCGCTCGTTGTCGAACGAGATGTAGGCGTCTTCGTCCGCGTTCAGGATCAGGCGGTCGTAAGACAGAACTTTGACGCCTGCCTTGTGGGCTTCGTCGATGACCTCGGCGAACACCTTCGAATTCATCGGCACGATCACGACCGCGTCAACCTTCTGCGAGATCATGTTCTCGACTTGGTTGACCTGCTTCTGTTCATTGGCGTCAGCCGACGTCACGATGACGTCAGCGCCGAGTTCCTTGGCCGCAGCCGTGAAGTAGTCGCGGTCTCGGGCCCAACGCTCGACGCGCAGATCGTCGATCGAGAAGCCGATCACCGGTTTCGTCGGGCTGGCGTTCGCCGCCGTGACGAGCGGCAGGCAAATCGTAAGCGCCGTTGCCGAAACAGCCAGTACACTAAGGAGCTTCATCGTTAACCCTCCAAAAGCGCCCCCCATGAGGGCGACCCCGTCCTATTCGAACGGACCACGCCGAACCGAGCCGATGGTCCGGCCTCGGCGCTTTGCGAAGCAGCGTCCCTTCCCGTATCGGAGCGCCCCTTCGGAGCGAGCGTTGACCGCCCGCCACTTGCGCGGAGCGATTGATGCGCCAAATCCCCGATGTACGCAACTCAAATTCTTGATCCCGGTCCGCGCCCCGACGGGAATTCGTTATATAATCCAGGCGTTCTCACCGAAATCACGGCGAAACTGCCAGCGCGAACGCCATCCGCCAGCGTATTCTAGGTATATTTTGGCTTTCGCGCCCGCGGATCTGAATGATGTACGAACATCGCGGTTGGGCTCGCGGCGCCTTCGGGGTTAAACAGGGGTGAGTGTGAGATCGCGTGCAGTGCGGGGCCTTATCCATGGATGCGCCGCTCGCCGCCGGGTCCCGTCGGTCGCGGCCATAATGCGTTCCGCATGTTCGCGAATCCGCGATGTCCGAGCGGCGCCGCCACAAACGGTTTCGCGCGATATAACCGGGTCGGCGCGCCACACGACGACCTTTCTCAAGTCATTCTGTTGTGTGGAATTCTCCGCGAGTCGCGGCCAGCCGAATACAATTATATTTTCCAGCAAATCGCTATCGCTCAGTCGCCACGTTGTATTCGCATATGAATTCGCTATGCTTAAATGGCGATAGACACTGGGATCGCTTGTGTGATTGTTTTCACGACAATGACTGCAATACGCCTTATCGTTGCAATTTGCGGCGCTGGCGAACAAGGCGCGGCGATTCGAGAATTTCAGGCGAAACAGTGAAAGTGCGCCGACCGCTCGCCTGAGTTGCGACAATCAGGTCGTTTCGGCGCTGCGCGGCGGGGACACGTCGCCGCTCTCCCTTTCGCGCCAGCCGCCGGAGCGGATCGGACACATTGAAAATCCCGTTTGCCGAAAACCCCGCGCGCCAAATGACCGCATCGGATTCTGGCCGGCGCCGGTTCCGATGCGTCCGCCTCGTCTGACGCTCAGGCCGTCATTCGAGCAGGCGATTTCGAAGCGGTCGATCATTTGCGCAGCGATCGACGTCGAACGGAAGAGGCCGCCGAACGTCTCCTTCGGCGACCTCTTTTCCGGCGTCCGTCTCGGCCGCTCGCCGCTCATGCGCGCGGCGCATCTCGGCGGAGAGCGCCGGCGTCATCGGCGGCGACCGGTCGACGCCGCATCTGTTCTGTTTGTGGCTGCGGCATTCGGACGCGCTCTTCCTCGAGGCCTGTCCAGCGGAGACGACGGCGGCGCGGCTCGACGGCGGCGCCTCGCGCCTCGCGCCGCCCGCGCCCACGACTCCTCGCAAGCCGCGGCTTTCGCTTTCGTTCAGCCTGCGTTCAGGGACGGCCGCGCAATCCTCGCCCGCGCTTTGCGCCAGGGGCTTTTGCGGGGGGAGTCAGTCTCGCGGTTTCGCACGTTGGCTGGAGCGCAGACGAGGCGTCGTTGCGCTTCGCGCCTTCAGAGTTTGAACCGCCGCCAAAGACAGACCCGAACCTATGCTCAACCCCGCCCTGAACCTTCGCGAGCCGTCGCTCGAACTCGACGCCGCGGCGCCGCTGACCCTCGAACGCGCCATCGGCGGCGGCGCGGCGACGGCGCGACGGCGGCGGGTCGAGGAGGCGCGGCCGCTCTCGGTGCTGAGCGACGCCTCGGCCCTGCGCTGGCGGCACGGCGAGCGGCTGGAGGATGTGCTCGAGGACGCTTGCCGGCGCTTCGCCGACCGTACGGCGGTGGCGATCGACGGCGCCGACATTTCCTACCGCGAGCTGAACGCGCGGGCCGACCAGATGGCGCGGTTTTTCGTCGCCAAAGGAGTGAAGCCTGGCGACCGCGTCGCGGTGCTGCTGGACCGCGGGTTTGAGGCCTACGTGACGCTGTTCGCGCTTCTGAAGGCGCGGGCCGTCTATGTGCCGCTCGACGCCAATCATCCGCCCGAGCGCGTCCGTTACATTCTCGCCGACGCCGCGGCCACCCTGGCGGTCGCGCATCTGCGGCTCGCCGATCGCTTCGCCGATTGCGACGTGCCGCAACTGATCCTCGACAAGGCGCGCGGCGAAATCGCCGCATGTGACGATTCGCCGCTGCCCGAGGACGAACGCCTGCCGGCCGCCGACCCGCGCTGCTACGTACTCTACACGTCGGGCACGACTGGCCATCCCAAGGGCGTCGCCGTCGCGCATCCGAGCATTTGCAATTTCGTCCGCGTCGCGGCCGAACTCTACGGCTTCGGCCCAGGCGACCGCATCTATCAGGGCATGTCGTTCGCCTTCGATTTCTCGATCGAGGAGCTCTGGGCGCCGCTGGTCGCCGGCGCGACGCTGGTCCCCAACACCGCCGCGACGAGCCTGTTCGGCGAGGAGCTCGCCGACTTCCTCGAGTCGCGCGCCGTCACCTGCTTCTGCTGCGTGCCGACGCTGCTCGCCTCGATCGAGCGCGACCTGCCCAGGCTGCGCATTCTTTTGATCGGCGGCGAGGCCTGCCCGCCGGCTTTGGTCAAGCGCTGGAGCCAGCCGGGGCGCAGCCTGCTCAACAGCTACGGCCCGACCGAAACGACGGTGACCGCGACCCTCGGCCACATGAGCCCGGACAGGCCGGTGACGATCGGTCGGCCGCTGCCGACCTATTCGATCGTCATCCTCGACGCCAAGCGCGACTGCGTGGTCGAACTCGGCGAGGCGGGAGAAATCGGCATCGCGGGGATCGGCGTCGCCGAGGGCTACCTCAATCGGCGCGAACTGACCGAGGCCAAATTCATCCCGGATTTCCTGGCGCTGGCCAACAATCCCTCGGGCCGCATCTATCGCACCGGCGATCTCGGCCGCATCAACGACGACGGCGAGATCGAGTATCTCGGCCGCATCGACACGCAGGTGAAGCTGCGCGGCTATCGCATCGAACTGACCGAGATCGAGTCGGTTCTGCTCGAAATCCCGGAGATCGCGCAGGTCGTCGTCACCACCTTCGAGCCCGAACCGGGCGCGCCGGAGCTCGTCGCCTACTATTCGGTCAAACACGGCTCGCCTGCGCCGGCGCCCGGCGCGATCGTCGCGCTGATGCGCTCGCGCCTGCCCGCCTACATGACGCCCGCCTACCTCGAGCGCCTGCCGTTCATTCCGACCCTGGTCAGCAACAAAGCCGACCGCGAAAAACTGCCGGCGCCCAAGTCGCCGCGGCTGATAATCGCCGCCGACGTCGCGCCGCCCACCACCCCCACGGAAAAATTACTGTGCAAGGCGTTCGGCGAGACGCTCGGCCTCGCCGAGGTGTCGATCGACGGCGACTTCTTCACCCTGTACGGGGCGCATTCGCTGCTGATGGCGCGTTTCTGCGCCAAGATCCGCCAGATCGCGCCGTCGATGAACGTCGCGATGCGCGACGTCTACACCAACCGCAATGTCCGTCGGCTGGCGCGGGCGATCGACGCTGTGCGGCCGCCTGAGGCGACTGAGCCGGATACGGCGCCGGAGTACAAGCCGTCGAACTCATCGTACCTCCTCTGCGGCGGGCTGCAGACCGCGTTCTACGCCGTCCTCGGCGCGGCGGGGGTCGGCTTCGCGCAAACGAGCCTCGAATGGACCTATGCGGCGATCGATTCGCCCCTGGCGCTCTATGCGCGCGCCCTGGTCGTCGCCTTGGTCTGGTTCTTCGGCTTCAACGCGCTCGCCGTCGCCGCAAAATGGCTGCTGCTCGGCCGCGTGCGACCGCAGGTCGCGCCGCTTTGGAGCTTCGCCTATTTCCGCTTCTGGGCGGTCAAGCTGTTGGTGCGGTCGGCGCCGGCGAACGCTTTTGCCGGCACGCCGCTCTACAACCTTTACCTGCGCCTGCTCGGCGCCAAGATCGGCCGTCACGCGGTGGTCGCCTCGCGCAACGCGCCGGTCGCGGCCGATCTCTTCCGGGTCGGCGAAAACGCCGTGATCGCCAAGACCGCGCAGCTGCCCGGCTATTCCGTCTTCGGCAACCGCTTGCACATCGACGAAATCCGCATCGGCAAGTACGCCTATGTCGGCGAAGCCAGCTTTCTCGACGTCCGCTCGGCGATCGACGACTTCGGCCAGCTCGGCCACGCCTCGTCGCTGCAGAGCGGCCAGCGCGTGCCCGAAGGCAAGCGCTATCACGGCTCGCCGGCGGAAGAGACGACGACCAATTTCCGCCTATCGGACGAAGTCTCCTGCAATCGGCTGCGCCGCGGCTTTTTCACCGCCGCGCAGTTGATCGTCTCCCTCGCCCTCGTCGGCGCGCTGTCGGACGCGCTCGTCATTTATGCGGTCGGCGCCTGGGCGGATCACGGCGGCGACGTCGCGCTTTCGCCATGGCAGGCGGCCGAGGCGCTGGCGCCGCTGGCCTTGGCGAGCTCGCTCGCCTTCTACGCGGCCTCGCTCGCCGCTGGCTTGCTGGCGGTCTACGCCGTGCCGCGCCTCGCCAACGCGTTCCTCAGGGAAGGGCGCCTCTACCGGCTCTACGGGTTCCACCACGCCATGCAACGGCTGGTTGAGTCGTTCAGCAATTCGGCGGCCTTCAACCTGCTGTTCGGCGACAGCGTGTTCATCGAGCCCTATTTGCGCTTCGTCGGCTGGCGCCTCGGCCCAGGCGAAGGCACGGGATCGAATTTCGGCAGCAGTCAGGGCCAGGACAATCCGTTCCTCTGCGCCGTCGGCGCCGGCACGGTCGCTTCCGACGGGCTGACGCTCGGCAACGTCACGATGTCGAGCCACACCTTCAAGCTCGGCGCCTGCCGCGTCGGCGCGCGCAACTTCCTCGGCACCGACGTCTACGTGCCGCCCGGCGCGCGCACCGGCGACAATTGCCTGCTCGCGACCAAGGCGATGGCGCCGATCGACGGACCGCTGCGCGAAAACGTCGGCCTGCTCGGCTCGCCGTGCTTCGAGATTCCGCGCGCGGCCTCGCGCGACCTCGAACTGCTGGCCGGCGTCGACGCCGCCGAGCGCCGCCGCCGGCTGAAGCGCAAGACGCGCCACAATCTGGCGACGATGGCGGGCCTGCTCGTTTCGCGTTGGTTCGTCCAGTTCTTCGCGCTCTACGTCGTCGGCGTGACCGCGGCGATTTTCGGCGCGACGGACTTCCTCGCGATGACGGTCGCTGCAGGCGTCGTCGGCGTCGGCGCGATCGGCGTCTATATCCTGGTCGAGCGCGCCTCGCTCGGTTTCGGCCGCCTGAAGCCGGAAATCGCGACGGTCTACGACCCGGCGTTCTGGGCGGTGGAGCGGCACTGGAAACTGTCCGACACGCCGCTGACCGCGCTCTTCGCCGGAACGCCGATGCGCAATCTGATCACGCGACTGCTCGGCGTGAAGATCGGCCGCAAGGTGTTCGACGACGGCTGCACTCTCTCCGAGCGCACGCTGGTCGAGATCGGCGACGGCGCGAACCTCAATCAAGCGTCGGTCATTCAGTCGCATTCGCTGGAAGAGGGCGTGTTCAAGTCGGATTACGTGCGCATCGGCGCGGGCTGCTCGGTCGGCCCGGGCGCTTTCGTCCATTACGGCGTGACGATGCACGAGAACACCTGCCTCGACGCCGACTCGTTCCTGATGAAGGGCGAGATCACGCCGGCCCGTTCGCGCTGGCGCGGCAATCCGGCCAGGCTGGTGCGACGACGCGCCTCGTCGCCCGCGCAGCGGCGCTGAACGCCGGGCTCGATGGTTCGTCCAGCTACGTACGGCGGCGGTCTCGACCTCGCGTCCTTGCGCGCCGCCCTGGCGCCCTACGGCGCCGTCATCGACGCGCGGCGCATTGAGCCGGGCGACGAGGCGGCTTTCGCCGATCAAGGCGAGATCGCGACGGCGGCGAACTTGCCGCGCCGGCGCGCGAGCGGCGCCGCCCGCCTCGTAGCGCGGCGATTGCTCGGCGAACTGGGGAGCGACGCCGCGGCGCCGCTACGGCGCTCGCTCTCCGGCGCGCCGCTTTGGCCCGAGGAAATCGCCGGGTCGCTGGCCCACGACGACGAATGGGCGGTCGCGGCGGCGGCGCCGCGCGCGCGGCTCGCGGAGCATTCGGTCAAGGGCTTGGGCGTCGACATCGAGCCGGCCGTGACGTTGCCCGCCGATCTCGTCGCCTACGTGTTGAGCGACGAGGAAAATCGACGGACCCGGGGCGACGGCGTGATCGGCCGTCTCATTTTCGCGTGCAAGGAAGCCGTCTACAAGGCGATCCATCCGCTCGACGGATCGCCGCTCGAATACGACGACATCGAGATCCGGCTCGGCGATTCGACGGCGAAGTTGCGCGACGGGCGCTCGTTGCGCCTGTTCACCGGCGGCGGCGCACGGTTGATCGCCTTCGCGCTGGCGTGAACGCGGCGCGGCTTGCAGCGGCCTCCCTCCCGCGCTCACCCCGCCTCATAGAGGTCGGCGCGGAAGTAGGCTTTGGGATCGAGGGGCTCGGAAAGACGGCCGAATTCCTTGAACATCGCGTTCAAGGTCGAGAGCCAGCCGGCGGCGGTTCCGTCGGCCGCGGCCGCCTCGAGCTCCGGCGTCGTCAGGAGCTTCGAGTTTGCCGCTTCGGTGGCGAGCTTGTCGGCCGGAACGCCGATGAACTTCGACGTGATGGCGACTGATTTCTCGACATTGGCGGCGCGGAAGGCGTTCGCCGTCTTGAGCACTGCGATCACCTTCAGCGACAGATCGTCGGCGACGTCGTTGCGGGAGACGAAGGCGGTCGGAAACGCGATCTCGGGAAAGAAATCGGCGTTCTTGGCGAGCTCCACCAGGTCGGGCACGCGGTCCTTGATCACGCCGACCAGCGGATACCAGATGCCGGCCGCGTCGATCTGCCGGCTGGCGAAGGCCGCAACGACCGTGCTCGGGTCCATGCGGATGAGTTCGACGTCGGCAATCGACATGCCCTGCTTGCGGAACGCGAGGCGCAGCAGCATGTCGCCGGAGGTTCCCTCGGGGACGCCGACTCGTTTGCCTTTCAGGTCAGCCAGCGTGCGAATGCCGGACTGGGCGATCACGCGGTCGGCCTCGCCGAGATTGTTGATCGCGATCACCTTGGCGCGGCCGCTCGCCGGCAGCCACAGCGCGCCGGGCCCGATATAGCCGAAGTCGAGACTGCCGGAGCCGAAAGCCTGAATCTGGATCGGGCCGTTGGTGAACACTTTCAGGTCCGGCTGCAGGCCCCGTTCGGCCCACAGATTCTGGTCGGTCGCGATCGCCAACAGGCTGGCGCCGTTGAAGTCGCCGATGTAGCCCATGCGGACGACGTCGGCGGCCCAGGCCCCTCGTGGGGCGGCGGCGGATGCGGCGGCGGCCGACGCCGCGATGACGAAGTCCCGGCGCGAAATGCGGCTCATTTCACCTCTCCGAAGTTTTCCTGGGCGGCGCTGTCCGGCGCCGTCGTCGGTTGATGATAGACGGCGCGCCAGACGCGATTGCGGATCTCGGCGAATTCCTGCGAGAGCCGGATCGCCTCGGTGCGCGGATAGGGCAGATCGACCGGAATGATCTCGTAGAGGCGGCCGGGGCGGGCGGCCATGACGATCACGCGGTTGGCGAGATAGACCGCCTCGTTGACGTCGTGAGTGACGAACATCACGGTCCGCAGCTCGCGGCTCCAGGCGTCGAGCAGTTGATCCTGCATTTGCACGCGCGTCAGCGCGTCGAGCGCCCCGAACGGCTCGTCCATCAGCAGAATGGTCGGGTCGACCGCGTAGGCGCGCGCGATCGCGCAACGCTGCTTCATCCCGCCCGAAAGCACCTTCGGCAGCGAGTCGGCGAAATCGGCGAGGCCGACCAGATCGATGAAATGTTGCGCGATCGCGCGCCGCTCGGCGGCGCGCTTGCCGGCGATGCGCAGGCCGAACTCGACGTTCTGTCTGACGGTGAGCCAGGGAAACAGCGCGTATTGCTGGAAGATCACGCCGCGTTCGGGGCCCGGCCCATGCACGAGCCGGCCGTCGACGATCATTTCGCCTTCGGTCGGCTCGAGCAGACCCGCGGCGATGGCGAGCGCCGTCGATTTGCCGCAGCCGGAGGGCCCGACCATTGTGACGAATTCGCCTTCGGCGACTTCGACCGACAATCGATCCAAGGCGAGGAAGCTCGCGCCGTGGTGGGCGAACCGGCGCGACACGTTGCGGAACGAGATCTTGTTGGTCACATCCGCTCCTGCCACTGAGTGAGGCGCATTTCCAGGGCGAGCAGCAGGCGGTCCATCGCCAGACCGAGGATTCCGATGGTGATGAGACTGACGAAAATGGTCGCGAGGTCGTAATAGAGTTCGGCCTGCTGCATGCGGAAGCCGAGGCCCGATTGCGCCGCGATCAGCTCGGCGGCGACGACGGTCGCCCAGGCCGAACCCAGGCCGATCCGCATGCCGACCAGAATGAAGGGGGTGGACGCAGGGACGATCACCCGGCGAAAGATGGTTCCGTCCTTCGCCCCCAACACCCGCGCGGCGTTGATCAGGGTCTTGTCGACGCTGACCACCCCCTGGAACGTCGCGATGACGCTCGACAGAAAAACGGCGAGGAAGATGACGAACACCTTGGGGGTCTCGCCGATGCCCATCGTGACGATCGCCAGCGGGATGACCGCGAGCGGCGGGATCATGCGGAAGAACTGCACGAAGGGTTCGATCAGGCCGCGGGCGGTCGAATACCAACCCATCAGGAAACCGACGGGAATCGCCAACGCCACGCCGAGCGCAAAGCCCGCCAAGACGCGCGAGAGGCTGGCGACGAGGTCGGCGAGGAGCTGACCCGATCGGACGAGCTCGATCGCCCGGGCCAGGACCTGCCCCGGACTGGGCAGACCGACTCTGGCGAACGAGACTGCGGCGCCCCACAGGACGATCCCGCCGCAGACGGCTGCGGCGTTCAACATCAACTGCCGGCGGCCGGGCCTTTGTCGACTCGACTCGGGCGCCGCCGGCGCCTCGGCGCTCTTGCTCACGACGCCTCCCCTCCCCGGCGGGCTCGACGTGTCGTCGCCGCGCCCGGCGACCAAGACAATCGCGGCGCCGTTTCGAATCGCATTCGCCGTCGACACGTCGCCGCGCCGCTCGGCGTCGCGGCCCGCCGCCGATTTCCAGCCGTCGCAAAGCCGGCGCGGAAGGGAAGCAATTTCGGCTCCATGTCCGGTTACGCCGTACCGCGCCGGCCCGCCAAGATTATTGACGCGCCTCATCTCTTCGCGCCCGACGGTGGGCGACTCCGGGGCTTGCCGCGGCTATTGACCACAAATTCTATAGGCTGTATAACATGATGGCCGCGGCACGCTCGTCTTTTGTCTGCCGCTGCGCCGGGATGGGGAAGCCGCCAATGACCGAAGCCGCCTTGTCTCCGACCGCGACCGCCCCGCGAGCGCTCGGCGAGGACGGGCTCGCCGTCCTCGTCGGCGTCGGCGTGCTGGTCCTCGCGCTCGTCTCGCTTGCCGGGCCCGATCTGCTCGGCTGGGCGGTGACGACCGCGGTGTGGACCGATCCCGCCAAGGCGCTCGGCGCGGTCTCCAAGGCTTACGCCGACCTCGCCGGAGTCGGCGCGCTGGCGGCGACCTACCTCGCTCTGCTCGTCGTCCTCTCGGCCGGCGCGGCGGCGCTCGGCGCCGAGGTCAGGAAATTCGCCGTCGCCTTCACCGTCGTCTTCGT
>Ga0326727_10022186_pt1 | contig 12309 bp, 10 predicted proteins | sample MB2enrmetagenome_FD_207643 | JGI IMG/M metagenome (GOLD analysis project Ga0326727, IMG submission 207643) | Lab enriched peat soil microbial communities from McLean, Ithaca, NY, United States - MB29MY | ecosystem: Environmental > Terrestrial > Soil > Wetlands > Peat | place: USA: New York...
CGATCAAAAAGCGCCCGAGCTTGACGCCGGGATTCTCTTACTGCACCCTGTGGACCTCGGACGGCTCTGGCTCAGCCAGACCTCCCGCCACCCGCCGGTGGCTCACCATCTACCCGCCCGGCCCGATTTTTTAGACGCACATCAAGACGGCTGGATCGCTCCAGTCGCTGGGGCCAGCGCTGCCGATGGCGCGCACTTGGACCGGACTTGTCAGCCAAAGCCCTCGGCTACACCCCAAGCTCAGGACACGCCACAGCCAACCGCGACCAATGGGAAATCCTAGCCTATTGCGTTGGATTCGGACACCGTCTATCTGACAACACACACCTGCGACTTTTGGGAACAGGTCGAGCAGTTCTGCCGCGACTATGATGGCACGATGGTGCTTTGATACCGGCAACACTTCCAATGTTCAATTTGACAGCCTCGGAAGCCTCTGATACGAACGAATCGCCCGAACCACTTTGGGCGGGAGCGTGTTCACCGTGGCGACAGTCGTCCTCGAAAACGTCAGCAAAATCTTCCCCGGCAGCGTCAAAGCCGTCGAGAACACCAACCTCGAAATCCAGGATCGCGAATTCGTCGTCCTCGTCGGCCCGTCGGGTTGCGGCAAATCCACCACGCTGCGCATGATCGCGGGACTCGAGGAAGTCTCCAGCGGCACGATTTCCATTGACGATCGCCGCGTCAACGACGTGCCGCCGAAAGACCGCGATATCGCCATGGTGTTCCAAAACTACGCGCTCTACCCGCACATGACGGCTTATAAAAACATGGCGTTCGGCCTCATGCTCCGCAAATTCCCGAAAGCGGAAATTGACGCCCGCGTCCGTGAAGCGGCGCAAATCCTCGGCATCACCGACGAACAACTCCGGCGCAAGCCGAAAGAACTATCGGGCGGCCAACGCCAGCGCGTCGCCGTCGGCCGCGCCATCGTGCGCAAACCCAAAGTGTTCCTGTTCGACGAACCGCTCTCCAATCTCGACGCCAAAATGCGCGTCCAGATGCGCGCCGAGATCAACAAACTGCACCAGCGGTTGCAGGCCACGATGATTTACGTCACGCACGATCAGGTCGAGGCGATGACGATGGGCGACCGCATCGTCGTGATGAAGGACGGCGTGATCCAACAAGTGGACGATCCAATTGCACTCTACGACCGCCCCAAAAATTTGTTCGTCGCTGGCTTCATCGGTTCGCCGCCGATGAATTTCTTTCCCGGCACAATCCAGCGACGCGCCGACGGACTGTGGTTCACGGAGCAGATAGACGTCGGCGACAAGGGCGGCGGATTCAGCGTGCGGATCGACGACCCGATGGCCGGCAAACTCGCCTCGCACGTCGGCAAAGCCGCCATGTTCGGTGCACGCCCCGAAGACATCAACGACAAACGGCTGGCTGCACAGGCGAACCACGATCAGATCGTTCGCTGCAAGGTGGACGTTGTCGAGCAAATGGGTGCCGAGATTCATCTGCATCTCAACACGGGCAGCCACACGTTTGTCGCGCGTGTCGACCCCCATGAGACCGCCCGTGAAAATCAACCGCTCGACATGATGTTCGACATGCGTAAGTGCCACTTTTTCGACGGGCAAACCGAGCAGGCGATCATCTGAACCGGAGAATCACATGACAAGCCGTACACCAGACACAGACAAGCTCCCGATTTCGTGCGGCCAGCGCGTTCTTCGCTACGTTGGCGCCGTGATTCTTTCCGCCTGCGCCGTGATGTTCGTGCTGGGGCTGAGCGCGTTGCGGGACCGACTCCACGGGCTGCAACTCGCTCGATACTGGACGTGGTGTTTTATACTCGCCGTTGCCTCAATCATCTGCGCGCTCTGGGACTTGATTCTTGTCCGCCGCGCTTTCAAGCAAACCCGCCGCCAGCTTTTCCAAGAGCAATTCATGACCGGCGACCTCGCCGAAAAACTGCGAAAGAAAGACACCAATGGCACGAAATAATCCGCGGTTCGCAGACAGTTCTTTGTAATGCGGCACGCAGTAGCGTGCCACAAATCATCATGAACGGCTTAAACCGGATCGTTAAGGGAGCGCCGTGACAACACACCAACTTACCGCCAGATGAACACACTGAACACGCTGGCGTAGTCGTCGGTCCAAAGGCGCGTGCGCAACCGGGGCGGCGGTTGTAGCCAGCGCGCATTGTGCATCAAGTCACCCAGCGTGGCCGGGTCGCGCGCCATAACCACCCACTTCGATCCGATCCTGCCGGTCGTCAAAAACTCGGTCGGACCGGTTGTCGGGTCGCTTTGAACGAGACAAACCAGGCCCGCGTCCTGCGCCAGCGCGCCAAGGACGCGCTCCAAGCGGAGGTGACGGTTCGAAATGTGGAAAATCAGCGCTCCGTTTGGCGCGAGCTTGCGCAGATACAACGCCAGCGATTCCCGCGTGATCAGGTGCAGCGGGATCGTGTCCGAAGTGTACGCGTCCAGAACCAGAATTCCAAATCCTCCATCGCCCGCCTTTTGCAGCGACTGCCGTGCGTCGCCGAGCACGACCTCCACATCCGCGGGGCTGCCGCCGAGAAACGTGAAGTAACGCGGGTCGCGCGCGATTCGTTCCACGGCGGGATCGATTTCGTAAAACGTCCATCGCTCGCCGCGCGCGCCGTACGCGGCCAACGTTCCCGTGCCCAGTCCGATCACGCCCACCCGGCGTTTCACCGCGTCGCCAAGCGCCGCGAACGCCTGTCCGAACGGCCCAGTCTTCGTGAAATAGGCCAGCGGCTCGCCGTGCCGGGACGGGCCGAGCCGTTGAACGCCGTGAATCGTGTTGCCGTGCGAAAGCCAATGGAATTGTCCCGACGGGTCGAGGCTGACGCGGTGAATCCCGAAGAAACTGCGCTCGACGTGCAACGTGGGATCCTGATACCCCGGCACGAACCAGCAGGCCAGCAACACCGCGCCCACGCTCAACCCGAACCGCAACGGCCGCCGCAGAAAAACCAGACATAAGATCGCCGGCACTCCATACATCAGCGTCATTGTCAATTCCATCGACCCGATCGTCACGCCGCGCAGCAATCGGCAAAGACTTGCTGAGAACAGCCCAACGAGGAGCGGGAACGCGAAATCCAAAAGACGCTCCCGTCCTGACGGCCCTGCCTCGGCCAGACGCGGCGTGAGCAGACACGCCAGCACGAGCGTCAACGGATATTCCACCACTGTCGAAAAAAGAACAGGCGCCAGCAGCGCGTTGAATATCCCGCCCAACAAGCCGCCTGCGGACAGCCAGAGATAAAACTCCGTCAAACGCTGCGCCGATGGCCGGTCATTCGCCAGTTCGCCGAGACACACCATCGACACGATGAACAGACACGCCAGATGGAGTCCGATCAACAACTCGATCGGTTGTAAAGCTCGTGCGATCAACGTGACGACCACCGCCGCCACCGCAAACGGTAACGCACGCACCATCCACTGATGCGGCAGTCGCCGCCGTGCAAATACCAGAATGAACGCCAGCAGATAAATCCCCAACGGTATCACCCACAACAGCGGAATCGGCGCGACCTCACTGGTGATGTACGTCGTCACGCTCAGCATCAAGCTGCACGGCACGAACGCTAACAGCACCCACCGCCACCGCCGCCGCGCCGTCAGTGCCTCAGTTGGATTCGTTGGAGGGATGCGCTCCGTCGCCTCCGAAATCTCAGGGTTCGGCGGCTCCGCCACGGCGCCGTTCCGCCACACCCACGAACCGCAAACCGCTGTCAGCACCACCAATGCGCCGTAGCCGATCGTCCACCACCGACTCTGTTGGCTCAGCCGCAAATGCGGCTCGATCAGGACCGGATAACTCACCAGCGCCAGCAAACTGCCGCAATTGCTCGCCGCATACAAAAAGTACGGATCCCCCGCGTCCCGGTGTCCGCTGGCGGAAAACCAGCGCTGCAACAGCGGACTCGTCGCCGACACCACGAAGAACGGCAAACCAACCGCTACGCTCAGCAGTGCGAGCAACCATGGAATCGGATTGCGCATCGTGGGCGGCGTCCAGCCGTGCGGGATCGCGATCGGCAAAGCCAACAACGGCAGCAGGAGCACCGCCGCGTGCGCCACGGCTTGACGGCGCACGCCGAACCACCTGGTCGTGAAGTGCGCGTAAGCATAACCGGCAAGCAACACGGCCTGGTAAAAAACCATCGTCGTGTTCCACACCGCGGGCGAGCCGCCCAGCAGCGGCAGCACCATCCGCCCCACCATCGGTTGCACCACAAACAGCAGCGCTGCGCCGAGAAAAATAGTCATTCCATACAGGATCAACATCCGCTTACCCTTCAGAATCGGCCATTACTCAGCAAACCCTGCGCCACAGAAGCGACTGCGAATCTGGTCGGTGGCCCACGCAGCATGCTCGCGCACGAGCGGTTCAGGATCGCTCATGGCGCGCTCCAGAGCGGGCAGAGCGGTCTCGTCGCCGATGCTACCGAGAGCGACGCAAACGTTCCGGAGGAAACCCCGGCGCTTGATGCGGAAGATCGGCGTGCCGCGAAAAAAGTTGCCAAACTTCTGCCCGTCCCAAGAAAGGAACTCGGTGAGCGGCGGCAGTTCGCGGCGTTGAAACTCACGCACGGGTGATTGGCGGGCGAACCGGTTCCACGGGCAGACTTCCAAACAGTCGTCGCACCCAAACACCCGATCACCAATCACCGATCTCAGTTCCACCGGAATCGAACCCTTCAGTTCAATCGTCAGATAACTGATGCACAGCCGCGCATCGAGTTGGTGTGGCGCGACGATGGCACGCGTCGGGCAGGCATCAATGCAGCGGCGACACGTGCCGCAGTATTCGCGTTCGAGCACGTCGGGAGGCAATTCGAGATTCGTTAGCACCTCGCCGATAAAAATCCAGTTGCCGAGCTTGCGGCTGATGAGATTCGTGTGTTTGCCGATGAAGCCGATGCCGGCGCGCTGCGCAAGATCGCGCTCGAGGATTGGGCCGGTATCCACGTACCACAGTGCGCGAGCACCTGTGCCGCCAATCTCAGAAACGAAATCGGAAAGCTGCTTGAGTTTCTCGCGCAGTACCTCGTGATAATCGCGCGTTCCCCACGCATACCGGGCAACGCGGGGCATCAACTGCCTCGTGGGAGCGGATTGTATCCGCGACCCGTCTGCCTCGCCACCGGAGTCGCGGTTGAAAACCGCTCCCACGGAAGGAGCACGATCCTCACTGAAATAGCTTATTGCCACCACAATGACCGACCGGGCATCGGGCAGCACTTTCATTGGATCGATCCGTTTGGCGGCGTTGCGCTTCATGTAAGCCATCTCCCCGTGGAAACTGTCGTGAAGCCATTGACGGAATTCCGCGCTATGCGGCGGCGGTTTGGCGTTGGTGATGCCGACGAGGTCGAAGCCCAATTCGCGGGCGCGCCGCTTGATCTCAGCGGCCAGTGTTGCCGGTGCGCCCATGCTCCTCAATGCAGCGGTACAGTTTCTCCAGTGCCGCGCCGGGATCAAGTCCGTCGAGGTTGACAGTCAGAGCCGCCAGCCGCTGATAGTGCGGTGCCCGCTGCCGATACAACTCGAAGAAATGCTTCTCCGGATCGTCTTCATCAACGAACGCCGGCAGCCCCGATCGCGTCACGCGTGCGAACATTTCCTCGGGCGAGACTTCCAGGTAAACAATCAGACCCATCGCACTGAGAAGTGCATCAACTTTCCTGTTCAAGGCCGTGCGACCGCCAACGGCGACAACGTTTGAGCCTTCCGCATCGCCCAAACTTAGGAACAGATCGCACACAACCTTCGCCTCCAGTTCGTGAAAACGTTCCTCGCCTCCGGCGGAAAAAATCTCACGGACGCTCAACCGCTTGCCCGTCCCGCGTTCGTTGCATTTCTCGATCATCCGATCCACGTCATGGAACGGACACTCCCATCGGGCCGCCAACGCGGAGCCAAGCGTCGTCTTGCCGCAATGCTTCATGCCGATGAGGATGACGTTCACGGAGACCTAAAGTGGCCTCGCCGCTGCCCTTCGTCAAGACTGCCGGCGCCCCTTCATAACATAAAGCTTTTCTGGTGTGCGGAGTTTGGTTGAGATCGTAGCGTGAAAGCTCCCCGCATCCTAGTTGTTCGCGGAGGCGCAATCGGCGATTTTCTGATGACGCTGCCCGCCGTCGGCGCGCGCAGTCTTCAGCGCACGGGAGGATTCTGCTTGAGTTTTGCCTGGATGTTCGCGAGCAACTGGCGCGTGACTTCGTTTGTCGGATCCAAGGACAACGATTTCTCGTAGGCTTCGCAGGCGGCGGCGAGGTCGCCCTGTTTTTCGAGCAACTGACCGAGCACGCCATAGCCGACGGCAGGCGCGATGTTGAGGCTGATGTTTTTGCGGCATTGTGCGAGTCCGTCTTCAATCCGACCCAATTGCAGATCGAGAATCGCCATGTCGGCGTTGATCAAGGGATCAGCCGGTTCCTTCTGGAGAATCTCTGCTCCGATCCGCGCGGCATCTTCTTTGCGACCGCATTCGATGCAGGCGACCATGAGATTGTGTTGGGCGGGCACAGCAGTCGGATCGACCTGCACCGCCGTCTTGAAAGCTTCAATGGCCCGATCGCATTGTTTCTGCTGAAGAAATGCGACGCCTTGCTGTACGTACACACCCGCGCTGTTGAACGCGTCGGGATAGGCGACAAACCGACCGTCCTTCTGGCAATCATAGATTGTGTAACCGGGAAAGCTTGCGTGAGGGGGAATCAAAAAGTGCGCGTCGGCATATTGGGCGAATTGCGACGCATACGCCCGATGGTCTTCGATGAAAACGACGTACTTGATGCGATTGGCCGGGTCGCGCAGCAATGCCCAGTTCGGGCCTGCATTGGGGATCATCGTGCGTTGCTGCTCCAATTCCAGAATAAGCGGATCGGTAAACGTGAAGGCCGTGATCAAGACCGCGTCTTCGCTCGTCGTGTGACGAAGCAGCCATTGACATGCCTCACGCGACGGCCAATCGGCGGGACGATCCAACACCGCCGTGGTGCGTGCCATCGCTGAACTCGGTCGGGGAGGCGCGGGAATCGGCACGCCCAGCAGCGAGCAAGCCAGTAAAATGCCTACGACAACGACGGCAAACAGTCCGCGCAGCGGCGTAATGGGATTCAGCGCGATGGCCCCGAACAAGCAGACAGTGGGGAGCAACAACAGCAGATCCTTGGTTGTCACCCGAAAGTAAGGCGCTACCACCAGCGTGACGAGTGGCGCAAGGAAAACCATTGATCGCCGCAGCGGCGCGACGCCGGACAAATTGCTCTGACCTCCACGAGCAAGGAAGAATCCCGCGACTGCCGCGATGATCGCCACATTGATAAACAAGCCGAAGAGAGAAAACTCACTGCCAAGTTTAGCCAACGTGAGAGTGAATGTGGTGGTGACTCCTGGCTCCCGAAAAAAACTCAGGGTGGGACTTCTCATCTTGATAATCGTGGTGAGTACGACCAGCGGAACAAGCGCGCACACCATCGCCAGGAGACACTTCCGACGCTGGCGACCGCTTTGCAGGAACAAGGGGACGATCACGCACAGAGAAAGCCAGAAGTACAACGCGTTTGCCTTGCTGATCAAAGCCAGCGCCAAACAGCACCCCAGCCACACAAAGTCCACTTCTTCAGCGTCCGTCTCCACCGCTCGCGCCAGGCAGGCGAGCGCACAGAGCAAGAAGAACAGAGCCATCACGTCAGGGATTCCCTGCGAGGAAAAGTAAATGTGCAGAGGCGAGACCGCGAGCAGGGCGGCTGCGGCCAGTGCGGTCGTGTTGCTGCCCGTGAGACGCCTGACGAAGCTCGCCAACGGAAAGATGGAGAAGCTCCCGAGCAGCACGCAAAGCACGCGCATGGATAACTCGTTCGGACCGAAAAGCGAGATCGGCAGGCTCAGCAGCACCGGGAAAAGCACCTCGGGCCGCGGATGAGAATTCTTGAGGGACTCGAACAACAAGTTCTTCTGCAGCGCATACAACAACCAGTGGGCTTCATCCTGATTGAGCACGAATCCGGTGAGGCGATAGCCGCGGAGCACCAGCGCGACCAGAAAAACTGCGGCACAAGCTGCCCACTTGAGCCGCGCGCTCGCAGATGGATGTTTCTCGTGCTTCACACTGGGAACCCGGAATGAACCGGGTGATTGCGAGGCATTGTTGGCTGTAGTTCGGAGGACGGCAAGCTGGATTTTAAATCACTGCTTGACGGAGAATGCGCCTGCCTGTAAAAGGGGCACAAACTAGATCGATTTTGATGGCGTTGGGGGATTCAATTTCTGCGGACGAAGCTTTGGGGGAGGTTGTGCAACAGGCGCGATTTCTTAGATGTTAGGTAAAATTCTAAATTATTTTTCCACCGATATCGGGATCGATTTGGGTACCGCGAACACGCTGGTCTATGTGCGCGATCGCGGGATTGTTTTGCGAGAGCCAAGCGTGGTTGCCATCCAAACCGGTACCAGCCATGTCTTGGCGGTAGGCGAGGAGGCGAAACGGATGTTGGGCCGCACGCCAGGCAACATCCAGGCCATTCGCCCCATGAAAGACGGCGTGATCGCCGACTTCGAGATCACCGAGGCGATGCTGCGCTATTTCATTCAGAAGGTGCACAACCGCCGTTACGGCATCAAACCGCGTGTGATCGTCGCGGTGCCGAGCGGCATCACCGAAGTGGAAAAGCGCGCCGTCAAAGACAGCGCCACTCACGCGGGGGCGCGGGACGTTTATCTCATTGAAGAACCGATGGCGGCGGCCATCGGCGTCGGGTTGCCCGTGCAAGAACCGGCGGGCAACATGATTGTGGATATTGGCGGTGGCACGACCGAGGTGGCCCTGATCAGCCTGGCGGGCATCGTGCTGACCCGTAGCGTGCGTGTGGCAGGAGATGAACTGGATGAAGCCATCATCCAATACATGAAACGCGCTTACAACTTGATGATTGGAGAACGCATGGCGGAGGATATCAAGATCAAGATCGGCTCGGCCTACCCGCTCGAACAAGAGCTGACCATGGAAGTCAAAGGCCGCGACCTCGTGGCGGGACTGCCGAAGACCTTGACCGTCACCTCCGAAGAGGTCCGTGAAGCGTTGCAGGAGCCGATCTCGACCATCGTCGAGAGCGTGCGCGTGACGCTGGAGCGTTGCCCGCCCGAACTCGCAGCCGACCTCGTGGACCGGGGCATTGTGCTGGCGGGCGGCGGCGCGCTCATTCGCGGTATTGACAAATTGCTGGCCGAAGAGACCGGACTCCCCGTGCACGTCGCGGATGATCCGCTCAGCGCAGTCGCCATGGGCACCGGTGTCGTTCTCCAAGAATTGGGATTTCTCGAGAAACTCGCGAAGAATTCCACGTAAGCTTGGCTCGATCCAATCGAGTCATCCCCTGCCCCACCCGCCGAATGAAGATTGGTTGTAGGCCCGCGGCCCTCAGCGAGCGAAAATTAACGTCGCGTGAGGCATGCGGCCTGCAGCGTTGGGTTTTGATTGAAGCGACAGAATTGGGTCATCATCGGACTGCTGGTGTTGGGCTGGATTATTTTTCTAGGCCAACCGACTGCTGTCTCAACTAAGCTGCACATGATTTTTGTACAACTGAGCACGCCGTTTGTGAAACTGGGCGATCTAATCCCCGTTGTGCATTCGCGCCGCGAACTCGCCAAGCAGAATGCGGAACTACGAACTGAGAACGAATGGCTCCGCAAACAGGTCCACGCCCTCGGCCAACTCGGCGACGACAACATCCGCCTGCGCCAACTGCTCGACGTCAAGGATCACATCAACTCTCGCGGCGTCGGCGCGCGTGTCATTGGCCGTGACGCCTCCAACTGGTGGAAGAGCCTCCAAGTCGATCGCGGCAGCGAAGACGGCGTCCGCGTCAACATGCCCGTCGTGAACGCCGTCGGCCTGATCGGGAAAACGATTGCGGTCACCAAAGGCGAAGCTCGCGTCCTCCTGCTCACCGATCCGAACTGCAAAGCCAGCGCCTTGCTGCAGAACTCGCGCGAGCCGGGCATCGTCTCCGGTGTGGAGAGCGCGTGGACCGTCGAGCCGCGTTGCCAAATGACGTTTGTCGATCGCGCTGCCAAGATCAAAACCGGTGAAGCCGTCATCACTTCGGGTTTGGGCGGAGTCTTTCCAAAGGGAATCCCCATCGGCACCGTCGTCCGTGCGCGGCTCAATCCGCAAACGGGCATGTATCAGGACATCGAAATCAAACCAGCGGTGGATTTCCACAAACTGGAGGAAGTGCTGGTAATCGTTGAATGAAACCCAGGCTTGTCACTCTGAGCGAAGCGAAGAACCTCGGCACTTCATGCCCGCGCGTGAGCATCCAGACAGAGGCCCTTCGCTTCGCTCAGGGTGACAAGAAGAAAAGATGAACACACTCATCGCAATCGTCACACTCCTGATCGCTGGCGCTTTCCAGGCGTCGTTGCCAACAATGTGGTGGCTGGGCGGGTTGCGGCTCGAACTACTTCCGTCGCTCGTCGTGTACGGCGCGCTCACCCTGCACCGCGGCGGCGCGCTGCTCCTGGCCTTGTGCGCGGGATTCATCCAGGATTCGCTGTCGGCGGCGCCGTTCGGAACGACGGCGCTGATCTATGGCATCGCGGCCGTCGTGATGACCGGGGTGCGCGAAGCGTTCGACCGAGAACTGGCGTGGGTGCAGATCGGAGCAGGCGCTTTGATGGCAGCGGCGGCGTCTGCGGCGGCGTGCATCGTCCTCGGTTTCTCCGTCGGTGCAGTTTTCAAGATTTTGCTGATCGCGGCGATGAGTGGAATCATCACACCCGTGATCTTCTTCGTAGTTGATTACGCAAGACTCCTGGCACGCACCTCATGATCATTAGCGCTCCATTTCGGAACAGCAACCCGCGGCTGGTGGTGATCGGTGTGATCATCGGGTTGGGGCTACTCACATTGGTGGCGGATTTGTGGCGCGTGCAGGTGATGGACGCCGAGCATTACGGTGGACGCGATCAGGCGCAATCGCTGCGGCGCATCCGTATTCCGTCGGCGCGCGGCGAGATCGTCGATCGCAACGGGGTGGTGCTGGCTAACAATCGGCCCAGCTATGACATTGCCTTCTATCTTGATCAACTCGGTCCGGTGTCGAAGAAACTGGACATCGTCAGAATCGCTGAGGCCAATCTCGCCGTGCTCAGTCAGGCGTTGAACATGCCCGTGACGCTTTCGGACGGCGATGTGCGAATTCATTATGAAAGGCGCCGCCCACTGCCCCTCCCCGTCTGGCGCAACTTGCGCCCCGAAATGGTCGCAGCCTTCGAGGAGCGCGCCAGCAACCTGCCCGGCGCAGACTTGATCGTGACGCCCGTGCGCCAATACCCGCTCGGCCCGCTTGCCGCTCACGTGCTCGGTTATGTCGGCAAGGCGGACCAGAATGACGACGCGGATGTGGAACGGTTTTACTATTACCAGCCCGACAGCGCCGGCCGACAGGGCGTGGAACGCACCTGCGACGAATTCTTGCGCGGCGCACCGGGTGGTTACACCATCCGCGTCAACCCCGCCGGGCGGAAGGTCGGCGATGTGGGACGAAAATCCGCTGAGGTGGGCGATCGTGTGACGCTGACAGTGGACGCGCGCATCCAGAAGATCGTGGAAGACGCGCTCGGGCGCACACCACTGGCGGCAGGCAAAGAATTGCGCGGCGCGGCGGTCGTGCTCGATCCTCGCAACGGCGAAATCCTGGCCATGGCCTCCATGCCGAATTTTGATCCAAACATTTTCAACCCCGGCGTGCCCGCCGCCGCGGTCAATGCGGTTATCGACGATCAGCGCAGCCCGATGCTCAATCGCGCCACGCGTGCGAGCTACGCGCCCGGCTCGACCTTCAAGCCGGTGACGTTGCTGGCCGGACTCGACTCGGGCAGTATTTCGCCGCACGACACGGTCGTCTGCAACGGCAGCATGCAACTCGGCAATTGGCCGAGACCATTTCGTTGTTCGAGTTGGAAGCAAGGCGGTCACGGAGCGGTCGATGCGATCGCGGCGATCGCGGAATCCTGCGACATTTATTTCTACCAGAAGGGAATCGCCACGGGCGTGGATGCGATCACGCGAACCGCCGGAGAATTCGGGCTTGGCCAGCCGACCGGCATTGACGTCGGACATGATCTGAGCGGGTTGGTGCCGACGCCGACTTGGAAGCGGACACAACGCGGCGAGCACTGGTACGATGGCAACACCGCGCAATTGGCGATTGGCCAGAGCGACCTGCTGGTCACGCCTCTGCAAATGGCTTGTATGGCAGCAACGTTCGCCAATCGTGGCACGCTGTGGCGG
>Ga0326727_10022187_pt1 | contig 12309 bp, 13 predicted proteins | sample MB2enrmetagenome_FD_207643 | JGI IMG/M metagenome (GOLD analysis project Ga0326727, IMG submission 207643) | Lab enriched peat soil microbial communities from McLean, Ithaca, NY, United States - MB29MY | ecosystem: Environmental > Terrestrial > Soil > Wetlands > Peat | place: USA: New York...
CGCTGGTTTCCGTCGCAGGCGCAATGAGATTGGTGCCTTGGTCGCTGATGGTTTGCGCGATTTTGCGGCTCAGTTGGGACGTCAAATCCAGCAAATTATCCCCAGCGCCTTCCACCATGTCGGCAAAAAGCCGGCCTGTTTCCGTGCCAACGATGTTCGCCACGACGACCAAATGATTGTCGCCGACTTTCATCACATGTCCCGACACCAGAACTTTCGCGCCGGTGATCTGCCCGATTTTCGCCGCCGCATCCGGATTGACCAGGCCCGAAACGCCAAAGGCCTGTTCCTTCAAAGCCGCGGTCAACTCCGCCCGTTCCACCAGAACCAGATTGGTCGCGCTGGCCAGGTTGACGGTGACAAGCGTGGTAACGGTGCTGCGGTAACTGTCCACGTCCGCGTTGCCGGTGAAATCATACACCGCCACCGTGAGGGCGGATTTCGGCGGGTCCGCCGCGTGGGCGAGCATCGCCAGCGCCGCAACCCAAAAGATGAATGGAAGTTTCTTCATTGTTTTATTTTGCGAGCAGCGGAAGAATTCTTTCACATGCCGCGTCCACGGCATTGACCTGGGCGGCTGTGTTCGCGCCCACAACCGTGCCGTCGGTCGCGGTGCCGAGCTGATGCTCCACGGCGATGATCCTGCCCGTCCGCCGGTCTTGAACTTTGAAATCCATGGCGTCGGAGTAGGAATACAGGTCCCCCTGGCGCGGCCCCACGCTGCTGTCCTCCGTGCCGATGATTTCGATGTCGGGTTTCTGCTCCGAGTTGGCATCCACAACCGGGAATCCGGCTTTCAACAGGACCGTTCCAAATTCACCCAAAGCGGTCGTGCTGTCATGGACCTTTCCTTGGCGCGTCCAATGAATGCTGAGCGACACGCTGGGACGATTGGTGCCGGGGATGCTTTTCATGATTCGCGCCAGGCGTTGCGCGCTGGATTCCTGCGCCGGCGCGGTGAGATTGGCCGTGTGGACGGTGATGGTCTGCGCGATTTTCCGGCTCAACTCGTCTGTCAACCCCAGCAAATTGTCCGCCGCGCCCTCCGCCTTCTCGGCAAAAAGCCGGCCTGTTTCCGTGCCAATGATGTCCGCCACGACGACCAGATGGTTGTCGCTGATTTTCATGACTTGTCCGGCCACCAAAATTTTCGCGCCGGTGATCTGGCCGACTTTCGCCGCGGCGTCCGAGCTGACCATGCCGGAAATGCCGAAGGCCTGCTCGCGCAAGGCCTTCGTCAATTCCGCGCGTTCCACCAGAGCCAAATTGGTTTCGGTTGTGAGATTGACGGTGACGAGCGTGGTCAACTTGGTGGCGTAACTGGCCGCGTCGGCGTCGGCGGTGAAATCATACACCGCCACCGTAAGGGCGGGTTTCGGCGGGTCCGCCGCGTTGGCCGCCATCGTTAGCGCCGCAAACAACAGGAGGGTTAGCCCTGATATTTCATATCGCTCGCGAAACAAGCCACACGCTGAACGGTAGGGCGGCGCTGCCGCGCCGCCCTGAATTGGGGCGAAGCAGCAGCTTCGCCCTGCCAGTCTAAGAAATATCCGGGTCAGGCTCTGTTTAGGATTCATAGTTTGGTCATGGGTGGGAGGTTAATTCGGGCAGACGAAACGGTTCCGGCTGCATGGCCAGCTTGCAAAAATAAATCAAATTGAGTTGAGACTGCGGATGGTCCGGCAAATCGGCCACCAGTTCCGGCCGAACCATCACCACCGCATTGGTGTTTTCCGGCACAATAAAAAATGTCGGCCAGATTTTGTCCCGCTTTTGGGGCGGCGATTGAATCCAAACCACCGGTGTGCCGTTTTTGGCCAGCCTGGCGATTCGTTCCGCCAATCCGCGCCATTCCGGGTCATCGGGGCCGCAGGGGCCAACCATCGCCAGTTTTCCGTGGAAGGAATCCATCTCGGTTTGCTCCAAATCCACAAAATGGATCGCGGAATGTTTCAAGGCCGGCTTGAGTTGGTTGTGGGGATCCAGCACGCCGAGATTGTCCTCATTGTCGCCCACCAGCGCCTTCAACTCATGCAGCAAATTGGTCGGATAAACCAGCACCTCCGTTTTCCCAATGACCTCAGCCTTGCCGCAGATCCACTGGACGACGAACTTGGTCGCGGCTTTCACGGGGGGAAAATCCAAGCGCGCCGACTCCAGAACAGTTTGTTGCGGCAACACCCGCAGAAATTTCCACGGCCTTTCGCCCAGGGGAGCCGCCGTCGCGGAACTGGCCTGCGAAACAACCGCGCGAACATCCTGCCCAAAATCCTGCCCGCCCGGATTATGAAACGTCGCGGAAACGCTTCTGGCGTCGCCAAAGAAAACAGCTTGCGGCGCGGCGTTGGTGACAAGTTCAATTTGCGCCCGAGCCACGCCCGCCGAGCAACAAGCCGCCGCCAACAGCGTTCTAATGTTTGCAAATTTCATTTTCACTGAATACGACGATGAACGAATTCATTTCCTTTGGAAAATCATCGTTTTGTCCATTTCACATCAGCACCGTGCCAAGATTCCTGGCCTCGATTTTCAAATGGCCGGCCGCGGAGGTCCGCTCGCGGCTCGACCAGATAAATTGGTTGCCCGCCAAAATGATCCCGCCGCGCGCGTCGGCCAGCACGGTGATGGTTTGTCCGTCAACCTGGATTTCCTGGCCGCTGAAGGTCACGAAGGACGAGCTGTGTTTGCCGTCGCTGATGCGCACGTAAAGCGGCGGCGAGGCGGGCACGTCGCCGGTGTCGGACAAAACCAGTTTCAAACCGCCGTTCTCGTCCTGCACAATGGCGCGGATTTGGTTCGGGAACATCGCCATCATTTCGTGAACGAGTTTGGCGCTGGCCAGGCTGTCCGCGGCCGGGGTTCTTTCCGTTTCCATCCGCCCGCGCCGGTGGCCGGCGGCAAAGGCGATGACGGCGCAGGCCGCCAGTCCCAAAGCCCACGCCAGGTGCGGCGAAAAGCTTCGCGCGGCGCGGGGCGGGGGATCATCGCGTTTGAGGCCGGCCACAATCCGGCGTGGAAACATTTCCAGGGATTCTTCGGAAATCTCCGGCAGCCGCGCCTTCTTCAAAAGGGATTCCAGTTCAGGATTGTTCATGGGGCAGGTCTTTCAAAAGTTGGCAGGGCTGCGGTGTGCCGCAGCCCCAATTCAGTCTTTTTCATGGGGCAGGTCTTTCAACAGGCGTTTGAGTTTTTGCCGCGCGGCGAAAACGCGCCACGAAACGGTGGCTTCGGTGCAGCCCAGGGTTTTGGCGGCTTCGGCGTGGCTCTGGTTCTCGTAAAGGGTCAGCACGATGGCGGCGCGCTGTTTGGCCGGCAGCCGGTTGAGCGCCTCCTGGACGCGCCGCGAAAGCTCGTCGGGAAATCCGCCGCCGGGCTCCTTTTCGCAGGCCGCCCCGGCCGCCCATTTGGAATGGAGGCCGGCGCGGCGGCTTTCGCGCCGGCGCCAGTCCAGGCTCAAATTGATGGCGATTCGGCAAAGCCAGGTCGAGAACTTGGCGGCGCCGTTGAAGGAACCAAGCTGCCGGTAGGCGCGCACAAAGGCGTCCTGGGCCAGTTCCTCGGCGTCATCGGGCGAGCCGGTCATGCGGAATGTCACTGCGCGGATCATTTTTTGATGTTGACGCACCAGCGCGGCGTAGGCCTCCGGGTCGCCGGAAAGGCTTAATTCAACCAGCCTGGATTCGTCGTCCAACGCGGGCATGTGCGCCATTTTAACCAATAAGACGAGCCGGGGCAGCAATTCCTTTGAACAAATCTTCTATTTGGCGGAAAAACTCTCCATCTCCCATCGAGCCGTGGCCGTCCCGCGCTTCCATGCTTGACGCCCGGACTCGTTCTGTGACCATCTCCCCAAGCTGCAGGATGAATTGAACGAAACCTTTGCCGCGTGATACACTTTTAGCATGGACATCAAAGAAGTCATCGCCACCATCAATCAGATGCAGGCCGACGGCATCGTCGAACGCTACGCCATCGGCGGCGCGGTGGGCGCAACCTTCTACCTTGAACCTGTTGCCACCCTCGACGTGGACATCTTCGTGGCTTTCAAGCCCGAATCCGGGAGTTTGATCGTCCGTCCGCAACCCCTGTTTGACTATCTTAAGGCGCGGGGGGCCGCAATGCAGGGCGGATACATCGTCGTGGCGGGGTGGCCCGTCCAGTTTCTCCCGTCTGGTTCTCCCCTGCTTGTTGAAGCGTTGCGGGAATCTGTGAGCAAGGACGTGGACGGCACGCCGGCGCAGGTCTTCACCGCCGAACACCTCGCCGCCATCGCCCTCCAGACCGGGCGCGCCAAGGACAAAGCCCGCCTCCTCCAGTTCATTGAGGCGGACGCGCTCGACCCCGGGCGCTTTCAAGGCATTCTTGCCCGGCACGGCCTGACCGCGGCCTGGCGGAAGTTTGAACGGCAATTTCTGAGCGATGCGCCATGAGCTTTGACCTGCAAAAGATGCTGGAAAGCAAGCGCGCCCTGCGCCGCAACCTGGCGGCGCGGCCTGTCGCCGAAAAGCTGCGGATGCTCGATGCCCTGCGCGAACGGGAACTCGCCATCCGTCGAAACGCGGCCCCGCCGGATTCAAACTATCTTCGCGAGGAACCCCCGCCTTGCCGGACCAAATCACAATGAATCACAAATCGTTCAACCAGCGCGGCGGTTTGGGCAACCTGTCCGCGGCAGCCGTGGCGAAAGCGGAAGCCCGCCAACTTTTCGACGAGCAGCCGCGCAACGTGACAGCGCCCATGTCACAGCTTGGCTTTCATTGGAACCGGAGGCGGCGTTCCTTTGAGCAATTCTTCTATTTTGCAGGCAAGGTCTGGTCCTCCCATCCGCCGCCCAAGGCCTTGTAAAGGGCGATCAAATCCGAGGAGACGTCGCGCTCGCTTTCGATCAAGGCGTCCTGGCTCTGATAGAGGGAGCGTTGCGATTCCAGAACGTGGAGAAAATCGGCCAGGCCGTGGCTGTACAGGTCCGAGGCCAAAGCCACCACCTGTTCGCTGGCTTGCGCGGCGCGCGCCAGGGATTGGCGGCGGGTTTGTTCCTGGGCGTAGGCGGTCAGCGCGGTTTCCACATCCGTGAAGGCGGCCAGCATCGTTTGCTCGTAGGCGGCCAGCGCCTGGTCCGCGCGGGCGTCTTGCACGCCAATGCCGGCGCGGATGCGTCCGGCGTCGAAAATGCGCCACTGCACGGTGGGGCCGGCCGTCCAAAAGCGGCTGCCGGTGGCAAACCAGTCGCCGGCGCTGATGCTTTGCAGCCCAACGTCTCCTGTCAAGTAGAATTTTGGATAAAGCTCCCCCTCGGCCGCTCCCACGCGGGCCGTGGCCGCCGCCAATTGCCGTTCCGCCTGTTGCACGTCGGGCCGCCTCTGGAGGAGGTCCGACGGCAGGCCGACGGGCACCGCCGGGGGCGCGGCGGGAATGGGAGCGGCGTTGGCCAGTTCATCGAGCAACGCGCCGGGCGGCTGTCCGAGCAGCAGCGCCAATTGATAAACCGCGTTGCGAAAACCGGCTTCAAAGAGCGGCGTTTGCGCCCGGGTCGAGGCCAGGAGGGCGTCGGCTTCCTGCACGTCCAGGTTGCCGGTCAGTCCTTTGGCGAACCGGTCGCGGGTCAAGGCGAGGATTTGCTCCTGGGCCTGGATACTGGCACCGGCCACGGCCAGACGCCGCTGGAAGGCGCGGGCGGCGACGTAATGGCGGGCCACCTCGGCGGAGATGGTGACCAATAAATTGCGCCGGCCAAATTCGGCCGCGGCCACCTCGGCCCGGGCGGCTTGGGCGGCGCGGCGCGTGCCGCCAAAAACATCCAGTTCCCACGCGGCGTCGAAACCGGCCTGGTACACATTGTCCTCCACCGGCACTCCGGGCGGGAAGGGGGGAAATCCGTTGGCGCTATAGCGTTCGCGGGCGTAAGAGCCGGCGGCATCCAGCGTGGGCGAAAGGCCCGCCGAAACCACCCCGGCGGCGGCGCGGGCTTCGCGGACGCGCGCCACGGCGGCGCGAAGATTCAGGTTGGACTGCGCCGCGCGAACGACCAGCGAATCCAGTTCCGCGTCGTGAAACGATTTCCACCAGGCGGTGTCGGCGGGCGGCAGATTGGTTTCCCCGCCGTCCTGGGGCGACACCCATTGTGGCGGCGCGGCGGTTTTGGGCGGATGATAGTCCGGCCCGACCGCGCAGCCGGCCAGCAGGCCCGCGAGCAGGAAAGAAATGAGCCGCGGCAACGCGCCACTGAGGGAGGGGAAAAAGGTAGGGCGGGCAGTCCTCTGCCCGCCGCGGCGCGCACGGAGTGCGCGCCCTACCAGCCAAGACTTTTGCATTACGACGCGCGGAGAAGGGATCATTGGGGCGGGGCCTCGCGCCGGTTGGCGGCCTGGATGAGGCTGAGAATGGTTTCCACGACGGCCTCCTCGCCCGCGGCGGTGTTGAGCATGGCGTGATAGAGATGGCGCGCGGGCCAGTCCGCCTGGTAGTAGCGCCGGATGAAGGCGACGCGCTCCGCATCCACGGTGTCAATCAAATCGCGGGCCTCGTCCTCATTTTTCACCTCGGCCAGGACGCGCCGGTATTTCAGTTCGCGCGGGGCGTAGAGGAAGACGCAGAAAGTATCGGCGCGGTCCCGCAGGAAATAGGCGGCGGCCCGCCCCACAATCACGCACTGGCCCGCCTCCGCCGCCTGTACCATGACTTGCTGCGTCAGACGGATGAGGCGGTCGGCATCAATGACATCGGCATCGGGCAGCAGGACGCTGCGCTCCAGGCTGCCGCGCCAGAAGACTTTGGCCAGGCGGTAGAGCCAGGGATCCACGCGCTCCTCGCGGTGTTCGCAGGCTTCGGGGCTGACTTTGGCCAGGCGGGCGATTTCCGCAGTCAGCGCATGGTCGAGCAATTTCCAGCCCAGCCGCTGCGCGACCAGGCCGGCGATGGCGGCGGCGCCGGCGCCGAATTCCCGTTCGATGACTACGATTCGTTTCATGGGTGACAGCATTAGTGGGTGGGGAGGCTGGAGCCGGCCGGTTTGACGTTTTTGAGCAGCCAAACCCCAAGCGCGCAGGCCAGACCCACCCACACAAAGGAGTAGAAAAGCTCGATGAACGCCCAATAACCGGTTTGCTGGTGAACCAGGTTATAGATCATGCCTTCGGCCCGCAGCCGCGCGTCCACCGGGCTGAAATGGGATTGCAGGACACCCTGCATCCGGGTGAGGTCTTGCAGGTAAACCGGGTTTAGCGCGGAGACGCGGCCGGTCATAAAGGCCTGATGCGCCTGGGCAAAACGGTCGAGCATGGTGGAGACAAAGGAGATGCCGACGCTGCCGCCGAGATTGCGCACCAGGTTCTGTATGCCGGCGGCATTGCCGATCTGATCGTTGCGCAAGGTGGCCAAACCGACCGTGGTCAGTGGCACAAAAATGAAGCCGGCGCCAAAGCCGCTGATGAGATTGGGGGCCAGAAGGCTGCCGCGGGCCATTTGCAAGGAAAGCCGGCTGAAGAGAAATGCGCTCAGGGAAAAGACCACAAAACCGAAAGCCGCCAGCCTGCGGCCGCCCACCTTTGCGATCAGCGTCCCCACCACAAACAGCGCGCAAAAGGCGCCGAGGCCCCGCGGACTGACCGTCAATCCGGCCTCCAGCGCCGTGTAGCCCATGAGGGTCTGGAGAAAAAGCGGTTGCAGCGCGACCAACCCGTACACGGCCCCGCCGAAAAGAAAGAACAAGCAGCACGTCACCGCGAAGTTGTAGTTCTTCAGAACGCGCAGGTTGACAATCGGGTCCGCTACGCGCAGCTCCCAAAAGATGAAAAACAAGAGCGAGCCGGCGGAGATCCCGGCCAGCCACCGCATCCAGGGGGCGCCGAACCAATCCGCTTCCTGTCCCCTGTCCAGCAGGATTTGCAGCGTCCCCAGGCCCAGGGCCATGAAGCCCAGGCCCAGGGCATCAATTCGTCCCGGCTTGCCATCGCGAATCCAGGGCGGGTCGTCCACGAAGAGCGAGATCATAAACACCGCCACGAAGCTGACGGGCAAATTGATGTAAAAGGCCCAGCGCCACGACCAGGTATCGGTCAGCCAGCCGCCCAGAGTCGGCCCCAGGATGGGGGCGCAAACCACCCCGATGCCATAGACGGCCATGGCCGTGCCCCGCCGGGCCGGCGGAAAGCTCTCCAGCATGATGGACTGGGCCAGCGGTTGGAGCGCGCCGCCGCCCGCCCCTTGCAACACGCGCGCGGCAATGAGCATGGGCAGGCTGGTGGCGGCCCCGCAGAGAAAGGAAGAAACCGAAAAAATCATGATGCAGGTGATCAACAGCCGTTTCCTCCCGAAATGCCTCGAAAGCCAGCCGCTGGCCGGCAGCACAATGGCGTTGGAAACCAGATAACTGGTCAGCACCCAGGTGGCTTCCGAGGGAGTCGCGCCCAGATTCCCGCCGATGTAGGGCAGCGCGACCGAGGCAATCGAAGTGTCCAGCACTTCCATGAACGTCGCCAGCATCACCGCGGCGGCGATCAGCCAGGGATTGACACGGGGACGCCACTGCTCGCTCATGGGACGACCCTCACCCTGGGCCGGACCGACAAGCCCGGCGCCAGGTTGAATTGGGACAAGCCGGCCTCCGGGTCAAAAATTATTTTCACCGGCACCCGCTGCACCACCTTGACGAAGTTGCCCACCGCGTTTTCGGGCGGCAGCAGGCTGAAGAGCGCCCCGGAGCCGGCTTGCACACTGTCCACCTTCCCCAGGAATTGGTGATGCGGATAGGCATCCACGCGCAGGAGCACCGTCTGGCCGGGACGCATCCGCTCCAATTGCGTCTCCTTGAAATTGGCCACCACCCACAGGTCGTCCGGCACCAGCGCCAGCAGCGCCTGGCCGGTTTGGACATAAGCGCCCTGCTCCACCGTGCGGCGCGTCACGCGCCCATCCCGCGGAGCGGCGATCGCGGTGTAGGAAAGCTGCAATTGCGCCTGTTGCAACCGCGTCTGGGCCTGTTGAACCTGGGCGCGGGCGGTCTCGACGTTGGCGCGGTCCAGCTCGACTTGCGCGGCGGCGGCCTTGGCCTGATCGCGCGCCACCTCCACTTCCGCGGCGGCGGATTTGGCCTGCGCGTTGGCCAGATCCTGCTGGCTGCGCGAGACGGCCTGGCTCTCCACCGATTGGTAGCGGGCGCGGTCGGCCTCGGCGCGGCCGGCGATGGCCTGGGCGGCGGGGAGGGCGGCGTTTTGCTGATCGGCCTTGGCCTGATCCACAATGACCTGCGCCTCGGCCTGCCGGACATGGGTGTTGGCGGCGGCCAGATCGGCGGCGGCCTGGTCCACCAAGACCTGGTAATCGCGCGGATCTATTTCCAGCAGCGGCTCCCCCGCCTTGACGCGCTGGTTGTCCGTCACCAGCAACTTCACCACCGGGCCGGAAATGCGGGGGCTGACAAAGGTGACGTAACCGTCAATAAAAGCGTCGTCCGTCGTTTCGTAGGGCGCGATGAAACGGACGTAATAGACGGCGGCGGCGGGGATCATGGCCAGCGCGATCAAGGCGGCGGCGAACAAGCCGGGCCGCAAACGCCGCCGGGGCGGCGGCACAGAGGCGGTCTCGGAGACGGGCGGACGCGGCGGGGGGCTGGCTGGATCCATTGCGGTCTTTTCTTCCATCATCCACCCAAAATCTCTATTTTACTCATGGGAGGAATTTACCGGCCCGCCATAAGTTCGGCAAGCCACAAACCGCCGGATTTTGTCAGGCGGGCGCATTTCACAATTTGGGTTCCCCTCTTAATCTTGCTCCTAATCTTAATCTCATCTTCCTCCTGCGCATGGATTGGAGCCAGATTAAGATTAAGATTAGGAAAGAAAACCCTAAAAAGTGAAATGCACCCTTCCCAGGCAAAAGACAGCCAGCCTTTGCCAAATGATGTGGAGAGGCCCCCCTGGCGCCATGTATCAATCAAGCGAACATGGAGAGTCAACTCCGCTTATAGTTTCGCCATGATGTCGCAAATCGCCCCGGCGCGTCACTAAGGAGTGACGATGCGAATTGGTTTAAACAGGACATTGTATGGACTTGGCTGACAAAGAACAGGTCGCGCGCTGCCGGGATGGCCATCCGGAGGACTTCGGTCTGCTGGTGGATCGCTACCAGAAACCGCTCTTCTCTTTTCTCGCCTCGCGGGTTGGAAACTTCCCGCAAGCCGAGGAAGCGGCGCAGGAATCGTTCGTCCGAGCCTTCCTCTCCCTGAAGAAGCTCCGCAAGCCGGAATCGTTTTACTCCTGGCTGCTGGGCATCGCGGGACGGGTGGCCAAGGAACAATTCCGCGCCGAGCTTCATCAACGGAAAGACCGCCAAGCCGCGGAAACCATGATGATGAGCGCCGCCGGCCGCGACGAAGAGTATCCGGTCGAAGAAGCCATTGCGGTCCTGCCTGAACACCATCGCCAGGTGATCCTGCTGCGCTATTACGAGGGGCTTTCCTGCAAGGAAGTGGCCGTGCGCCTCGCCCTGCCGCTCGGCACCGTCACCAAAACGCTTTCCCGGGCTTATGCCCTGCTTCGGCAGGAGCTCCAAGCCCGGGGAGGCGGGGAACAAACAGTCAACAAAACAAGACAATCATGAACTGCGCCGAATGCCGGGACAATTTCATCGCCTGCGCGGAAGGGTTGCTGGACCGCGGGGAAGAACTGCAATGCAGGGCACACTTGGAGACCTGCCCGGAGTGCCGGGCTGAATACGAGGGAATCGCGCGTCTGCATCAGCGCCTTCTGGCCCGCGGCCAGGCTGCCGCCGGGGTGGACATTGTGGAAACGGTCATGCGGCGGGTTCGTCAGGAACAGTTCAAACTGGAAAGAGAAACTATTATGAGCAAATTATTCAAACATCGTTGGGGCTTCGGGCTGGGCGCGGCGGCGGGCGCGGCGGCCATCCTGTTACTCCTCTTAGGGACCTCTCCCAAAGCGCAGGCCAGGGCGGCCGAAGTCATGACCCAGGGCGCCCAAGCGGTGGCCAGACTCACCAGCATTCATTTGCGCGGCCAGTTGCGAACCGCGCCGCAGGATAACTTCAGCCATATTGATGCAGAGCGCGAGTTCTGCGCCATCGAACTGTGGAAGCAGTTCGTGCCGGAACTGAAATGGCGGGCCGAGAAGCCCGGCCGCGTGGCCGTGATGGACGGCGAGTCCACGGTGCTTTACATCAAGAACGGTCACTACGGAAACAGGTTTCCACACCCCTCGCCCAGCGCCTATGACACGGAATGGCTGCATCGGATTGCCTCTCTGGGCAACACCATCAGCAATGAACTGCGCAACGCGCAGGCCAAAGGCTGGCAGATGGATACCTCGGAGGAAACCGCCGCGGACGGCAAGGTGAAGTCCGTCGTCACCATCCACGCCAAATCGGGCGTCCCGGAAAATGACTACCTCAAGAACAGTTTCTTCGACAACGCCGACACGCGCCGGGTCTATCGCTTCGATGCCGGGACCAAACTGCTGGAGGCCGTGCAATTCTATCTCGTGCGCCCGTCCGGCGAAACGCTGATCTTCGACCTCAACCAAATTGACTACAACCAGCCTCTGGACGCGAAACTGTTTGTGCTTGACTTGCCGGCGGACGTGAGTTGGTGGCAGGAACCGCAGACGCTGCCCGACAACGAAAAATACGCCTCCATGACCGTGGAGCAAGCCGCCCGAGCCTTCCTGGAGGCCTGCAGCCGCAAGGATTGGGACGAAGCCGGCAAGTTCATGTCCCCCATCAATGAGCAGGTAAAACAATACCTGGGCGGTTTGGAAATCGTCAGCCTGGGGGAATCCTTTGCTTCCAAGTCGTACGGCGGGCGCTTTGTGCCTTACGAAATCAAACTGCAACCGCAGGAATTCAATGTGCGCGTATCCAATACGAACCGGGCCAAACGGTGGGTGCTGACGGGACAGTATGACACCAAACTGCAATTGGAACACGATTTTAAGATGTCCACCGAACCGGAAGTCCTGGCCAACAACGAGGCCTACGCCCGGCTCTCGGCCCAGGAAGCGGTGCAGGCCTACTTCGACGCCCAGGCAAAATTCGACTGGGTTGAAATGCGCAAGTTCACCTCGGAACTCGACGTCACGGAAACCAAGTCGCAAGTGGAGATGGCAGAGGCGCAGGGCATGGACGCGCATAAAATAATGCCGGTGATCGAGGCGGTGGAAGCGTTTTGGTCGCCGGAACAATCCGCCTGGTTTGTGAAATGCCGGGCCTCGGCAACCAAGAAGTGGAACCTGGCGGTGAGGAACGACAATCCGGCGCGCCGCTGGCAGGTGGACGGCGGCTTTTGAGCAAGGCGTCGGT